>JAAUXT010029990.1_pt1 | contig 19442 bp, 19 predicted proteins | sample 7278171 | NCBI WGS metagenome assembly JAAUXT01 (sample SAMN14350112, study PRJNA611818) | marine sediment metagenome | isolation source: surface marine sediment (1.8m) | place: French Polynesia: Moorea | collected 2018-08 | reverse complement strand
GTAGTATGGCTCTTTTAAACCGTACTACTACCGGAAACGGAAATAGTATGGTTTAAAAGAAAACCATGGCTCATGACAGAGACAAATGACAGAGGTTATGGATACACATGTTATCTTGATTATATTTCGATTCACTTTCTTGATTTATTGAGACAAATGTTCTTGGTCTGTGCACTGCGCTTTCTTCTCTCATTTTTCAACAAAGCAAAAGTTGTACTGTACACATGTAGTATCACAGAGCCAGAACAGAACACGTATCGTATCAGAGAGCAACAACACGCGTGTTGTTGTCACAATGTGAAAAAATATTCCGTTGAGCAAATCCCGTAATTATTTGGAACACTGGACAAATTATGTCCAATGGCAATGGGGACTTTTTGCCTTGGAAAAAGAACACACAAAAGAAATGCTCTCTCTCCTACTGTACTTTACGTTGTGGTTGTTTTGTGCTTTCATTGTCTTTCATTGTGATAACAAAGAAGCACTTCTTCCCTTTTGTAAAACTGACCTCAGTCTTCGTCGTGATTTCTTTTCAAGCTCTGCCGATAGGACGCGCGCTCATTGTAGTCACACAGAGTTCAGTTCAGTTCAGTTATTGGGGGAAGGGGGCAACTGAACCATCACAAAAAATCACAAGTAAGATTTTCAGGCCATTTGAGAAAATTTTGAAAATTTTGGTTCAGTTACCCCAACTGAACCATGTGGTGGTGGTGGGGGAGGGGGTAACTGAACCATCACAAGAAAGATACCAGGATGATTTGGGGCCATTTTAAGCAACTTTCATTTTTTTTGGCACCCCACCCCCATGGTTTACTTTGGGCAACTGAACTGGCCAACTGAACTAGTCAGAGCTCATAGCTCGTAGGAGACCGCGTGGGAGCCTTCTTGTTACTTTCAACACACTATGTCCAAAGTCTGTCTGCTCCCTTTTCAAAACTGCTCATGTCTCTGTCCCTCTCTGTTATCCATTGTATCTGAACCAGAAGAAAAATCCTGATGCCTGCAGGTGATATTCCAGTCACTGTATTTTCCATTCGGACAAAAACAGCACCCATTCCAATCCCCACAAAGCAACTAAGTCGAATGAGCAACCCTAACAAGCAAGCTGAACTGCATTTGAGTTCAGATCATGGCCAGGCCCGTGGGCCTATTCTTTCCTCTGGACCACATTCCATGGGTGGATTCACCTGCTGCTTCTCGGTCTTTCAGAGATTTCGCATCCCCCCTGACCTCAAAGCCCTTGTAGGAAATCTCTGTGTCCATCAGGCACGACTGTCACAAGCAAAACACATTTCAACAAATTTATTTCACTTTTTCGCATATTTGACCAGAAGGACAGGGGCATCATTGTTGTGTTTGTCAATGCAGAGAAACGGAAACGTGGATCTGGCAAGCATCAGTCAGTTTGGGATGCACAGAATGGAAACAGTCCAGCCTCTGGCCTCAGATGCTCAATTGTCTTCCAAGAACATCTACCGGCATTGCTTGAGCCTGATTTTTGTGCAACAGCAGCAACAGCAGCAACAGCAGAAGATGAGTCATCCACACCAGGCAAGCTTGGGTTGGGAGCTGATATGGGTGTACCAACATTTCATTTCATAGAGAAAAGTAAAGTTTTCTCTGTTGTTTTGCCTGATGATGTAACACAGCCTGTTTCTGTAGGACTCCCTGGCTCTGCAGGGTTGTTTGGTTCTGTAATACAGCCTGGTTCTGAAGAACAGCCTGGTTCCGCTGGACTGCCAGGTTTGGAAGAAATGTCTGACTTTGCAAGAATATTTTCTTGTGGTGACACTTGTGCTGATAACGCCACAGCTAATTTTCATCCTTGTAATTTTTATGAATTTTCTTCAAACACATAAAGAGGAAGACACAAGGGTTCACAACAGAGTTGAAGGGCATTGCCAAAGCAACAGTCCAAACAATCATTTGTGTTGGATATGCGGGCAGAAATGAAGCTGCAATGAACACACTGTTGGCTGGAAGCCAGCACAGCAAATTTGACAGTGTGATCAGCAAAAGTTGTACAAACAAGACTAAGTTTGAGTCTTCTCCAGACTTGGCCATTTGTACATTTTTCTGTGACTTTAGTAAATTGTAGATGAGCAAAATGTGCAAAATTACAATAGAAATTGACGTAACAGTCTGTGAGACACTGATGACCCAAGTCAAAATTGTTGCCATGGCAACAGTTTTTGTTGGGTCAATGTAAAACAAACAGAGACTGATGGGTAGCTTTGCAACCAGAAAGTAAAAAGTGAGAGAAATTGTCAAAGCTGAACAAAAGGAAAGGATAACAAAGCCAAAGACCCAGCAAAGTACAAATTTTGTTCTTTTGAAATTTGTATCTATTGGTGAAACCACAAGCATTAGTCGTGACACTGACAAAAAGAGCAGGAGTGCCTGAGTTAGAGTGAGAAAATTCTGCAAAAATCCTGATGCCACAAAGCATAGAATACTGGAATTCCAAGATTGTTCTTTGGTAACAAAATGGCCTGCATAGTACAAATCAGCAAAGAAGATGATTGCAAAATATGTCACACTCACAAAATCATTGACATTTACAGAAATCACTGTTGCTACAAAAGACCTTTTGTTTCGCTTTTGTTCCATTTGCTTGCCACTTTTCTTCTTGTTCTCCATTGTTTGGAAATGTAGAAATATACTGAGTAAATTTGTTGTGCCCACCAAAAATGTGACACACCCATAACTTGCTCTGACATTATCATTCATAAGCAAATCTAAACAAGAAACATGCCATGGAATTTCGACAGTGCATGTGGATTCTTTTGGTGAAATACAGCAAATACGATAATCTGAAGTTTCAATAATTTTCACATTGATGTCATGAAATGCTTTGGGTTCAATATCTTTGAACAATAAACCTGGAAATGAGATAACTTTCAGAGACTGAGCTTCAGTGACTATGCTCTCAGGAAGGTTCAACAAACAGTTTCCAGTCAAATTTAAAACTTGGAGAAAGGTTGTGTTAAGAAATGCCTTGCTTTCAACAACTGAAATATTGCTCTTTGTGAGGCTAAGAACTTTCACATTTCTTGTTGATATCATGCATTTTGAAATAACCTTTGTGATGTTGTTGTTTTCCAAATGAAAATTTAAGAGAGATTCTGGCACTGAAACTTTACAAAAACCAAGCATTCCACAACTGACAATTCTGATGTAACTAACACTTGGAAACTTTTGAAGAACAAAACTTATTCTGGTCACATTTGAATTTTCCACAAAAACAGCAAAAAAGCCAAAATAAAGATGACTAAATGTAGTATTCAATGTAACTTCTATGCATAAAATTGCTGAAGCAATGCAGTTGCAACCAGTGGGGCAAACCATTGAATATACAGCACACAGTACTTCATCATCTCCTCCTGGGCAGTCAACTGTTCCATCACAAACATTCTGTTGATGAACACAAATTGTGTATGTGTGACATTTATACATAAAATAACAAATGGTTCCCCCTTCTCTTCCACAGATAGGTTGATACTCCTCATCATCATTTTCAGGACAGTCAATGACTCCATTGCACACTTGTGACCATGGGATACAATATGAAGATTGGCACTTGTATCTTTTGTTGCACTGAAAGTACCTGCAGTTCTCCAGGTTTCCCCCATTTCTACATGGATAAATATGATTTTGTTTGTTCAGTTGATACAAGCAGATTTGAGAAACATTGACACATTTACTGTGTCCCTTCTTGCAAGCCATTTGATGAGGTTCTGTGCAGTTCTTTTCAGTTCCATAGGTCAGCAGTGCAATTAGATCTGACTCATCGTCACTTTCACTGCTGAAAACATCTTGGTCAAAGATCAAATCGTTCTTTAACATTGCACTTTGCTCTTGTAAGAAATATTTATTCTTGAATTTGTCTTGAATATCTTGTGAATACAACAAATATTTCTCACATGAATGTTGGTGAGACAGCAAATGAAGTGGTCCACACAAAACACCTGTTGATGTGGGTGAAACAATTTCTCTGCATAAATGTGGTACAACTTTCATTGATGCCCTAGTTTCTTCGGCAGTCCAGTTGCACCTGCAATGGGCTTCATCAGACTTGTCATTGGGGCAGTCTGGCACTCCATCGCAAAGAAATATGACGCTGACAAATCCACCTTGGGAACAGTTGTATAAATAGGCCTGTGGAGAAGTTGTTTGTATTGTTTCTGTGATCTTCTCCAAAACAAGTAACCCTTCTGATTCTGCAAAACTTTTGTTGCTTGTTGTCAACTCAAAATTGTAAAGATGTTTCTTGACGTGTATTTGTTTGAAAAGCTTTAAGTTTTGAGTGACAGGTGTCAGAACAGGAGGAAAGCTGCTTGAAATGGCATCAATAAGAATTTTGATTCTCAAGATATTTCGGACAGCTTTGCCACCTATTTTGTTTTTTATTGAGGTTTTGTTTCGACTGTGCCAGAGAAACAACAAGCATGACTCATCAAGCAGAACTTCATTTGAGTCACAATATTGGCTTTCATGAGACAATTCCATTTGATCAACATCAGAGGAGTTCTGAAGTTCAAAAGTCACACAAATAACATCAACAATTGCTTTGGTGTGACACTTGACATTGATCCATTCAGTTTCAGCCAAGTTCATGATCCTCATCACTGTGCACAACCTCTCTCCAATTGTATTGTGAATGGGATACAATGTGTGTGTGGCAGCCTTGTACTTTGTTTGCCTTTCCTCATCAAATGTAGCAAACTCATAATATATCCGACTGTCAAACTTCTGGGGAAAAGCAATTTTTTTGTTGAAATTTAAATTGTTGAACAACTGAAATGCAACTGGACTTTTCTGCTTCCACACAAACTTCTGCAAAGAAAAGTCAGCAACCGCAATCAAGTCCAAGCACCAATTTGTTCGTGATGAAACTTGTATTCTTTTGAATCAGAAACTGCATAAAAGGGTTAAATATGGCAATTGTGGTTTGATTTCCAACAGGCATGTAGCAGACAGTGAAAGTCATGAAGGTGACTGAAAAATGCTTCAGTTCCAACAACAAAAGGAATGTGAACACTTGGCACCAAAAACTTGGCAAGAATATCCTGCTCGATTTCAGATCTTTGTTTTCCATTGTATCACCAAAAGAGCTTTAATGCAGCCTTTTTCTCAGGAAATTTTGAAACAAGAAGTTCTGGGTGGGACCCCTGATGGTTGTGCCATTTCTGGTAGGTGGGGGTGGGGGTCCAGCACAAGGGGGGTCTGGCACATGGAGGAGGGGGTCTGGCCCAGAGTGGAGGGTCTAGCACTGGGGTGGGGGGTCCAGCACAGGGGGGGGTGGGGGTCTGGTTTGGAGGGAGGGAGGTTGCATTCCAAAGTGTGGACAGACGCACACATGAATGCTACTAGATTTTAAGCCATTTAGTGGCACCTAGATGGCCGGCTGTGCGACCATCAAAAATATGCAAGAAGGAAACAAGAGCCAGTCAACAGTTCCATAGGTCTTGGATAGAAATGGACTCAAAATGAAAATGGTGCACGGAAGGGTGGTCCTGCAAGCAGATCGACTGTGAACAACTGCTATCTCAACAAACATCAAAATATTTTCCATGCCGGGCATGGAATGTTGTACTCTGTACGAGTACAAACAGAGTATCTATGAGTAGAGTATATGGGTTTTTGTTGAATTTGTTTGTGAATTGTGAATGTCCACATTGAGGCTCTTTGTGTGAATTAACTGGCATTTCAGCCTGGTTACTGAGACAGGGGTGGACACTTTTGACGCACAACTTGCTTGTACACATATTATAACAGACCTATTCTCAGAACTACCTGGGTGCCCAGAGAGTGGGTACAAAGAGGAAACATGGCTGTGCTTTGGAAGCATTTCACATTCAAAGAAATATGTGCGTGGAATTTCATGAGTGACAGTTTTTGCCTCGTATCTTCTGGGTGGCTCCTCCCACGAAAAAAAACTTGTTGCACTCCACAACATTTTCTTTGTATCTTGGCAACTCTGGATGCATTTTTTCCAATACAAGGTTTGCTGCAAAGTTTTGTGCAGTGACTGCATGTTCAACAGCTTTGCACTCTGTGTACTGCACCTTTGCCATTGCATTTCCACAGTCATGAGGCAAATCTCAATCAACTTTGGACTTTGTTTGTGCCCACTTTCAAGCATCTGGTTTTCTGAATTTCAACTTGGTTTGCAAAAATATGTGCCACAAGTATTGTTCCCACATGTCATTTTGTGCAGTTCAAAGCATCCATTGGAAGATACGAGACACACGAGACATGAACACTTACTTCTGAAATTCCCCTAGTAGATTCCAACAAAGAGGTCTTTAGCTGATAGAAAGTAATTTTGAAGAGATTAACACTTCTTACCTTTGGGGAACCTGACTCCGACAAACCAATGTACATCATGCCTTGTATTGTGGCCCCAACATGATTGACTTCCAATTCCTTCGAAGCCAACAAAGCCAAGAGACTCTTCAGTTCTTCTCTATTTCTGAACTGAGGCAAATATCCATCTTGCCTGGTGCATTTTTTCATAGCACCCAGCCAAGACAAATTTCTCAGTTTCAGTGGCCAACCATCTTCCAGAGGATAACTGAACACCATATATTTTGTTTCACTCTCATTGTTTTTTTTCATTACAGAGTACTTGCATGTGCTATTTTGAAAACTTCCTTTGTCTGTCAGTTGAACAAAATAATTGTCCACAAAACTGGAAACATTTTTTGTCTGGATGCTACTATTTGCTGCAGGTTCATCAATAGCTTTGGGATAATCATCACCAAACAAATCAGAACAACATAGTTCATATGCACGTTTACAAACCTCCTGTGAAGAGGTCACATCAGTAATCTTGTACTCATTTTTAGATATTTGGTAGTATTTCACAGCAGATGAAAATTTGAAGTATTTCCAATTATTCAATGATGTGACTCGAAATGTTTCACAAAAGAAACCCTTTTTGAGACAGATTGTTAGAATTATCCAAGCTTCCATGGAACGTATGTTTGGATCCTCAGATTGGGACAGAAAGGCAAAAGCGTTGTCAGGAGGTCTGAAGTAAAACCCCGATTGTGAGGTTCTTGTTGTTGCAAGCACCTCAATGGAGACCCAACTGACTGCACTTTCCTGGAACAATACACGCAAGAGTAAAGCCACATCTGGGGGTTTTCTTGATATTTGGCACCAAACATCTTGCCTGGCTGGGATCCTTTTTGGATGCTTTCTTTCGTATTGAGTGATAAAATCATCCCACCCAGAACATGAAGCATTATTGGCCTCAAAGGCTACCTGTGAACTGAGAAAACAATGAGGGCACAGTCTTTCACACAAAAACGGAAACAGAAGACAATCACTTGCATCACTTGCTTTGAACGTCAATGAGAGTGAACCTTTCACTGTGACGACAATTTCCCCCCACTTGGCAAACAGGAACTCAAAATAATCAAATGAGCTGAATGAACTAGAGGTTTTCTGACAAAGTTTGCACCCTGATTCGTGAAATGCTATTCTGTAGGTCTCCATGTCTTCACCAGATTGGATATTATCGTCTGATAAAATGTCACAATCGGTTGTCGTTGCCAGCAGTGACATATTTATTGAGCTGTAGCCTTCATACCAAAACAAAATCATCATCAATGAAGATTTCTGAGAATAGAAACTTTGGCTCAAGCTCAAATTACCATCATGATTGTGACAAAGTGGTACATGTTCACTGAAATAATTTTTATATTGTTCTACAGCAACAAAACCTCCATATTGACAATATTCACTCTTATGCCCTCTAAAGGACATTTTGAAAACTGTCACATTGACATGAATATTCTTGGGAGCTTCAACAACAATTGCATGACTTGCAACAACTTTTCTGCTGTCATCACTTGAAAGGTGAAACACAGTTTCTGAGTTGGGAGCAACAACTGTTTTCGCAGTGGGTAGTTGTCCTGAAACATAGTTGAAAAGCCTCTTCTCTCCTGTCATGTTGAACATTTTTGACATGAATTGAACATGACACTGAAAAGTTGATGTCATGTAAACGTGTGCTTCATTTCTCTTCAACCATGCAGTCAAAGGCCCTGGACCATCATATATAACAAAATAAGTATTTGGCAAATGCATTATTATTTTCATTATTTGTGACTTTTTGACATGTGCAAAATACCCAATGATCCCAACATTATTTGGCTGGAAAAACAGAGATAGAAATGAACCTGTCATGTCGCCTGACATTCTGCCTGATATTGTGTGATGAATAATGCCTCGATCCTGCACGGAGAAGCGAGATAGAACTTCAGCTTCCACACAACTCTTTATTTTTGCCAACACAGTCACCTTCCGGCTGTCAGGATAAATATTGAATACAGGCATTTTGTTGCAAAAGATGAAGTTTTGAGGCTTGATGGTGAGGGTTCCGAAGTTGCATGGAAAGTGTCCAGTTGAGAAAGAAAGCTTCAACAATGTAAGATTGGGTCTGAGTCTGTCAGGCAAAGAAACCCTCCAGAAAATTTGTTTTGCAGCTGATTCTTTGTTAATTATTCCCCGTAGACAGTTGTCACACATCCTCAAGTTTGTTGAATTTTCACAAATTGCAAAATCTGCACAACAGGGAGTGTAGAAAGGGAGTGCCATTCCCCACTGTAGAACTCCAATTGGTGTCTCCACATTCGCTGACAACTTCACCAAATTGTTCTCCCAAGTGTTTTTGTTGATAAGTTGTGTCAACATGATTTGCTTTTTCGAAAAGTTTCTGAAATGATCAGATTTTTCCAAAATGTACATCTGCATCACCTTGAAATTTGCACAAAACAGTGAAGAATATGCTGCAAATGACTTATCCCGGCATCCTGCAAGGGCATTCTTGCTTCTGGTGAACAGGAATGCTGAGATATAGCTTTGCCAATATTTTGGAGCAGTGCCACTGAGGTCGATATGATTTGTGAACCAGAAATTTAAAGCTTGGTCACCATGTACAAAAATAATAGTCTTGAGAACCACTATTTTGTGCAGACAATTCATGACATATATCTTTGGAAAACAATGAGGATTGAAGCATTTCCTGTGTTTCTTGACAGCAAATCAATTTTTAAGGAAAAAAGTATTTGCAACTTTGTGATGTGATGAAAACACATGATTTAAAGCAGTGACTATTTGGACAAACAGCCATGATCTGGAAAGATAGAAGCCAGGGAACAACAATGGAGAGATTAGAATGGAAAAGACACACTCTGTGTAATTAGACAGAAAGAGCAAGGTTTCACTTGAGGTGTTGATTTTCTGCTTCATCCCTGTGTGAATGTTGCAACAGATATTTGCTCTCTATCACCTGAGTTTCTCAAAGAAATTCAAATTCTTCATGGAGTTGCCAGAGCTGTGATGTGTATCCACCACACCTTTACCAAACAACTTTCCAACACCCTCACATTCTTGACAGCAACCATTCTGAAACTACATGATGTGGTTATCAGACAGCCCGGAGTGAAGACAAACTTTTCCAACCACCAGTCAGTTCAACTGCAAGCGACTTGGTACCTGTTCCTTTTAATTGGGAGTATGATCTGCATGTACATGTACAGATACACCCAGCAATTTGATTGAAACTCTGCACAATGCTGTTTCCTGCAATGCATGATTTCACCAAGGCTTCCGAGACATTTGTTGATCAATCACCGACCAGTGGAGTTTGGCTTGCGAACCTTGCCAATACAGTTCCTGCCAGCATCGACCACACATTTGAGAGTTTCAGCAAAGTGTTCTGTGGGCGTAACACATGCCCGTAGAACATAGCTTACAGACACAACTCCCCTCATCTGGAAGAGTCTACAATCAATTTTAGGTTTAATTCTGGAGTCAGAAACCTGCATTCTTTCTAAAAAAAAAATTGACAAGCATCAAAGTTTGAAATGGCTCACAAAGAAAAGTCAGGTCAGTAGATCTATTCAACTTGCATTTTCTGACAAGAAGAAATGTTTTCCTCTTGTGGTATATTTTGGAATGTGCCAAGAGCCAAGAGGTCAGTAATTTGTTCACATCGAGATAATATTTCGATTGACTTCTTTATTTCTTGTGCACACATGTTCTCTCCTTTTCAACAAAAGTTGTACACGTGTAGTATCACAGAGCCAGAACAGAACATGTACCGTATCACAGGGTAACAACAACACACATTGTCATCACTTTATCATGCAGTGAAGAAATAACCCATTGAGCAACGTGATCTTTGGTCAGTACGACCCGTGAAAAGTTCCCCGTCAAATGCGCACAAAACTACAACATTGGCAGACGATAAAAGAGGCAAGTGCGTTTGCGCCGTGGCGTGGAGACATCACATTCCTGAAACCGTTTCTTTGACACAATCTTGTGTGAACACACAAGCAAGAATCTGGTGTGAACGCAGAGCTCACAAACTTGAACCTGTGCAATCCGGGATCTGAAGCGCCATGGCACAAGTGAGCGCACGCATTGAGATACTGTGAAGTCAGCTATATCAGTCAGGCTCGCCAAGCAAGGTTTGTCCTGGTTGAATTACAGATCGGAATCGAGACACTCCACAATGAGTCGCATTTGCGTCCAGGCAGCTTCATGTGGTTCAATTCGTCCTCTTGACAGAACCTCTGATCGGCGCCGACTGGCAGCGTCTCGATCGCTGCGGCCGAGGTGACGTCACAGACACTTCCGGTGCACAGAGGTCAAGGCGACCCTGACGCCTCGGAGTTTCAGGGCTCGATTTCTGCAGGTCATTGGGCAAGTTCAACAAAGTTCAACAAACACTGGGGGCTTCTTCTCAAAAAATTCCCAGCTTAGGATTTTCCCAACTTCCTGATTCAGGACAAAACGTTAGGACACCTCCCAGACCTGTCATAACTTTTGGTCCTAAATCAGGGAGTCAGGACGAAATTTTCTCCCACATTGGGAGTTATGAAAAAAATTCTTCCAAGTCTGACTTTGGAAATTTCTTTATCCTTGCTGGGAGAATTAGCTGTCACAATTTAGGAAAAATCTTACACGAATGTATTGTTCACGAAACAGCCCCCTGGTCGCCTTAAATGCTCAAGACAGGACAATAGACAGTTTGCTCTACTGGGCAGACGGACGCGGAGACTGTGTTCTCCATACACACGGCAAGACGGGGCACCAAACAGCTCAGGACATACAGTCAGGAGGCGGGTGGGTGGAGTGAAGACTTGTCATTCCTGCAGTGTGGGTGAGTACCAACGGGTCAGTACTCATGGTCGTGTGGGTGAGTACTGACTTCAGTAATCGTGGTCGGGCGGCGGCGGCGGCCACTTGTCACCCCTGCGCAGAGCGATCGGTCTGTAGAAGTATTCGTGGAGGATTCCGAGGCAACGCTTCGTCTTCGGGTGTTCGTCTCCAAACAGCTGCAAGCAAAGGAATTAGGTGCGTTCATACTGGTTCCTACATGGCTGTTCTGTTTGATACACCGGTGCTCAAAACCAAACACGCCCTCAGACCCTCTGTCCGTGCAGGATCCGCAGGGTCGGGCGACCCAATCTCAGATCTGCCTCTGGGTGCCCCGGGAACTTTCCGTGCATCACCTGCGCGTCGCAAGATGGCCCTATACCCAGCCAGCCCAATCGTACCATGGTAGACAGCAGACCTGCGCCCCAGTATCATTCCCCACATGGCAAGCCCAATCGTTAATCCGCCCCCACGCGCCCCAGTACCTACCCCCCACCTCAGCCGACCCAATCGTAGATCCACCTCTGCACCCCAATTCCCCCAATCTTAGACACACTACTGCGTAGCCCAGGGCTACCTATCATCCGACCAACACATTCGTAGAACCCGACCCCCCCCCCTCTCCCTGCGCACCGACCTGCACGTTGATGAGGTAGCTCTGCTTGAAGTGGTCGTATGCGAGCTCGTACTGGCGGTGGTCCTCGTAGGCGATACCCGTGTTGAGGTAGATGCGACTCACCAGGATGTGGTACATCCCGTAACACTCGATCGCCACCTCCTTCCCCATGCCGTACCACTGCAATACGCATGTCAGGTCAGGTCTGTCCACGCGCTGCATCCCTACACATGTCAATGGGCGCTGCGTTGCTGCACAGCTCAAGAGTTGCATGGAGGCGCAATGTAGGGTCCTCCCAGTGTGATTGGTTGTGCTGCGGAAGGGTACAGAGGATTGTCCACTGACTGGAGCCCTTTTCAAGAGTTCACATGAAACACGTTTCAAACGTGTTCCACAATGGCACCTTCCGTGCGTTGCGTCGCTGGAAAAGGAACTGAGCGCTGCGTTGCTTAGTCAACATGGTGGCCATTCACTTGTGCAGAGACGCAAGGCGTGAAGCGCTCGCTGTGAACAGGCCTGCGCATTGTCAGTCAAGCACTGTGAACATGTATTCTGCGTCTGTCTCTCACCTTCATCTGCTCGTCGTGTTTGTAGCGGATGAGCACGGCCTTCGTCATGTACGCCTCGGCCAGGATCCCTTTATCCTTCAGCTGAAACACACATCGATCACTTCATGCCACCGTCTTCACAGCCTCAGGTTCGCTGTGATTTCATTCCACATGCTGACTCCATCGTGTTGCTATCTATCCAAGATCTATGGACCCCCTTTGCCTCAGACTTCACTCTGTTCGTGCAGGCTTTCTGAAAATGTCCCTCCTTGACTGACTCTTTCTTCAGCTTACCCCAAACCCCAAAAGGCCCTTTCCACTTACCCACTATGCCCATCGGCAGTCGCGCGCTCTTGAATGAGGAAAGCACCGGGGTCATTTTCTATGATCCGTCACCACCTACCGCCTCATCTCACCAACTCCGAGATCCTGGCTTCCTCAACCCAAGGCCAACCCCTCACGCCCCCGCCCACCTTCTCACCCCACCACCTGCCAATTTCATACAGGGCTCTTTACCCTTCTTGCCCCCCTCCGCACTCCTCTCACCCCCACCCTCCTCCGATGCCCGCTTGTCTCACCTCCTCTGCGATCTGGATGGCCTCGTCCACGGCTTCCCCGCCCTGCAGCAGCGCGTCCTTCGCGCTCAGATCCTCGTTCCCGCCGCAGTCGTTCCAACTGGCCAATGAGAAGGCCAGACGCACCAGCTGTTTGGCCAGCAGCAGCTGCAACACACAAACAGCCATTCAGAAGCCGAAGCAGGCAAAATTGAAGATGACGGGTCACGTGTTGTTGGCCATTTTTGTACTTCACGTGAGTTTGCACAAACCAAAACACTTACTCACCTACTGACTCACCACTCACTCACTCACTCACTCACACACATACCATGTTTTCAACTCATGTGTAAGATGCACCCTCAGTAAAAATTTCAAAATCCATATACTTGACTCAAAATCCTTCAAATTCAGACTTATAATCAATCTCCAAATAAGTTTGTATACTTTTTCTCAGTCAGTTTCTGATCTGTATCTTAGTTTGGGGTCTCAGGTAGATCTTCTCAGTTAGAACTCACCAAAGAAAGAAGAGTCTTTTTTCACTTTACCAAATTGTTATTTTTTCCTTTGTATCTCAAAAATCTAACACATACTCATGTACAAGACACACCCCTTCTTTTCATGTCTGATTTTGGAGCAAAAAAGTGTGTCTTACACGAGACGGTATGGTACTCACTCACATACTCACTCCACATGAAGAGATCACTCACCCTGTAGTTCTTGTCCTTGTCCAGCTTCCTGTAGACTTCGATCGCTTTGCGCGAGTAGTTGACCGTCTCCTGCTCCATCGGCAGCTGACTGTCGTCCACGAAGTTGAACGTCTTCACTTTCTGACAACACAACGCAGAGGGTTTCCCTTTATCAACTCTTCCCAAACTGAACTCACCAAACTCCAAATACGCGTGCGCACACTTGCACACACACACACACACACACACACACACACACACACACACACACACACAGGCGCGCTCACAGAGATCTTGGCTGTTTCAACAACAGGTGCGGCTTTATTTTTCACCGCACCTAATTCTGCCCCGAAGTCCCGCCCATCAAATGCACCTCGCCACTCACTCACCGCATCACACCCACTCCCTGCACCACGCACCTGGTCCCAGATGTGCGCCATCATGCTATACAGATCACCCATGCGCAGCTCCCTGGCTCCCAGTTCCTTCTCCTCGATCTCCACCGCCTGCCGCCCCAGCTCCAGCCCCTGGTCATACAGACCCATCTGAGTCCTGAAAAAAGGTTTCAATTGTCATCTTTGTTTCAAGTTCAGCACAGCCAGAAATGCATGTTGTGACAATGCACGTTCCCAGTTGAAACCAATGTCACCTCACAAAATCAAATTCCACACCTGGAGCAGATACTTCCAAAGAACAGATGGAGACAGACAGACGCACACACACACGGAGGTGGTTACTCACCGTCCGTGTGCTGACACACACTCGGAGCGTTGTGACAGCTCGTAGCGGGACTCAACACACACGCACGCACGCACACACACGCACACACATACGCATACACGCACACAAACATACACGCACACACGGTCCTCACATGAGCCTGGCGACCTTCTCGGAGCGCTGTGACAGCTCGTCTCGGGACTCGATCTCCTGCAGCTTCTCGCTGTAACACTCCATCATCCGCTCCCCGCCCGACTGAAACGAGCGCACACCGCCGTCATGGGGAGGGGCAGTTTCCACTGAGGACATGTGTGTCGATTGGCACGCGTCAAAGGGACATACGGGCACACAAGCGTCAAAGAGACACATGTCAAAGGTACAAACGCATCAGACTTGCTGATGCTTTGTGCTGGGCACTTCCGAGCGGGTCTTTCAGCCGAGGTTGTCATTCACTCTGCCCTTCGACAGCACGGGGCGTTTGTCAAGTGAGCCTCTCTCTCTTCCTCACCTCTCTCCAGTAGAGCATCAGTTTGGGGCTGTACTCGCGGAAGAAGAGCAGGTCGAAGACCTTCCAGTCTCCGAGGAATTCCTCCAGTCGCTTCAGGTCCTTCAGGTACATCAGGTGGTGAGGGTACTCCTGAAATACAGGGTACAACAGGTGGTGAGGCTCCTGAAACACAGGGTACATCAGATGGTGTGGGTACTCTGGAAACACGAGGATGAATCAAGGGGTGTGGGCACTCTCACACTGGTACGTACCTGAAGAAACCTCAAAATTTCCACCTCCCACTCACTCACTCGCGCTCCCCTCTCCCCACCGAGACAGCTGCACACTCTTCATCACAGCCACGCAGGTCATCACAATCCCAGGGATTTCGAACACGCACACACCTGTGCACCCCCCCACCTAGCCCACATACACACACACATACATACACAACACACCTCAACCTTCCGTTTGATCTTGTCTGAGCGTTGGAAGAAGTCGGCGAGTTTGCTGTGCCACCAGCGGTAGAGTCGAGCCGAACTCTCCGGGTCGTCCACCTTCAGGTACCTGAAATGCACGAACATTTACACTGAGCAAAAACAAGCCACGCGACGCACACACAACCGAACAATAGCACTGTGGGTGGTGTTCGCTGCTCACCACAAGAAATATCGACTCATCTCCCTCCCATGTCACCTGTCACAGCGCACCTTCTTTTGACAGTGGATCTCATCTTGATTGCTCAATGGTCGGCGGTTGCACACACGCACACACCACACACACACATACACGCAATGAACTGGAGATCTCATCAGAAGACGACACCAATGGAGGCAGGTGATCGGGAACGAATCGCTGGTTCTGAATGTCGAGAACACACACACATACACACGCACACCCCCCCACACACACACACACACACTCACTTCTTGCGGACGGCCTTGCTGAGGGAGCGGTGGTAGAAGTCGAGGCGGCCCTCGCCGCTGTCCCCGAAGGGCCGGAGGAACGGCCGCAGGGAGCGGTACACCGACGCCCACTGGAACGCCGCCAGGTTCCCAGACTCCTTCTCCGTCTCCTTCTCACTCGCCTCCGCAGCTCCTGTGCGTGTGTGGGAAGGAAGTGTGCGTGCCATTTCGACGACAGAAAAACTACTTAATTGTCTCTCGTTTCTGTATCCAGGGCCGTTGTGTTCCTGTTTCATGACCTGTTTCCCCGCGGCATGCACGTCAACATGCTGACCCCCTAGGTGATTATCGCTCACGCTGACCTTTCTTCGGATTGTCGCTCACACTGACATTTCTCCTGGTTATGGCTCCGCTAACCTTTCTCCTGATTATCGTACATGGTGGCCCTTAGAATCTTCTGTTTCTCGCTCACGCTGACCTGTCTCCTGATTATCGCTCACGCTGACCTTTCTCTTGATTATCGCTCGGCGGCAGCAGGTTCTCCTCGTCGGCGAGCAGCTTGAGCAGCTCTGACTCGAGCAGTCCGGTAGAGGACACCTCGAGCAGACACAGCGTCGCGACCAGCAGGTGGCGCTCCCCCTCCTCCTCGAACCGCGACAGGACCTGCTGCAGCAACCTGCAGGGGAGGGAAGACGCACGTCTTGCATTGTGCAGGTCATATCCACGGAGTATGGTGCGCCTTGCGTTGCGTCCCAACACAAGTCAACGGGACACTGCTCATGCTGGATTTACATGGTGCATCCTTTACAAAGCAGGCATTGGCACGATCAGTTCTACTGGGCATGTGGCCAGTGCGTCTGAGTGTGAAAGTCTGAGTGTAGACCACAAGTAACAATGAGCACTATAGCACCAGGTACTCCAGATACTCTGACTGGATGACCCATTGGAGCAATGACAGCAAATAGAAACGAGTGCTGAATACGAAAACTCTGAGTACAAAAGCTGCTCACTCGAGGAGCCCGTCGGCGAGCCGGTTGATCTTGTCGTTGATCTTGCGGAACTCTCCGTACACACGCAGCTCCTCGCAGGCGACGGAGAGCCACAGCGGGTTGTCGGACGACGCCTTCCCGAGCAGCGACACCATCTGGTCCACGTCCAGGCGCTTGTTGAACCGACCCAGAAACCCGTTGATGATGTCCTGAGGGCAAACAGCGAAACGTTTGTAAATGTAGCATTCCAAAGAACCGAGGCAAAAGCGTCACACACACGCACACACGCACACACACACGCATGCACACTAACACGTGAACACACACACACACACACACACACACACACATGCATGCACACCAACACGTGAACACACGCACACACACACGGAAACACACACACATGCAGATACACACACGCACACACACTCACACACACGCACACACACACACACACACCTCACCTTGCGGACCTCCATGCTGAGCGGCTCGGCCTCTATGACCTGCGGCTGCGTCTCTCGCGCGCTCAGCGCCTTGTGCGGCGCCGTGTCGTGGATCATGGACAGGACGCAGCGCACGTGCGGACCCAGCTTCCGAGGGACCCACGTCAGCAGCTCCGCGTGCTTCTCCGCGTCGAACTGAGACGAGAACAGACAGGTGTGAAGCGGGCTTGAAACAATGCTGCGTGCTGAGTTTCTTTCTTCAGTTTGACCAAGGATTTGCGCTTCTCCCGCAATCAAACTTTTTGTGTTGGAGAGTGACACTTGGCTACCTAAAGCAATACCTTGACACGATCTTTCCGTTGAGGTGATGTACAAACGCACACGCGCAAACACGCACACACACGCGTGCGCACACGCACACCAAGCCACACCCGTGTGTGCGCTTACATCCATGCGTGCACGCTCAAACATGTACCAATATACACACGCAGACACCCATGTACACACATCCATGCACGCACACACATTCACGCACACCCACACCACACCCACGCGTGCGCACACACACCTGTCTACACACCCACGCGCACACGCGCACACACGCATACACACACACGAACACTCGCGCACACGCAACCTGCGCGCACACACGCACGCACGCGCACCTGGTTGACGGCGTCTATGAAGACGACGCTCGGACGCGTGTTGACGTTGTTGAGCGCGCTGCACGTCATCTGCGCGACGCTGTCCATGTCCGACGGAAGCGTCGCGTCCTGAAACCGAGATCAAGCAACTTTCACACATGTCCCACCTCTGCGCATGCGCGTTTGTGATTTCTGTGACGCACATTCCAAATTTTAGTTTTGGACGCTACATTTTTTTTTACAAAATTTTGTAATTGTAAAAATTGTAATTATACAATTTTTTTACAATTGTACAACGTGTATTTTTTTTTTATACAATTTTTTGCTCTTGACCCCCCCCCCCAACCCCCACCCCGACAGAAAAACTTCGCACCACGGACACATTTCACCTTTTCCCTTTTTTTCGTGAAATCGGGCTCGCCAAATGGGTTTCTGCCTCGAACAGATCCTGAACCTTCCCCCAGACCGCACTCACGGTGCAGGTGCCGGTCTCCTTGAGCAGCCGCTGCAGCGTCGTCTGGAGACTCGTCGACCCGGGCACGGCTCCCACGAAGTGGTAGAAGACGTACCACGGCTTCCCGCCCCCGCTGCGAACAAGAAACATGGGCGCCTTATTGCCTCTGTGCCCGTGGTGCTCCACATACACACTGGGCGTATCAGGCGTCGACTCAGTGACGCAACGCCAATTCCCCTGCAGCGACGCTACGCGTCTGTTGCAAGACGTGGGGCACTCAACTCCTGCCGCCCAAATATTGATGACGGTACCATTCAATCTGAATGATGTCATGTCCAATGTTGGCGAGGTGAAAAGTATTCATCGCAGTCACTGACCCCGGGATTTTGCGGTCGATGGCGGCGGTGAGCGTCGCGTCGACGGCGCGCGCCATGATGGACGACTTTCCGCTTCCGGCGCCGCCGAGCAGCAGCAGCGGCACGTCCTGCCCGCGCCCGTCCACGTAGTCCTTGATCTGGAGCACGCCATTTGAAGGGAGATGCGTCAGTAGTCAGATCTACTAGCGTCGGGCTAGGTCATGTGCACACAAGACCTCCGCATACAGGAATACTGGCGCGCGCAGGCATGTCCACGCACGAACCCACACCCCGAACGGGAACACTTTTCAAACACATCCCTGTCTTTTTACAGTGCAATGTCACCTGACCACACACACACACACACACGCACACACACACACACACACAAACACACAGAATGAAAAGACCCAACAGTCGTACGCACGCACACCGCAAGGTCTCGCGCGCCTTGCTCTTCACAAACCACTGCAGAAGAGGAAGGACGCTGAACAATGACACGCACACACACACACACACACGCACGCACCTTCTGCAGGATCCCGTCGCGGCCGAGCACCATCTCGGCCTTGCTCTTCATGAACGACTCGTGACCCTCATGCATGCGCTGGAAGGGGTCGTCCTCCGCGTCGTCGTCCAGCGGGTACTGCACGCTGATGCGCTCCTGGAAGAACCGGAACACCTGCGAAGAGAAGAGGGGGGCTGATCAGACACGGGGAAGAGGGAAAACCGGAACACCAGTTGGAATAGAGAGCGGGTACTGCACGCTGATGCGCTGCTCGGAAAACCACACCACGGAACTACAGACCCCGTGATCGGTCGCTTATGACAGCGTGTGCATTGAAAAAAACGGAACCCG
>JAAUXT010140373.1_pt1 | contig 19444 bp, 15 predicted proteins | sample 7278171 | NCBI WGS metagenome assembly JAAUXT01 (sample SAMN14350112, study PRJNA611818) | marine sediment metagenome | isolation source: surface marine sediment (1.8m) | place: French Polynesia: Moorea | collected 2018-08 | reverse complement strand
GTTGGCATTATTGGCATGTTGGTTGGCATCAATAAAAGTTTGGCAAAAAAGCGCAGACTTTTTCCCTTCCAAACGGCGAAACAACGGGAAGATAAAAAACGTGCCTCGTACTGTGACAATGACACAAACTAATGAGCTTTTAATGTTGTGGATACCAAAGCTATTCACTCTGTGCGGAACAGATACGTTTCAATTGTTCTGCAGGGAACAATCAAACCTGCACGATCATCTGTTGCACTCCTGCAGGGACAGGCACTGCTTTCTGGTCAAGAAACTTCTGAAAACGCTTTTGACTTGCGAAAGAAACGCTGTCCACTTCACTGAAGGTCTCGGGATGTTCTTGTGTAATTTCACAGGAACCATTTCTGTACAGTGTGAGAACCCCGTCATCATGCAAAACCTGACAAGAAAGAACTGTGAGACAATCAAGAAAGAGACATTTGTTTTCGCGGCACCAAAGCAGAATCGTAAAATCTGGATTGAGTGGCTCACGACACATCTCAAAACATGCGTATCCTCAGGCGTCAATCAATTTCATCTTTCTCCAACTCTGATCCAGGTTTTATTCTCTGCAAAATGCAGCGAAGCGTCCTTCAGTCCACCACGATGATTTTGTCTTGTTCCGCAAGAAGTGCAAACAGGGCCCTTCGCGGCGGTTTGTGGGAGGAGATGAGGTTAGGCTGGAGCGATGCCTCTGAGCGCCGAGCTTTTTTATTGCCAAATTGGCCACATTGATGTTGTGCAGAGGTCACAACTGTTGCCAAAGAAGACCCTTCCCTGCTGCACCTGACGCCTCCCTGGCCATTCACTGGGCTGTCCAGTGCTCACTTGGAAACTGCAGACGTGTGACGCACAGCATGAAAATAATATAATGCGCATTTCAGTGGATTTCTCACGTGCGAAGGAATGTGGTTGGAAGTCATCCATGGCTGCAGAGACGGGCTCCAGAAGCACCACCAACACGAGGCCCGAGGGTTCGAGGAGCTTCAGTACATCTGTTCGTGTTTTTCTGCTGATCGACATCTTGTACGCTGCCCATGTGGCTGAGAAAGGCACGCAACAGCTGCGTTGATGCTGCACCAGCTTTGCCATTTCAAAGTTCCATTCAATTCACTCGAACATCAAACAGAATCAAAGCTGCGTGGTCACAAATCTAAAAATGTCAACATGTCTTGAAAAGAGACACAGCAACTTTAGTGCAAAGCACAGCAACAGTTCTGAACACAAAGAAACGACAGAAGAGGTTCATGGTAACAGAACCTTTGGCTTCACACTTGCTTGTCGCAGCCATGTCCTCCCAATCGCGTGTGGGATTTATGCATCTGCGCAAACGTTGCCAGGCTGAGTGAGGCTTGCGGTCGTGAGGTTTCGTTGTCTCCTGCAGGTATTTACGAGACAGATAAAATGTCAATTTGATCTCTTGTATCCATCAGATTGCATTGATGGAGAAAATCCTCTCAGGTACAGGTCGATCCACAGTCTGGGCCTCTTGTCACCAGAAAAGAAACTCAAACTCGCTGCGCTGAGACTTTGATGGAGCAAAGGTCCCCAATGTTCTGCTTGTGCAGGAGGAGCATCTGCCTTGTTCAGTGATTACCTTGTAGATCGCATCATGCTGGCACTGAAAGTTTCCTGAGCGGCCCTAGGACAGAACTTATTGAGTTGTAAGCTCACCGTGAACGGTGAATTCCCCCAGTTAGTTGGACGCAAAACAAATGCATTTGTTGACACCTGGTGACTGATGACAAGGATGTTACTGCCAGTGTTCCAGGACACTGAGCTACGGTCCTGTGTCATCGCAAACAAAAGGCTGCAGGGCGACACCGAGGACTGTCGCACGACATTGCTGCACAAAACACAATTTTCAATTCGAAGAAACTTACGAGTCGTGTTATCTGACCAAGGAAAGGCAAGATTTGACACGATAATTTTTTTCCCCCGGCGCGCATGAACGAGTATTTATGCGTCAAGTCACCATTAGCACAACCGCATTCTGTGAGCAACCCTGGGAGCAAGACACTGTGCCTGCTTTGCCAACCAGAAACATGAATTTTCAGAAAATCAAGACAGTCCCCCATGATGATGACAGTCACATTGTTTGCGTGTTTTATCAAAGCACAGAGGTGTACTTTTGGACAAGGGGGTTGTTGCCTTGCTGTACCAAGATGCACTACAACAACGCGAGACTGGTCACGTGTCGCTTCAGGACCAAGAGGCATCTGCTTTTGACGACCGAATGACAGGAGGCACCTGCTTGGCATGTATGACGCCGAGGTTCACTTTGAGGAAAGAGGCTTTTCTCATCGGCAGGAGCCCGCAAACCAGAACGCCGTTGCACCTGGTTCTTCTTTCCTGTCACTGCGCAAAAACAATCTTTCCTGCAGGCATGCGAAAAAAATAACTGCAGATAAAAAGACACCAGATAGATAGGAGTAAGTTCCCTTCTGTGGGCACAATTGACAGAAAAACGGCTGCGCCTGCAGCTGCAGTTGCGGCCACCAACAGAAACCCCATCGAAACGGCCGAGGCTGTTCCGGCGAGGAGAGTCTTGTAGATTTGGAGTTCGACTGTTGTTTTTCGTTTTTCGCATTCTTTTATTGGTATGCATCAAACCCTGCAAGTGGCATCAATTTTCAGCAAACTACACTGAGTCAGACATGGAATGAATCTCCCTAATTGTGTGCCGCAATGCTCATGTTGCAACTTTGTGTGTCCATTTGACGGCTACGACCTTACCCACAGACAACCAACAATCTGGGAGTTTTGCTGTCATCATCCGAGAAGAATCGAAGCAAATTGTTCCCACGGCAAACCACTCGTGTGAGAGCTCGGCCTGAAATTCAGTCGAGTTTCTCCTGCACCAATTAAAGACGGCAAATGCACCTGTGATCAAAGTGGTCTGCTCACTTGAGACAGAAAGATTGCCCCCTCTTTGTGACATTTCGATTGTTGAAATGACTCAGTTGGTCACAAATGTCAACAACCGGTGTGACACCCATTTTAACACTGTTCTTCGTTTCCTGATTAGATTTGCTCGTGTTACTTTGTGTATTCAAACACCAGGATTGTGTGATGTGACAAAGGTTCCGAGCAACCTGCCGAGTCAACGAACGCAGACTTCCGCTCTCGTTGTGTGCACAAGGGGAGGAGCCAGAAAGATGAGATCGTCTCATTGATATGAATTTCTGGTGTCAAGTGCGCGTCTGTTTGACTCTGGCGAGGAAACTATGGACAGACACGTTCAGCCATCACTCACTGCCAGGATGTCTTTGTGAGATGTGTGTTGCCACAAAGAAAGCAAATTTTGAACCTTCAAGACTTTCGCCCATGCATCGAAGATCTCCATGGTGTTTTGGATGCAAAAATGTGGATTGACCAGGAACAGCATAATTCCCATTGGAAGCAAACTGGATAGATCTGGGGATACGAGTCCACAATTTGACAGGTCAATGTGGTGAGTACTTTCGCAGCACAAGCTCCACTCTTGCATGGCTTTGCGTTTGAGGCAGAATCAAGCGAAAATACACAACACAAAGGACCAGCGTTTCTCACAATAATTTGAATCTTCTGTCACAAGCGAAAATATTTCGCCAAACAGACACTCGAGCACAACCGTGCTGCACACAAGAAAAAACCAGAACACTTCAACGCCCACGAAGTGTTCACATTCACAACTCGAGAACACAAAAAAAAACTGAGACCTTGTTCAAGAAAGGGTGAAAACAAAGGGAAGTCAGCCTTGCGCACAAGCACTTTCACAACAAAACGAGGGAAGTTCAGAGAATGGTTGCACCAACCAATCTTGTCATGACTTGCGCACAACTTCAGTTGCGCGTTCCGGTACTTACAATCATTCGTTGTTGGTGTTCTTTTGACCTGCATGGTGTTCAAATCAGACACCACGATCTTTGTCGGATTTGCTCTGGAGCGGACATTTTCTCTCTTGTTCTGGCAAATTCCCTCTAATCGCTGATCACAGACTTCACTGCACAGGAAATTGAGCTGTGCTTGAGAGACAGTCACTCAAGGGACACAAAATTCACATCAGCAACATTTTGTATTCCTGCAGGGCTCAAACTGATCTCACATTCTGTTCCGCGGGATCCATGATAAGTCATCACCAGCAAGGCATCTATTTGCAACTGTCAATAAAGATTCATAAGAACAGACCAAAGGTTTCTCGTATTGGCAGGGGCATTGTTCAAGTCCTGCAGAAACTGCAATTGCTTTCGGACTCACATGGGGTTTTTCCTGTGCATGGTGAGCAAAAGACTCAACTTTAGTGAGGCATCCTCTTTTTCGTGAATCAAGCTGCAGGGGAGTTGCATGAAGCAGTTTTCACCACACATGCATGAAGTTCTCGAGTGAACCCAAGCACCATCCCTTTTATGTCTGCACACCTGCATATTTTTCTGCTGAACTCTGTTTCCGTTCCAAAACAGATTCGAGTGCAATAATGCTTGCATCTCAACAAGCATATAAATTTGTAGAGTGACACAGAAAGCAATTCACAAACCATGAAACAATTGAGTGATGTTGTCGTGTGTTTTGCGTGTTCGGAGAGTCGTTGTTGTCGCAATAGCTCGAGCTCTTGGCAGAAACTTGCAATTTGACATTCTTGTTGAAAGAAACACTCATATATACAATATCATGCATCAGTAGCAATGATTCGAGGCAATTGCAGTCTTTTTGTCCTGGACAAAACACCACGAAAAACAACACTGTTCTGAGCATTAACTGCTGGGGACGTTCACCTGTCACAACCAGTATTCATGAGAACATGACACTTGCTGCAGGTAAAACCTTGCAGGGTCCCAGCGAGGCACCTCTCAATGTTTTCATGGTGACAGTTTGTAGTTGGACCAGGCCCACTTCGTGGATCCAGAGCCACTTTCCAGGTCCACTCCTTTTCGGGTCCCTCTCATCTTGAAGTGCTGTATTTGTGCAATTGCCACAGACAGACAAAAAGATTCCTTGTCACAAAAGATTGCGTCACATTTGTCAGAAATGATCACCAGCAGGGCATTCGTGCGTGTTTAGTTCAATAACGACAGCACAAACCTGGCTTGCCTATGTTTTAGAAACAATTGTTCACGTTGATCCGTGTCCATTCAGGTGACAGACTCCTGTCATTTGCCACAGGCTCGTAAGCGGAGTACGATATGTATCTGAGCACTGCCAGGATAATCACAATCAAGGCCCCAATTTCCCCAGCAGAAATGCGGAAAAATAACTCTGTAACAGAGTCTGATTCGGGGGTGGCTACGTACAGGTCGCAGTTTTTGCAACGACCAACAAAATGATTCACCAAGAGAACAGGTCCAAGAATGTTGAGAACGACTGACATTCACCGATGATTCTGTTTTTGTTTTCTGATTGAATTGTTCGTTGCTGACAAAAAGCCATCCTTCCTTGGCAGCAACAGGTTGTTCCGCGCAGCTGCGACGAAGCTCGTCCGTTTGTTGCTCGTGGAGCGGAACATTCAAGACTCACGCGAGCGAGTGTCGGTGAAACTAGTTTTCTTTCTGGACCAAATTCGTCAACAGTGTTGCAGAGAAAGAACTGTTCTGATGACGTGAACGAATTTCCAGTGAGGTTTCAGGAAATTTAGCGGTTGGTGCCTTGGAAATAAATCCAGCGTGAAGCACGCAGCCTTTGTCGTGAGCTTCAACCTGGGGAAAGCAGATAGCGCACGAGTCCACCGGGACACGCCGAGTCCCAAATTGCTTAATGGCTGCGCGACCTTTATTTCCACGTTGTTAGTCGGAGAAATTTGTGGTTCCGAACGGAATGGCCATGTGGAGAAGGCTCGTGCATTCCGAACTCGTCTTTCAGTGGTTCTCGCGTCTCCAACAGCGCGAAAGTCGCACTCGGGTTGATGGACTTCCGTGAGGACGCTGAATAACATTTGTCCGGCAAATGGGATGGATTTGTCTCCGAACACAGTTCGTTGTCCCGAAACAGTCTCGGCCACAAAACCCCTTGTTATTTTTCGGAAAATGTTTCTCAGATAATCACCTTCCACGCTCTGGGCAGCATTCACCGTCCTCTGCAGTTAGATTTTTCCGTTTTCTGGATGAACTCGTGGGAGGTATGACCAGTCTGACACAAATATGTCTCGCGATTCAAACCAGAGCAAACTTGTGGGAAAGAGAACCTTTGTATATAGCAACAATGCGTGAAACATCTCTGGTGCAAATCATTCCACAGACTGCATCAAGCCTGCAAGTTCTTTGTGGAACCTTCTTGTCACAGTCCTGCAGAACTTCTTCACACTGGGGAACCCAGGGAACCCAAGGAGCTGACTCTCTTGTGTTTGTCTTCGGGACAACCACAGCACTCTGTACTCCAAACACAAGGTGGGGGATGTCAGACAAGTGAACAGAGATTGTGCACGTGCGTCAGGGATCGGGCCTTTTTACCTTAGATTCGTCCACGCCACGAACTGCAGACCTTCTGACAAGACAAGGCCTGTTCAGGTCTTCCCCAGGGACGCGCCTCTTCACAGGCAGAGACACGCGAGGCTCGGCACGCATAAAAACTTACTCGTACTCGTACAGTGCCATTTTGAAAGAAAGGGGGTCAGAACATGCTTTGAAATGAACGGAGCTATTTTTCATACCAAACAGTGCCCGTGTCGTGGTTTTCTATTTTGGGGGTGTGTGTGCGCTCACTTTCAAAATTTAACTTTGGTTGAAACAACAAAATGAAAACCAACGAAACTCTCCATGTTTTTCCCCAAAGAACAACTGAGAGCGTTTGTTCCACTGACCATCCGTTGCTGCATTGTTAGTTTCAGGACGCGCGAGACAATGGGCGGCTGAAGACGACTGCAGAGAAACTTCGCAGCCAACCCGACCAAGCTTCGACCGACACGTCCCCGGTGCTGACGAAGCACACGTCCCCTCCAGCCATGGAGCATCTCAACAACTCCGACTACAACAGCCTCTTCTCCCAGATCGACCTTTCCAGACACTCCATGGAGAATGTCACTCAAACTCTGGCTCCGGAAGCCAACGGGAACACGGAGGTAGACTGCAAAGAGGTGACGTTCATTATGTACGTGCCCATCTTCGGCGCTATTTGCGTCTCAGGTTTGGTGGGCAACACTCTCTCCTTTGTGGTTCTGCAGTGGGAAAAGCGGAACCGAGTCGCCACCTTCTTACTCCAGGTGTTGGCCATGGCCGACAATCTTTTCCTGATATTCAGCGGATTTTCACAGATGTTTTCTGCTATAACCCTGTACTACGGGTGGGACGCCACGCACGACGCGGCGCTGCCCTACATCCAGACGTTCATCTGGCCCTTCGTGTCCATCACGCAGTTCGGAACAGTATGGATGACAGTGTTGATCGCCGCCAACAGGTACATTGCGATCTGCAGACCCTTTCAAGCACACAAGCTGTGTTCAATGACCAAAGTTCGCCTGCAAGTGGGCCTGGTCGCTGTGTTGGCAGTAATCTACAACATCCCACGTTTTATGGAGTTCAAGCTCACTTCAGACTGGGACGAACAAACCAATTCTTCCTACGTTTACGCCAAACCGACTGCTATGAAGGAAAGTCGTGTGTACAACATCGCCTACGACAGCGTCATTTACTGCATTTTCCTCTTCCTCGGGCCCCTGGCTCTGCTCGTTGTTCTCAACGTGTGCATCATTCGCGAGCTCTTCGCTGCACGGCAACGCTTCCTGAAGCGGCAGATTCCGATCGCAGGCGAGGACGAAGAGAACAACATCACTCTTGTCATGGTCATCATCATGGCAATTTTCGTCATCACTCAGACCCCGGCTTTCATAAACGCTCTCCTGGGCACCATCAGCCCCGAAGCCTACGTTTGCGGCAAAGTGTACTTTTACTACTTCCACATCAGCAACCTTTTGGTGTGCGTCAACTCCTCAACAAACTTTGTCGTGTATTGCCTCTTCCGGCAGCAATTCCGGGAGAGAATGCGCAACTTTTGCAACAAGCACAAGAGCAGGTTCCTTCTCAAGCAAACCGACTCTCTGCGTCAGAATGGAACGACGATATCAATGTACTCAAACGCTGACAACACCAAGGGGGAACCGATCTGATACGGGAGGATTCTTCGAATTCCCTTTGTGTTCCTTTCCATAGAGTGATCCTTGAACGTTGCTAGTCGATGAAGCTCCATCCACACACAGGAGAGATGGAATTTACAAAAAGAGCCCGCGGGATTGAACGTTGTCTGCGTTCATGTGTGTTTATCCCATGAATGTCAGAAGCATTTTGCTGAAATAGACTTGCGCAGGTAATCTGAACGTGACACAACAATTTCACTGCAAACTGAAGAACAATGCCAGTGTTCACTCTGGATTTGTCACGAAAATGACTTCTACTCGTACTCGTACAACTCTGCGGCAACAAACTTGTCGTCTGTGCTCACATCGTGGTAGAAAGTGATTTTTAACTTTCAAGAAGGGTTCCTGTTCAGCCACACAACTCTTTTCTCGACCAAAGATTTCAAAAGATCTTGTGTGATTTCACAGAAACCATTCCTGTGTAGTCTGAGCAGCCTGTCGTGCGAGCGTAATTTCAAATCAGAGGTCAATACAAGAACGAGCGAACAACAGTTGGTCTATTTTGGACTGAACACAGACGTGACGCTCCAAGCGACAAAAGTTGGGAGTGGCTGAACAAGAGGCTCAGGAGATGAAGGTCAATGTAAAAATGTAAAAACTTCATCTTGTTGTGGACCAATGTTCCTGCAACTCAATTCACACGATAATTGAATAAACTCACATTCTTGAACTTCATCACGACTTTTTTCCTGTTATTTAATTTCACAGTCTCACCTGTGTTGTTCTTACGTAGTTTCAGGACACACTCAAGGAAAACCTTATCTTGCTGATGACCAATAAGTGACAAGTGCCCGGCCCTTTATGTCCTCTTAATCGCTTCTAAGTAATTTTGCGAGATCCTGGCGTGATCAAGAATCGTTCTGCTTTTCTGATAAAGCTTATCAGGAAGTTTGTAAATCATGAGAGGGTCTCGAGACTCTCTACGTTTGGCCACAGAGTGATTATCTCACCATAAAATAATCTTCCTTTCTCAAGTTTCTTTGCAATAAATGACAACAGCAAGAGAAATTGCGGATCCATCAGACATATCGGCACATAATTGGCCAACAAACATTCTTCCGTCACACCAACGCACGCACCGAGAAACCCAACAGATACTCGTCTGAGCAGAGCAAGTCTGCAATTGCGTTGCGTTGTTGCACTGACAGTTGTCCGCTTCATCGACAATTTGCCGACGGCGACGCAAAATACACCAAACAATCCGTCTTGTCTTCTGCTACACGCTGCCAAATTGAAGTCGCAACAATTGCAGGCAATCCCAGATGCACAGGGCCAGAATTTTGAGTTGTTTTTGTCTGGCATTTTGAAGAATTGGCCTTTGTTGCGAGAACTTTGCGAGCGCGTCACAGGGAGTGAGCACTTTGCGGACGTCCTGGCCTGGTCGGTTCCGCGGCGTCACGAGACGCTTCCTGCGGCACCGCGTGGTCCCTCTCGACGTTCCGTCAATGCCGCCGCTGGGATCTGCGCACTTTGTGCGGAGGAGGGGATCGAGCACGCACTCGAGCAGGGCACAACAGAACAACACCGTTGAAAGACTATTCTTGTCTTCAAAGAGACAGCGCCAACAACAGAACCCAGTCTTTACCTCACATAAAAAAAGCACGAGCGAGCCCCGCTCTCCTCCACACTCCTCTTACTCAACCTTCAGTTCTGTGAAGTTCCCAAAGCTATCACTTTCCCAAGTCGACAACAGACAAACAGTGCTTGATTCACCACAGAGAACAAGTGTTCGCACACAACACACAATGCAAAACCAAGTCCAAAAACGGGCAGAATCAAGCGCGCTGACGTGTGCGAGTTGAAACTTCAGACGAAGGGAGCCTCAGGACAACGGAATGCTTTGCAAAGCGTAAAGTTCAGACTCCGGGAATGATGACCCACCGCGAGCATGCTTCTGTTCGAGAGCACGATCACACCCACATGACAAGTCTTTTGGCGCATTTTGACACTCGGAAACCTGCAGCAGACCGGGAAAAATCTAGAAGCAACTTTTTCACTCCCAAAAAAGGGAGTACCAAGGTCAAACCAACACGCTAGGCATTAAAGGGTTAATTTTCGTGCTCGTTAAAGTCCAAAGGCATGAAATGTGACAACTGCAGCCAAGTAATATCTTCGCCTTGTTCTGTACAAAAAGGAGGAACAAGTCGGGCGCGTTTCTGTGGATGCATCAACAAAGGCAGGAGCCACCCGCACAAGGACGTCTGCCGCAGCCTGCGCATCGTTCACTGATTAATCGCCAAAGGAAATTCTATGCGGGTCTGCAGACACTTTTTGATGAAGTCCTTTCCGCGTGCTTCCAATTAAATTTACGGGCTGTGGATTTAATTTTTACACAATATCTGGATTGGGACTTTGTTCGCCCACACCAGGAGAAATCCTGGGCATTAGCGAATTCTGGAACAGAAACATGACAGTGCGGACATTTTTCAGACTGCAAAGTCAGTGGGTTTTCCCAAAGACTTCAACATTGAAGATCTCAACGACTGTCATGCTGAATGCGAATCTTCGTCGATCAATGCCAGTTCTCCAGAGCACACACGGGCATCACTCTGATCAGCACGTTTTTCGCAACCACTCACAAGCAACAGGCATCCAGTGCAACGTTAACATTCTCCTCCTTTTGAGAACAAGTTGAGATCCCTTCGCTACAAATTGTTCCTCAAACGCACCGCCCATGTTTGCGCTTTTTTCAACCTCACCAGAAGGTTCCATTGAATCTTTTTTGCCCAATACAAGGGAATTTGAGAACCCAACACAGGAGATGAACTGCGTCCATTGGAATTTGAAATTCTTTTGTCATCCCCGAAACTCGAGACTGTCTCCCCCGTGTTCGTTTTGCAATCAAGCAGCGGAGATGCGCTGCAAGACATTTCTGTCGCCTCAGCGCTGCATTCAAACGTGCGATTCCCAGGGTTCAGCTTCGCTCTCCTTGTGGAAAACACGAAATTCTTTCAGAAGCATGTGATAAGCTTATTTGTCGCGATGCAAAGCGAATCAACACACACACAAACCCTCGACAGGCACTTGCTCGAGAAAAACGTCAATGCGCCAAATGAACGAAGTGGTCTGCAACTGAGACCCAGGTGTCGCGCGTTCATTTAATCCGTTGACACAAGCTGAGAGAACGTCTTGTGACCGGCAAGGTGAATTGCATCGCAGCAGGCTTTCAGCAGCATCGCAGCGCCAACTCGACTTTGCGGACGTGAACTCCAGAAATGAACAAATGCCAAAGACATTTGAAGTTTTTTGGGTTTGTATTGTTACTTCACGGTTGAATTGAATTCAACTTCAATTTTTCGGTTGTTCGCATTAAAGTTGCTTTGATGACGTCGGTATCCGCCATTTCAGGATCCATCTTCAACATGAATCAGATGCCGGACGAAACAAACACCACAACGACCAGAGCTGACAACGTTCGATTCGGGGGCACTCGAGTATCATGTCCGATTGAGGAAAATTTTTCACTTCCGAACTGTTGCTGTGCTGCAAACACGAAATCACTTTCTCCCAATGCAATTTCTGATTGGAACTGTCGAACTGTGATTTGTTACGAAAACACTACAACTCTGAACAGATCGCAGTGCTTGTTGTGACCTTTTTCGTGCGAAAATGCGTCACTGCAACATTGCCCACTGCACATCGGAGACGAAATCACAAACAAAACACCAGTTTCGCCAAGATTCACCAATGATGCGGACATAACGTTAGGTACAAAGTGTCAATTTCCAGAGTCCCTGGATCAATGGAAAGAGACACAATTCACCCTTGGGTACCTGAAATAAATAACATGTATAAAAATAACAGCAGTAAATCTCGACACAATAAAGCCTTGCCAATGCTGCACTGAGCTACGTCCACTGATGTCAAAAGAATTGTACAAAAAGCTTCAAGGACTTGCTGCGACATGCTCAGATCTGAAGGTCGTTGACAAGAAATGTAAACAAGGCAAACGGGGTTCATTTCAGTTCACAAACACGAAAGACGCGTTTTCATTTCCTGTTCACAACAAACTGTTCGTGAAGAAGTCTGCTTCTTCGGAGCCGACGTGTTTCTTTCAATCCGCAGTCCTCACACATCTCTCCAGCACAATGTGTTTTTAAAATGTTCCAGAGTGAAAACCAAAGAAGGCAAGACCAGCCATGGAAGCTCTCCTCCGTAAAATGCTTTGTTAAAACAGGCAGGGATTCACACTGACAGATCACTGTTCGCTGCAAGGCTCTTTCATTGTTCGTCGCTTTAACTTTTCCTTGGCTGTGGTGAGGATCTCATCTGTACAGTCTGGCGAATTCTCGAACTGCTCGGGCCACAGTTCGCTCGTTTTCAGCACTGCAATCACAACAATTTACGTGTTTCTTGAGACCTGTTTTTCAGAGACGAGCCAAATATATCAGTTGTGTGAATGAGCGCACGAAGGAGGCGTTACCTGGTGACAGTTTTGTGGAAGTCTGTGAGTTGTTTGTGCGTCGCGGTGACGGCGCCTCCCGAGGACTGGGTCGGCAGCAACTTGAGCGCGTGTTCCAACCACCGACACACAGACTGCAATCAGTTTCACATGAATCGTGAATTGGCGTGCCTCCTTTCATGAGATGCGTCAATGTTGAAAAAACGCAACACGCACAAGTTGCGAAATCATGGCGCAACAGTGAGTGGTCTTGTTGGCACGAGAGCAGACTGATGTCTCATCTCCAAAATGAAATGGAAACGACTGGTGTCACTCACGGGTCTGTCGATCAACATCAACTCGTGCAGCACATCAGCGGATTCGGGCTGCAGGTACGTGGGGAGCGAGAAGATGCACGCGTTGAGCAGCGCCTGCACCACCGCCTGCCCGTGCTCCTGCAGCAGTCCCGTCACCAACTGCCGCCTCTGCTCAAAGTTGTCCTTCTCCTGCAAGTGAGGGAAACTGGCTTGCACTTCAACGGACGCATTTCATCAAGGCCACAAGTTTAGCTTCTGACGTGTCCAAACCACCGAGTGAGAGCACAACGTCGACACGAACCTCTTTTTCTCTGCCGGCTTTGCAGATTTCCACGAAGAATTTGGTCACCGAGCTGTTGGCGTCTTTGTGGTCGAGACTGCAGGCAGCGATGGCGCAACACAGAAGTGGTCTTATCACAGTGCACTGGAGGAAGGCAACTGGTGCTCGTTGGGTGAATCTGCGAACAGAGGGAACAGGCTTGTCACTCACGTGTCGCCTAAAAACGTTTTGTTTCGACGAAAACAACTTTCAGCTGCAGGACTACTGTCCTCGCACGACTTTGTGGCCAGCGGTCGGCAGCACTCGACAAACCTCCAATCTACTTGACTAACGACCCTCACGCGGCTGCACACCACTGACGTTTATCTCTGGGGTCCGACAGCAGGAGAATCACACCCTCTTGCCTGGACCGGTCTCTCGTGAAATAGACTGGCAGCTCAGGTCAACAAGGAAGCATTCAGTGCAGTACCTCAAACACAGCCTGAACAAATCATCCACGGTATCGGGATGATTCCTGAGACCATTCGTTTCTTCTAACAGCTTGAACGTCGGGGTACAAAAAGCCTGCAAAGTAACGCAAGAACGGTCTGTAGTACTGGAGCTTTCTCACTGCATTGCTGCAGTTCGACTGCTTACGTTTCGCCGTGATTTGGCCAATCCAGAGCAAAATATTGAGACTGAATTTGCGGGTCAGAACACACAATACCTGGAGCATATCCAACAAGCCTTGAACACATCCCGCTTCCGTCCCGTACTCGTCCACCAAGATGCTGCCCAGATACAGGAAGCACGAATGCGGGAAAGAACTGTAGATTCCAACCATCTGCGACGAAAAACACGGTAAATTGCACATTCGGTGCACAAGAACCGAAGATCTGTTGTGCCATGTTCACGGAGGGCCGAGCCTACCTGAGTGACTAGCGGCGTGAGCAGGGACGCGGAGCCTTTGCCGAGGCAGCGCACGGCGAAGCGGATGCAGCGGCAGCAGCGCTCCACGATGCGCACGTCCGCCTGGTACTTGTTGCACGTGTTGGACAACACGGGCCACACCTGCAACACCCGAGCCGTGCTGAGACAATACAACAGAACACAGCAAGACTTCTCAATCGGCCGCATTTCCCACCTCTCTTACCTCTTGAATGACTGGTTGACATGGATGCATCTGACCGTTGCTGATGGTTGGATTGGTGTGCCTGAAAATCGTGAAGATGGCATTTGCTCAAACACTGCTTTTAAACACACAGTACAAAATAAACTGACAATGGGCAGTCTCCATTTGCCCCTTCTCACCTGAAAACAATTGCCAGTCGGTCGAGCCAAATAGTCGGGTCGCTTTTACTTCCAGCCGTCACTTTTGCTGGCGTCTCTCCCTCCAACAGCTTCAAATGTCAGACAAAAACGTGTAATTCCATGTCAGCGGCGCCGAGACCCGTCGCTCGAACAATAATGCACTTGGAACCAGGGAAAAAATACCTTGCTCAGATTGGTGACCTGTGGCGTGCACAGTTGCTTCAGCCCCTCCGTGATTTTGTCGTGCGGCATTTTTGCGAGGACCATGGCAGTTCCTACGAGATAAATTTTCCCTTCCACAAGCAGCACAGAACAACGCCACACACCCACAATTTGTAAGTTCGACAGACGAGCCGGTTCAGGTCACCTTTGAGTACCCCGATGACGGCGTCGTTAGAGAGGTTGAAGGAATCGACGGCGTGCGCCACCTGCAGGAGGCCGTTGAAGTTGGTCACCATTTGGTCCTGGCACTGCGCGCAGATGGACTGCAGCGCCGTGGCGGCGGCGGCGGCGAGCTGAGGCTGCTGCAGCCCCGTGATCAGGAACTGCAGGATGGAATCTGCAATACAAAACGAAATACTGACCATCATTCGTATCTTGTCAAGAGACTTTGTTCCACGAGCGCGTTGGTGGAACGGCGGCGGTTCATCTCGAACCCACAATCTCCCACACACCCGTTCCTTCCGTCTTCAGATGTGAAGAAACAAAAGGCAAACAGGAGACAAAACCCGAAACTCCGACCGAACCGCCACAACACAACATTCCAAACAAAACAGACGGACTCGACGGACTCCAAGTGCAGCTGCCTGTGATGCAGCTACAACCTTTCACTTTATGTTTGTGGGGCACACACAAACAGAACCATCATCTCTTCAGGTCAATCAAGACAACGACACTTCGTCGTTTCCTGTCTCGGACGACAGTTTGATTTAAATGCAAACTTGTGGGAAGGAAGCGATTCCTGAGACGCAGACTGGCATTTACTTGACCATGCAACTTTAAAAATCGTTTCTCGCAGACAGACCGGGGGGGGGGGGGGGTAGCGCGATAACGACGTCTGCTTGTCACACGGTTGATTTGTCCGCGTACAAACCAGATTCATAGAAATTCACACAAGTGCAGTCGACACAGAAAAGAGAATCTGGTGTGTATTTGCTCACAATGATTCACTGTCGGACGACAGCTTCACAGTTTCAATGAACTCTTCCACAATCCAATAAAGTCCACAAAATTTGGCAGTGAATTTCATGTCACTTGGGCACCAAACTCAATACTCCATTCGCGCACAAAATTTTCCCCTCTCGAAGCTCCCACGTGTGATTATTTAGGCAAGCCAAATGGCTCGCTTCCGTCGACGGATTCGTTTGTCTCGACAGGAAGTCCCTTGTGGCTTTATGTCTCTCTGCACTTTTTGCTCAAATGGCACAACGCTCCAGCACACAAGATTCTGACTTCAGCAGGTTCACGAAGTTTTTTCCTTTATCTCTTTCTGGGCTTCTTGGTTTCGAGTCCAGTTTTAGGCAGATCAAGAAGAGTTTCTCAAATTTTTCTGATTGTTGGCTTGGGTGAATTCAGGGCTGAGAGGTCCTTGTGGTTGTGTTGGCAGTAGTCGCTTGAAGACCCCCAATTCTCTAATTGCAACGTATTTTCTCTTTTCTTCTCAGAAGTACCGGTATCTTTTGACAAATACACTGAACAAGAAAGCAGGTCTTTGAGTATGGGCGCGCGAGAGTGCAATCGCCACCGAGTGATCGCTACTGAGTTTCGGCGGCGATCACTCCTGATCACTCCCGAGGATCTGAAAGTTGAAATGATCATCACCAAGACAGGTCGCCCCCCCCCTGTGGCAGCAACCTTACAGTGACCAGGGGTCACCACGACTGAGAATATGACAGCAGCGCTCATCACCTCTGCCCCCTTGCCAGGTGTCCAGCAGATATCAGAGGTGATCACGACTTATTATCAAACAGCAGTGGTCACCCCCTCCAATATCCAATAGCTCCCCAGCAGTGATCGGAGTGACTGCAACTGCTTCAACCTGTTGCCAGTGCACACGGCTGTGAAAAATTCTTTTCTTGAACTGCTGAACCCAGTACCCACACTCCGAAATTTTCCCCCAGGTTTTGTGGAAAAAAAAGAGTTTTCAGGATGATCGGGAAGCAGAGCAAAACTCACAATGATTACAAGCGAACCATCAATGTTCCACAGAAATATATTTTGTGCGAACTGCTCAGAACAATGTCGATCCCCCAGGGAAGCCTGAATGGGCAGAAAACCTTCATGAATTATTCACAGATCTTGTGCAGTTCGGGTCCTTCAATTGTGAAGGGGCAAACTGGTGCGCCCCCAGGCATTCGCTTGTCAATGTTAATCGAACACGGCATTCAGTTGAAAGACAGAGAGTCTCGGAGGTTAACAAAGTGAAGCCGTTTGATGTGAAGGAAACGAAATCATTTCGGTGTCCTGCACGCTCCTGACCGACACTGAATCAGTGACATGACGACACGCCACGAGGAGGTGAATCCAACACAAATCCCCATCCTCGGGAGCGCTCAAGCGATTATCTGCTGCTGGAAAAACAACTTCACAACGGCGAAGCGCGACAGAGCTCTTGTTCTTACGGGTTTGCTGCAATGCGATATTCTATCAAACAAGGCAGCAGATCATCAGTGCGTCCACTGGAATCGGAGCTGAGGACAAATCATAGCAAGCAACTCTGACATGTTTCAAGCCGTGTGAGTCAATTATACCGCTTCGTGTTTGGTCTGCACAGTTTTGATGAACGCAAACTTTCGGTGCAGAAAGAAAGTGTCTGGGCATCTCATGAAGTTTTTACCACAAACTGGACGCTGCAGAACCGGCCCTTTCATTTGAAATGGACCTTCGAATTCACATTTCACACAAAGGCACCAAAACATTTTCTCGGGGCGGTGGCATGGATACACCAATGCATTTTGTCAAAGTCGTCAGTCAAGTAAAGCCTTGTATCCATGAGGGTGTACCAGCCATCGCGTCGAATTCTCCTGGCGCTCCTTTCATCAGAGCTCGAACAAATCGATTGGGGCTGTGCGTGTCGCCAAGAACCTCAAAATATTTCACAGAACACCCTGGCGCAAACTTCCCAAACTCTGAGAACCATGTGACCCTTGTTGCAAGAAACAGGAACAAATATAGAGCCGCTTTACGCTTCTGCACGATCTCCAGACAGAATGTTTTCAGAATGAGATGAATATCTTCTGACAGCAAATATCAACAAAGCACAAACCCAGTTGAAATCATCTCGACAGGGAAATTAGGTTTTTTCTCAAGTCAATTGTCAAAGAAACGAACAACGTGTTTGATGACAAAAAGCTGAGCCCACCAAAAGCACTGTGTGCCTCATTGTGGTGAGCTGAAGTCGGACTCACCGAGACAGGTCGGGTGGTACTCGATCCACTCGCTGAGCTCGCCGACGAGCAGGGTGCTGGTGTAGCGCAGCGCCACGTGCGTCGTGTCGGGCAGATTCAGCACGGCCTGCACCACCTGAGGCACGATCTCGTTCTCCTCGCTGCAACAGGAATGCGACAACATTCAACAAGAACGTCTCCACACGTTCCCTGGTTCAACAACCACGTTGGTCCCAACAACTGGCAGAAACTTACGGCAAAATGTTTTTGGCGACCGCAGTCATCACAAATAGAGAGGCTTCGGAGGAATCCCACGAAGCATCGCTGCTTTGACTTCTGAGGTTTTCAAACATCTGGTCAAGAAACAAATGCGTCACTCACTTGAAACAAAGGAATGCAGACTCTTCGGAAAATTTCTAGATCAAAACCAGAATTCACAAAAGTCAAGAAACCCAAACCTGTGAGAAACATGCAGAAGAGCCAACAACGAAAACGACGTCTTTGATGAGTTCAGAGACGCGGGATCGAAAATCTCCGAACTCGTCGCTTTCGTCAGGAATTCCCTCCTACAAATGGATCTGACTTTGCAAACAAAGTCCAGTTTCTTCAAAACATTTTTTGCGCAACTCCATCAACGGCGAAGCTTACGTGGTCGGCGTCAATTTGACAGTGTCTGCACAGCGCCACGATCAGCCTCTGTATGTACGGCCGGAACAACTGGTTCAACTCCTGGTTGTCAATTTTATACAGCCTTTCCGACAAGCGGTAGAAGAAATTGAATGTAATATCTGCCACCTGAAAAGTGAAAAGAAACTTGGAATCACAAGCACGACATTGCAGTGAGAAGTCGTAAACCCGAGAAGATTTTCTTGCAGGAATAAATCCATTGCGCTGACCCACTTACCTCGTACTGATGATGACCCACACAGGTCAACAGTAACTCTAAGGTTCTGAAGTCACCAAATCCCTGCAATCCAAAATGAGAAATTATCGACATTTGTTCAACAGAACAAGAGAACAACGAGCCCGCGGCACCGTTCAGCAGCCATTGTGCGCACAGCACACAGTGTTCTGGCAAACAGGCCATAGCTGCCTGCCAGGGAACCATTACTTCACCCAAACAATATATTTCAAACAACGGTGGGCTGGAGGGTAAAGTGACAAACCATTATGTACCCCCACCCTTTGGGTTTTGACGAATGGTTTGGGAAAAGCAATGTTTCCTGGCAAGAAGACTGGCCCATTTGCCGGAACAATGCGCGAAAACAGGATGCAACCAATGACTTTGGTGGGCAGTTGTGTTTTTCTGCCTTTTCTGTGAAGAAAGGGTTTATAATTTTACCCGAAATGCAAAAAACAAGGTCAGTTTTTTTTGCCCCTGGGGCAAAAAAAGTCCACACACAAGCAAACACACAGAACAATACCATCGCGATTTCGTTTCACTCAAAAGCAACTGCAAGAACTTGAACCTGTCACAGCTCAAAACAACAGTTTTATCGATTTCAACTTGTCGCACTTGTCTTTGGTCAGTTTTTAGGTGATTTGAGATGGGCTGCACGATTTGAGCCAAATCGATGCAAGCCAAATCGAAGCACCTATAGGCAGCCTCTTCCAAAAGTATGTCAGCAGCAGTTTCATGGTCAAGATGAGAATTGATTTAGGACCTTTTGGGCTCTTTTGGTTCATTTT
>JAAUXT010074367.1_pt1 | contig 19446 bp, 18 predicted proteins | sample 7278171 | NCBI WGS metagenome assembly JAAUXT01 (sample SAMN14350112, study PRJNA611818) | marine sediment metagenome | isolation source: surface marine sediment (1.8m) | place: French Polynesia: Moorea | collected 2018-08 | reverse complement strand
GGTAGACTGTCACATGAGTGTGACAGCCGGACATTTGAGTAATGACTCAGAATTGCGCGTGATTATAACGGACTTTATTCACCGGTTTCACACTATTAGAGACAGAACAATGGACAGTGCTGAGCTTCAGCCGCAAAGACGTCCACCTTTCTTCTCGTTGTGATTGCAGGACCGAATTTGTCCACACTTGAATGGAGGAAAACCTACCGACATGCTGTAACGACGTAATGCGACAACTCTATGACACAACAGTGTGTCTGTTCCAGCCTGATTCATTCACCACAAGACGTGTCCAGAATAAGACTGGATCCAACGCTGCACGCGGCGCTTCACGGAGGAAGGACGAAGACAGTTGTCTCAATTTGCACCTCACACCACCGCTTCTTTGAAACGACTCACACCCGGGAAAAAACTGTTTCTTCTGGTCACTGAACAAGAAAACTCAAGATCCCAGGTCCATCTTCGTGGCAATGTGAAGAAATCCACGCCATGAAACTCATCTGAAGTTCTGACCGCAGCACCACATCGGGTAAGTCGGGACTTTCTCCTGCGCTGGAAACGGCAGCTTGTCAGACCAGCGGCTATTTGTCCTCATATTAGCTTGATACAGGTGGTCGTGAGTGATGTACAAACAACCTGCGCACAACAACTGCAGACGCACTGCTGCAAATGGCCCTTCTCATTGAGGACCTGGACGACCCACGAGCCGTCCTTGCAATGTGAATCACGACAAAAAATGCAGAAAGCTTTTCATCTTGATGAAACACCTGCGTCAAAAGCGTTCCATTCATGTGGACTCTTGACCTATATCCTGTTCAATTTCAACGCTGTTCGCCCAGTGCTGCTGAAATTGCAACAGATCCAACAAGATTTCCGCCCGCTGCGTGGACGGAGCAGCTGCACCAGGCGGCGTCCCCGGGACAACAGGCTCCAAGCAGAAACGGTCGGAGGTCACGAAATGCTGTGACACCTGGCGTGCGCACAGAAGAAGCTGACGACAGCCACGGTCCGGACTGAGCGCGACGCACAGGATCAGAGCGGAACCTGGTGGACACAGGATGCAGTGTGCACACGAGCTTTGTAATTTCACGTCGCTACCATTCTGTGTTTGCGATTTCACTCTTCAGATTCCCCGTTGTTGCTCGTTTGTGTGACACCAGAAGCCTGAAGGAACATCACTGGAAGGCTTGAGCTCTAGATTCCGTCTTTGGCAGAACCAGTGTGATTTTTACTGGAAAAGCCAAACAGGCTGAAAACTTGCAGTTGACGACACCTCTGCTCTGGGTCCTGACTTGCGCGGAGACATTTGTTTTCGCTCAGAACACGAAGCATCCCCAATGACACTGCGGAACAAAATTGGTTGCTTTGAACTCTTTGCACACTGGCTAATTGCGCGAGAAATTGTTGTCAACGATGGACGTGTGCAGGAATGTGACATCCACAAAACAAGCTCAGCGCTGTCTGGGTTTGTCCTGGACACTCTTCAAATGCAGCTCACTTGACAGTCTGAACACCTGCAGATGTGTCCTGAGGCCTGCTCTGTGTCTGAAGACAACTCGGCATGCAAAGACAACAGGGGCTTGGATTCGACAAGTGGAGAGTACTTGAGGCATTCAACCCACAGGAAATTGACAGTGTTTATCACGTTGCCTGTCTGGATCTTGAAGGAAAGGTACTTCAGCGTTGTCTTGTGGCGATTTCTCGAATCATAAACTGCACTTTTTGGAGACACATCACAAGCACGATGCTCATTGGAAGAAAAGGGGATTGAGAACGAAACTCCGCGGAGTCACGGTGCAAAGTTGGTGTTTCTGTTTGCGGATGGACGCCGGATGGAAGAACTTCGTTCAATGATATGACACACTGTTTCGCTTTCCCTGAAGGAATCACACAGCACAGAAAATAATCTTGGCGGCACGTGTGCGTCAAGAACAACTCAATGCTTAGTTGAAGACAAACTGGGTTTCACAGATTCGAGTCTTGGACCAACAGCAAGGTGCGTTGTGGAGCTTCATGATGATGGTACAGGAAAAGCAGGCTTCAAATGGAGCTGGGGAACTGTCATTTTCTCCGTGATACCCCGTCTTCGCCACATAGCTCCAGTTTATGATCTTTCGCTGACACCGATGGATTCACTGTGACAACGTACACGGACGAAACGCAATCAATTTCACGGCAACTTCACACAGCACGAGCAGCAAGACGTCAGTTTTCTTGCAGTTCGCATATGGCTTCGGCCCTGGAATAAAGCTGGCACAGGGTTCCCGCTGTATGATGATGCGGTGTATGGGACCTTTAGGATCCAATTACTTACCGTAAACAGCGATGTGTTGAGTGCATCAGGCGAGTTCTGCAGGGGAGGGGCGAGTGACTCAGGATGACACGGCCCTGCGAATCCTAATGCTCTAACAGCATCCCGCTCTCCCTCCCTGCACATGACTCAATGTTCCAGCGAGCAACAGGTTACGTCTATCCACTGCATGCGCTACTAAGGAAGGGGCCGCGAAAACTGGACCCAGCAGACACATAAAATGCTTGGGAAATGTCAGGAAAACTTCAATATGAATACTTTCTGATTCGGACAAGCCAAGCAACAAGGTGCGGTGAAATATTTTGAACAAGAACAACGCAGGACACAGAAATACCGAAGGTAAAAGGCAATTCAACTGAAGTATTTCAATCTTCGAGAGACACTGACATGGATCTCACATTCGTTCTGTTGAGGAAACAGAAATGGAAAACGCTTTGAAGACTGACCACTGACGGTGACACAGAGACACACCCGATCGTTCAACAGATGTGAGCTGCATTCAGCCGCAAGGCAACATGAGACAGGTAAGCAACAAATTATGATCCATGTCTGCCAAGTCCCTGCTGTTGGTTGCAGTCCATACACGTTTGCGTTTGTCTGCACAGCATGCACAGACAGCTCAAACACGAGTTTGGACTCTTGGAGCCTTGTCCACCCTCACGCTGACACTCTTCAGGACAGTGTGGATCGTGACGGTGGCCACACGACACACCCACTCCAGAAATAATCAAACGTACAGGAAAAGTGCACGCGCGTTTGTGCGGCGTGTGTGTATCTGAAATGTGTGCGACTTGGAGGCAGACAAAATTTGATTCACACATTAAGGTGGCTGCAAAACAGATAAACATCAATTAAGTTCACGACTCGTAACGGTTCCCGAAGGCTCCAAGGAACCAAAGTTCCTTTGTTTGCCTGCAAAGGCAACCGAGGGCCACTTGATTGGGTTCGAGACAAGCACCAAACAATTTGTGTGTGTTGAGGCAGATGCGCTGATGCACTCGGCATCATTTATGCATACTGATTGCCTAACGACATTTCATGCTGAAGAAATGGCACAGTTCACCAACAGTTTCTGAATGGTCATCATCCAGCGTTCAAAGAGCAATTGCAGAGGACACAATTTCGGGGGAATAACACGAGCGTGCACTCACGCAGACTCGGTCAACAATTGGGACGTTCTTCAGCAATTTGGATACTTGAACACAGCTTCACGCACGGCAGGGCCAGAGCCTCTGCCGGCGGTTTCGATGTGGCATGTACAAAGGAACCACAACCAAAACCACACGGAAAAAATTCTTTGGCTCTTTCTGTATCACTTCGTTGGACGACATCAACATGAAGCAGTGCTCGAGGCAACAGCTGGTCCAGTGTCCCGTGAGTCACGTTCTGATCCAAACTGATTCCAAAGAAGGAGTGTGGGGTGACATGAACCAAAACCACGAACTCACCTTTACAAATGGCTGAGATAGACGTTCAGAGCCAAGCGGATCACGAGTGTCCAGAAGCATTGGTTCTGCACCAGTGCGTAGACTGAGAAGTGATTGACCACCTGATCAATCACTGACTGAGCCAGAGGTGATCAATTCCAAGATCTGGCTTCGATGATTATTCTGTGTACAATTTCCTGGCACAAGAATAGGCCTCAACCTCTACCTAATCCATGGTTGTGCAAAAGAGAGGGAAAAACCCTGGTCACATGATCACATGATACCCCCGTGGGCGGAGGGATGCAGGCTAAAGCCAGCAAAATAGTGATATTGTGCTATTTTCTATCTATTTTCTATCTAAATAATTATTGTAAAATTATTCAGAATATTAAAAATTGTTGGGCACTGCCAACACCCCCTACTGGGGGAGGAGTGTGGTGTGACACACCAGCTGTGAATTTAGAACCACTGCTTACCAGATGGCATGATTGGAAGGTCAATAAATACAGAGGTTTCCGCCCTCGGGGATAGTCTCTCCTGAGATACCAACCAGTGTGTTTGTGATATCACTACAGAGAAGCCCAGATTTCATTCAAATGCAAATTTCCCAAACACCCCCATTCCTCTCTCATTCTGGCGTGATTGGGAAAAGATTATCTGACGTGATTCTGACCTCCAAAAAGCTCTTCTCAACAGGAATTGTGATTTCATTGAAAGATGTTCCTGAGCAACAACATTCCTCCTTGGCAGGGGTATTTTCCCGAAGCAAAACAGTTTGAAACGAGGTTGGTTGATCTTCAAATGGAGCTGAGATACTCAAAGAAATTATCCGTAGGAATCCTTCCCTGTCAATGTGGTCTGTTTGTGTGATCCAAAACAACTCCAATGCAAAAAGGCTGATCTGAATCAGGAGCTGGTACAAAAGTTGGAGAACAAGTACCAGCAGACATGGAGTTAATTTGGTTGGATTATGTTGTCCAAGACAGTTCCAATGCTACCAAAAATTGAAGCTTTCACTCGCTGGCTTTGATGTGACGAAATACAGTTCTTCTATTTGGTGGCATTTTTTCTTGAATTTCAAAATTTGATACTTCTGACATTCTCAACTGTCAGAGGAGTCGAGTGCGATCTGAACTTGATCAGAAGGTCAGCCATTTCTTTCCTCGAGGGGGAGACAACACTTCAGGGCAGAAGTTTGTGACAAATGTGCCACGTTTTCGAAACTTTTTGTTGCACGCAGGCGCGAAGTCACATTTTCTGTGTCATGCTGCTATGGGATGGGACAGGCTTTTGGAGCTGAGACGCCAAAAGGACCGACACGAAGTTGCGCACATGATTGGTGCTTCACCCGAAGCGCCATCGCACAAGACCTGACGTATTCGTGGACCAGAATTGTGTGATTTCATTCCATGGTAAAGTTTACGCCGCACAAAAGATGTGGGAATTCAGGTGCACAGCGACCTGTTTCTTCAAGAAGTGATCAGAAAACCAAGACTTCACCATAAGTGCTCACAGCTGCGAGTTCGACGAAAAGGCGTTAACTTTCTTTGAACCAACACGCAAAGCTTTGTCTTCCCAATTATCTTCGAGATGAAATACCCATTAACACGCTTTTGAACACCAGGTTCTTGTCGTTTTACGTTTGGGAGGAAACCATTTTCAAACCTGCATTTGTCAGTCAGGTGCAACACATTGTACACAGAACAAAAGGAACGAGCACCCTGCACACTCAGTCACAAGCGAAGCCACAGCCAAAAATTTCTGACAGCGGCTTGGTTCCCCGCTCGCTCTGCACCACTAAACGGCCTCCTGGCATGTCCAGTGTGTTGTCGACTTTCGTGAATCCACCGAAAGGTGAAAAGGGATATTGGACTTTGCCACACACACACACACACACACACACACACACACACACACGACTGAAGTATACAAGTGGTACAGTCGTCATTGGTTTGAGCATTGAACGTCCGTCAGCCTGCCTGTGCTAATCAATGGCAGATACACACAGTGAGAATGAAGCTGCTGTGACAAAGTGCGCGCAACTCGCGCAACTTCAATGCGGCGTGCGCGAAAGGGAACCAACGTGCATCAATGCATCAGTTCCGTACATAGCGGATTACGTACGCGTGGGGGAAAACAACAACGCCGAAGAACAAACAACTGCCAGTTTGCCTGCTAAAATTATCAGTCTGTGCGATCAGTGAGAACTTAAAGGTGAAAGAACTGACGAAGTAAAAGTTGGAACTATTGTTCATTTTGGACACGTCTCATCGGAAATGTTTCGGGATCTTCAAGTGCAACGCTTTTGGCGACAAGTCCGCACCGGTCAAACCTATCAAAGTTGTTTCTCATGCCAAACGTGATCAAGAAAAGCTTGTAAAGTGCACATTTTGATTGGAGAAATCGTGCTTCTGTTCGTTCTGTGACTGGCTATTCAACTGGAACCTGGAAGTTTGAAGCTGCTTTGACGAACGTTGAACGCTTTTTGCGGGAAAGTGTACACAGTTCACAAGCCGATCTTCGAAATGAGGTTGCGCTGTAGAACAGATCAAAACCTGCAAAACCGTCATTGCCAGACTGAAACAAACTTTTCAATCTGAAACAACCTGACATACCGGAGTTGCGGAACACTAAACAACATGCCTCCCTCAGTGAGGATTAAACGACCCAAGAAGCCAGAGATTTTGAAGAAGTGTAGCGTCTCCTTTTCTGAGGTAAGAAAAATTCTCAAAAAGTTTCTTGGAATTTCGCTCTGAGCCTCGCCTGGCAGCAGCGTTCTTGCTATCAGCAAAAGTGTCGGCAGAGAAGTCGCGCGTCAGATGCCTCGGCACCCGAACGGCAAAGCTCGTACGTTGTAATGTAGATCGACATGTTCACGCTAATATTGATATCTCTCTGTGTGCACCTGTAACGGTTGGATGAGGATGCATCACTTATTATTAATTCATATTCACAAGATCGATATTAGGCTATAAAAATACATGTCACTGGCCATGTTTGCTTCCAAGCTGTCACACCAGCCACGTGAAGACAAATTTCAAGAACCTGAGTGGAACTTTCCTTCTGACGGTTCACTCTCGGCGTGTCAAACTTACACTCTGGGCACGAAACGAAGTGCAGAGCTGCTCACTGGGATCGGAACGAAACAAACTTGGAGACGACGAACGCTTCTCTGAACCTGTGGAACTTTCCCAAATTTTGATTGAAATACTAGCCAGTATGTCAGGCGCCACATTGGATCTGAGCCCGACCTGCTGACTTCGACTTCATCCGTTTCGGAACTTTCACCACAGACACCCTGTTCCCTTTCGATCACAAACTGCAATAAAGCTGGACAAACACGCGCAATCAAAACGCTCAGCAACACTGGCATAATCCTCTCGCAGAGGGGACACCGAGACGAAATCGTTCTGATATCAACGTGACTCATGTGTTTGTTCTGAACACGCCACAGAAGCCTTTTTCAGCTGCACACTCGCGTTCGAACATGAACACAAAAGCACACGCAAAGCATTCACCAAAGCGTCCGAGAGTCCATTACAATTTGCTCAATGCGTGCACAGAGCCATTGCATGCAACATGCCTTCAAAACGAACAAATGGACATGGATACTGTTGTGCGCTGCAACTGAAGGGTCAACAAGAGTACCGATCGGTGGAGGCACGCGCCGTGCCGAACGTCCCTGGCAATGTAGGCCACTAGGATTTGCAAGGCAACAGGAGTCCACAGAGTAAAACAGTCGATCCATCAGGCAGAATAGACTTTCGAAGCACAAGAAGAGTCTCTGGGTTCTTTGGAGACTTTTGTTGCCTAAATATATAGAAATAGGAAGAAATAGGACCAGAGCTGTCAAAATTAGAACCTGTTCTAACTGTGCGGGTCTCAGCTGCTTTTTTTTTCAATTCGACGTGAGGCATTTCACGAACAAAAAAATATCTGACTTTCCCTTCTCCCCATCTGAAAGCCGAGGTTGTGAATGCGCGCCAAAGCAATATCTCGACGGTCCGTGCAAAAACTGGGCCATTGTCGTTCGTCACGTTGCTACTTGTACAAGCGCAACACAGTCTCCCAGCAAATTAAACTGTAAATTTTGCAACTCAACAAGTGACCAGCATCCGTCAAAATGGTTGGATCCGCGAACACCAAACCCGGCTCAGCAAACCTTGATGAGAAGTCAGACTCTGGGAGCGACTGTCTCTCAAAATCAAACTCACACCAGCTTCTTTTACAGGTTACGCCAACTGTAGTTTCACACATCAGCTCATTTTCAACGCATATGCTTTTGTCATCATTTATGATTTCATTTGTGAACTAATGGACGCGAACTGAGGCTACGAGCTGGTGATTGTAAATCACTTCCCAGCACGGAGACCCAATCCAGGTGAATTGTTGCAGTCATTGGCCCAGATCCATTCCTACCTTACAACTCGGCCAGCTGAGCGCTGCGATTGTTTCACTCAACAAACAGGTGAAAGCAAACTGCAGGGCGCACGCGAGCGGCGGCCCCACTTCACGACGTGATGCAGGCCACAGCTGCGGCGGCCGGTCCGAGGCGCGTCTGTGCGCGGCGGCTGTTTGGTTGGCACCACAAGAGGTCAAATTGCCACCAGTTATATGAATTTCTGAGGATCTGTTCATTCAGTGACTGAACAGAAACATCGACACAAAAGTGGATGAAAAGTGCATAACTGAGGTTGCCCAAGGAACTTGGCTTGAAAAGGTTCTCGCAGGCTCCACAATTGTGCTGCAAAATGCACAAACCCGTGTCAAAGATTCGCCCGATTCGCCCCTGCACACTTTGATCACAACACAAATCGTCCGAGAGCGCTTCTCTCAGGGGCCCTTCCTTCACACAAAGAAGCTTTCTGGGAGTTTCCATTCTTGATGTCAAGCCTGCATGGCTGAAAAAGCACCACACGAAGATGCAAAAGATCTGGGGGTATCGACGGTACACAAGTGAATGGAAACTGTGTTTTCTCCGTTTCATAATTCATCGCACTCCCATGTTGTGCCAGTGTCTACGTCTATTTGCTCAGCCCCCGGGAGCAGCAGGAAAAGCCTGATGCGAACCTTCAATCATCGGGTCAGTCGGTACGTTCTGCTTGGTCATCGCCGCTGGTTTTGTCAGAGCAGCTGTCAAAAGGAATGGTTTCCGAAAAGTGCAACAACCACAATCAATTCTCAGGACATGCGACAACTTTTCGTGTTTCTACCCCACAAAAGGACCAGGTCCTGAGACACTGCGAACCAAAAAGGGAAATTCTGATGGCCTGTTTTCTTGTTCTGGAGATCAGTTACTGTTTCGTGAAATGTTCACCGCAATGGGGTGGGAGCAACAAAAGGTGTCTCTGGAAGAGGTTTTTGGCATGTTTTCTTCAATTTTCCGTTTGGTTTCAACACCTGGAGCCAGATTTCTCCAACACTGCAGGTCCCTTTCTGGAAAGCTGATTTTGTTTGAACTCAACCAGGTTTACGGCGTAACTTTGGAGACAATCATCGCATCTCTCTGGGTGGGGTGCGTGTGTCGATGAGAAAGTGGCCGAGTACTGGCAGTGCAGAAAATTGCCCGGATGACCAGTTGAAGCCACGGGCAACATTCTTTACACGACGCCACACATCAGTCACAATGTGGCGTCATCCAAGCTCACGTAGTTCAACCCCGGGTACAGGTTGAGTCAGCGAACTCCGAACGCGGACTTACCAGACAACACCAGCAGGACTCGCGACTTGGTCGCGAGTTCCAAGCTTCTGCAGCTGGGTCTCTGTTGTTCTTGTGAAATCTGAATCTTGTCGATCGGGTGTAATGTCTGAGTGATAAAAAGGCAAATCACGCAAGTAGAGAGCGTTACGACACGCACTGTTGTGAAATCTGACGTGACCGCACTCCACTGTGTGGTGCAACACAGATGCGCACACGTTGCGCTGCAGATGCACCTGCGTTCTAACACGAACTTCCGTCAGCAGTCGCTGAGCGCGACGTCGTACGTGGGTCTGCGAACCTGAAGTCACAGTCATGAACATTTCTGCCTTGATCACTTTTCCCAATGACCTAAACCGTTCATTACTTGTCCGACCTGTCTCTTGTGACCAACAAAATACAAACGAACTGGGAATAAGTCTGCCATCTTCATCGCTTGGTGCCACGAATGCTAGCTATTCTTTGGTCTTCCTGAACGGTGGATCTGTCACAATCTCTTCTTGTCACCTTGCATTGTCTCAAAGATGACTGATGACAACAACACGACACATCTGCAGAACAGAATTCTGTGCGTGGTAAACACGAACATCGATACGTTGTTGGCGTGCTTCTCAAGCTACACCAAACGACGAGACAACAGGGAGGGCGGTGTCAAATCAACTAGGTTTCCACCCGCACCAGCTGAGCCCATTGACTCACGCTCCATTGTTGGTGTGGAGGAACGCGGAAACGACTCAGCTCACTTGGATGATTTGTGGCTATTTCAACAGGTGCTGTACCCAACGCAGAATCTGTTGAGAAATATGCAAGAAAGACAGAATGATCGTTGTCTTGTTGCGTGAATTGCACCGGTTTGGTCTGTCAGAAAGATTCAACACTGTCTCAGCCACCTGTTTCATCAACAAAAGTGCGTGTGTCAAGAAATTTGCCTCAAACCAGACCGGTCAAAAAGGCTGTCAGCGAGACCACTGCGACAGAAATCGTACTGACTGCTACAGCCCCCCCCCCTCCTCAAACCCCAGCGACATTCGAGAACCACCTTCGTTACCCTCGTTCGTTGACGCACGAAACCTGACGAGTCGCAAAAAATTGGTGCCACAATCACTCGGTGTTTCTTTTCAAACGTTGCAACAATTGACAAAACGAGAACACAAAAAGAACCGTTCCTGATGAGGCTCAGTCTTTTTGTGTGTGTATCAAGTGCGGCCACACCCATTCTGCTGGTAAAATAGCAATCCCACAACAACCTGGCGGTTCTGCACATTCACGCGTTTGTCTTCCCTTGTCACACTCGATTGTTCTCAGAATTGTGTCAAACAATCATCAACTCTGACAGACACATTGTCGATCGGAACAATGTCAGAATTGGGTCAAACACCAAGAAAGAGCCACATTCTGATGTCGACGTCTTGACTGTCAGGAGTTTCGATGAATCCAGTTGGCCCAATCGAGTCACTGCGCCAAAGCAAAACGGGTCCGGAAAGCACCAAATTTGGAAGCTTTTGATTCTGTTGTCTGGAAACGAACCTGAACCTGCAGCAATGAAAGCTTGCGAACAAAAGGCTGCCTCCGCCCAACCTGCATCGATCAAAAAGCTACCAACATCCGAGCGTCTTCTCCCGAGAACAAACACACGTCGTTCAGAACAAGTCTATTTGCTGACGTGACAACTTGTTTCACACACGTATGAGCGCATTTGGACGCTGCGATACAGGTTTGGAGATCATTGCTTCGTTGCTTCACCATCTGCCTGTGGTGACGGTAATCTTTGGTAAACAACAGCCGTTGTCAACGGCGACTGAGCCAGACCTGTCACCGCCATCCTTTGTTGCCCGAAAAGTTTCGGAATAAAGTTTTCGAATAATTTCAACAAGAGAGACAATTCAGCTGGAGATGCGGGAGATAAGGTGCGCCTCGTCCCCGTGTGCAGCTGTAATTAGAATAAGCTCTGTTGTGGCCCAGGTATGTCAATAAACGGGTCAATAATGCAAATTGTTCGCATTATTTTCTCCTCGATCCATATTAAACTTGCAACATGTGTTTGCACACACGATATGACAACGAATTTGATAAAATTGACGGAATTTCTTCCTTGTTCCTGTTTCAACAATATTTCAAGCTCAATCGTGGACGCGTAGTTGAGCGGAGAGCTTATCTCCCGATGCGAGGTTCAACCTCAGCTTCAACTTCCGCCCCTTTTTCAACCATTTTGCAAGTGTTCAACTTTTGTGTTGTTGGGCTGCAATTAACGTCGACAGCAATTTCTCCGTGTTCAGACGCAGTCGAAGGTGATATGGGTGACGGCGATGGTGTTCCTGGGCACTGCCGACGTGCTCATCCAGTGGTGGAACTGGTACCACTTCACCGACCCCAACCTGGAGAGAGGCCTCATCATGGGACCCCCGCCCAAGGTACAACTCACACGCACACAGTCTCTCTCTCTTTCTCTCACACACGCACACAATCTCTCTTTCTATGTCTCTCTCACACACGCTGGTCACAGCTGCAAACCACAAAGGCATTTGAATGTTTTAAGTTCGCGACACAAAGCAAAACATGTGTTGGAATCCAACAAGTCACATGCAACGAATATGACATCAACGATATTGCTGCGATGAGTGTCAAGAGTCTCCGAGACTACCGTGCAGTGGATCACGCGGCAACTCGCAAAAAAAACCTTTCACGCGACTCGATAGATCTCATTAGAATAGAAACTGAAGACGAACAAAGATCATCGCACATTTACACACGAGTGGAAAATCAGCAAAACAGAGGAACCTACGTCTCTCTCTCTCTCTCTCTCTCTCTCTCTCTCTCATGTCTCTCTCTCTCTCTCGTGTCTCTCTCTCTCTTGTGTCTCTCTCTCTCATGTCTCTCTCTCTCTCTTGTGTCTCTCGTGTCTCTCTCTCGTATCTCTCTCTCTCGTGTCTCTCTCTCTCGTGTCTCTTCATTTCTGTGTCCGTCTCGCGCAGCTGCTGGTGAACCTGCTGCTCGGCTTCACGATCGTCGGGTCCGTGCTCTACGTCTTCGAGACCATCAACACTCTGTCCGTCTTCTTCCGTGACGGCGATCCCAAAGTCTCACTCGTCGTGGAACAGGTACAACCACTCCAAGGTCACGTATCGGGTTCCAAGAAGCAAGGGCTTGTTTGGGTGGGCCGTGCGACGGAATGGTTTGCTGAAGCAACGTGTCAAGGGCTCTGGTCACCCCGTGTCAAAGGTGTCGCACAAAGTTGGGGCTCGTACCCAGCAAAAACTGATGCAAAAAAATGTGAAACAAACCTCATTGTCCTGCAGACATGTGCACCATTTCTCTTGCTCCAAATGCGCTGATAAAGTTGATTTCATCGACTGTTCTCTGCGTCAGATCGTGGTGCAGGCAGTAGAGGCGATCCCGCTGGGCGCCGTCAACTACTTCATCTGCCGCTGCCGCCTGCAGCACGGCAGCATGTCGCAGACGGCCTGGGGCTCGTGCACCATCGTCTTCACCTTCACCCGCCTCGTCTGGTACGCGCACCTCGAGGGACGCAAGTTTCTGCACAAGTCCGGCGACGACATCCACGAGGCCAAGAAGGGTGAGTGCGAGGAATGAACGCGAGCAGCGGAGAACATTGACCCTGAACGGGGAGAAGCAAGTTGTGCACAAATGTCCTGGGCACATTTGTCTCAGAATGGTGTTTCACTCTGAACGCCACCTTGCCAACGCAAACTCAATTTTCAACAACAATGCATTTCGCTTTGATCCTTTTGTCCTTTTCGATCTAGAAAACACATGATTTTTGTGTTGCAGGGAAGCTGGCGCCGATCGCGCTCTTCATGCTGCTGTGCGCCCTGTTCGCCAGCGCCATGGCGTTCCCGGTGATGATCTGGCGCAGCAGCCCTGACTTCGGGGACCTGGAGGTCCAGCTCGAGCCCGTCTCAGTCATCCTCATCAAGGCGCCCTTCCTCAAAGAACAGCACCTCGAGAACTACCGTCTCGACGGCCTGCTCGAGCAGATGAACTACCAGCCGTCTCAGCCTTACATCGTCAAGTCTCTCATTGACATTTACGACGCTGAGTCTGGATATTTCACTGCTAGATACAAGTGTGATAGCAACGCAACATTTTCCCCGCCGGAGTGCCTCAGTCCACACGGTCATCTGATGTTCAATTTCACCTATAGCGCAAGCAAGGACTCGACGAAGCCCTTGGGTGAGATTGTGTACAACTATGCCTTTGTGCCTGACAAGCAAAGTGACATCAACTTCGAACCCCCACCCGGTTACACAATTGTGGATGCCGGCAAAAAGCTCAACTCGAGTAACTGCGTCCGGTTTGATCATGACCTGACAGAGTTTTGGGTCCTGAGCTACTATATCTTGAGTCCTGCTGCGCTGAGTACCGGAAGCGGAAGCAGCATCAGGAGGACTGACGCCATCTACGTGAGCAGCCCCTGGGCAGGGTGCACCACTCCGCGGCCGTGGTACCAACCTCAGAAGATACCCATTTGCTGATACGACAGGCTGTCATGACTGCAATTTCAACGGAGGACAACGCACAAATGCCACTGTCTGTGTATTCACACTTTCGCCACAACAGATGCACTTTTGTAGCAGCAGACAAACCAAATGTTGAAACCCCGGTTGTGATACCAGCAGCAACAACGAAACTTTTGTCAGGAGCTGATGTACAAAATTGGTCAGTGATTACTGCATGACAATGAAGCCTGACCATCAGAAGAACTATCTCCTGATGGACATTGTACACACAACGATGGCGGAAAGTTTTTTTTCTTGTTCCCACTTCGTGGCAGGAAAACCAACGGGTGTTTCGTTCAGGTTCAGACACATTTCACTTGATGGAACCGTTGAAAACATGAACACAAAAGGCGAGTGACTTCCCATCGAACGAACTGAAACAACAAAAACACAGCTGCAAGCCTCGCACATTGCAACATTTCAAAACAGAACAAAGCTATTGCTTTGTGGTAATTTCATCAGGTTGTTCCATCAAATGTCTGATCTTTGTGGCCCACTTCTTGAATCTTTCAAACAGATTCTGAAGGAAAGAACCATGCTGCTAACACCCGTGCTAAAACATGCAAGTCTGCTGTGATTCCTTTTCGTCGCAAGAAATAATCGTGCAATTATCCGTGGCAAGAAAAGACAAGGCGTCTGTGTGAACATTGTGAAAAAGTCTGAGTGGTAGATCAACGTGGATTGTGATCCCAATGGCAGCGCAGCAACGCGACCGGGTCGCGCAGTTGAAGCTCCCTCTGGTGAACATGACCGCGCGCAGTGTGCACGATTCAGACGGTCCCACTTCATCCACCTCCACTGACCCCCGTACATAAACACACGCATACACGCACACACACGCGCACACACACGCACACACACGACCCCTTTGACAACGTCAGATTTCAGACAGCGGTCCCCACCGGGTGGTTTCTTTTTGATCAGCAATGCAGCTCACACCAAAGTCCCAAACGGGTTCTGATGCCGAGTAGGGCTGCAGGCATTGTCTGTACAGTCATGTGCGTACCCAACTTCACTGTCCACTGATTTTGGTGCTCTACACGTACATATGTCCTCTCAAGAGCTTTGCGCTGAAGCGAAAATCAAATCTTGACTGTAATTCTCGGTTCCTCATTGTTTGATAACGGTTTGCATTCCCGTTGTCTTTCCCATACAGCCTTGAAAACTAAATATCAGGAGAACAGCTTTTCTGCTTCCATGAATGCGTGTACAAAAAGATGTTTCTGTCCACCTCTGGGTGTTTTGGTGTTCGCAACGTGCATACTGGATGTATATTCTACCAATATTTACGAATAAAATATTTGCTACAAAATCCTGTTGCTCTCCAGGCACGCTCAACTTCCTTTCCGCTTCTCTCAGTCTGCAGGTATCGCGTCTTCTAAACACAACTGCCACTCATTCACAAGGCCAGTGGGGCAAAGGAGAAACGCTGGTGAACCTCCTTTTGCAATTGAGGTTCTGGTTTTCAACCATTTGTCCAGACAACACACCAACAGAACCACCACCTCGGTGCACTGGACGCAGTGGGTGACGTTGACCAGTTTCAAAGCCCACAGCAAGCGTCACATCACTTCTGAATTGACTTGCACCAAAACGTCACAATGTCATCGTACGAGGCTATGACAGTAGCACCGCACTTCAATCAGCCTGATGGCTCCACAAACACACGCACACGAGCGCGATCCCGCTGTGTACACGGTCTCCAAATTAATCATAACAACGCGACCGTTCGGCTTGCTCAGATGCTAGTCAACTAAAACTGCGATCCGAATGCCACTGTGCCAGGAAACTGTCATGCACAAAGAAACTAAAACGCTCGCAGGAAACTTGACTTCGCTTGTGCGCAAAAACTTTGTATCAGTGTATTTCTTCAACACCTGGCCAGGTGAAAGGTAGAAAGTACACACATTTGATTGCAGGAGCCAAAACGTTCTGAGTGCCACTATTCCAAATTGGTTGTGGACTTGCCATTTGCAACACAAAAATATAATTTTCACCTCCCCAAAAAAGACGCTCACTGCGACAGTGGTTCATTTCAGAGACGATGCCGCAAGGCTCATCGATCGGAACCCGATATTGGCTGTCACAACTTGAATTATGATTCAGGAAGTGATAATGCCGAACAAACAATCGGAACACAGCTCCGCTGATCAGGAGTTCCCATAGTTGTCTCAGTGAAATTCAAATGGATTTCCGGCGCTGCTGACGAGGAACGCAAAAATTCCATGCAGCGATCACAACCCATTATTCTTGGTTTGAAGGTCGAGACATTCAAATGAGAACAGAGTTTCCCGTCCTTGTGTTTGCTTCTGTGACGGATCAACGAAAACACATCTCGATGTTTTCCTGCTGAACCTCCACGGCAACTCAAAGCTGCTCCCCTTGTCTGTACCGGATTCGCTCAATTGGCTCAACAGCATTTAAAACAAAGTCAACTGAGAACCGTGGATTTCCATAACAACACACATGCGCAATCGATCAATGTGTGCTTTGTCAGACCCGCTTCAACTGTCACCGACGGATGATTCACGGCCGGGATCCAATCAACTTCAGCAAACACACAGGTGTTGAGGCTGTGTCTTCACCAAGTCTTCAACAAAGCTACCTCAGATTTAAATCAGCGTGGAGAAAGCGAACCAAGACGACAAGTCGGAACACCAGATCACACAGTAGTTCACAGGCAACCAACGCCGATTTTTGTCAGCAGTTCTTGATCGCAATTGAGAGCAGACTCATACGAAGTCACAACTGACCTGCTGGTTCCAGTGAGGCTGGTTCATCTGCTCCCAGGAAGAAGCGCGGTGTTTCCTCTGTCTCCATGGAGACAGGTTCGTCGTCTGCGGCGCCACGGCTGCCTGGCAACGAGTCCCACACACCTGCCTGAAATATGAGGTTATGTTTCTTGACACACAAAAAACAGAAAGTACAAAAATAAATTTGACATTTGACACAAAATTGAACAAAAGAAAGATTGCTTTTGCTCTGAAAAGCAGTAGCTCACAGCGTCAAGCATGTCGCGACTGGACCGCGTCGACGACTGTTGCGCAGACAGCGCTCCGGTCGTGCCTCGTCCGCGCTCCAACTTGCGCTGCTGCTGCTCGAAGTCCAGAATCCTGCAAGTTCAATCGACGTCTGAGACTCTCACGTTTATCACACTCGCTCGTGCTCAGTGCTTGCCTTCAGTGACTTGGTCCACAGCGTCACGTGATGCAGCAATGCACTACGTCGTACCTGTTGTTCCAGCTGTACACGGCCTCGGCGACCTGTCGCTTCACGTCCACAATCGCGTCGTCAATGTCGAACACCGTCTCTGCGTCAACTGAAACAGACGACAACACTTTCTGAACGCGCTGAGCGATGAGCATTTCAGACAAAGAATCAGTGACGTTGAGCCTCGTGTTGCTATTTCATGAAGACTGTGTTTTGTTGCGGCCACAGAATGCATCCCAGCCAACGCTCATTTGCTTATCTGATCCTGACTCACCCATGATGTTCTCGGGCGCCACGTCGAGCTGCTCCCGTGACGTTGACGACGTCTTGTCGCCCAGCACCGTTTGAATCATGTCCATTTTGAAGCGAAACTGCTCCTTCTCCAGCTGCGACAAACAGAAAGGTTGTGTGTGTGTGTGTGTGTGTGTGTGTGTGTGTGTGTGTGTGTGTGTGTGTGTGTGTATGTGTATGTGTGTGTGTTTGTGCTGGGAAACTCCACTTGAACTGCACTCATGTTTCTGCGAGCGCGTGCATTGGCAAAACAGGAACACTGAGGGTGATCAAGCAAACACGGCTGAAGCATGTGTCTCACACCAAGTGAGATCCACCCTGATTCATCAGCAAAGTCCGGGATTTTCATCTCCCAAACCCAAGAGCGATTCAATGCACAGAAGGCGGCACCTGTGTTTGGGAGATGTACTCCGCAATGAGGCCCGCCTGCGCGTCCGACTGTGAGTTGCTCTTCAGTCGGTGAAGATGCTCGGTCACACTGCTGTACACCTTCGTGCCACTGCAAGAACAAACTCAAAGTGACGAAAGTGATGTCGACAACTAAAATGCTGAAAATGAAAAGCAGAAACCTTGGCAACAAAAGAAATCGGAGATGTGATGAAAACCAAACACGCAACCAATATGGAACTCACTTGAAGGAGATGAGCTTGACGTCCTCCATGATTTTCACCAGTGACGTCCCCTTGTCGACCAGGTGAATGACAATGGGCGGCAGACAGATCTCCCGCAGTTGGATCGGATAATACCTGAAGAAAGGCAGTTTCATCGTTTTGTCCCACATTTGGACACAATCGCAGGCACATCCATTGGCTCCACGAAGTCGTGGGTTTTCCCTCATTGAGTCCTCGTTCGTTCGGTGCTTGCTCACCAGCACCGCTGCGCACAGCCCAACCCACCTGAATGACGCGACGATCTGTTTGCAGCCGAAGTACTGGTAGTGTTCGTGGTGGAGCGAGTGGCTGCACACGGACACGCCCGCGCGTCGCGTGTACACCGACCCGTGGAAACGCAGCTCCAGGTACTTGGCGAACGACATGTTCCACGTATCCAGAGACATCGGCACCACCGGCATTACCTGGTGAGGAAGACGACTTTTTGTAGATCCATTCCACGCTTTGATAATGGATGCAATGTCTTGTTTGTAGTTTTTTTGTTTTTTTTTTGCGCCTCGACAAACCTTCTGCTTTTGCTTGATGTTGGTCAAATAAGAACGACGGTAGATCTAACAACGGGCGACTGATGTTTGCTCCAAGGAGGACGGACCGCGTGTCGCGCAACACGTACCTGTTTGCACTTGCGGCACCATCCCCACATGAGGATGTTGCTCTGGTAGCCTGGGATCTCGATGTCCAGTTTCTTCAACATGATCTGCAGGCATCCATTCTCGTGCACAAATCTGAAGAGAAAATGTAAAATTCATCATGTCATCTTCACGGGCAAGCGAGTGCTCTTGCCACACAAAGCATTCCTCTGAATGTCTGTGTGTTATGTCGTATATACCTGCGAATGTGGTCGACCATGGGCGTGTCGCACGACTCACTCGTACACTCGTACTCCTCTCGGAAGCAGTAGCGCTCGAGGAACAAGCCGAACGGCAGGTCTTTCCACCCGTAGAAATCCATACTGACCACCCTGAAAAACAAAGATGACAAACTCGTGCTTCAGTTGCTGAGCGGCTTGAATGCACGTTTCACCAAGACACAAAGAAACCTGTTTTGAACACAGAATACAAAACCTCGTGCCTCAAAACTCAACTTTTGGAAATATCCCAGTCTCTGACAAAAACATTTCATCACCAAAGCCGACATCCTTGTGCGCAATGTCTTGAGATGGACGAGCAAATCCGTCGTGTACGCGGTAAGAGCCATTGAAAGAGTTCCCACTGGTTCCTGCCATTTTTCGTGTCTTACCGATCCATCGCAGTCGGTTGTGAACTTTCCTTGCATCCGGAAATGAGAACATATAAAAACGATGTGCGCCGCTATTGCGTGG
>JAAUXT010049783.1_pt1 | contig 19451 bp, 15 predicted proteins | sample 7278171 | NCBI WGS metagenome assembly JAAUXT01 (sample SAMN14350112, study PRJNA611818) | marine sediment metagenome | isolation source: surface marine sediment (1.8m) | place: French Polynesia: Moorea | collected 2018-08 | reverse complement strand
GGTTCTGGGTGACTTTGATGAGTGCAAAAAGGTCATGAAACATAAAAACACACCCAACCGTACAACTATCAGCGACACACATAATTGGATGCTGAGAGGGTATGCAACGAGACAGGGAAATGAATCTGTCGTTGTAAATGGGGGAGGTACCGCTGCAGTCTGTCATTGTGGAAAGAAAGAACACCGATGAGTTTTCTGGTTGCTATGACAACAAAACCAGTTTGCATGTTCTCGTGAGACAGACCCATATTTTGTCATTCGTTCGATTCCGTGTCTTTGCTGACGAGGACTTTTTGGCCCTCAACCTGTCTCGAATCTCGCAAAACTCTGCACGCACTTGCCACACGGGTTTCGGTTTCGGCGCTGGCGGGGGCGGCGGGGGCGGCATCGCTGCGGCGTCGCCCGTCAGGGTTGCGGGGCGAACGCGACCAGGGGCCGCCGGCGCGCGAGCCGCTGCTGCCAGGTCTCCTGCGACACACAGACAACAGAACATGTAAACGCACACGCGAAACTGAACAGTTTTGGAACGTGGCTGATTTCGCTTCAAAGCAAAACTTTCCAAGAACCTCTGCTGTCTGTGTCTGGCGGCAAGCATGAAACAGATTTTGCGAGGGGGAAACCCACCGGCCTCCGCAGCTCGCTTCGCGTATTTGTTCAACTTCCACCTGTAGGTCCGCCCCGCCATCGCACACGTCCCTGCAAACGTTCAGTTCCAAGAGAACTTGCTCCCAAAACAGACCAAAATATCGAACAGGTGTTTGCTGACACCTGATCTAGACTACGTTCACACTAAATCTAGAACAGCAGACGGAAGGAACCAGGTTCAGGACTCGGATCATCTTGACCGTCTTCAGAAAGCGAAGTTCAACCAGCAAACATGGGTTGGCTTCACGCTGTTCGACTGTTCTTTCTCTACGCCATTGGTTTGTTCTGGTCGCTCTTCGTGCTTCTACGATGTGTGCAACTGCTGGTGACCAAACCTGGCAAGTTCCTGTCACGGAAGAACCGCAAAAACCGACCCAAATGCCTGGACGATCCGAAGTTTGGAACTCACAACTTTGTGAGGGCAAAGGTGAGAGGCTCCGAGCGGGTGAATCTGGGTCGGGCGTGACCGACATGCGCACGTGAAGCTGCCCACGGTGCAGCAGTCAGCTGAAGAGCCGCGATCCCCCGGGGGGTGGGGCGGGGGCTGTCCAGTCTTGAAACCAGACATGAGGAAAAATTTTATTTGTTTCTCTTCCGTTTTGCACCACTGATTTATGTTGCGGGACAAGGGTGTCGAGCACAAATTTGAATTTAATCTGCAGCACTGGCAACAGAACCACGGTGCAAGGGGGTGAAAGTGCTTCCTCGGGTGAACGTGACGCGCAGTCACTTTCACTTGAGGAGGCAGAACCAAATTTCTTTCCTGTTTTAAAGAATGAAAACCATTGCAAATATGAAAAATATCACAAATAATACTTCAAAACAGCAACTTTCAAAAGTGAGCATTTTCCAAATTTTTTCATATTTTGCCCAAGTCACTTTCACCCAAGGAGGCATTTTCACCCTGATGGCAGGGTGTGAAAATGCCTCCTGTGAGAGTGACTTTAAGGCATCCTCACACAGGGTGAGAGTGACGGTTCTTTTGGTGCACATGTGTAAAAATCCTTGAAATGCTTCAAGTTCTTGCTATTTGACTGTCTTGCTTGTATTTGGAGGCCAATGGGTACCAGAGTGTGTTGTCTCTCCACATACATGTATGCCCACCCCTATAGCTGAGGTTGGGCACGGAGAGCTGGTGTCTTTGGCATGTGTTTTTAGTATTTGGCTCACCTTGGCTCTGCCTTTGGGGTTGTAGACGTGATGCTCTAAATTTTTCGCATCATCGAACGACACCCAAGGGCGTATTCGATATGACTTCCTTGTTATGTCGAGTCACCTTACATTGTCTGAATCTCTTCATTGTTCATCGGTTCATCGACTAATCGAGTTCTTGTTGCTGCTTTCCACTTTCCACAAACAGAGTTGTTATGTCTGTCACCGAGAAGAAACATCACAATTATTGATTGACGTGACGTCATGATCTGGGATGCGAAAATTATTGATTATTCCTAGAGAGACATGTTCAACTTTGGGGAATAAAGAGAGAGAGAGTTTTCTTCAACCATAATCTGCTTGTTTCTCTTTTATCGGGCAAATCACAAGCCGTAATTAAAACACAAAACCCTAGACATCTAATCAACAGTAATCATTATCACGAGTTCAATCAACCGGATAGAGAAAATTGAGCAAACATCAGTGTGCGCCCGGAGGGAGAAACACAATTGCTGCGAGAATTCGAGTCACCATAAATTTCTGCCGTCCACAGTGGCGTAGACGGAACCTTTCTTCTGCGGAGACCTAAAATGAGTGAAAATGGATTTTCACATAACTGGGATCTGTTCCCCTCACATAACTAACCCTTGTCCTGTTCAGAAACCATCTCAGTGAAAGTGGAGCAAGGCTGAGGACCGTACCCGAGAACGACAGAGAGATCTGCAGTTCTCCGTCATCGGTTGCAGTGGCTCGGAAGGCCCGTAGGTGCTCTCGACTTCCTCCACCAGCTTCATGACACCCTTCTCCTCGTCGAAGCTGCTCGTGTAGGTCCTCGTGAAAGGAACCAACACCTTCTTCGGCTCTGCGCCGTGGCTCGAGGGAAGATCGACCGTCTCCTGCCACTGCTCGCGCTGAACCGTTTCACCCGTCGCTGCGTCATTGTGGACATGAATATCCACCATCTGACGGCTGCCGGGCATCTTGAAATTCTTCGTGCGAACGAATTTCAGCATTTTTGCATTCGAAATCACACAGAAAATGCGATTTATCGATGAAAATTTTCGGTGCGTGTTGTATCCACAGAAATGTGAGAGACAACTGAGGGTTGTGGAACAACACCATGGTGATCTCCTTGGTGATGTGCGACGTCATGACGTCACAGCGATAGCGACGCCGTCGACTTCAAACCGCGCGACGGTGACGTCACGGCTGGATAAGGGCGAGCCCGATTTGCGGACGAGAAACACAAACAGAAAACAATGCAGGGAGATCCGGAGGGAATGCAGTTTGTGTTTGATCGTACAGGAATTTTTTTGCAGGCCCCTCAGGGAAGCCAGCTTGCTACCTGGCGACAAACCTAAAAGTCTGGTTTGTTTGAATTGATCAAACTACATTTCAGAATCGCCAGAACATTCAAACCAGACTTTGTCAGTGCACCAAAACGAGGACATACGTAGATCTATCATTGTTGTACGCAATTTCTTCTTCTTTTTTTTTCCAGATATGGACGCATTGAAAAAGTTGCCTGTGGAAATAGAAACACTCAACTTTGGTAAAGGGCGGTTGCCTCAAGTTGCTTTTCCAGCTTATTTACACATTTCCACGTTGTGCGTGTTCCTAAGTGGCTCTTAATTGAAATGACGGCGCAGTACATCTCTCTCCTCTGCTTGATGATCTCACCAATTATGACCAGCATCATCGTGTCTTTCTGCTACCTTTTCGCTTCAAGACAAAGAAAAACATGTATGAATTCTGTTCACTTTGTTTATTTGATCGTTTGCTGCGTGGCACAGTCGTGTTTTTTCTTCTATTTTTTTTCCCTAACAAGTGTTCATGTCGTCCCCCACCCAACCCCTTTGTCTTTTTCAGGACTCAAGATGTTCAGATTTACGGGGTGAGAAAATGTTGACGACGATTCGGCACGCACGCGATACATTTGTCCTTGTTCCAGTGTGCATTTGATCGCTGGGCGTGGTTTCTTTTGCGCGTGTGTTGAAGTTTGTCAATTTGCTTTTCAGAACCCTTTCAGGCGAAATCAATCTTTGTTAGAAACACGTCTGTTTCAGCAAATGCAAAGCGTGGACGTGGATGTCTGATTTTGGGGCAAAAAAGTGCGTCTTACACACGAGACGGTACGGTAATTCATTGACTGACATTTCCAATCTTGAAAGACTGCACAAATGTTTTCTTCAAATGAAATGAGAAGGCCAACAGGGTGAAAAGTTGTGCGCACGCCTGAACGCCAATGCGTCTGTGTGAGACCAAGAAAACTAAATCGAATTTCAAAGAAAAAATCAAAACAAGATTGAGTGGATGTTCGCTTTTGAACACAAGGAAACATAATTTTGTACGCCCACAACATCATTCGGGCAGAAACTCCAGATTCACAGAACAGTTTGCATTCTGCAGGTGCTACGTCATCGCAATGGACAGACCAACGTATGAAGTCGGCGGTACCTGCTGAAGCTGAAAACAGATTTTCGACAGAACATTTCTTGACGATTTGGAGATCAAGGCAACACGACAGAAGATTGCTTTGTGAACTGCAAAGCAGATTTTTTCAGTCAACAGCGTTGTGTCGTCATGCTGCTGGTTCCAACTTCAGCGCGCACCGCCGCCGGCCGCGCCGCCGCATCACCGCATCACGCCGTCGCCCGTCGTCTGCATGTACTCGACGATGAAGCGCACGTACTGCGCCAGCGCGCCAATCGCCACCGCCGTCCTGTGACACTCGCAGCCGTCAGGCAGCTGCTTCTCCTCTCTTTTGAAGCGACCTCGAGAACCTGGTGGCAAAACATGACCATGTCTTGAGTTCTACCCTTTGTCGACTGAGAATTTGTTTTGTGAGATGAACTCTGGATTCGAGATTTTTTTCATAGTTGAAAGTTCAAAACCCGCATTTGGTTGAGGTTGAAGTCATAATTCTTCCCTCACGCCTTTCCACAGAATGTTGTTCTTCGGCATCAAATGTCAAGCACAAAAAGGCACTGCTGCATTGCAAAAAAACGCTGGCCAGCATCATGAACATCACGACTTCTCCCAATTTAATCACTCCTACATGTGTAAAACTTTGCTTCGAAACACGAGTCTCAACATAAAGGACTGAAGTCGTGCACAATATTTTTTGTGAAGCTGGAATGAAGTTTCGTATTCCCTTGTGAAGCCAAAGCGTGTGGTTGTGCGACACAATTGGCACATCATTGGCTCACCCTTGGGGATGGGCGGTTTCTTTGAACCCCAGCATCCTCGCTCCCACTGCCAGGACAGCATCGCCTCCAGCCAGTCCTCGCGGAAGAACTGCCTGTACCCGAGCATTCCACACAGAGCCGCTGCAGTTGAAGTTTCCACATTGAGACAGACAACAATTGAAACACCAAAGAGCAAAAGAGTTGAGAAAAGGAAGCTTCTCCTCGTGAAGACCTGTTTTGCGACGTAAAATTTGTGACAAATGAGATTCACTTGGAAAATATTCTGCTTCAAGTTTCGCGTTATCGTAACAGAACTCTGCACATTTAGCAGTGAATAGAAACCAAAAGTGAAATGAATCGTAGTTCTTCTTTCTCTCCGCAGGAAGCGTTTTGTGTGGTGTATCAAAGGATCGCGACTGTGATGAATACGAAGCGCTGTTTCAAGCAAATCAAAAACTTTAAATGTGGAGTTTCGGTTGCAGTTTTTGACTTTGCTTCATTGTATGTGATAAAAGAGTTTCGGGTGAAAGCTCACGTATTTCCATGAAGAGATCCTGTCTGGTTTCGGGAAAACCCTTGATGAAAATATCCCTGGCTTCAGCGTACATGTTGGCGCAGAATCCGCTGTTCAGCTCATCCAGTTTCTCCATCATCTTTCCGCGAAAACAGCCGAACTGAAAAAGAAAGCAAGAGAACACAGATGCGTCCGCTGTTTTCCTTGGGACGACCATTTGCAAATGAAAGTCGCTACTGCAGGTGAACAATTTTTCACAACTTATTTGGCGGGTTGGCACTGTGGTGTGGTTCTTTGTGAGATGCCTCGTTTTGCATCCCAGAAGGCATCTTTGAGCTCACATGAGCTGCTTTCATTTATTCTGGGCAAGGAAGATACAAAATGGACAGTTTCGTTCTGAAAATGAAGCCTGGTAAGGCTTCTCCGAAGGGCTTCTTTATCTACGAGGGGTGTACCAAAATAGACCGATCATCGCAGATTACTCGGTGCATGATTGTTCAAATTTTTATCTGGTCCCCATGATCGATCCTGCATATGTCCTGCACATATTCATCCAGGTTATTGATCATGTTAACTCTCCAGTGTAGTTCAGATACAGTTGGTCCTTTCAGTTAACTTGCCAGTATTCTATTCAATCTTAATGGTCATACAAAGAATGTTGCACAGACATTTCAAAGTGACTTGATTAGGTTCAATCAACTCCAAAATATAGTCCAGAGTGGATCAATAATGTGTCATTGAAGTTTTTTAGTTATATATAATAGATCTCCTACCCAATACTGGAGGGAACTAGTCATTGTTTATAGTAATAGGAGTTTGGGGAAGACTTGGGTTTAATACTAGTACAAAACATTGTATTGTTCTGAAAAGTTGTATCAAGATCTGACAGAAAAGCTTCAAGCAATGCGTGATGATCGGTCTATTTTGGTACACCCCTCGTACATGTTTGCGACCAGCAAAAACACAGCGCTCTGAACGCTCCACTCACAGCCTCGCCTATCTCCAGAAAGAAGACTTCGTGAGACAGTGAGTAGCCGCTGTAGCCCTGCCTCGTCATTAGTCTCCAACAGCGGGGCGTCACCTGACATGTCTTCGTACTTCCAGATCTGCAATTAGACACTTTCCTGTCAACCTCCTTCGGAAGTAAGGACAATGCCAAGTGAGGCTTCCAAGACAGAGACTTTTGAATTCACAAAAGAAACGTTTCTTCCTTTCTTCCGTGAAAAGAAACGCCCGTCCCAGGAGGTGAGACCAAAAATGAAGCCCCAAACACCGAACCCTGAGTTTTGGGGTTCGCGGAAACGTCCACCTGAAGTGCACATTTTGCTTGAACAGAACCGTCATAAAAACAAAAACAACAAAACAAAGAATAACAAACAAATCAAGAAAAGAAATAAAAAGCCCATAACAACCTCAAAACTTTCCGCCAAAAGAGGCTGGAGGGGCATACTTTGATGTTGTTGCGTCAGAAGACTCGCAAATCACCAGCGGCAAAAATCGAAAGATTATGAACCTGACTTTTTGTACCATTCATGCTTCACCCTTTGCACACTCCAGCTTTTTCCGCGCAATTCGCATGTCATGGGTTGAGCCACTTGTTTCTGCAACAACTCGTTCAGTGTCACTGTGTTTCTTGACAAATGTCTCCAAGAGGAACCATTTCCAAGCATGAGACGTTGGGCATGGTGAAGGCATTTGAGTAACAAATAAAGCGTTGTATTTCCGGGAAAGACAAACAAATTTCGGACAGTTCTTTTCCGCAGAAAGTCTGCAGTTTTTTGTGTTGCAGATAGAGCCATGCCACATCAATTGGAAGCAAGTCAACGGTGTAGACGTGTGTGTGTGTGTGTGTGTGTGTGTGTGTGTGTGTGTGTGTGTGTGTGTGTGTGTGTGTGTGTGTGTGTGATCATTTCGTGTTTTTCCATCTCTGGAGGTCGGGGGCTATTGCTCCTGCCTTCCGAAGCCAATCACCTCACACATTTTTGAGGGTTATTTTCTCTTCATTTCTTTTTTGGTTCTGAACGCACATTCAGAGTGACCCACTGGTGAAAGCCGAACACAATTTTACCAGCCCTGTTCAGCACAGTGTTACGGATCCATCTGTGGACACACCCGCACACACACACACACACACACACACACACACACACACACACACACACACACACACACACAGGTAGAGTTGGCAGAATGAGGACAGTTTCTGCCCAAGGAGGGTTTAATTTCTTGGCTTCATCTCCTGCGCAAGCAGAGCATTTCGGAACTGAGGATAATTTTATCTTGTGGCACCGGACGTCGTGGGGGCAAATGTTGCCAAGTATCATTGGTGGCTGCTGTCAAAGCGCGGTCGCACCCCATTCATCAAGCTGTATCGTGCTGAAAGTGTCCACAATGTGGCTCTCGTCTCGTCTCACGCTCTCTCACCCGGTGCCAAACAGCTCTGTGAGGCAGTCGTCGGAGTCGTCCTCAACCATCGCCTCCGTCGCGTCGTGCAGCGGCAGGATGAGCGAGCGGTCCACGTCGCGACTCGCGTAGTCGAGCGACCAGAAGTCTGGCTGGAGGATCGCTCCGATCCCTGCGTGAAGGAAAATCGCAGGCAATCATGCTACGGAGCACGCAGCAAAATTATTGTGGCTATCTTCCCCTGTTGTCGGTAAAACTGTACGAGTACGGGCGTTCACGCACTATAATCTGTTCTTGTGTCTCTACGAATTTTACTTGGAAAAAATCTGATTCCACAAGGTTGTTTTGAAAGGTCGTTTTGAAAAAGCACAAGAGCCCCTTCTTTGAAACAGATCACAGTAACAATCTGGACTTTCAACACGTTGTCCATTTCGTGATCAAAACACACTTGAGCACAATCTTCTCGGGATTTCCTTCTGATCTGCCGGTACTTCTGAACATGCAAGAGTTTTCAAATGAATCTGAAGCATTGCCTGCGGAACAATTTTTCCGCTGAACTGACTTCGGTAATAGTTGGGTTGGGTCGCTCTGATGATGGGGATTGTAGCATCGCTGATTCGATCGGCTGTCGCCTGCAAGTCCTGGATCTTCTTCACGAGTCGAGGAGGCAATTTAGGCGCATCGGGACCCGTCAGGTGCTCCAGCAAAACCTTCAGCTGACCTGCAAGCAAAATACAATGGAAAAGAGGATTTGGTTGCGGAAATAATTCAATTGTAGGAGCACATACTCTGTCCCTCACAAAAGTCACGTTGTCTGGAAGTGCAAAAGTTGCAGCCTTCACTTCCCGCTTTTATGTTGTTCTTTGGTCGAAATGTAAAATTTACGGTCCAGTTTGTCATGGGCTGAGGTGAGCACATAGATTTCTCAAATCTCCAGCAAGGAATTTTAAATTTTGTCTGGCATCAGTTTTGTCAATTTGGGAAGGGAAAATGCAAGAGAAGAACTTTCCTTTCTGAAGCAAAATCAAAGACGACAGCGTGGAATGTTGATGCGTGGGACATCGTGACCATGTAATTTCCAACGACTGCAGATTTCTGGTTTGATGTCTTGCTCCATTCAGATAGTCGTGAGTTGAAACGATGGTTGAGACGGTTTGCGCTGTTCCGGAACTCAGTACAAAGAATTTTTTGTTTGGAACCAAACATGTGCGCGTCAAACTTTCAGTTCAAACCTGTTCAAGAACGAAGAGGCCTTGACTCAGCAGCAGGACTTTCAATACAGGTCGAAATCTGAACACACACAATAATTTGAGTTTCGTCCGTACATTCACAATGAAAAATAGGAATGCAACGCCCACTTGGTACTGCAACGAAGAGAATGCCAAGCTGCGACACCCATCTAATGAAATCATGACAATGAAAGACACAAAATCTTATCCATTACGGGCGTGTCTTGCTCAAATTTCCAAGTGCAACAAGACGACACCGACAATGATCCAATCTGCAGATATGTTCTGCAGAATTTGTTTCACGGGAAACGCCCAAAGATGTGAGGGCTGATGCGTTAATCTTTGCTTGGCACTGTTCAGTGGCTTCTTCCACACAAAACATGGAATAATCTGTTCAAATAATGTTGCTTTTGGCACAAAGTGGGGACAACGGAACGCGAATGATACATTCAAAGCAGACAATTAGTCTTGAAAGACAAAGTCGCGTGGTACCGACTGTATCCTGCTCGGATGTTGCAAGTCCAATGGCACAAAGCGAGTCTCAGTGATCCGTGCGGTCTTCCATCTGCCTGCCCCAATTGCCAGATTGGTGATATATACACAGCAGATACAGCGAGCCCTCACTTGTACAAATATCCAGGTATCCAGATTCACGTGGCCAGTGCAGGTAACTAGCCGAATGGTTGGTCGTTGGATTGGTCTGATGTTCCACTTCCTGGTGGCATTGAGGCTGTGAGTTTCTGTGTGACCAGTCACACACTTCCTTTTCGTGTTGATTCGGAAAACCTTCGTGCATGAAGCAGAAGTTCCTGTCATCCTTTGATTGGGGGGGGGGGGGAGGATGTGGGTCCTGTGTCCACGTAGAGAACAAAACACTTGATTGAAAATTCCTGTAACTTCGACACCCTTCCACTCCTCTGCGACTAAGGCTTCTGGTTCTGGTACTTGTGGATGCCACATTGCTGGGGAGGAACACAAACTTTCTTTTGCAATAAATCTCAGTTGCAACGGAGACAGAGCTTCAATACCGTGGCACCAATGATGACTTTCTGGTGTGGGTTTCGCGTGGCAAAGAAGAACGCAACAATGAAAGGAAAACATTCATATAGTTGTGTCTGGACCACGAGATCTCACAATACAGGTGTCCACACATGGGAAGTGGCAGGAAAGCAACAGGCTGCAGGTTCAGCAAAAACCTGGTTCTTTGCAGGTTGCACCGAGGTAAGGGACAGGTTTACTTGGGTGGTGAAAGGAAAGCCAGTTGGGGGCAAACAGGCTTAAAAAATTTTGTGTTTGTCAGTGCACCAGTTTCTGTCTGTAAAACACAGTCCTTGGTTTATACGGAGTGGGACAGGGCTTGAAAAAAAACAGGACCTATGTTTGAGGAGGAAAGGACTCCATCGGGGGCTTTGTCCGCAGACGCAAGAATGTTAAAGTTCACCCTCTCTCTCCACCAAAGAGGGGAGGGGTCTGCCAGACGAAAAACCAATACAAAAAATACACATTGTCTCATTGTTTTCAAGCAGGTCGGGTGACCAGGGATCCCTCTCAAAAGTTGGGAGAACTGGATCAATTGCACCAACTACACTTTCCCACATAAATTTTCACAACCCACACACTTTAGTTTCTATGCATTTGCGCATCTCATCACAAACTACAGTTGGAGGCGTGTGCCGTTGGATTCAATGGCAGAGGAAACACTCGAAAACGTATTTGCAGTGGAATCTGATGGAAATTACCTCTGCAATTTACACTGGGATCCTCACAGGACCGGTAAGTAAACTTAATCATTCAATGGACGCAATCAGATGAGCCCGTGACTCTGATTGACAAACAAGCTGGGGATTCCTTTTTTTCACAATTTGCCATGAATTGTCGCAACTGCCTCTCAGAGGATCCAGGATTGAGGTGTGTGTGTGACTCGGTTCTGACAATGTTTAACTAAGGATGGGGCTTACTCACTCCCTCAAAGAAAATGCCACAGAACTAGGGAACAGAAAAACCAGCAGATTGTTTCAGGGTTCATCTTGGTCGCGTTTCCCACTGAAAGTTTTGACTGTTGCAGCTACGCGTGGTTTGTGGTTGAAAAACTATTTCTCAGGTAAAACCACGGACACTCTGTTTAAATCCTCTGCGAGCCACCTTGCCCAAGAAGTGTTGTCGGATTTTACACCCTATCTCAACCAACTGAAGATTGACTTCAGAATTCTAACTGAAGAAGCAATGCTCAAGCTGCACCGTTGTTCCCCTGGTTGAATCATAGAGGTCCCTGCTTGTCTTTCAGACACGAAAACTCTCGAAAGTTGCAAATTCCCACCTCAGCCAAATCTTGTTCACAGTAGAGCTAAGCACAGTGGTTTACTTTTAGTTTTGGTGCAACCAGGGAAGACATGTTCAATCAAAATGAGACGGCAGGAAATACACTCGTGTTGTGTGCAACCTTGCTGATGAAACAGATATTGTCATTGCTCAAGTTGCTCACTGGAAGCTATTGTTTCTGTTTAGTCGCAGCGCAGGCAGAGTCGTGTGGGTGCAGTTTTTAATTATTGTAACGAAACTAATAACGGTGAACAATGGAACATTGGCATGAAATATTGACAAACCAGTTAATTTCATTAGCATGGCATCTTAATAATTCAACTTGCCAACACATCTGCGCTCCTGAAGAGACAAGAATGCTCTGGGCGTCTTGTATGCATGAATAGGGCCTCACGTGAATCCAAGAGTGTGTTCTCAAATCTTACCGGGTCGTCTTCAGGTCTCACTATCGATAAAAAAAGAACAGCAGGCCGTAAAGTGTTCATTTGGGCGTGTCTTTTTTTGGAATTTCTGTCTTTTGGCGTCTGCTGTAGACGTGCTTTCCAGCTGTCTTGGAGACTGCCTTTGTGGAAATCGTCAGATCTGACCGTGTGTGAATGACAGTTTGGAGTTGGGAAAAAATTGGGACCGACAATGACAGTGAACACAAACACCAATTCACTTGGATGAATGACCCCTCAAAGAAAACTCTTTCACTGCCTCCTCCCAGACTTTGACAGGTGAACTGATGTGCACCGAGTGCGCTCAACACAGTGAGCATCTGAGTTCACCTCACAATTCTATCAAACAGTAAATCTACGTTCCTGCACTGCACTTGATGGAAATATATTGAGACGGATAGGTAATTGCGAGTCCACGAAGGTGCCAGTTGCCTCCGCATTTTGAGGGGATTCTTTCCAGTTGTTTTCTCCCTTGTACTCTAGTCACCGAGCAAAACAGGAATTTCTCAACAGTGCAAGCATTTCGCAAGGACACTCAGCAGAGTTGTGCACTTGACCAGGGGGCTAAAACAGACCGAAAACTCGTTGATCAAAAACTTTGCGACAAAGAACCAGGAGATCACCTTTGTTCTCCAAAGTTGTTTTTGTGGACAATGATTAGGAAAACTCAAGATCAAACCGTCCTGCTGAGGAAAGCGTTCTTGTACCGCTTGGGAAGAGAACATCTTTCGTAAATGTACAAAAATCCGTGCGCTCTTTTCTGCAGGTGTTTGCTCTCGCCTTCGTACAGGACGGAAATTCTGCAGCAATCTCTCTGAACGAGTCAAAAGGTTTGCTCAGAACACTCGCACCACAATATCGGTCAGAATTGTTGGCACATGAAATTGTAATGGATCGGAAGCGGTGGAACCAAGAGATATTCAGCAGATAAAGCGTGCTGTCTGACAACACGCATATGTTCTGGCAAATATGCAACTTCCATCTGCGAGAATTGTTGGTGATGAATTAAACAGTTGGTCTGGTTCGTGTCAACTGCATTACACATTAGGTGCTCTTTCCCTTTCGAACCGAGGCAAACACACGGAGAAGCTGCCTTTGTCCCACACGGTGCGAGTTCCATCAAGTCGGGCAGCACTGCAGCAGAAAACACAAAATGTATCACAAAATGAGACTCACATCCTTTCACTCATCACTCCTCCTGCCCTGCAGTCAGCATCAGGCAAAAAACACACAAACATATGAGAAAGAAACACCGTGCTATGCCGTGAGTCTGTCTCAGCGTTGCTACGAAGCCTCGTGACTGCAAGAAGAGGCTGAGACCGTAATGAAAATTTGAAGGCTTCTCGCCTTGTTTCCCTCTGTAGAAGTTCACAACACACGAATGTTCTGTTTCTCTTCTGATCAGCAAGGCAATTCTATTTTGTTGGAACCACCAATCTCAGTCGTAGCAGCAGCAGGATCACCAATGGGCCTGACCAAACAACACTGTCCACTCAGTCTCTGATTGTGAACAACATGCCTCTCAACGACCAGACGACATGAGAACCAAGGGTTCTGCACATGCAGGGTAAGCTGGGGTGGACACAAACAGATCTGAATTGCGCACTCGCTGTTCTGCATAAACTACAAACAAACTTTTCCGCTGGAAGCCCCGGATGCTTTGAAACACAAGTAAATCTCCCTGAGCTCTTGCAAAGAAATTTGAATGGGAGTGAGTGGAGCCACAGTGAGCTGTGTCACCCTCACGTTCTCCATTCGATTTGTTTGAAAGGCAACTTTCATCGGAGGCTAGACAACTGAAACTCCACAGAGACGTGATGAACTGGGAATAGTTATCACAGAGAAAGAGTCATTCCAGGTTGAAGGCTTTAGAGTTCAGCCATTTTCAATAGATTTCTGAAATTTGGGCCAAAGCTGTCGATTGCCTCCTGGAACGGGCACATAATAAGGTCCTCTTGGTTTCTTCCACGTCACGCGTTGCTCAGGTTTCGCATGCCTCATCACAGTGCATGTTCCAAGGAACCTGCCAATCAATCAGTTTGTTGCGTCCACGTCGCAAAACCACGAATCATCGTTCAACACAGAATGGACAAAAGTATACAGTACCACAAGTTCGTTGTGTAAACAAACTTGTGAGACACGCGTCTGAAAACATCAAACCTGACCAAGTGTTCGGCAGATAAGAACGAACTGGTTCTTGGACTTCAGATGTCCCAACAAGAATTGAACGGACCAAATTTGGCTTGGAGCATGGGACAGAGAGGAAAAGTGACAAGGAAATACGAGTGGAACAAGCAAAGCAAGTGATGGTATTCGAACGAGAAAAAGGGAATGTGAATCTCCTGGACTAGTATTTGTTCTGAAACAAGATCCACGAGAGTTTACAGAAAAGAGTCACGACTCCTTTCGTGCAAACAAATACACACGTTTTAGGCACTGAACCCGGAGACAATGAACACAATGCAACAAGAAACCAGAAACCAAACAACACCGAAGCATCCCACGTCTAATTGACGTGGTGACTGACGAAGAATATTACTCGTGCGTTTAATTAAGTGATACAAAGCCTGCAAAGGATCGTGACAACAAATCTTTCACAGTGATGTTGCCACGCATTATTGCGGTCCAAACAGACGATGAACGACCCTGCTGCATGAATAACAAAAGCAGAACACTGACTTCATGAAGGCAGATTGCGGAACATTGCGAGTCAAGCAATCCATCAAATCGCAACATTTTAACGAGGCTGAAATGATAATGCTGTGTGGAAATCTAGATTGCTTCCTACCAACACTGCAAGACCGAGTTTGAATGAACAATCCATTTCTGCGATGTTGGTTTAGACAAAACCTCAAATGTCAGAATGTGTCACACGTCGCGAGGCGGTCTCAGAGAAATGACGTCTTCGTGTTCCGAGAGCAGTGGGTTGTCGCAACTGAAAATTCAGTGACGCTTCAGAGTCCTGGGTGTCCCTGGAGTTGAACAATGTTTGTTTATTGGAGCACCAATCTCAAAGCGAGATGCCGGGTGAGCATCGAATCATTGTGAGACAATGAAGTGGTCTCGCTGACCCGCTGCAATCCTGTCACGTTCTGACTTTCTCTTCAACCAAGACATTGAATCCGATCCAACGACTCATTTGGGCGGGATGTGCACATCATCCGCTCATACCGACCGGATTCAAGACAGAAACTCGGGTGAAGCTGTTCTTCAGGCAATGAAATGTCATTACAGGCGGTGTCGTTCTTAGAAATGCAAAACTAATTTAATCGTAACACTGAGAACGAGCTGATTGACTGGATTAGCAGGTTGTGCGCAAAAACTTGGCGGAATTCTTCATGAAGGGAACGGAGTCTGCGAAGCGGTTTGCTCTGCGCCCGAGCGCTCAAGTGCCGTCCGGCTCAGGTCGCTGGCGCAGCAGTAAATTTATACGTCCCGTAATTTGATTGACCAACCCAACGGTTCATCCGATTTTATTTCCAATTCGACAAATTCAGTTTCGCGGGTTGACACCCCAAACAGCCCGGAGAATCGAGAGGTACATACAATCCAGTTCTGTGCGACCTGATCAAAGTCCATGTCCCGAAAAATCCGAAGTTTGTCAGCACTCGATACGTCAGCCTCTGTACCTCAAATTAGTTCCGCAAGTTTACAAACTGCGCATCTCCCTTGGTTGACAGGCCTCAGTGCGACGCCCATCGCGATAAATGTTGTTGTCCCAACATGGATGCTGCCCAATGTTTGCATCCGAGAATCCGAGAAATCAGGCTTCTCGTATTCTCGGCAGTCCAGTAGAATTTTGATCCGAGAAAACGCGACAAATGATCCGAGAATCCGAGAAAGTTGGAGGCTCTCGGATTCTTGGCTGAGCATCTCGGATGCCCGAGAATTATCATTCTTCGGTGTCAGTGAAACTTCAGTGACACCTAAAAAGCATTTGCGGGACTAAGAAAGGAAAAACTCACCATCAACCAGTCTGGTGCCAATGATCGCGTCCAGGTTCAGCTTTTCATACTCGGTCTCAAAGAACTGCAGTCCTCGCCCCAAGGCGGTCAGTGTTTTCCACAGGATAGCGCTTGTGCCTGCGTTAGTTCTGGTTCCGCACACAATTCCAGTCACTATGATCAACAAACATTGATACTGGTTCAGCCTTTTCATTTCACTCCAGTTTTTCCTGAGAATACTACACGAGACAGTGGCGATCCGCTGTTGTTTGTTGCTTCTGTTCAGTTCTTTTGTCAAGTGCAAACTTCAGATTTCATGTCCTTCAGCAGTGTCAAAATTTTGTTTTTGATTTCCTGGGATGAAGTCAGCAGCGAACAGTCGTCTCTGCTCGTCTGATCTCCGCGAAGCTCTCACGAAAACTGCAGCAACTAAATATTCATTGAAAAGTTGTGAGAGATTGAAACGTGTGAGGCAGTGGGGGAGGTGTGAAGCGAGGCGGTGAGTGGACGGACCGTCACCATGCTCCGCCCGCTTCCGTCCCCGACTCAACGCTGCTATTTATACCCAGACTCACCGCTGCTTCTCTGATTCGACACTCGTCCTGACACTTATTCAGATGTCCTTCTCCCTAATTTCCACAGTTTCCTGTTGAATCTTTCCATTGCGCTGCCAAGTCACCAGCTTTGCGTTGCTTCGATGATGGATGGCAGCAAACTTGGAGCAGGAGCAGCTTCCCGAACTTGTTGCAGCTGACCCAGGTTAATTTCTGACGGATTATGCCGAAGCTGCGGCGGCCATCGCTTCTGCGGCGAGGTGTTCGCTTCCAGATGAAATTGCATCCATGGGCGGCACGGCATGTCGGACGGATCACTTGGGCTCAGTCCTTGACAGTTACAGTGGACAAGCAATCTAAACGGGCCGAATATGAATACAAATTGTTATTGATCCAATTTCCTTTTTCCTGCTGGAATCGCTACGTGTCTATCAAATGTGGCGCAGATACTTTGTGGCAGTCCCTGCAAATGTCTTTTTCCAGTGAAGGGAACAACGTTGCGTGTGACATTTTGCGCATTGCTGCTTGATTGTTCTCCTTCCTCAGATGAACTCACGTTATTCAACAGGAAACGCAGCTCTAATTTCGTGCCATTGAAAGAATCCATTGTTTGAAAGAATTCTTGTCTTTGAAAGGTAACTGCAGTCGTAATTTAAATGTCACAGCAAATTACATGCAGTCTGCGAAAAAACTGCCATCCAAATACCGATCTCTGGGGTGTACTGCTTGCGTCAAGCGTCAAATCATCAGTCCAGCAAAGGTAACAACTCTGTTCTCACGTTTCGCACAGACCAGTCACATTCAACAGGTGCTCAAAAAAGGTTTGTGGAGATGCTTACGTCTATCAAATGCCACCGAGAGCAAAGCTGCTGTTGATCTTGCTGAACGCACGTGCGGTGCGGTTGAGGCTGCAAATCCAGCCGCCTGCTGCGCCCTGCCGGTGGCCTCGCCATGCACTGCAAACGTGCCCACGCTCACTGTTCTTGTCACATACATTTCTTCGAGGACACTCACAGTCGGGATGTTCGCACGTTCTCCCAGCTAATTCATTCGCTGCGCGGTTCCATGTCGTTGAGGTTTCATGTCGCAACGAGGCGGCGCCCAGAGGCACAGAGTCTCCTGCGAACAAAGCGCTGAAGATGCGATCGCGTGCTTCTCCATTATTCACTTCGCCATCTTGTCGCTGTCGGATGAAATTTGCTCTAGTTCATTAGGACCGCGGGAGCCGGGAGGGAGGGAGGAGCAGCCCGATCATCGAGTCTGCTGGGACGGGGACATTTACTCCCGTTACAGTCGCAAATATCGATCAGGTGTTCTTTTGCGACACGAAGCTGTTTAGTATCAAATGCAGGAGGGAGGAATCCCACACATTCTCCGGAGTCCCCATCGACATCGCAAGACACGTTTCAACTGTTTATCTCGCTTAGTCTTCGTAATCTAAATGTAAATTCTTGTCTTGTTTGAATGGAAATGGGGTCTGGTGATGCGTGCACGGAAGGGGAAGGGAGGATGGATGGCAAGCAATGAAGTTAATTTGATAGCTCCTCTTTCCGTGTAAAGAGGTTGCCCGTCTAAGTCCACAGCTTTACATCTTCCTCCGCCATAAAAATCTGTGATGAATTGGACATTTTCTTTGTTGGGAGCCACGTCTTCTCTCTCCCAGTGGAATTTCCTCCGACTTTCTCCGCTGCGATTCACTGCCTGACAAATTTCCACAAAGGCACGTTCTTTGATGTTGGGGAATCCGTATCCATTACTGCCTGCTTTATTGTGAGCTCAAAAAACATTTTAAACATTCTGTTACGCGTGTACAACGTGTGCATGTGTAATTTTGAGTCAATTTTGACACACAATACACCTGACTTTCAAATGTGATAGAAATTCGGGGCGTCTTTGTTATTTGCAGATTGTTCTGAAAGTTTTTCCCATCAACGTATTCCGCAACGTCACTGAGCGCTTTTGTCACGACTCACGACAGAAGTTTTCCATCAGCTTTGTTTCAAAATTGAATTACTTCATTTTCCAGTGAAAAGGTCACTGAAAAGTCACTGAATAGTGCAAGCAAAATCGTCGTCACAAACTTTCTTTCTGATTCGAATTTGCTTTCCAATGAGACTTGCGGGGTTTTTTTTCGAACTTCACCTTGAACATGCTTTTGAAACACCTTTCAAGCTTGGTGAGCTCCCAAAATTGAACGTTCACACTAAAATAATTGCTGGTGACCTCTCTCCCTGCCCATTTTGAGCTGACTTGTGTCATCTCTCCAAAGAGATCCAATCTCAAACACGAACACAACCAACATGTACGAGTACGATGCAAAAGGGTCGTCTTCGAAATGACAAACCTTGGAAATGACAACTTGCAAGTTGCAACAGGTGGTCTGGGAAGTCAATGCTGGCGCCGTGTTCTGCTTTCAAGCTGGACCTCACCAATAATGATTTTCACATTTGTATCACGGACAGTTCGAATGGACCGGAGGGTCGGTCTGAAAAGCCTGGGCGGAAATGTCGTTGCGGAGCTTCCGCTGCGCAGTGACCAGCGGCCGGCGCCAGATCCTCTGATTATGCAAGGATTACTCGAGCAACCAGAGTCAATGCTGGGTCACACCTGTTCTCTCTCACCGGGCAGACTGCACATAGGTCTTTTTCACAAGCGTGAGATAACCCTTGCGATGTCGAGAAATTTTGGTCAGATCGAGCGACCGAGCGTCGCCACTCGGGCAAACGAGTTGAAATTGCAGGCCATAAAAAAGCTGCGCATGCACAATGACTGACGGACATTTGGTCTTCAAGACCGGAACAAAAGAAGAATCCCAATCAAAACTCAAACAGTTCTTTCTCAGTGACAGGCTGTGTGCAGAGGATGACATTTGAAGAAAAATAACTCCATGGAGTTAGCGGTGATTCGAACCCAAATATATAAGTAGGTCACGCGCTCGGAAACTAGGTCACTGAGCCGATAGGTGAAATAAAAAATGTCTCAGATACCCTCCAAGACCACATCACAAAGATTCCCCCAGTGATACCCTCCAAGAATATATGATCAAAGTTGAAATCGGTTGAG
>JAAUXT010135016.1_pt1 | contig 19452 bp, 17 predicted proteins | sample 7278171 | NCBI WGS metagenome assembly JAAUXT01 (sample SAMN14350112, study PRJNA611818) | marine sediment metagenome | isolation source: surface marine sediment (1.8m) | place: French Polynesia: Moorea | collected 2018-08 | reverse complement strand
CCCCCCCCCCCACCCCCCCCCCGCCCCCCCACCGCGCCCCCCCCGCCCGGCCGCCCAAGAACAGAGGAAACTTAGATGTCCACCTTTTGACTGTCAGTTGTCTGTCACAAGGGATTCTGAGGGCTGGAAAATTCTGTTGTACCGTGAAGATGTGTGCACGAAAACGAACCAGGGGGGGCTGAGCGGTCAAAAGTACACTCCGAAAACTCAAAATCTATCCAAGTGACAATTTTGACCGCGACCCTGTCTGTCTCTTTGAGAAATATATTGGTTTGCTGCCCAGTGAAGCAAAGTCATCCGCGCTGTACAAGTACGCCTTGAAGTCGACAAGGTTGTCACCCGTACAATGGTATGCCAACAAAACCATTGGGGTCAACTCGCTGAAAAAGACTGTAAAGGAACTCACGAAACAAGCAGGTTTGGTTGGCCACTACACTAACCACTCTCTCCGGTCGACTGCGGTGACCAGAATGTACAACCAAGGACTTGATAAACAAGTGATAAAAGAGGTCACGGGGCACAAGTCTGACACCATCCGGACGTACAAACGTACGAGTGACAACCTTCTGAAGACTGCATCAAATGTAATTGGGGGCCAAGGTGATGAACAAGTGTTTGACATTGACAAGGAACCACTTGGTGAGCCTGAAAGGAAACCCAAATTGTCTCCGGGGGGACCAGGCACAAGAATTCACAAGCAGGGTTGCACCAAGTGCAAGGGGACAGAGTGTGGACCCATGTGTCAGTTTCTGAAAAATCTTGACGCACATCGCGACAGGAAGGTCAAAAAGATGCGACTCAGTCTGAAGTACAAGAATTGAGTGTGTTGTCAGCATGACGAGTTTGACTTTACTAAGTGTTTGAATTCATGTTTTGCGGCCACTTTGGCCTTTCTGGACTTTGGTACAGTTGAGGAAATAAATTTGGGTCAAGAAACTTGAACAAGAGTCATCCCATTCATGAGAAATAGTCGCACTCGACGACAAACACGACAAACAGTCGACATCAAAAAGGGCGTGCTAGAACAAGCATTCAGTCACTCACTAACAACACACAGGACACTTTTTATTGCCTTTCCTGTTCGAATCTTGTCAAATCGCTGAGAGCAGGTATAGATTTGCTTTTGTCTTCAAGACAGAAACTTTCTTCGAGGCAAAAACTTCAAGGCAATCCAGTGTCACTGGTCGAAATTTATGCCCGTTTTGGCGCAGCCCGATGGTGGGGAAGCCAATTATCGTCACAAAGTCAGACATTGCCCGCTGAGTGTTCGCTTTAATCATTTCTCCCTGCTTTGATGCAACAACTGGGATTTCTTTTCCTGTTGAATTTTGAAAGAGGTAAATTTCGTTGTCATTCCGTATCGCGAGTATGTTGTTGTTCCAGGCAACAAAAAGTTGGCCACGCTGGCGCGACACAAAGCCTTGCGTGGGAACAGAGAAGAAACAACGATGCACATGTGCTTGAAGACCTGGGAAGATGGTTTAATAAGATGGAATTGATTGCATGTCTTTTAAACCTGGGCTGAGTCGGATCCAGGGCATCAGCGCTGTGGTGGTGCCCGAGTCACAAAAAGTGGTGTGTGGGTGGGACTTGTCAAATCCCAAGGCCACGGCACCCATCACAGGGTATTCTTGCAACAAATCACACATTTCATGTGGGACAAAGACAATGGACTTTTGCAGACGCTTTCTCCCTCGTCAGCTCAAAGATCCGCTGAAAGCGGCCTGGCCAGGTAAATTGCGTGTAATTGCTTTCCACGTACTTGACTCATGCATGCATGGGGAATGTAAACCCGCTCTGAAAGAGCTTGTCAAAATGTTGGTTTCGCCGATTATCCGCTTGAAATGCATTCACTCCGCAAATGGGACATTTATTTGCATTAGGTCCTAATGTGCTCTTCTCCAACGTGTAATTTGTGTTTTGTCTCTCGTCTTGCAGTTTGCAGATATGGTGGTGCCCATATCAGTGCACTGCGAAATAGATAACGTCACAAAAATCCTTTTTGATGTTCGGTGAGGTTTCTTTGTGCTCTGTTTGCGCAGGAATGGATCTTTTGGGCAGTTCTTTTGGAGGACGTAGAGTGAGGTGGCCACGATGGTGCTACGCTGTGGAAACATGCAACCCTGCTTGCATGGAGTGTGCGACAGAGATGGACAACTCGCGCTGGATCCTTTCGAAAGTATCCTCGTCATCGGCGAACAATGAAGCGAAGAATATCCTTCTTTAGAGAACCGCGTCAAAACTAGTTTTTAACCCCACCTCCCACAAAAAAAGAAAGAAACACACCAAAAGTGTGGCTTCTTGCGTCAAAAGGCACAAAAGCAGATGTGTGAGCAGTCATCTGGAGATTGTTTCACAGTGTCACAAGGTTTTGAACAATTTCTAATCTTGGCGGGATCTTCTGTGAGTCGACCAAGTCGGTAAATTATGTTGACATGGCGACCGCCTCCTCTCAAACATGGCAGCAATAAAAGTTGAACTTGCACAATGCCACTTTAACTTCTTGAACCTGCAAAAAACATGAATCACGAGAGACAAAAACGTGGCTGCAAGTTTACCCTTTTTTCACAATTGTTTGCAGGTACGACAAAAGGCCCTTTGTGGAGAAAACTGGTGTTTGGTTTCTTTGTCCTCGCAAGTGGCCTTGAGTGGGACGGTTGTGCAATGTTACCTGCATTCGTGGATGTTACGTAATTCTGACATTTAGCTTTTGTGGAAACCGCTTGTGGTCATGGCTTTGGGACACTTTGAAGCTTCGGGTCGTTGGTTCTTCACAACGGGTTTCAGTGAGTGTGGCAAACAGGCACCGGTTACCATTCTGCGAAAAAGATCTGTCAGTTTCAGATGGATACCCAACCTGTTCGCTTGAATCTTAACTGCGAGTCACGATCACGATCAGGGAATCCTGCTGCAAGACACTGAGTTCTCTGCAAAAGTGGTGTCTGGCGTTTGGCAGATCAGTTATGTGTTTGTCCTACAATTTCGAAAACTTGCTGCTTGAGTGACCTTGAGACATTTAATTCCCAGGGCTGTGATGCTGGGTTATTCCCATTGTCAGAACCCTGCGTGGTTCACAAAACCCTCACCACCTCAAGCGTGACAAAGAAGCATATCTGTTTATGCTCAATACTATTGTTGTGAATTGCTTGCAGTGAAGAGATGATAGATGAGGTCGTGTCATACAAGCACATTCATTCCTGTCATGGAAGTTTCTCCACAATCTCAGACACAGATACGTACACTCCAACAAACTTCGTGCCAGACATGTCGGAGTTTGGTCAAGAACAACTTGTCTGCAGTCTGGACACAAGCCTTCTTTTTTGCATTGGTCATACTCGCAGCTTTGCGGGGCATTGCGTACGAGGTTGGACCCACTTCTGTCCTACCAGGAACGGGTGGGTCCCACCTCAGAATAGGTACCGGTATATCCTGCCCCAGCAACTTACCTCAAAAGTCATGTCGTCCCTTCCCCACCCCCCTCCTGGAGGAAACGAAAGGAGTTGGTCCCGTAGCACCGACTTCTCTGCATTCTCGTTTTTGCGAAGGGGACGCGTGCCTCCTTGGACATCGCACTTGCAGGTTGCTTCACGCGCGTGTCGTCTGTGAAAATCAGTCAAGGTTTTCCCCTTTCTCGTTGACATACAGTATTTGCACTGGGTTTTTAACACCCACAGGAATCTTGATCTGATCTCGACGCTTGTTTGTTTGGGAAGATTACACACACGCACGCAAAGTCTGCGACTTCGTCGTGTGTGAAGAGTCATTCAGTGTATCCCAGTTTCTAGCCTGGTGAGGTCAGTCTGGTTTTTCAGCTTGTGTGGCTCTGCGTGCAATTGAGATATCAAAATGTTCAAACTTCAAGACGTCTTCGCAAGATGTAGGACACACGCTTGCACGCACGCACAGTTTTGAACCTGTCTGCCCTTTTGTTCCCTGGGTCGTCTTTTCAGATTCTCTTTATCCATTTTTTTCAAACCAAATCTGTTTCTCACTTAATCAGCTGAAACAGGGACATTTCGGCGACAATCACAGAGCGAGTTTGGTGATGTCCGTGTTGAACCCCCTCAGGCTCCTGTGGAACAAGATGACGTCAACAGAGCTGCGAGCGTTTGTCTGGAACACTAATTTTGCGGCGTCAGAAAGATTGGTGTTTTCTGGGTCCTGGACAGGGAGTGTACTAATTGCTGTGTCAATATTTCTTCCTTGCTTTAATTCAAGAAACCAAAATATTGACAAGACAATCTTCACCCTTTTGGGATGAGCTTGATGGCAGTTGAGATTTTAGGTCATGTCGTTCCTTCCTCCACGCAAATGTCTGTACATAGAATGTTCTGGTCACTTTTTGCCATTCATGAGGAAAATTAAAGACCTAATCGTCACAATGTCACAGGTTTCACAGAGGATTTTGCCTGATTCAATGGCATTTCAATGCTTTATCTTGAAAAAATTTGGTCAAGATCCACACAGAGACATCATGATCTGGTGGAAGGTCTTGAGCAAACCAGCTTTGGGTTTTGGTTGCAACCTCCTCTTTGTCATACTTGTTCACAGACCCCACCTGATCAAAAGAAGCCTGCAACGCAGCGCAGTTGACTCTCTTTCCTTGAGACTCGCTCCATGGACACATTACCTCAAAAAAGTAACAAACTTAATGCATCACCCTGGAAGGCCGACGTGTCCTTTCGCAAACAAAAACGACATTTAGGAAGTACATGCAGAGGGTATTGATTCTGTGGGGAGTACAGAGGATCCCGCGTTAGAATATTGATAGCGCGGTGGGACGGAGGCCATGCATCATTGTGAGAGCGGTGGCGAGAGTACCTGTGTCAATGAAGATGAAGCTTTGGTATTAATAATGCACAAACACACAGAGACACGAGGGTCGAGCTGGATCATGTATGCAGCGCATCCCTGCCTCTTCCTGCAGGAAGTCGACGGCCCCCGAATCACACGCGCGGACAAGAAACTGCACAAGTGAGAGAGGACAAAATTGGCACTTTGGCCTCTTCTTCCTTGCGAAACAGTTGCTTGAAATCCGATTCTTGGCTTTTGTTTTGAGGCAAGCCAACCCTCGAAGTGAACGTGAGATTTGAACAGTGTTCCTCTCGTTGGTTCGTGTCAGATGTTTGCAAACTCATGTGTTGCAACCAGGCCTCGCGAGAAGATATTTTCGGTGTCATTTTACAAAGATGCCTCTGTGCGTGGGGTAGACGTGACAATATGTGGTTGTTGTCACATTGCCATATCCAGAGAAAAATCTAAACAAGACATTTGGCTGCCTGCTCTGTTTACCCGAGTTGTGCATTGAAACACAAACACAAGAAACTCCTCAGAGATTGTCAGACCTTCGGGCTGGCCGTAGATCTGCTCGCGATACAGACCCTCGTCGACTTTGAATAGTGAACCCATTTTCCCTGTCAGAACCCGCAAAATATGGCCGTACGTATGTCAAGAAGCAGCAAATTCCACAAACTCACTCTCCACCCCCTCCTCAAAAACCCTGACTGCAACCTGTCTTGCGTTTATGGCAGTGGGAGGAAATGACGAGTTTCGCCTCAGCGTGTCGCACAATGGATCAGCCGAAATCAATCGAGGGACTAATATTGGATATAAATATTTTGCCTATTGATTCAATGAGGGTCGGGTTAAGGACCGTCTGCATGTGTTCACACTCTGGAGTGACTGTACACAGCACATTTCAAACGTGCAAAACGCACAGAATCACAGAGGATCACATCATCGACCACGCAGGCACGATTCGGATACCGCTAAATTTCGGAATTGGTACTGGGATTTGGAAAATACTCGTAATCAGTTGTACAGGCACATTCCTGGTGCGTGACGTACCGGTACTCCAGTGAACGGAAAGAATGAGTGTTGCAACAGGAGTGGTTCTTGGTGTGCATAATCCCGTCAGCAAAGTGTCCAATGTACCTCATGCACAACTCAAGTCATTGATTTTGAGATGTGCTCAAGCACAATGGAAATTGTTGGTCGTCAGAAGGATTGCGATGAGAAAGATCTTGCGGTTGAGCGCGACCCAACTTAGTCCGCGTGTTTTCCGCTCGTGTCTCCACGTACACTGTCAATAGATCGACTGGCATCCCCTCTCCTTTTTCTTTCAATCGTAAATCTAGCATGGGAATGTTTCACTCTGATTCTTTCTTCCGTTGGATGCGCGTACACACTGAACACGAGTCCCTCCCAAGGTTCATTTACCTCGAAGATTGTAGCTTGCGCGTCGCAAACGTGTGTCACAAAGGCTGAGAAAGAGAGGTAAGTTTTCCACCGTGTGAGACGGAGGTCTAAATATGGTGCAGCGATGTTTTTCGTGTGGGTCCAATGACCTTGGCATTGCAACTGTCTGAGATCGGATCACTGTACTGTAACACCATTATGGTGAACGTTTCAACAGAAGACTGCGCGCTTGACGCTTTGAGAACAGGAGAAGCGTTTCTCGTTTCCACAGAGCAGAGGTGTGTGTTTCTCTTGTTGTGAGCAAACAAGCTTTCTTTGGTTCCAACCATGTGAGGAATACACATGAGAACACTTTCAATTGCAGATTCAGTTTTTCTCAGTTCGGAAATTGCTGAGTCGAGATGCGTTGGTGACCCTGGCTGCATCAGGCTTCTCGATTCGCAATTTCGCTGTCACGGAAGCATCACAGACGATGATGTTTGTCAGACATGTGTCGCTTTTCACGTCCGAATCTGTCGCGAGTTCAACTTTTGTTTTTTTGAGGTTTCCTGAAACCAGACGCTTCGTTGGGGATACTTTTCTTCCGAACGAACCGCCCAGCTATTTGCTCGGTACTCTGACACCAGTTTGGAAACTGATGTTTTGAGGCATGTTCTGTGAGTAAACGCGTCCAGAAAGAAAGAAAAGGAAGAAAACCAACATGCAAAGGCTCCTCCGTGTTCGTGGTGTGGTGCCAGACAAAACGTGTTTGCGATGTTTCCGTTGCATGAAGGCATTTGCGAGCAGCTTCTTCCTGACGAATACTTTGTTGCTAATTGCGCATAACACAAAACCTAATGTGCAGGTAATCAAGATATTCTTCCTTTGTCAGCGGCAGCAATTTCAAGTTGATGAGAATGTTTCCTCTCGGAGGCGGAGAACAGAAGCTTCTCAAATTTGCGCAAAAATTCCCGTTGTCGCGAGAAAAACCTTTTCTGTCATCTGTTCGAAAAAAGACGTTGCCTGCAGCTTCTTTTGCTGGCCCTGGAAGAGTCACAGATTGACGGGGAAAATACCGGCGGTGTTCCGACCGTCATGGGACAACCAGAGTCCCAGTGGGAGAGAGCAAAACTGCAAAACACACCGTCCCTTGAACCCGACTCCACTGCACTTTTGTCAGCAGCAGATCTGCGGCTGAGAAAAACTTTTTGTTGGCACTTATCTATTCCAGACACACCCATGTCGAAAAAGTTACGCTTACAAGTTTGCGCCATTGATGAGCATCATAAGTTTCTTGTGAATTCTACAAGTGCTTGTTACGCTAATGAAACAGCAATAATGGGTTGCTGACGTGATGACTGCACAGTTATCATTACCTTCGTGGTGTTCAGTTTTTGTCAGCATTCTCAAACGCACCATGGACTGCAGTGCAAGATGCCTTGAGCACCTGAAGACATTTCGAGACGTGAAACTTTCTGTGAGGACAGCTTTGTCGACAGGCCACATCTCTTGTCTGTTCCTGGAACCACGGCGGTCTTTGCCAACACACCAGGATGACCTATCAGGAGATCCTGAACCTCCGGGAAACACCGACCGCAGCACAGGAAAATATCCTCCATAATTGATTTACAATGGCTTGTGACGCCACAATGAAACAACGGCCGCATCAAACAAAACAATTGCGTTCAGCACTTTTCCAGGAAACTGCTGTTCTGAATCTGGAAGGGAAGTTCATTGATCAGCATTTCTGTGGACCAAACTTCCCTCCCGAATTCCACTTCCACTTTTATTGTTGATCAGGTGAGGTGACCTTGAGTGAACAGCGCATCTGCAACAGATCTGACCCCATGCAGTCAGTCCTCATACGACTGAGCGCCTCGTGGAGCTGTCTCCGTCCATACACCTGCGTCCGGATTATTGCGGACTCTGCGTCTCCAGCGCGGCGGGCAGAGCCGGACTTTGATGCCCTGCGCGATCGCGGATTACAGCGCCTCGGCCGCGGGTGATTGAGTCTGATCCGCCCCTATTCATGACACAGTCCGCTAAATCAGCTTAGACCGGCCCGACCCGCGGGGCGGCGAGCCCGCTAATAAACGCCCAACTGAGGCTCCCGCTGATTGCATTAGGCTCGCGCCAAATACAGCGTCAAAACAAGCCGCGAATGCTCTGCAAAGTGCCCAAATTTGTCAAAACGTGAACCTTTCTGCACAAGCTACAACTGAGTCAGCAGGACTCTGGAAGGTCTGTGTTCTTGATGTGTTGAGGGAGTTGGGATCTACTTCTCTCACAAAGAAGCCTGTTTCCTTTGAAAACAACGGCGAAGTTTTGTTTCATCGTGGAGTAGAAGCTGTGAAGTCGCGTCCAGGCTCCTTTGTTCACCAAAAACCGCAGCACGTTTTGCAGGGTTGCGATGCGAACGGTCTGACTTTAATAGATTCTGTTGAATTGGATCACAGGAATCCGCGCTAAACCCTGTCAAACGTCACTTTCGCTGCCATTTTTGACTCTCCATCCCCAATCTGAGACAAGTTCGAAGCAAAGCGGTCGGATTGTGTCAGTTCTCAATTGGATGTGAACAGCGCGGAGGAGGGAATCGCTGGACGGAGAATTATTCATGCGCGCCAACTGAGAAGCACTGATTGATTTGTTCGTGGATTTGCATCATGTTAGAAGCCGAATTACATCAATATTGCATGCAAAAGTGCTGTTGCTCGAATCAAAGAAAATCTTGACTCCTGATTGAGCAGTAGAAACGTCGCACTGGTGAACTGGATTGGTCTTGGTTCGCAAATGTCAATTTGGTTTGAGCTCTTGCGGTGGATGAACCTTGCCCAAAGCAAGTTTGGTTGGACATGAGGACACGAGGTTATTCTTCCAGTTGGTCAATGGTCTGTTCTGGCTGGTGTGTGTGTGCACAAGTGTGGCTCTTTCTTCTCTCTCGGGTGACCCTGCAGGAGTGGGGCGTCAGTGACATGATTGGCCAGTTTTGCCTCAGCTGACTGGGACACAACTTCGCGTCAGACGTCTGTTCTGGCTGTGTTCTCCAGAGCGTGCTTGTTCTTTGATCAGAAAAGCTACAAATGCATTGAATCAGACATTCTTACATATCAATTTCTGTGCTCTCTCTCACATATGCACTCTTCTGCCAAACCATTTGTTCTTGTCGTTGTTGTTGGGTGGAAATCAAATACGATGTTGAAAAGTCATGTTGAAAACGAACGAGGAGAACAGAGCGCCCAAAATGTAATGACTTGATGGAGTTTTCACATTGGCGCGACACTTTTGATAGAAGCGGCACTTCACAACAGCTCCAGCTCGGTTGTAAGGTTTCCCGCCGTCATTGTCAAAACGAACTTGTTGCACCTTTGCCATCAATGTGAAATCTTTTCCATCTAAGAGATTAGCAGCGCCTGCACCAGAATAAGAGAATTGTCAAAGTGGATACAAGTTGCATTGAAGCAGAATATTAAATTCGCCAGCATGTTTTTGCCCGTTTCCTGATATTTTCAAGAACCAACTGCGCATGCCAAAAAGGGTCAACTTTCCTTTCCGACAGAGAAATTTTGGGCACGTGAGGTGAAGGTCAAATCTCCTGCTGGGCTTGTGGGACCCACCACAGTCCTCGAGTTTGTGGATTAGAGGTATTGCCTGGTACTTAATCCTGAAGCCCACCCAGGCAGCAGGTCCTCCCCTTCTTCAGACAAGCCAGAATTTTCAATTTTGTCGGGGCTCATTTCAAAACCTTTGTTGGCTCGCGCACGTCGCGGAAACGAGCGTTCCGTCTGTCAAGACCACCAAGACTACGGCTTGATTGCCAGAGTAGAAACAGGTTGTGGCACTTCATCCTACAGATCATCTTGAAAACCGTGCTTGGGAGCCGGACAACTTCAAAACTTTTCCACATGCTATCATCTTGAATTCTACCAGCAACAATCGTATATTTGACTGAGGCAGAGCGCAACTCTGCTCTGCTCTTACGTTTTGGCCTGCGGCCGAATCCGACTGAACTTCAATCAGAGCCATTTGGTTGCGCGGTCCGCAGCTGGTGCCTCCTCCCTCCGTCGCGGAGCGGAGTCGATGTGAATGAAGCTGTGGCGCGGCTGCGGCCGGCCCCACCCTGTTTGCATTGATCGCCACGACGCCTCCCGTTCCTCCCCGAACCCGCGCTCTCAACTTTGAAAAGTGTTTGTCAAGTGATTCGGCGTGTCAAGATTTGGAAACTGCAGACGCTATATCAAAGCAGTGCGTCAGATGCGAAAGGAAACAAAAACGAGAACAGGAAGCAAGCAATCAGAGAACACTGAACTTGATTCCTGATTGTCAAAAAATGATTGTTTGTTTCTTTGTTGAAATGATGAGTATCTGTGCAAATGTCACGCACCCGCAGATGGTGTACAGAACTGATGTTCGGCGCCCGCATCAAGTCGGCGACAAAAATCAAGAAGTGGGTCTGCGTCCTGTCCACAGGGAAACGAGTTCATGTGAGAAAAGAAGGTTCACGGAACAGTTCCCTTGTTTTGCTGGAACGAACGAATCCACACACACAAAAAAAAACAGGTTGGACAATCTTCACAGCCGCAAAACACCCTTGTTTTGTTGACTTGCAACATTCGCTCTCCTGTCTCTCCAAGAGTGTACATAGATTAGTGTCATGCTTCTTTGCGTTTCAACCAAAGGAATGCATCCACAGAGGTGTGCATAATAGAATTTAAAAGTGTCGTTGTTGCTGCCTATGAATTATAAATGACAATATTGATTGTGTTCGGCGAAAGAGTCTGTGGGCTGTAATGCATACCTGTGAACGTGTCGGAGTAATTGCAATTGCTACAGATTGGAGCACAAAGCCCGCAAAATGCTGGGACATGCTGCGAATTGCGCTCGTCATGTCATGTTTCATGACCTGTTCAGAAAGGAAAACTAAATGTTTGCTGAGAAGCTGCAAACTGCTGGCACAAAACGCGTTGGTTCTTGCAGGCGAAATCCGCGCAAGCACACACACACACACACACACACACACACACACACACGTTTTTGATATTGTCTCGTTCAGTCTCACGTTGGAAACATGGTCAAGAGTGTCTTTGCTTGAACAAAAAGGGATGATGATCAACTAAATTTCAAAAATAGACTCATGTGGGCAGAAAGTGGAGTGAGGGCATCAATATCCATCCATTTCTAACAGGCCCGACCACTGTCGCATCAAATGGCCACTTCTTCTCCTCAGCGCGCCGAGGTGGAAATCCAGCCAGGTACAATGCTGCTAAAGGATCCATTGCCCGCTTCAGAACCGCTTTGAAGTGATAGCCAACAATTCGGCTTTCAGCCGAGGCAATGAAGGGCCCGCGTCCAGGTATCTGTTGGAACTCCACAATCTGCATTGATGCGTTTGACGCCATTGCCGCAGAGAAAGTGCTCAAAAGGGTTGGAAAAGTGCTTCTTGATCTGAGGTAAATGTGGCGGAGTTGGGGTTTTCTTTATTGAACGCTCTCTTCTGCTGACTTCGTCAGCAGATGTCGAACGGTGATTCCTCCAGGCCATCTACAGGAGCCAGACACAAGCTGCCTGTCTGTGTACGGCAATGTCCGTGCAAGTGCCCTTCTGATGGGTGCTCTTCCGTGACCCTGACACAAGTTATGTTTTCAAACAGGAGGCTGAGAGTGCACGATCTCACTCGCCGAAGCTTCTGCCGGTTGCCTTGTTTTTCCCTGCATCAACGTCTTCTGTGAATGCAATTCCGAATTGATGCGTGGATTTTACCGGACATTGGAGTGCACTCCAACCAGGGAACATCCGCTTTGGCTTATCACACAAGGGCTACAGAATCTCTCGTGAAACCTGTCAAGAATCTTTCAGTGTTTCAGTTCCTGATTATCGCACGGATTTTCGCTTGCGACTCGAAAGCTTTGTTTCTCATTTGTGAGCAGCTCCAAGGATGTTCTTGACATTGAGCAAGGGCCAAGGTAGGCCGTTGCATTGATTCGAACTTGCTTTGAAATCAAAACGGCTTTCTGGTTTTTGCCAAATTGAGTGAAAAATCAAGGTGACGTAGGCGTGATTTTCTACAGCGTGGCATTGATTGTAGATAAGCAGAATTCCGGCGCAGTAATTTGAGGTTCGTAATGAAAGGGACGTATCAGTCGAGTTTTCTTCGATCCGCAATCGGTGCGCTTCCCTCGCAGGTTAACTCTGACTCTACCTGCCGTTGCAGGAATCCTCTGAGACTAAGAAATTTAGCTTGTCTCTGTGAGTCATCGAATGCAAGTTCGGATTTCACATTGAGCGCTTTGGCAGTGACGTGATGTCGCGCATCTCTGGCTCTTGGCGCGGTGCACCACGTCTTCCGTCACGCACTCTGTGCAAAGAAGCGCACGCACACACCCGCGTCTCAGCCTCCTGTGGATCTCTCTTCACGTAAAGTCACAGACTCTTCAGGTCGAGTGTGTTGGAGAATTAGCAAACACACAGTCAACCCAGTGAACCCGTGCGGGTAATTGGAACAACCTCGCTCAAGGCTGGGAGACGCGGTGCGCTGCACTCGGCTAAGTACGAGCCATCAGCGCAAATTTATGCTCTCGCACAGGCTGCTTTTTTGCCTTGTTAGCTGTTTTCCCAAAGGAAAATCTTGCGGCTTTCACATTCCATCCACACGACCCGTGAATTTTCTGTTGTGCGGTGTCTGCTGCTGTTGTGCATCTGGAGAGATTTTTGACGGAACGTCCAACGCTCAACGTCGTCTCTCTGCCAGGAGAGCACGAAGGAATGAAGGAATCTTTCCACAAGAACCAAGTTCACCCTGTTTGTGACAACTCGGATGTCAGCATCGCGTCCGTGTGAATTGGCCCGCAGAAGTCGGAACTGAATTGAACCCGCAGAGAGTCCCCGCCAGATGTTCTGTGGAACTTCCGTTTCATCCAACAATGATGTTCGCTTCGCATGCATGTCGGCTCTGAACCTGAACATTCCCGTTGTGAATTTCCTGTTTTGAACCTTGTCAGTCCCATTCCCAATTCGTATACGTTGAGCAAAATTTTGGCACCAAAGACGGTTGAGCGAAAGGATTCAAAATTGTCACTTTTTCAAATTGATCGAGGCGTTGGCGTTCCTGACATTCCTGGCGTACTTTCTCAGGCATCTTGCTGTGACTTTTTGCTGGCTGCGAATCCCCGTGCTTACAACACCGTGACTGCTACATTTATCACCGAAAGCAAGAGAGACCGCAAAATTCCGTGTCATTTGACACTGTTATCAATCATTGAGTCATATCGCTATGTTGTGGGCCAAGTATTTGAGCATTAATTTTTAATCAGTGAGTGTTTCCTGGTGGTATGATCCTCCCACGCAGGGAAAAGTTCCATCTTGTGTTGTAGTGACACCAAAAATTTACCTGGCTGAGTCAGCTGAATTCGGCGCCATTGGATCAATGCAATCAGAGCTTCGGTTTGGCAAGTGTAGCGCTTGTGTACTTTGCGGATCTGAGGCTCGGAACAGCCCGAGGGTCAAATCAGATGGAGTGTCTTGTTCGTCGCCCTTGTCTTTCCCAATTCTGTTCAACGCTCTTGTTGTTGTGCAAGTATTTATCTTTAGCAATCACACACTTGTGTGCACGTCCAACCACGCTGTCATGACGGATTTCTGGTCTCTTCCTCGGACAGAACAACTGGATGACCATGGGACAATCTGTGTGCCCGTTGACACCTCTTTCATTCCAAAACCGTTGGTAGCTGACGTGACGAAACGTACTTCGTGTGTCTGAAAGTCCCGCAATGTACGCGCGCGAGGCTTGAACAAATGGTGTTGGACTCTTTCCCTGAACCAAACAGCGAATGATTTCGGCCTCAGTGCTGATTGTGGCCGTCACGCAAGGCCCGCTCCATCCTGTGCGCGTGTTTGTGTGGATGCAATGTGAACGCAGTGCCAGGTGTGGGGACTGCAGTCGTGGAACCGTGCACATGCAGATCCAGGCTGAAGTTCCCCGAGGGTTTCAAGGCACCCCAGGAGTAAATGTTTCTATTCTGAAGGATCATAACTTTCATCTTGGATTACGAGCAAAATTCCACCGCCGCGAAACATTCTGTTTCGTGCAAAAGAGCAGCAGCTTTTGTTTCTTTCATGTCTCAGCAAATCGGATCCAACCTTTTGAAGTCGTACAGTTTTTACAAAGGCAAATATCTCCCGTCGTTATTCCCCTTTCCAAATAAGTCAGCAAAAGATTGATTGACTTGTCAATTCAACAACAGAAAAAAAAAACTGAAACACCCACCATGGTGCTTTTCCCCTCGTTGAGGATCCGCGCACTTTTGTTGCGTGGAAATGAGTCCGAGTCAGATTCCTTCGTTGTGAAGTATAAACGCGTTGGCTGTGCGGTATGACTGGCCGTAGATTGTGTGCTATTGTAAATGATAGGCCCAGGTGAACCGCCGCACAGGCCCATGCTCCAATTATTTCCCATTAATATTCATTCAAAGTAAAAGAATGAATAATTGGGGTTCGTTTTGGCGCGATTGCTTGTTTGCCGTTTGGTGTTCAGCGGTACAGTGCGTACACCGTTAGTGGAGTCGGATTTGACTCTGTTGTGGACATTTTTGGAGTATTGTTTCTGCAGAAGTGGCCCTTGAGTATTTGATTTGGAGATTTTGTCAATTGGAGGGTGAAGACACTGCAGGTAGGTGTGAGGATACTCAGCTTTTATGCTGCGTCTTAGTTTGCTTGTGAGTCTGACCCATTTGCCAGCAGTTCGCAAAGGGACCTGATCCCCCAATTTGAAGAAGATGCCGACTGGGACTTTAGATTGAGCTAATCTCGCTGGAGAGTTTGAACGACATCCAAGCGTCGGAGTTTTTCGCTCAGGTAATGGTTGAACCTGATACCGTTGAGAAGCTGCGCTCTGAAACAGTGAGGCTCGTGTGTTCATATTGACGCACAGGTTACAGCGTTTCACTCGTTGTGGTGGGTTGACAGCAACTGCCAGAGTTAGATGGTCAAACATGCGTGTTTCCATGTCACTGACAGTTTGGATGAACGATTCTCGGACTTTTCATTCATTGCCAGTTGTTGTGCAAGAACACTGTGTGGTTCAAACAATATTTTCACACTGGCTTCTTGGCCAGGATGTCCCATGCTCATCCTTCAAATCCTGTCACATCATGCCATGCCCCCCGGGGTGGGGGTTGCGCGTCCCCTGGGACATCACACTCGCACGCACGGCTTCTTGTTTGGATGTTCAACATCGTCCCTCCAATCAAAGTCAGAATTTTGTTTAGGGTTTCTGAAACACACCTCATGCTCCTGCCAGTGAACACAAGGAATCATGTACAAACAGGTTGACAAAGATTTTGAAAGATTGACATTGAAACAAAGGAAAGTATTGATTTGTTGACATTCATGATGAGCACGTCTTGTCAACAAATGCGACCTCAGTGACTGAGGCGAGAACCTCCGTGGATCCAGAACCCGGCGCCAGGTGCGGCCGAAACGAAAAAGCGTTGAGGGGAACAAATCACAGCTGTTTGTGCACCAAAATGAAGAAATGAGTTTGTTTGACACTGTGCTCACCGGACCATTACAAGATATCCAAGTCTGTGTTTGTTTTCTGAAAATTCTGTGGTCTGTGCCAAGTTCAGTACACTGTGTTCCTGTTCTGTTGTTGCCTTTGGCTCCTTAAAATTCACGTCTCCAAGCCCCCCTTTCACTGTTTGACAATAGTTCTGAACATCAAGTTCAGAATCTTGAACACATCCAGACTATCACCCGCGAGCTCTGAATCCGCTCCTGAGGAACATGCCTCTGTTGCCTTCGTGCAAATACCTTGGCTCGTTGTGTTCATTTGGAAGCCTCAGGTCCGGTGGGGTGTATGTGTGTTGAGAATCGATCGCTTTCGTCGCGGCAATGTGCGTGCGCGTCCTTGGGTCGATGCAGAAGCGTGGAAACGAGCCAAGGTTCGCGGCTCGGGCCAAGTCCGCATGGATCCGGGGGTGGCCCCCGCTCTCGAAAAGGTGTCTTCAAAAGACTTTAGCTGATTCTGAAGACGCGGGTTCGTTCAGAGTGAGTGCGAAGTGTGTGTTGTGAACGAAAATCAGTTCTATTGGCCAACTCGAAGAGAGACACACGACTTTTGGGTCAATGATCTGCCGTGAGGGTCTTGAAGCACAGTCAAGATTTTATCCACTCAAAACACTTGGACTGATGAGGTTGCCAGTTGGACGGTTGATCCAGGGGCACAAAGGCTGGGACAAAGAAATGATGGTTCGTGAGTGTTTTCTCCGCTTGAGCTCAAGTAACAAGGACAACATGCGGAATGTCCGGAGGGATGCAAAGCGCCGTTCCTCTCGTTAGTGGAAAGCTTTGCTCACTTACAATCACTGTTTTCGCACAGTTCTTGGTGACCCGAAGAACCAACGTCAAGTTCCACAAAAGTCTGGTTTCTGTGCGTACTCTTCTGTGTTGACTTGCAGAAGCATTTCAGTGATGGTGCTGGTTTCATATTTTCCTTTTGTGGCATTTCAAGAAAGAGAAAAGTTGCTTCGTGGGGTAAACACTTTGATTGCTCCAAACTTGACACTCCAAAGCGTCATGATTTCAATTTGGAAAAGGTATTCGAAGCATTTGTATCGGGAGTGCACGTACAATGGATAAGCAGAGCGAATATTCAAAGGCAAGAGGACGTCAACAAGAAGAAAGACTTGTCATGTCATGGCCAAGGGCCTTTTCATGTTGTCTGTTTTGTGAGTGTGACATGGAGACCAGAGAAGGTTGTGACATTCCGGCCTCTTTCCAATATCGCATCAAAGCCGCAGCGCATGCACTCTCGGAGTGAAGAGCATCGGTGCCTTCTCTGCGTTGCTTCCTCCATGTGGTCCTGCTGCCAAAACGCTCATGCTCATCATTGCAGCACACATTCATTTTGTGAAACTGTACAAGGAGAAATAGAGGGTTTGTTCTGTGCTCAAAGCTCCTGTATTCATGCACCAGTCATATTCAGCATTCAAGCCCTGACAAATTGATACCTGGCACCTTTCAGACAGATGCTTTTTGACTCTCATTGAGCTGAAGGCAGATGTTTCTGGTGGCCTCCAGGCTGAATTCCAGCGTCGCTGCACAATACCTCCAAACTCACCTCCACCTCAAGTGTGTTTTTCACAGTGAAGTCATCTGCCTAATGGACACAGACGTAGATATCAAAGACTTAATGCTGATAACAGATTTATGTGGGGTCAAAACAGCGTTCTAATGCTGACACGGCTTGGCGGATTTTCTGAGAGTTATGTGGGGTGTCTCTGTTCAAAGCGACACAATGAGTGACATATGGAAATGTGAATGGTCCATCAGCTCATTCAGCTGCCTCTTATCCAGACCATATGCTCAGGTGAAAAGGGGCTCGAGGCCTCGCGGTGAAACCCGAAGCGCTCAAGGTGGATCTAATGGTCGCATTCACGTCCCCCTTGATTAGTCTTTTCACAGAATAGGACCTTTCGTTGTCAGACGGATTTCCAGAATCGTGGGTTTCCTTTTTATAACTTTCAGAGATGCCTTTTTTCTGGTCTGATTCAATGTTTTTTGTTGTTGTTTTGAAAGTCGACCTTTGTTTTGTTTTCTCCGAACGCGGGAAACGTAATTGCTTGCGAGTGCTTCAAACGCCCGAACATTTTTATGCGCTTATGACTTTGCTCTTTGACATTCCCTGCAGATTTTATTCATACTTTCAAACATCAACAAATTACTCAGGCTTTGTTGAACGCGGCTTGAATAAAAAGTCTTGAAAGCGTCTGCCTCGTCACTTGCCACCTGGAGATGCAAATCGGCACGGAGCTCGCCTCGCTTTCAGGACCCAAGCAAACCCACAGCCCTCGGGCATGCAGTGCAGTCCGCCGCACACGCGCATTGTATGTGCGAGAAATTGTTTCTTAACACACGCATGTTCTCATGTCATCCATGACCCAGACGCCAAGTACACACGAAACTTTTCTCACAGTTGTCTTTTTGCGGACATGATTGCAAGGGTCAACTGTTTTGGGCAGCAACTGGAGTGTCCAGTGCGAAGAAAGCCTCTGCTTCTCGTCACGTGGTTCTCGTCGCGTGTTTCTCTCGGCGGCGTGACGGCGCTGCGTCTCGAGACGCGTCTCGGCCTGCGGCGGGCGCGACGACTCGTCGTGATTAGAGGCACGGAGAGATGCGCGCGGCCATTACACGAATTATCAATGTTTCCCATTTCTGTGTGGCTTTGATGTGCGTTGCTCTGTGCAACCTGCGGGAACACTTGGGCCCAGGTGGGCTGAGACGCCAGGTTCGTTCCGCGCAAATTGTGCATGGAGAGTCAAACTTCTTCAAGATGTGCATTTCCAGAGATGAGACGTTGTCCACCAGATCTTTCGCGGAGAGAGAGACAAGCAAGGTTTGGTTGGGCCTGCTGAGGGCAAATAATTCTTTCTTGAATCCTGTTCTCATGAGTTGTTGTACTCGTACTCAGCAGCTCTGATAACTCACCACGGCGTTCTATTTTGTCGCAAAATCAAAACGAAAATGAAAGGAACTTCGTGGAGCGTTCCCACATTTGGAGAGCGTAAGCGCATTGTTAATTTGGAGTTTCTTTCATCTTGATAGTTGTTCCTGTGCTTGTTCTGTGAAATGTTCCCAGGAGTCCGCAGTTGCCGGAAAAGGAAATTGTGATGGAAACGATGAATTATGAAGAAAGAAGAAATTTATCTTTTGCACTTTTGTCCAGAAACTATTGCAGAACAAGAGTTCATGATGCACTTTCCCAAAATGCTTGCATGGAAAATAGATAAAGATTTTCAGTGTCATTCAGCAGCGTTTCACGTGCACAAAGTGAAATTTTGCGCGTGAATGAGAAACATTTTGATATATTGCACCTTCTTTGTAAAGGATCATAAAGATAAAACAACAGCACTTCACTGGAGCGAGAGATATCGCACTCACACCTTATTTGGTGGGACACATACATATCTGCTCACTTCACCCTTCACATGATGTCATTCCTTGTCATTTTGTCCTGGAAAATACCTGAAACCAATTTCGCAACCGGAAATAATTCGTCAGTGTTTCTGTGCGCAGCACAAGTCCTTCACATTGGCGTCGTTTTTGTGTGTTCAGGATCAAAACTCTCCAAGAAACGATCTCGGGAAAACATACATTTTTGAGAGATACGTCGTACGAGGCAGAAAATTTAAGTGACCGATTGGCTGTCGTATTTCAAGAATGACAAATTTGAGTTGCTCAGATCTCTGTGTGATGAAAGACCAATAGCAACACAGCATTCTT
>JAAUXT010127364.1_pt1 | contig 19452 bp, 33 predicted proteins | sample 7278171 | NCBI WGS metagenome assembly JAAUXT01 (sample SAMN14350112, study PRJNA611818) | marine sediment metagenome | isolation source: surface marine sediment (1.8m) | place: French Polynesia: Moorea | collected 2018-08 | reverse complement strand
TGTCAATTCTTCCTTGTTCATCAATTCTTCCTTGTCCTCCTTGTCCTCTACCAGTCATACTATCTGTGGGTGGGGGGGTCTGCAGGGGGGGTCTGGCTGTGGGGGGGTCTGTCTGTGGGGGGGGGCAGGGGACATTTTGGTCCAGCTGCCATATACTGCACTACTACATGGTGCTTCGCCCTAAATGGACTTCGCACAATGACTGTGCACCATGAAAAAGTCGCACAACACGGGTGAACACGGCACACAGTTACGTGACCAGTCAACCGGCTGAGAAGAAAAGTTGGTACAACAAGACCAGAGTTTTGCGACTTGTCTACTGGTACTGTGTGACAGGGCTCAAAAGTCATCACCCTTGGCCTGGTCAGGAGACTCAAATTGGGACGCATGCATTGTGAAACAGGCGTCATTCCAACCCAACCCAAAAGGGAAAGGAATTCAAAGCCCACGTACAGCATACTTCTACGCACTAGCAACGCTGGCTCGTTTGGAACGCGAGCAGGCTTATTGTATTTCTTTGTTGAATGTTGCTGGGTTCCCCCTCAAGAATGCGAGGAGCGGTGTGTGGGTTGTAGAAGTTCCAGCTGGTCCAGGCCTCGCGTAGAGAGCGAGAGCGACTATGAACGACCCTGGGAATCAGCCATTGCGCACCTCTGCCGCCATTGGCTGCTATTTTGATGTGATTACCTATGACTGCAGCAAGTCGTGGGTCGCTAACCAGAGACATGGCGGACGCCATGGAGGGAATTTTGTGGAAATCCGAGTGGGAAAAGAAGGAAGGGGAAGTTTGGAAGTTGCTGGAAGGGGTGAGCGGGGAAAATGTGACGGGAAAAGGGAGAAATTTTGGGTAACGTAAACAAAGGAATTAAGAATGTGCATAGCAATGGTGTAGAGACGGGCTGTGATTGGTGGTTGCTGAGCTCATTAATATGCAGTGCGACGGTTTAGGTAATTCAGGCCGCAAGCAGCTGACTGGGAGTGGAAACGATCGCACACACGCACACCACAACCAGAAAACTGTCATGGCCGCCGCGATCCCCAAACTGAAAATGAAGCAAAAATTCATTCGCAACTTTTTCTCAAAAATCCTGCCGACCGATTTCTTTCAAGAACTTTCTCGTCCACGCCTTGCAGTTTCATCCAGCTTTCATTGTGTCTGTTCGGGTATTGACTGAGTTTCCGAGAACTTCACGCACGTCTGGCCGGTATTTTCCACAACAGACCACCATTGCTGTTCAAAGCCATTTGTCAGGTTCATTCAATCAATAATGAAATTCCCTGCTGCTTGGTGCGGCCTTTCCGGAAAAGTGCACACGTGCAATGAGAAACGTTCTTCGAAGTGATCTTTTTGGCAAAAAAAAATTCTGCGCTTCAATTCAACAACAAAGAAATCTAGTTCACAACAGTGCAAACTTTTGGCCAAGGGACATGGACTCCACGTGCGCGTTGCATGATGTCGGGTGAAAAAAGCATTTGTGTGTGTTTGTGCGTTTTGTTGGCATTTTTGTCCGGACGTATGAACGTACACTGCACTCAGAGCCAACATAACATGGCAGACGAGGTTGTTGTAGCTTGCTGGAGGCTCTCTCTCTCTCTACGCACACCACGCATGCAGACTGGGGATGTTATGCTAAGAGGATTGATTCAGCTTTTCATCCAGGGCTCCGAGCTGAGCTACTGGTGAAGGATCCGCCGCCCGCCGCTAATACACCAAAACCAATAGTAATCATCGTCGTGTGTGCATGATGGAAACTCCATTGGTTGCTTACTGCAGCACAAACACTGCTGTTTCAGATAGTCGTATCAAAACTCCCGTCACTCTTCGTATTTTAGGGTCAGAGTTCCAAAGTTTTTGCGGCGCACCAGTCGTTGCGCCCAGGCTTCTGTTATTTCCACCCGATTTCAAGCAAAACCAGGGAACATGCTCAAATGTGCGTGCGAGTACAGGTATGCGTGCCATTGAAAGAAAAAATACTGACATCTACCCAAACTAGAACTAGAACTGCCTCGGCCACTTGCAAGTCACTTTGCGCAACCGTTTCTGAGTGTCGCTTGTATCCCTCGTGCCATGCTGTCGTTAGGAAACAATTCATCATAGGTAAGCCTTTTCACGAGGGAGAGAAGAGAACGTTTCCTTAATCAACTGCCTTCCTCTATGGGTGGAACATCCAGGGTCCCTTGTAGGGGCATACAACGCTCATACAGTGCTCGCGTAAATGAATGGGAAGCTGAACGTTATGTGTAAACACAGAGCTCTGCGGCAAACAAAACTGTGTGGGCCAAAAACGGGTCACTGCGTTTTTGCCCCAAAATGGAAGATAAATTGCTCGGCTTATGTTCGATGTGAAAGTGTCGAAGCCACGACCACAGTTGGCTTGGTTCGGTGGCGTTTGGTCTGTCGCCATTTGGATGGTTTGACAACAAGTGGGGTGTGGAAGACAGACGTCAGGTTCAGGCCGGGTTTTCACTGGATGCGTCACGCGTTGTGTTCTTCCACAAGTCCAAAAGGGTCCCTTGTCGTTTGTTTGTGGCACAGCTTCTGCCGAGTTGTGCGAGGCACAACGTGTCCAGCGACCCAGCGCCCTATGACTTGTACAGGGAGGCCAGTGGTTTGCCAGATTCACCACACCAACGGGTGGGGCGAGATCCACCACGCCAGCTGATAAACCTGTCACACCTACTGGTGGGGCCAAGCCTACCACACCAGCTAGTGAGACCAGATCAACCACATCAACTAGGAAATAGCCGAGAGACCAAAAGTTGAGTCAGGAGGGAGCAAAACGCACCGCGTCTGGTGTGAATCGGGCCGGAGACATTGTTGGGCCACAGAATCGTGCGCAGTTTGGAATGTCTGGTCGTTGCGGGTCAGGCTCAGGAGTTGAATAAGAAATTCTTTGCTAATGTCAGCCGTCACGATTCTCAGCCATGGCCATTCGCGTGCTGTCCCCTTCAGAAGTCTGTGTGCGGTTGGTTTTCGTGTGCTGTACCAACGGATTTAGGATTGGATTTGGGGAGGGGGAACCGGGGTCTGACTCTGTGTGTGTGTGTGTGTGTGTGTGTGTGTGTGTGTGTGTGTGTGTGTGCGGTGCGTGCGTGTGGTGTGTGTGCGTTCGTGTGTGTGACTGTGCGTGTGTCTGGCTTCGACCTTGGAAAAAACAATTGAAGCAAAAGTTGTGCCTGCGGCACGAAAGAATGGAGATATGCTTGGTTTTCGGGGCTTGGATCCGTCTTTGGAGCCTTTGTTCCGTCCACCTTTCAAAAACTCAGTTGAAGGACGAGGCAACACTGGGGGACGGGTTATCGTGCGCGACCTTTGTATCTCTTTTGCTTGCAGCAAAACGAGTCTCTCTGCCTTTGTTTGCTGATGCCATCCCTATCTTATGCACAAATCAATCCCAACAGACACGAGCAACAAAAGACGCTATTCAAGAACCGTTTTTTGTCAAGGCTTTCCGTGTTCTTTTGGTGAAAAAGGAAAAAGGGCGCACACACAATGCGTGTGCACACACTCTCGTTGCAAATATGCACGCGCATAAAAAGCGCACACGCGCGTGGGACACAAAGTTGTCAATGCTTCGTATTGGGGACAAGGCATTGGCTCAGACATGCATGCATGGGTGCGCGCGCAAATAAGGAGAGAGGAATGCGTCTTTAAAGAGTCATTCATTCACGAGGGGCTGGATGCAAATGATCCTCCCTCCCTCCCACCCACCCTTATGCCCGCCGGGAAATTAGAAGAAAGACGTGAAAGACGTTGGGCTGTGTCATGATATTTGCCTCCGTGTTTTTGATCACGGTTTCCTTGGTTACATTGAGGAGATCCAGGTGCTGGTGTTGTTGGGTGTGAATGATGAGCCAGGTGCCTGGGCACATTATGAATTGCGGCGCTGCAAGTGGGCCACTTTTGAAAGGGGGCCAAGGATCTTTCCGTGAAAGGAAAAGCGTTGTGTTCTGTTGATTCCAACACAAGGAGCTCTCAGACATTTTGCTTCCTTGTTTGGGTCGGACTCCACATTTAGAAATTGAGTCATCTGTCATTATTTTGGTTGTTTGGTGTTTGTTGTGGAGTTTGGCTCACAGCCCACACAACAGAGCACGGATGTTGCGCAGTGTGTGTTCTCCGACAGGAGAAGCCTCCACGATGGAGTTGAGTTGAGTCAAAGTGCAAATGTGTATTTCACTGGGTGTAACTGGGGCAGGAATCCTTATCACTTTTGCTGTGGTCGTGAAACACCAAAAATGTTTCTTTCGCTGTGTGCATGTTTCAACATGTATGTGAAACCAACACCCCACGAGCAGGTCCTCCCAATCCACTCACGCAAGTCTTTCCCATGAACTACACGAATTACACCCACAAATCACACCACAGGTTCACACAGGCAACGCCTTTTGTTTCAACAAGCCAAGTTGCTTTACATCCCACCAAGAGTTTTATCCGTCCAGCGAGATACACGATTGACCGGCATTTTGTTCTGCCAACCCAACTTACAGAGTTACAGGAATGAACCTCCCACCCAACCCGTGGAACGAAGCACACCCCGAGGTTCACCCGATCCACCTGCCCACACCCATTCAGAGAATCACGACAAAGGGACAGTCCCACTCATGGTTCACCCAACCAACGTTGGTGTCTGCAGTCAGCTTGCATCTTTATCAGAGGTGGGGATCGGCGGTGCCAGTCTGCACTGCACGATTTGATCGCTTTTTCACGCAATGCGACGATCTGGTGTTGGCGCCACGCGACCCTGGGAGAATGTTGCAGGTGTCAGTTTTATCACGTTTGAACGAGACACACTATTCTTCATGATCAATGTTATCATACAGTGCTCGTTGGTATGGTGCGTATCTCAGCTTCAGTGATGCGCGTGCTTCACACAGAATGCGACGTGCGCTGCGACTCAGAGCTTGTCAGTGGGCGCTGCGACTGGGTTCATACTGGACGCGTCATGCGTTGTGACCTTGTACACGCGACGTCATAGCATACTGCAAAGCAAGGCTTGGTTCGTCGGTACACGTGTTGCTTTCATTTTGTGCAGGTCAGTGGGCAACGAAGCTGAGTTCACTGCAAGAGTCCAAAAGTGGGTGGTGCAAGGTGGGATTTGCACTGAGTACGTCACGCGTTGCGTCCCTGAACACGTCGATTGGCTGTGCCTTGTCCAGTTGATGCGGAGGGTTCATAGACCTGTGCAACGCGCGACGCGAACTGTGTGGAAACCCCATCTCAAACGCAGCTCCCAATGGAGGACTAACGCACGACGGACTCGACGTGAAATGAGCCAAGGGCTGCTCCAGGGTTTCTGTACACCAACAAAGCGAAGCATGTCTGTTCATTTTGCAAAAATTGAGGTGTTCTCAAATTCAGCGAAGCCTATTGTCTGAAATTGTGCTGCGCGTGGCATATTGTGACGCGAGCAGATTCTGTCACCCTGGGACGTGCGGGATCGATACAAAATAGATTTGAGCTTTTGTGTGGCAGTTTTTGCTGTATCCCTGTGTGCAAAACGTCTCGCTTCTATGAGCCTCCGTCCCCAGAGGGACAATGGCTCTCATGCGGATCCAGCTCCGCTTGCTGTGGTCCCACAGGCCCAGACAAAATCCATTATCCAGTCTGAAGTTGCACCTTCGTGAATAATTCTGTGTTTGTGTTAGGTCGTCTGGGACCAGACCTCGGTGGGCCCAACGACCCCCAATCGCCGCAGGGTTGTAGATAAATTGATGATCGTTCAGCCCTGGGCTGAGGTTTGGGGACCCGGTGGGTGTGAACAGAGCGTTTTAAATTGACGAGCTGCCATGCTTAGTTCGTGCGAAGATTCCAATGTAAAGCAGGCAGTGTGTCAGCAGGGGCGGACCTGGAGTTTGCTTCAAGAGGTTCGAGCTCTGCATGATGTTTCGTCTGGGGGCTGATCCCTGACCCCTGGTAACTTGAATTGTGGGTCGTGACTGAGTTCCAAACCTCGACACTAAAGGGGCGTATCCAGAGGTCAGAGGTCGGCCTGCGACCGCTGGCCTGCAGATGAACAATCACGATACAGCCCTTGCGCAGAGGAAAAAGGACGTTTTTGGCCTCGCAATTCGACCGTTTTAAACATTGGATGCGTGAAGCGTTGTAAGATTTTGGTCCAACAGCGTCGCTTTGAAGACATCGTCCGTGCACTTGTGAACGCAGGACATTCAGGGGAATGAGTAACGGGAGAAGGAGTTGCCTTCGAAGGGCACGTCACTATCACGAAGGGACACAGCTGCGTCATCCCGAGGACTTTTTCACGTTCGGGGCACGCCCAGGCTCACATTTCATTTTCCGCTGCTTCGTCAACGAGTGTTTCTTTCTGTTTGCAGTGGTCAGCAGCGAATCGCAACAACAGCAGCAGCAGCAACAGCAGGACCGCCCCATCCCCGTCTACCCCTGGCACTGTCTCGTGCCTTTTTTAACGAATGTTCAACCGGCGACGGCTAGTGATGCGCCCGCCCCCCACCAGAGTACGCCGTCGTCGGTTGAGAACCCCGCCACAGCCGCCATGTTGGTGACGTCACAGGGAGCGGGCGTCAGTGTGACGACAGCGAGCCACGGGACGGCGTCGACAACCGTGACGTCAGAGCACGAGGGACTCGTCGGGCAAGGTACTTCGCTGCTTCCTTCATCGTTCATTTCACGTCCACGCACTGAGGGTGACTGTGGTGCAACCAGCAAGGGTTGAAGGGTGGGCGGGAAAACTTTCTGCACCACCAAATGCGGCATGTTTTGCAAGGCCCACACAAATGAGAAAATTTCAAAGCAGCCAGTTAAGAAAAGTCAAGGCACCTTGACGGTGAGAATGTGGCGTGTTTTCACGTACGAGTCAGGTGTGGTAAAGAATTTATAGACAACATTCACTCATCGTGAATAGAAACTGAAAGGACAGAAGTGAGGTGTCTATTTTGGGCGTTCTGACGTCAGGCTCGGCGGACTATATCGGTGCATAGAGAGAACCGGCCACTTTTTTGCGGGGGAGATCTCCGTGAAGCTGTGTCTTATCCATCTGGGGGCGAGACGCCCGTTTTACACTGAACGCGTTGTGTGTTGCGTCCCTACCTTCGTCACTGGGTGTTGCCGGTTGCGTCGTGTGGCCGACGCACGCATTTGTTTTGAGACAAAACGTATGTGGGAGTCTTGTCTGAAGTGTCCGGTCCATTTACCCGTTGCCTTGATTCCAAAATGCATTTATGGCAATCGTTCCACAAATGGTCAGATGAATTTGGCGTTCAACCAAACTCTTCCTTCTTCCAACACAATTCCTTCTCATAATTCCAGTTGGAGTAATTGACCGATTGATTTATCTATTGATTGATTGATCTCAAATCTCGCAGATTCTCGCGAGGAAGACGATGACGACGTGTTCACGGACGAGGGCGCCTCGACGAGCTACGACTCCGACTCGCTCAGTGGCGCCGCCAAGCAGCAGCGGTCACAGTCGCTCAGCGCCCTGCCCCGGGACGACAAGAGCCCCAAGAAGGTGCGTGTGTGGGAGTGAGGTATGCGTGCGCGCTGTCCGAAATGGTGCGTGTGTGGGAGTGAAGTATGTGTGCGCGCTGTAGCGGTCGTCTCAATCTCAAAGCCCTGCCCCGCGACGACAAGAAGGTGCGTGTGTGGGAGTGAGGTGTGCGTGTGGCACCTTCAGCGAACACGAATTACGTACGGGCGTGGATGATGTTCGTGCAGCATTTTGCGCCGTTACCCGCGAATTTCTGCGCGTCACGTGTTTGTCGTGTGATGCTGAGTGCGTGGGTTTTGAAGTCAGACATCTGACGTGTTCTTGAAGATTTTCTTCAGATCTACTTCAACAGTTTTTGCTGGAGACTTCTTCGCATATTTTGCTATTTTCTGCCATGTCGTTTGCACATTGACAAAAAGCTGCCACACAACACAGAATCTGTGTCTTTCAGTGGGTTCGCTAAGTTTTCGTCGTCAGGTGTGTTTCTCGTTGCCTTGGTTACGCCGCGTTTGCACCAAACAGAAAAGTGCACAGTCTGACTTTTCTGAAGTTCTCCCAACATGAGTTTGTTTATTTTGGTCCTCGATCTCTTGAAAAGGGACTGAAGTTCAGTGAGTACGGTCTGGTAGGATCTGCTGATGTGTCTGCCGAGCGCAGCACAAAAAGCGACCATGAACTGACTAAAAAAAGGAGAGATTTATTGAAAATGTTTTTGTGAATACAAAGTGCAAATTTGCACACAGAAAAAAAGTTCAATTGTAGACAAGCCTTTGTCCGGCAATTTTGACACGGAACAATGAGAGATACATCTGTCGGTAGATCTGCACCTGGCGGAAAGTTCAAGCTCGGTGCAACAAACAGACAATGAAATGAACTGTTCGCCGGTCACGCTAGGTGACGGTCACTTTCGGAAATCAAATGCCATTGTGAGGAAGAGATTGTCTCCTCAATTTACATTGTGTCCAGACGCATGTCCGCATCTTCGTTGAGCAGTGCAAAAGAGGAACTCTTCACGCGCTGGGACGCAACGCCAAACGCAACGTTTGGCACATCCAGTGCAAAGATGCCATTGCAGGAAGTGCTTCCATTCGTTTGCTGCTCACATTTTGGCGAAAAGGAGCGCCCTTACACGGCTGACGACCGCAGCCTGCAGTCTGTGACCAAGAGTTTTGGGTTGTGTTTTCAGGCGAAGGAGAAGGACCACATCCGGCGCCCCATGAACGCCTTCATGATCTTCTCAAAACGCCACCGCGCCATGGTGCACCACCGCCACCCGAACCAAGACAACCGCACCGTCTCCAAGATCCTCGGGGAGTGGTGGTACGCACTGGGGCCCAAGGAGAAGCAGAAGTACCACGACCTCGCCTTCCAGGTGTGTGTGTGTGTGTGTGTGTGTGTGTGTGTGTTTGTGTGTGTGTGCGTGTGCGTGTTTGTGTACGTGCTGGGGCGCTGGGAGAAGCAGAAGTACCACGACCTCGCCTTCCAGGTGCGTGTGTTTGTGTGTGTGTGTGCGTGTGTGTGTGTGTGTGCATGCGCTGGGGCCCAAGGAGAAGCAGAAGTACCACGACCTCGCCTTCCAGGTGTGTGTGTGTGTGTGTGTGTGTGTGTGTGTGTTTGTGTGTTTGTGTACGCGCTGGGGCCCAAAGAGAAACAAGTACCACGACCTCGCTTTTCAGGTTGTGTGTGTGTGTGTGTGTGTGTGTGTGTGTGTCTGCGGATGTCTGTGAGAGTACGAGTGTGGTGTGTAGCACAAGAATGTCGCCTGCCTTTGCAAGAGGTGGGACTTCGACAGGCGACTTGCTGTTGCCAGTTTCACACTCACCCACATTGCACGCACACCTGACTGACACGCACGCACATTGCAGGTGAAAGAGGCGCATTTCAAGGCGCACCCGGACTGGAAGTGGTGCTCCAAGGACAGGAAGAAGTCGACATCTACGTCCACGTCCACGTCAGCGTCGGTCAGCACGATGCCGACCACGCCTGGCACGACGCCCAAAAAGGAGCGGGAACGACTCAGCTCCGCTGAGGAGCCGCCAGGTGCGTAACGCTGTTCAACAAGTTTCACACGAGATGGCTCCGTGTGATTTGTGTCTCGGGAGTCTTTTGGAAAAATGCCAGAAACTCTTGTTGAGAAGTTTCACACGAAATGAGACGTGCTTCGCGTAGTCGATGCCAGCAGGATCACACGCAACGATGCAGCGTGCATTGACTTGTGCAGGGACGCGATGCACAAGACGCATCAGTGTGCGAATTCTTACTTCCCTGCACAAGACCTTTTGCGCTACTGTATTCAGATAAATTTGTGCAAAAGCGCAATGAGCAAACGTTTTGGGGGGCTGCAGGGAAACAGGTTATGGAACAAAGCTGCGTGGTAGTAGGTAGGCGGAAACGTGAAACAGAAGTCGTTGCGTGTTCAGGCAGTTTGTCAGAAGTGAACTGACCTTGTTCTGCTGTTCCGCTTCAGACGGGTCTCGAGAGCCCCCTGGCGGTTCGCTGCCGCTGGAGAGCGTCCCGGCAGAGGGCGCGCTCCCCGCTGTTTCTCTCCCTACTGACGTGTCGTCGGGGTGCTCCGGGCTGGCGGGTGGGAAGGACGCACCCCCCACTGAGGGCGGTCAGGTTCTGCAGGTAAAATTGCTCTCTCAGTTTTCATACCACAGGGAAACTAGATTGAAGAACCAGAATGGGATTGCGAAATCAGCAAGGGCCTCACTGTTGGTGTCTCCGTGAAGAACTGTTGGCAAACGCTTTCGTGTTTCTCATTTTGACAACAACTGCAGATTTGTGCAAACACCACGGATACATTTCCTTTCCAGCCAGTAGGATCCGTCCGGATGTTTTTGGGGTCAAATGAGCAAGACAAAAACCATTCGCTGTTGGATTTGCAGAAGCAGCGTTCGTACAGTATCTCCGGATTCCCGGCACATGCGTCGAGCACAGAGCGGAAGGACGGCATCCTGTACGAACTGTCTCAGGTGAGCAGGCCACGTGACTCCACGTGATCGCTGTCACGTGACGGCAGAGGGAACGTTCATTGGATGATTCTTTGCACACGAATAACTGCCTCCTAGCACTGGATTTTCTCGTGTTGAACATTTTTTGTGCTCCGTCTTTCTGTAGGATTGGCCCTGGGTGTATCACTGGGTGCGAGACATCCTCTTGGAGTGTGTTTGTTGTACGAAGTTCATTTGTTCTGAGTTCTGTTCTGCGTTCAGTTGTGGTGAAGCGGTTCGTTTCCGTTTTGGTCCCGGTGAAGATGGTCTGTTTGTGATTCACCCATTGGCGTTTGCATTTGCTTGACATCTTTGCGATCTTGTTGACAGATGTGCGAGCAGCAGATGAATCAGGGTAAGCATGGCAACGACCAATCGGAGGCGCGCAGGGCGCTGGCCAATCAGCGTTCAGAGCCGGACGACACCGGAAGTGATGACGACCGGATGGTGATCGTCGAGATGCATGACGACTCGAGTGAGTTCTCGACCTGTCAGAGGGCGGATCGGAGATTTGATCCAGGAGGCTTCAGGCCTAAAGCGGAAGGAATGTTTGACCGTGAAAAGTGACCAGGGATTCACCTGTGCTTTGCTGCCTGACAAAGAGTCCTGTTTCAAACAAGGAATGTGTAAATTCCATCGAGACAACAAATGTCCAAGGGGCCGGAAGGTTGTGTGACTTGTGGTGCTGGAAGATAATTTGCGGGTTTTTTTCGCCACCAGATGACGCGGAGGTGGCACGTGTGGAGCACGGCAGCCAATCGGAGGACGGGACGGGCGGAATCGATCTCAACTGTCGCGAACACGTGTCGGACACGGAGACGGACAGCCAATCGGAGGACGAGGTGAGTCACGTGTCTCGGAACGCCAGGGCGGCTATAAGGACAGTTCGATAACTGTGTTCTGTGGTAGTCTAAGGTGGTTAACCATGCGAGATGAAGTGCCACTCGCAAGTTTGGTGGGGTCGTTGTCTCAGCCACAGATTTTCACTCCGAAAACAAATTTTGTGCTGTATTTTCAGACGCTGATTGAGAATAAGCGGTTCCCCCAGCAACGCTTCTCGCCCGTTCAGAAACAAGTGAATTCCGCTGACGTCACGTACCGGCCGAAGCCGATCAAGATGAAGCCCGAGTCTCCGATCAGAGCCGAACTCATCAGACAGGTGAGACACGGGTCACATTGAGCCGCAAGTTCATGTCACGTGTTCGTGCACGGGGGTCCACGGCTTCCTGTGCACAGCAAGGAGTTGTGCGTGTGACCCATTGATTCGTTCAGGAAGTTGTCAGTGCAACGTGTCCCCAATTCGTGTTGAGAACTCGTGTGTCTGTTGGAAGAATGTCATAAAAGATTTTCTGCTGATCTTCAGGTGGCAGTTGACCAGACGGAGTCGGCTAGACCCACAAGTAACGGGTCCAGCTTCCAGCCGAAGGGCGCGGTATTCAAGGTGCACTCCCCCAAAGCGAAAGTGGACACGACCCGGGACGAGAGGCCCTCTAGTGTCAAGAGTGAGACAGGACTGGAGCAGCAGCAGACGATACTCGAGCGTTCCCGCCAAAACGGGTCGCACGACGGAACAATGATGACATCACAACAGCAACAGGAAATTGTTACTATGCAACGAAGTCAAAGTGTTGGCAATGTCAACATGACGCAAAATCAACCACAGCAAAAAGGACAGCAGCAAAATTCCTCGAGACCTGTGCAGTCTCAAGTGAAGACGATACAGAATATCTCCATAACAACCACCGACTCGAGGAACGTCGTCTTCTCCACAAACACACAGATGGCGATCAACAAGAACCAGAATGGACAAGGCCCATACATGAGTGAGTCAGCATTTGCGGTTTCCTTGGGCGTCACAGCCAAGTTTGGCGATCTGTTCCACAAAAACGAAGCACATGACTTGCCAAGAATGTAGAATTGACCTGAAGTTTCATTTTCATGATGTAGACTTTACGTTGAGGTCAGTCCAGTTGTCGCGTCTATAGATTGCAAAAACGCTGCAATGCACAGCAACTGTTTCGTTTACAGACAAGATGGTGTCGAAGCCACTGACGAAGGCTGCGCTGAAGGCGGTGCCTCAGTCAGCGATGATGACGAGCGTGTTCCCAGTGTCCCAGGCCCCGGCTGCTGCGCAGTCCCGACCCGCCGCAGCACCCGGACAACCAGCGCAGGTGAGGGTACGACACACAGTGAAAAATTTAGTGCCGCATCAGCGATGATGCGTTGGTATTCTTTAAAGTTTCTAGAAGCTCTTGGACCAAAGCTATTCCTTCTTGATGTTGAGCAGAATCTGTAACCTGCAGTTTCACTCTTTCAGGTTGTTGCTATGCACGCTCCTGCAACAACAGTTGCTGTTTCCGCAACAACGCGGGGCGCGGTCGTCGCAACAACAGGTGTGGCAGCGACGGCAGCAGCAGTGACCAAAGCTGCATTCAACAACAACAACAACAACCCTGTTCCCATCGCCTCCAAACCCATCTCGGCGCAACAACAGCAACAGCAACAGCAGCAGCAACTCACTGTCAACGGGCAGCAGCTCGTCCTGTCAGGTCAGTTGTCTCAACGTTCTGTCAAAAAGTCTCTTCGTGCTTTGGTGTTTCTGCTGATGGCCGTTCATCTTGATTTGTACGCACAGACGTTGCTGACAGAAAAAGCCACAAATGTCCGTGTTGTGTTGGATTCTGAACTGCCTCATTGAACTAAATTGTTGCTTGTGTTGATGAGAGGCTGTTTGGTACGACTCTGACATTCACGTCTGATTTCTCGTTTCCTGCCTCCCATCAGGAGTGAAGTCGACCGTGTCGGGCGCCATCAAGTCTCCGAACCTGCTCATCTCTACCGGAAGTCAGGACGGCGGCGGCACAGTGATAGGCGCGCAGAGCGCCGCCGCCGCCGCGCAGCAGCCGCCGACGACGCCCGTGCTGAAGAACGTCGGGATCCTCATGCCGGGCAGCATTGGTGCTGGACAGATAGGTGCGTGCGGGATGTAGCTCACTTGGTAGAGCGTCGGCCTGCCGAGCGTGCGACCCGTGTTCGATCCCCGCTCCCGCCAAGGCAGGCGCCATTCTTCAGTGCTTTCACCCTTTCAACTTTGTGAAATTCTGCGAACTTTCATGTCACGAAAAGCATCTTGTCGCTTTTGACATTGGAAAGCGCTCCGAAGTTGATTCAAGAGTCCGCTTGAGAAACTTCTGTTGCTGACCAAGCGCCATTTTTGCAGGCAATATGACCATCCTGAACCCGAACATGGTGACGACCTCTGTCGTTGGGGCAGGGAAACCCATCGGCATCATGACGTCATCAGCAGCGCCGAGCGTGAGCGGGAACCCGGGTTACATCACGACGGCGCTACGGAGCGTCGCGTCGCCCCAGGCAACGGGGACGCAGAACACGGCGACGGTGCAGAGTCACGTGACGGCACCACATGTGAGTGGGATTTACCGTTTTCATCGCAACAAATTTGGAAACGTACCTCTGTGTTTTGCGGATAGCAGCATTGAGGAAACCGCTGCGCCTTTGTCAAGAAATATCTCCTGGACCAGGATTTCGCGTGGACGCCTGTGATTGGTGGATTTCACCCTGCGTTGTTTTCCTCGCAGGCGACGCAGGCGGCGGCTCCGGCGGCGGCGGTTCTGACGAACCTCGTTCTGAAAACGACGCCGCCTCAAACGCCGACGGCGCAGCCCACGATGCAGCTGCAGAGCATCCAGATCCCGCAGCAGTCGCAGCCCGCTCAAGCCATCAACATCGCACAGGTAGAGCTCACCACCGACGATGTTGAAGCGACAGAAGACAGAGAGTGCGTGTGTTGTGCAATGAACCAAAGGACATTCGTTTGCGTGGTTTAGTCCCTGTCAGCGAACATACAATAATGTTGCATTCCCGTTGCGGAAATGTGAATGTTCAACGGTGAGATCCCGAGCAACAAGGTTCAACAGTGAAAACCAGAGCAATCCACTGTTCCTTCACTTCACATACCTTCCGTGTCGCTTTAGCTGCAGCAGGCCGGCGCTCAGCAGCCTCCCAAGACGCCTACGCACGTGCAATACCTGCTGCCCAGCTTCGCCTTCCAGACAGGGCCCAACGGGAAGGTGCAGAACGTGCTGCAGATGGCGCTACCCGGCACCCCTGTGAGTTCTGACCTCTTTCCGTCGTTCTGTTCGTGGTGGATTCGGGGTTTGGTCGTCGTTCAGCCTGAAATCAGCCTTTAGAATTCGCAGGAAAATTGCGCGTTCGTGACCGGTTGTCGTGCGATCTCCCTTTTTGCGCTTGTCCTGTGTGGGCATTTAGGACAATTGGTGCAGACCGGTTTGCGTTGAATTCCTACTTTGTAGACTCTCAGATTTTGGTGTGTGAAAAGGAAGAGAGGACAGTAACACTGCATTTTGTGTCTAGGTTCAGACGGGCAGTTTCCAGTTCGCCGTCCCTGTGAGTCAGGCCGCGGTGCAACAAGTTCAGCAAGTGCAACCAGTGCAGCAAGTGCAGGTTCAGCAAGTGCAACAGGGTGCACCCGCACAGCAGCAGCAGGCTCAGCGGGTGCAGCACATCCCGGTGCAACAGGTTCAGACTGCGGGCAGTCAACCCGGCGCCGGGGCTCAGCAGGCCCAGCTGCAGGTCAGTTCGGGGCCCCTTTGAGAAAACCTGATTTGCAATGAAAGTTGACAGGAAGAATTTCAACATGGTTGAACAAGTCGCAAGTTCACAATGGCCACTTCGTGTTTCCAGTCAAATTTTGCAAAATGTTTGTTGCAGACGGCCAAGGTGCAGTTGGTACAGACTCCGACGGGGACGGTGAAGATTGCGACGACCCAGCAGCAGCAGATAGGAGCTCAGAAGGTGCAGCAGGGAGGACAAACCATCACCGTCGCACAGAACAACGCGTCACAAACACTGCAGGTAAGAAGGAGTCTGGGGCGGAGTTGTGCGCGTTGACACCTGGACGTCTTCATTGGTTTGCATGACGATGTCTGATTATTTGGACGGGTTGTGTTTTGACAACTTGAACTTTGTGATGATGAGAAAGATTTGTGTGCTCAAAGGACACGCTGACATGTCAGTCTTGAAACTTCACAACAACACGCTTCATCGTGGATTCTTTTCTTTCTTGCAGCAGGTGATCAACCAGACGCTGAACACGGTATCCAAGCAACCGCAGCAGCAGCAGCAGCAGGCTCAGCCTGCGCAGGCGCAGACGCTGCAACTTGCACAGACGACGCAGCAGCCGCAAACGGTGCAGCTCGCGCAGGGGTCACAGGTCGTGACACTGGGGGCTTCGGGACAGCTGCAGGTAAGTCAGTAAACACACCACCACACACACACGCACCACATACGACAGACAGACAGACAGACAGACAGACACACACACACACACACACACACACACACACACACTTGATAAACTCAAGCATGTTTCAGGCCGATTTGCTTCATCCCTTAAGAACATAAGTATCTGGAGAAAAGGACGAGATATTTGGCCCTCGAACAACATTGTGGCCGATGGCTTTCTTTGACGTCTGTTGTCTTTTCGGCAGCTGGCGGCGTCCGGACTGACCCCTGTGGGTGTGAACGTGACTGCCGTGCAACAACAGCTGCAGCAACAGCAACAACAGACCTCCGCGCAGCAACAGGTCCAGAAGGTCTACGTCGCCGGCAACCAGAAGTGAGTGTGCTTTGGCACGACAAATCTGCAGTTGACCGATGTAGACCGTGTGATTTGCGTGCTGCCGTCCGATTGGTTGTCCAGATGCGTGACACATTTCGGTCCTTTCGACAGGATTTCGTACACAACTGTACAGCCGGGGACACCAACCGTTGTGAAGGCTGATCAGCCGCCCAACACCCCGACCATGCTGCAGGCCTACGTCACACAAACCTCCACCGGTGAGTTGTCGCAATTTTTTGCATAATTTGAATCGCGTGTACAAAACTCGCCAAAAGATGAGACACTGAATGGTCATCTTTGTTCACAGGTCAACAAGTGCACCAAATCCAGCAGATTCACACGGCTCAGCAGCAGGGTCAGCAAGTGCAACAAGGTCAAGCCGTCGTGCTGCAGCAGCAGGTAGGTATTTCTGATGCACTTTGGTCTTCCGGGACAGATCTGCAGTTTAGACTGACAAGAAGGCAGAGAACTGCTGCAGGTTGTGACAATTTCATTATCTGTTTTGCAGACCGTAACACAGAATCAGCAACAGCAACAAAACGCATTGCTACAGCAACAGTTGTCACAACAATCACAACAGCAAATTCAACAACAACAACAACAACAACAACAGCAGCAGCAACAGCAACAACAAAAACCTGTGAGTTGCCAACCCGTGATGCAGTTCGGCCTTCAACCCATTCCTTTTCAACTTGAAACACAGAAATGTTGTGTTCACAAAATTTCGACGATCTGATCCAACTTCACGTTTCACGCATGTTTCCTCTTTCAGCAACAACTGCAGCAGCAGCAACAGCAGACGACAACGGTGCGGACACAACCCGTGTGTCGTCAGAACACAGTGGCAAGCGTTCTCAACAGTCAGAGGGAGAAGAAGCAACAACAGCAAGCGCAACTTCAGCAGCAGCAGCAGCAACAACAACAACAACAGCCTGAGTACTTTTCCAGTGAGTACTGCCAGTCTTCGTGATATGTGCAAGGATATTCTGTGACCCATCTTGAGTTCTGCTGAAGTCACTTCTGGTCGTTGGGCGAGGAACAGCTGTCGGTAGAAGAATGGAAAATGTTCGTGCGCCTTGTCCTGTCGTGGTCATTTTGCGAAACTCGAACAGTTCTGGCCCATTCGTATCTCAACGCAACAGCTTACCAAGTTCGGGTCGGGGTTCTCAAGACAGGTGCACGTTGGCAGTGGTGACCGAGGTCAGACGTCCGGCGCATGCTTGTATGAGTGAACAATGCCTTTGTCGAAACATTTTCTGACTGGTTTCCCCGTTGCAGGTGTGATGAATCTGAAGTCTCCCAACATCATCACGGTCACAGCGAGCGGCTCGAAAGGAGAGATCGGATACGTGAGCAACTCGAACGCGCAGCAGAAACTCACCAAGGTCAAGGCCACCGTCGCCAACATCCCCATCGGAACCGAGCACAAGATGGCAGGTCAGTCAAAAGACAGATCAACAAACACGTGAGGAAATCTTTCATTGGAGAATGAGACGCGTGTCGTTCATGCGTCCAATACGAACAAGATGGCGTGGTCTTTGGTCTTTTGGTCCAAGGCTACACACAGGGATAAAATATCTGCTTGGTCAGTTCGTCAAATGTATTGAGGTTCATGTTCCTATTTTCCACAGGGAAAGGTGAGGCGCCTCAGCCTGGTCCCGTTGCTCAGCAGCAGCCGGGGGCCACCGTCCTCGTGACGTCACAGCAGCCCGCGGTGTCCTCCGGACCCAAAACCATCGCCCAACTCACAGGTAAGCTCCGCGCTCGTGTGCCTTTTGACAATCAAGTTCGGCATTGCGCACCAAATCAGCACAGCACTTGTTGACTGATCCGCAGACTGAAACCGGCCGAGAGTTTCTTGGTTTAGCAGTTGTCTCACTCCTTGTGTTCATTCTTGTTGGCATGGGAAGTGAGCAATTCCGATAGCGTCACGAGTCAGTTGTGTTCCCGTTGTAGGCATGGCGCAGCAGCATCAGCAGCAGCAGGTGGCGACGCCGACAAAGCCCGCGATGCAGCTCACGTTCACCGACCACAGTCACGACCACGAGCCCCGCTCCGCTACAGGGTCCTCCGACGGATCCAGTGTCTCAGGTACGTGCCACAGCTAGATGCTGCTTTTCCATGAAAGTGACGGGTTCCCAAATTCTTCGTTGAGAGGAGGTCCTCGTTCCAGGTGTATTCCTTCTGGACTTTGAATAGTAAACGCGACCCTGTATTCAAGAGTCCGCTGGATCGTGATGAACAAGTATCCGAATCGTTTTTGGTAGCCAAAAAGGAATGCGGTGCGCGTGAATGATTTTGTCTGTCAATGTAAAAATGAATTGATTTGTTGTGCAGGAGAGACGGAGGGAAAGCCGCAGCGCGCATGTAAGGGGAAGCGCTACAAGGAGATGGTGGCGGAGAGCGGACTCAAGTCGATCAAGCGAGAGAGAAAGGTAACGTCTGGCCACTCAGCCAGAAGATAATGTTTGATTCACGAACTCACCCTCGTGTACCTTGTTGGCTGAAGGAGCAAACAGTGTACCGTACCGTCTCGTGTATTAGACACACTCATGTATAAGACGCACCCCAAGATTTGCTCCTGTTTTCTGGTACCAAGGTTCATTAAAATACAGTAAACTCATACTCATGTACAAGATGCACCCCTTCTTTCGATGTTCAATTTTGGGGCAAAAAAGTGTGTCTTATACACGAGACGGTACGGTAACCCACACAAGTTCAGCTTCAGATGTCTTGAAAACACTGTTGGGAACTGAACCGTACCTTGCGTGCACCAGTCGCTCAAACCGCACAATGCTGTTTTTGGTTTCAGAGTTACAAAACTGGCGGCAGCGTGGAGAGCTCCGAAGAGAAATCTCCCGCCACGCCGAGTAGCTCCGGCGCCGCGCCGCCAGAGGTCTCCACTCCCAGCACCAGCAGTAGCAGTACCAGTGCCCCCGTCGTGCAGGTGCAGACGCCGCCGCCACCACCTCCACCGCCTCCGACTGTGGTGGTTACTCCCGCTGCGGTGGCGACCTCCAGTGGTGCGACGGCCACAAACAACAACGGTTTGCAGGTCAGCACCTTATTTGGTTCAGGCCCATATTCTGGGTGAAGCTTTCAAAGGCTTTGTTGATCTACCTTTTGCAAACTCTGGTTTTCCGTGCAGCTGAATGATACGAATGCACCCTGATCGCACGTTACAGAACGCTACCGACATTTGGCCATTGTTCTTGCATTCAAGTTTCTCCCATGAATGAATGCTTTGCTTCAGTGAACAGGACAAGACAAAATCAATGAGGTATGAAGCACAGTCAATAAGAAACATCAAAGAAAGAAACTTACAATG
>JAAUXT010047841.1_pt1 | contig 19452 bp, 20 predicted proteins | sample 7278171 | NCBI WGS metagenome assembly JAAUXT01 (sample SAMN14350112, study PRJNA611818) | marine sediment metagenome | isolation source: surface marine sediment (1.8m) | place: French Polynesia: Moorea | collected 2018-08 | reverse complement strand
GAACACTTTCAAACTCGCGTTCACAGATTTAGCCTTTTGATGCCTATAGGTGATTTTCACCATCACCATACATTATACATAATGTATGGTTCAAGGTTCAAATCACCTAAACATGGAATAACAGGTCTGTATGGCGCTTGACGAGCGGTTCTGTGGGATCTTGGGTTTTCTTGGGCAAATGTGAAAGCAAAGTACCCCAATCAGCGTTTCTTGACCAGTCTGCAAACTGTGTCCGTCTCAAATTCTGTCCGCTTGGCGCTCCACACTGACAAGTCCATTGATGCTGGATTTTCCGTGCATAAAGGCCTTGAAGCTGCCCAAACCGCTGAAGCTGTTCTCTGCAGGCCCGTATGTTCCTCGCCATTTTGGATCATTCAGATCACGAATTCAGGTAAAACAAACGGCGAAACGCGAAGCAAATTTTGTGAAGTTCTCCTGAAAAACAAACCAGCAGGATGCTGAACGGGAACACTGCAGTGAGGTGGGTATTTTCAGCGCTCCATTTGCTCCCTTGTTGCCCCCGTCATCTCAAGACAAGCGATGGGATGGGTGTGGACATCTGTTTTCAGCGCCAGGAGAGTTGTCCAGCATGTTTGTTTACAGCACTAGCAACAAAATATGACAAGGAAAGTTTCCCCAACTGTGTGGATTGATCTATTCAGATCAAACGCTGACAGCTTGCAATCCGTCTGAGGTCTAACAAGAAAATCCAGTCCACACCACCACTGAACACACGCCGGGAAATATTCAAGACAACACACTTCATGTTTTGTCGCTGTGCAATGTGCCTTTTGGAAAAAGATTGAGGGTATTTTGAACATTTTCGGAGAAACTGTCTGGTTGTTTTGTCATTTTGCCAGCAAAATTCTGAGATTTCTGATGTTGGTGGGTGCCACGGGAGGGCGAGGGTGAATGGAAAATAAACCAGACTCAATTGTTGGCATTGCCTTTCTTTTCTTGTTCACCCCCGTCAAAAATGTGACAGAAATGTGTTGATGAATGATAAATTCAAGTTTTGGCGCTGATGAATTGTTCAGTGGTGGCGCCGTTCATTTGATATGCATGTATGGAAATATCCCCGAATGGCATAAAGATTTATTGACGTCAGACTTCGCAATTTGTGCTTTTACTCGTCTGTGCAGATGAATTCTGAATTCATGTTTCAGGTGAGACACGGGAATAGAAATGGCAGACCGGCAGGAGGAGCAGAAGGAGGAGGAGGTTCCTCTCGGGGCTCCACCCCCACCGGACCAAGACCTGCCAGACGTCCCCCCTCCTCCCTATCCTGGATCTGTTGGAGATGTCCAGCAGTGGGATCCTGCGGGGTACCCTCCAGATGGACTACCACCCTACCCAGGCGTGCCACAGGGTACAGAGGGACTCCCTCCCTATCCCACGGCGCAGCAGGATGAACAACAGGGTATCCCCATGCCACACTTCCCGAAGTTGGATTCAAGCGCAGCAGTGTACTACTACCCTTCCGGACATCAGTACCCCCCACCTCCGGGGTACGCAGGACAGTACCCACCCCCTCCAGGTCCCTATCCTGGCTACCAAACACCAGTCAATCCACGTTACCACGGACAGCAAGGAGCAGTGATTATTTCGACGCAACCTCTGTCTGGGTCCTTCGTGGGACAGAGACCATTGGTGACGGAGCCCAAACCGGAGACACATCTGCTTCTCTCCATCTTCACTTGCCTCTGTTGCAGCCCCATTTTTGGACTCATCGCCATTTGTTTCTCGTGTACGTATTGAGTGTTTTGATTGTTTTCTGAACAAGTAGACAGTCAAACAGTTAAAACTTGAGGAAATCTTGCACAGATAATGTCATCGTCGTCAATGATTCACAGCACTTAAGGCAACATTTTTCCACTTTCACTGACGAAGTGTGGCGTGTGATGTGTGATGAAAACCTGTTCAGCACAGCAACGGCTTCTGCCCAACTTTGCACTCAGAGAACCAGGAAAAAACGTCATTCTGGTCCTTCTGCCGAAGATGAGTCCGTGTGTCCGAGCTGTGTGAGTGTTTCGTTGCAGTGGCGGCGGACAGCGCCTACGCCGTCGGGGACGTGGTTGGCGCGAGGCGCAACGCCCGCACGGCGCTCATCATCTGCGTGGTCGGCATCGTGCTCACCTTCATGCTGTTCGGCGTCCAACTCATGCTGCGCATGTCCACAGTGCATCACCACTAGGGGTCACTGGCGCATACAACCGTCGGAAGCGGGATATGAATTGAGAAGGCCTGCCTGGACACTGTTGTTCAGGTTACAGATCGTTCGAAAATGTTGTTGAAAACGTGTTTTTCCGGTGTTTTCTGAAATGAAACGCGAATTTTGTGTCAATTTGTTTGTTCTCACGGAACGCTAAACCGGGACGACAACAGAAAAATTGAATCCAAATTCGGCAGGGCTTTGAGCTCTGGGACAAAGCTTGGCGCCACCTTGAGGATTGGACGGCAGATCTGATGAAAGGTGTTGCAGTTGCAAAAAGAGATTCAGAGTGTACTCATATGTTAGCCAAACCTACCAAACAGAATGTAGTATTCTACGGACCAATCATGGTATCTGACCAGGTCAGTCCTTGTTCTCCTGTTCCTTGAAATTTGAAAATGTGTCTCTGCATCGGTGTTTCAGTCCAACAGATACGTTAGGACACTCAGAGATTGTCTTTGCCACTGTTAGAAGACACAGGTGAAGGATATTTTTGCTGGAAGACTCTTCAGACTCGCACAACAACGTGCTCAAAGTTTAACAAATGTACGGTACTCATAGAGCCACGGAATGCTGGTCATTTGAAAATGTCGTCTCACCTGCCACTGCTTTCAGAAATTAGCTTCTGTCCCTCTCTTCTCTTGCAAGTTTTCTCGCGTTGGTTGTTCAACAAGAAGCAAAAACAAACGTGGATTGCTGTGAATTCGTGCGGGCACAACTTTTGTGAATTTAAGACATTCTCATGAGGTCTCCATTGGTCCGGTGGATCTTTTCCTCAAAAAATAGGTTGAAAACCGCAAGGTCAGATGTAGGCCTGACCAAAATGGAAGACAATAATGAAAATGTGTGCAATTTTCTGGTATTTGGTGACAAAGTTTATTGTTCGAGAAAGCTTCTGTAGTCACCTTAATTGTTGTCTTGGCTGATCAATCCATGGAGAAGATTTGGCAAAAAACAAGTCCGTTTGGTTCAAAAATAAATAGATTGAAGAAAGCTTTTTGCTGGCGTTCGTGCTTGACACCCTGTTTCCAGAACTGTCATCCAATTACGAAGATGTTCAAAGGCTGACGTCGAAAAACAAGAAAACAAGAAAACAAGCGTTGCCAAAAGAGTCTGAAACCATTGCAAGATGAGCCAAAACTCTCCACTTGAAAGATGAGCAGAATCTCGTTTTCATGCAAAACCTTCTTGAAAAAAAGAGCCCAGTCTTTTGCCACTTGCTTTTGTGTCAAAGAAAGCTAACCAAAACAATCCCGACAGCATCGCAGACCCGACAAAAGCAGAGATTCGACGAAACAATCAAACGAAAGAAACATTTTTCTGAAAGTGCTGTTGTGTCCTGGAGCCCCAGCAGCGTGGATTCCTTGTACCCAAATGAAGCTGTTTCCTGAAATGGAGAAGCCATCGCACACAGTAAACAAACGGTCGTCTCCTCCGCTCGCAGCAGGCCTGCAGACAGACAGGCAGACCGGCCTCATCCAGCTTCCACCGCAGCAGCCGACTGCAGTGCCGGGCCCTGTTTAGACGCAGCTCTATTGATTCCTTTTATTGATGATACAGACATAGTGACCCTTTCCAGTGCCGAAAATTTTCAGACATTGGCAGTCGTCTTCAGAAATGCCCCGTATGTAACTGCAGTCGACATGGAATCTCCCCAAATGTGTGTGGCATTTTCCAACGCAAACGATGAATGGAGGTTGGTCTCTGTGGGAAAGGAGGGAGCCTGCACAAGGAAGTGAACGACAGGAGGTAAGGCCGCAATACATTATGTACTGGCGGGAATCGCGGGAGTGCACGGAGTGTTCATTCACAGAAGGAGCTTCTGATTTATCATTGGAGAGCACAGTTTGATTGTGTTCCATGACGATGCATGTCAAGGTTGATCACAAGTCGTGCCGGGTTTGGGGGCTACGTGCGATTTACGATTTAGAGCTGGACTCCTTTTGGTGGGAGAGAAATCAAAATTTCAAGGAAAGGGTCGGAAAAAAATGAGTGTGAGCTGAGTGAACAACCCCAACTCCAAAATGTGTTTGTCAGCTCTCCCTGCTCCTGCAGAAGATTATTTCTCCTCAAAAATCGAAATTCTGCAGCCGTGTCCAAGAACTTGTGCGAATGATCAGTACAGTCTTCCTCAGGTCTTGGCTCGATTTACTTTCGGAAAGAGGAGTTTCCTGTTTTGAGCGAGAAAGGTGATATCAGAGTGTGTGTGCGGTCTGTAAAACCCGTTCTGTTGTCAGTCCAAATTTGGGAAAAAGAATAACCAAGATTTGTCTGGTTCCGGAATCTTTTGCAATTTTTGCTGTTGTCAAAATGAACCGCGACAGACTTTGGCGGAATACCCCACTCCACACTTTGTGAGTCAAAAGTACCGGCAAAGATTTTGCTCCTAAACAGCGACAACATTCCACATCCCCACGAAAACTGCTGTTGCAGAACACAAAATGCGCACAAAGTGAATGTATCAAGTCTCTTGCACTGATTTGTTCATTGATTGGTGCTCGGGGGAAAAGATTACACAGTAAAACACGGTCCGTGTCCCCCAGCACTTTTCCTCCTCATTCTGGTGATGATTACGAATGAAATCGAACCGTGGAAAGTTTTGCTGGAATCGTTATGCTCGGAGTCTCGGGGTATCATTTGTGCTGAAATCATTCAGTCGTGAATGCTCACTTCGCTGAGGGCAAGGTCCACGCCTGACGACGAAATGACGTGTTTGGAAATGGGAAATGTTTCGCAGGGCAGAAATACCACAGGGGACTTACTGAAACCAGATGCAGTCATACATAGCCTCATGATTTCATGATTTCCTTTTGTGGAAACCATCCACGCTGGAGCAGAGTCGATTCAAACATTGACTTATTGCGTGGTGCGATGTTGCGTCACTCTGGTCCAAAAGGACAAAACACATCAAGAGAATCATGAGCACAATGGGCAACTTTCATTCACTTGAAGGTTTTCAAAACTTTGGGATGTAAAGACAAAAAAAGAAAGTTCTCTTTCTGGCAACTGCTCTCCGTGTTGGTTTAAAAATATATTGTGTGATTTTCCCCAGACAATCACAGCGGGAGATCTACAGCCATGACGGACCCTGCAAACTCTGAAACAGGCAAAACGGACAGTGCCACTGAACCCCCAGATGGACTTCAGGAGGTTCCTTTGCAAGACGGTGGTGCAGACCGCCCGGGGGAAAACCATCACCCCTCAGCCCCAATCTACCCTTCGCTCATCGTGACCACCGATGACTCCAAGGACCTCACCGAAGGAGACCCGATGCTCCCCCAGCAGAACAATGGCGCCAAGCTTCCCTCGAGCGGGGGAGACTCTGGATACCAAACACTACCACCGGATGGAGCTTCTGTGGGGTACCAAGACGGCACGGCAGTGGTGACCATCCAGCCGTCGCCCTCCATTGGAGGTTCTTCCATCGGTGGCTCTTCGATGGGAGGCAGACGAAGCCCCAGACCACCGGATGACACGGCTCACACGTACTGCGGTTGCTCAATTTTCACCTTCCTCTGTTGTTGTCCACCGATCGGACTGGTGGCGCTTTTCTTCTCTTGTAAGTATTTCAAACTTTGACCTCAAAACCTCTTTCGCCATTTGAATGAATTTTACGACTGGTACACAACAGCAAAAGCACTCACGGCGCACCCGGTAGTTCTGGCGTATCCGGGGCTCAGTCTCCTGTTCTGACCTGATTCCGATTGGAGAACCACTCACTCGCAAGTTCGCATATCTTTCGCTTCCACGTGCGCCGTCCTCAAAACAAATACGAGAGCACGTTCCCAGCAACGTTTCCACTTGAAAATTTCCGAGAAGTAAACACAAGGCGATTGTGTTCATGGCTGTACGTGAGACGCGCAGGTTGTTCATGACTCTGGTTGCTCGCGTGTGCAGGGGCGGCAGGGCGCGCACTGCACCGGCACGACCTGCAGGCGGCGGGTCGCTACGGCAACTGGGCGCGCAAGCTGAACGTGGTCGGGATCGCAGCGGGGCCGATGATCGTCATCTTTGTCGTCATCATCGTCTGGATGTTCAAGTGACCACACCCCGCGTTACATAGGAACAAACGCCATAGCAACTGAGTGTTTAAGTCGGTAGCGCTGCAGGTAGGGATGAGCCGCGCCTCCCGACAGTTGTTAACCTTCACGACGAATTTGTGTTTTTGGCAATTCTCTGATGTAGATACAAAGCATGAATTGCAAAATTGCTCTTTGCAGTCGAGTGGACCTCTTGATTTTGGCCGTTAAAGAACTTCACTGCCTGGACTGGTGACAAGAGCAAAGTTCTGAATCCATCCGATATATCCGGCCTTCTTGGACTCAAACAGGTCGCACAAAAGACTTTTTGTCCAGCATTGTTGAGACTGACCAAACAAATGCAACAATGAAACTGCGATGCCAATCATTTTGATTGTTACTTGCGCTCATGTTTGAGACGCTCGTGTCCGCCAGCGTGTGTCCACTTCACGACTGGTGAACACGCGCGAGTGTCTAATGTCAAAACTGCACGAAACGATGTCACAAAACTTTACTGTTGTCGTGGATGAAGTCCACAGACGCTTTGGCGCTTCCGAAAGAAGCAAACCAGTGAAACGAAATGATTTCATGAATGTGAATTGACACGTGATGAATGGTGCTTTCTGTGCATGACAATGTTGCTCAAAATAAGATTTGATATTCCAACGAAGCCCTGGGCAGCAAACAAATCAACTTTTCTCAAGGCATGAATCAATAGAAGCCACAGGCAAATTTCCAGCGAAATCAGCGCATCAAAACCACCGATGTCCCCCAGCTTCAACTCAGGCCACAATCAAAAGGGTAAAACGTTAGATTGAGTGGTGCACGTGCATACAGCCCTCTTTGTCGAAAAGAGGACCTTGCATTTGATTTGACCTGACGGACATGCTAAATATGCTGAAATGTCTTGCCAATTTTCCAGAAGTTTGTACAAAGCCACAAAGACACAGTGCCTGCACGAGGATCCTTGGCAATCATTCCCCAAGTTGAGGATGGCTGCATGAGAGAAAAAAAGCGAAAATATCTCGATGAATAGAATGCAGCAGTCTCAAACGTGACTTCCTTGGGAAAATTATGAAGTGTGTAGACACGTACGTGTACGGAGAGATACTCTTTTGAAAGTCTGCGTTAGTCTGAAGTCTAAAATTCAAAGAAAACATTTGATAGCAGCTGTTATCTGCTGTGAATGAGCTTTTAGCTTCTGGAAGCTGCCCCAAAATGATGAATAAAAAAACAAAAATCCTTCGTGCACGCAAACCGAACTGTCCAAAAACTCAGGATCTATGAATGTCCACATTCAATTGTTTTCAACAATTGTTTTCACAGCCAAGCACAACAAACTGCAAAACATGCAGTGTTGAAGCTGCATGGAAACTTGAGCATTGGAACCTGAAAAACGAGGAGTAAATTTGAATGCCTGGTTGCTCAACAGTCAAACACTGTTCCCTTTTTCAAAGAAATCTTTTTGGCGAAAGAGGAAACAGTTTTCTAAGGTGCGTTTGCAAACTTTGGCCCGTGCACTGCCAGGTCTGTGAAAAGAATATGATTGCTCCGTGTAAATACGACTTCACAAATTTATGCGTACGTTAGGGACCAGAATGCTACTTTGCATTTGTACTCGTACAGAGCGTTTTCAAGAAGCTTCCGGAAGCCGTTCCACAACCCAGCTCCCTCAACCTCGGACCAAATGTGTAGTTTTCAAGAAGACAAGGCGAGCGTTTTCAAGTTTTGATTTCAGCGAATCAAAACTTTCGTAATTTGGTGCACATTGCATTGTACACTCCTCATACTCGTACTCGTACAAGATCCCGCATGCATGTGAGACACCACCAACCTGTGAAAGCGACAGAGACGAAAGATCTCGCAGTTGCACGAGGTTGTTGACAAGAGAGCAAACGACCAAAAAACAACTCAATCTAGTAATATGCGCAAGTAATGTGATGAAAGTTAATTGTTTTTAGATAACTTTGCTTTGAGGAGATTTATGTGACAGAGATTATGTATATTTAGCAAGAATTGTTAGACATGTTTACAAGAACGCAGTTGGAACAATGTTTAGGAATATTTCAGGTAGAATAAAATGTTTGAACAAAACCAAGGATTCATTGAATGTTTTGATTGCACCGTCCAGATAATGCTTTTGGGACACTTTTTGACACTCAAACTGTTTTTGTTTGTTCTGCGCCACAAAAAGACTGCAAGCGATTGAACAACGAACACAAATTGGCGAGCCTAAACCAGAAGACCCGGGGCAGAATACGAATATCCGCCTTATGACATTCTTGTCATTGCTTTGATGGAATACGCACAACGAACTGATGGCAACTGTCACAGGACGGCTTCACCCCGACAATTTCCCAAGCAACACTTTGACCGCGTTCACCCCAAAATGCTGTGCGACACTTTTGCGCACACGACAAGCAAGATTTCAGCCCAGTGTGAATCGTGTCGAATTGTGTCTAAACATTCATCGCTTTAAGTTCATCGCCCTCTTGCGCTTCCCATGACGGAGCCATCTTTTCATGAATGCTTGTCACGAAGGGTGCAGCGTTTCCTATTTTGATATCGATTTTCCTCTTCAATTTTTTCCAAGTCTCCTCTGAACAGCTTTCTGCGGCTCTGTAACGGGAGAGACGAAGCAAGGTTGCCGAGAACGGGACACAACATGTAAACTTTGAAGCTGCGGCCTCGAATGACTTTAATTCTTCCCTGCAGAAACCGGCTTGACGGGAAAATATGTTTTGAAGAGGATTGTGATTGTACAGTGCGGGACACTGTGGACACGACTCCTCCGTGCATCGTACAGCCCTTTCGACGACGTACTTGCTTGATCTGTCAATCACAGACAAACTGACGTTCCTTCTGCGTGATTTGTATGCCAATAGTTCAGGATTGTCTCTCCGACGTCAAATTGATCTCGCCGCCCTGTTTGTTTGTGTCACTGTAGATTTCAGTTGTCTCCTCCAGATTGCTGGGCAGTCGAGTACACCAAATCAAAAGACAACAAAAGCTAGGGAAACATGAGCAATGAGGCCCTTGCCTTGGATGGTTTAATTTTCAAGGCAAGGGGCACTCCATCCATGGGTGAGACTTGATTTTGTTCACTCAAAATGAAAAACAGGCAGAGAAACAACCCTTTCAGCCTCCTCTCAAACCTGCAAGCACCCAAGTACAACCCCCTGACCCTGTTCTTGTTCCATGCATGAACTGATGTTAATTTGGACTTGGATATTCTCTTTATTGTGTGCCTCTCAAATTTTCAGTTTGACCTGAAGCGCGCAGACAGGTAATGAAGAACCTTCTTGTCGACCCGGGTAGTTTCAGAAACAAGAACATTCAACTCAGGTTGTGTGACCTGTGTGCCTCAGAAATGCAACTATACGTACAGGTAAATCAGCGTAAATCCCCTTACACCCGCAGCACATGTCAATTTCCTGGAGAAATCCCCGGAGACTTGAACGCGCTAAACGAAAGACCAGGGGTCCTGAGCCTCACCCTGGGCTGAACCTCGCTCCTTCGGAAGAGCGCGGAAAGCTGCTCTTAGGGAGCTGCTCGTGATGACAGCGTCGCCTCCGCCTCCGCCTCCGGAGCTCGCGGCGCCCGGCCGCACGATCGCAGTCTCCGTCAGTCACGACTCGGCTCCGTGTCCGCGCTGCCACCGCCTCCTCCGTCCGTCCACCCGACCGACGTGGGTCCAACTCGCTGCTGCTACGGACAGCACGCTATTCCGGTGAGTGCGAGGCTTTTTTTCTGCATGTGCAGCTGAACTCGTGGGGCCCGTGGTGCGTGAACAGTTTTTGAGGGGCTCTCTGAGATGAAAAGGAACTGCAACATGGAACAGCTTCGGGCTTGAGGCAAGCATGAGCGAAGGAATGTTCTGAGGTCTCCATGGTTTGTGTAACTCACATTATTTGGTCATGTTCAGAGCGAGTGCATTAGTGGCTGGGACGTCGAAAGGTAGGTGAGGTCGAGCACACTCTCCTGTTGCAGATCAACAAAATTTGCTGCAACATGCAGAGGGCTGCCATGGGAAACACACTCAGCTTTAGAATTTGCGTTCTGCAAATTTTACTCATTGTTTTGTTCTCTGTCTTGATTTGCTGTGTGCACCCAAAGGAACCTTTCAGGTTTGAAAACAATTCTGTGTTTCGGAAGAATCTTGAGCACCTAATTTCCGGTTGACCTTGCCTCACTCAGCCTCGGCTGCCTTCTCGTCTATTGCGGAGAGACTTGCAGCCGCGTCGACAGTTTCGCACTCGGTAGGAAACTGTCCTAAGAACGCTGCTGAAGGTCAAAGCCATTATTTTACAGGACGGTCCAAGACTGAGAGGTTTTTTCAGCTGTCAAGCTACAATTTTTAACATTCTCTCTTCGCCTGGCACCGACCACCCAAGCTGTTTTGAAATCTTGTGACACCTCTTTTCCTTGAAATTAACACATTTTCTGCCTTGAGCAATCCATTTTATGAAGAATATGTTGTAAACAAACCCAGATTTTCCTTGTTGGTGAATCTCCACCTATCTTCGTCCTTGGATTCATGCAAACATCCGACTAATGAACTGAAAAACAATCAAACGAAGCCTGGTGCCTTGAGACCTCGAAACAACACAACAAAGAAATGGAAAGAGCCAACATGACTGCTGTTCTGGGTTTCCCTCCCAAATGAGGGAAGGACTTTTCTTAAAGCAGGTTATTGGAAGAAAATGAGGTTTTCTTTGTTTCTGTTTCTTTCTTTTTGTCCCTCTGTCCCCTGTGGTTGACTTTGGGGACACAACGACCTGGGTGTCCCCAGACATTTGCAACGATCTACGGTGTCCTTCACAATTCTGGCGAAAACATGTTGATCACACAATGCGGCAGGAAAACATTTGCGTGGTCTCTTCAACAGAGAAACACAAACACGCCTTGCAAGTGTTCTCAATTTGTTTCAGGTGCATGACTTCGGCAAAATATGGATGTTAAGAACGATGAGGGTGAAGATTCGAGTGAAGCGAGCAAAATGCAACCAGGTCCCTTGTACCCGAACCTACCTGAGTCACAGGACCCCAGCGCGAGGGAAGAGATGCCTGCACCGGGGGAACGCACACCCATGATGCCTCAGGACAACTCAACAAAAGGTGGGCCAAATCTTTGACTCTCTGGCGTGTTTGGAAACCTTGTGCAAGGACGGCGCAAACAATCCTCCAATCGTTCTGCCGGGGGTTGCACGAACTTCCGGCTGATGTGCGAAACGACTCGATTCACTGACATGTGATGCAATGTTCCACCTGTGTTTCAATTAGGAACACGCAAAGCTTCGTTGTTCGCATCACATGGCAATCAAATAGGGCAAACGCCAATTCAATTTTCCTGTCGTTCATCAGATGAGTTCCAACAAGTTTTTTTGATGGAACATGCTTTTCAAACAATGTGTGCAACCAATGACAGCCGTGGGCATTGTTGGAACCGTATGTCCCGGAGTTTAGCTTTTGCTGCAGATGTCAACATTGCACTGGACCTGTCTTGGGTCGATTTCTGCGAGAACTCCTCATTGCGTGCTTTTCCCTCTTTGACGTGGGTTTTCCAACTCAGAGGCACAAAAGCCATTGCCCTCCATTGGACAAGGCTTCACTATGCAGACTAGTCCATGGTACTCGAAACAAACAAAGCAAGTAGAAATTGCGAGTCGTATGCGAGTAAGTGGTGCACAATCTTGCTGTGTGCTGTCTTCATACAATCGTGTCTTCTCGCGTGAAGAAAGATTGACATTCGTGTCCTGGACTTTCTCCTTTTTTCTCGTCTGCACGAAACAAGGAGCCTTGCAAAACTCGGAAGACTCATAAAGGCGAGCGACCTGCTGCAGAGTCAGGGTCTCAACAAACACAGCCATCACGCAGAAAAATAAAGAGACTGATGCGTGTTGATTAAGTAATTTGGGGTTGTACCTGACAAAGAGACACACGAACCTCCAGCTGTTGTCAACAGGAAAACGCGCAAAGTTTTCCCAGATTGTGTAATTTTTTGCATCTCTGTTTTAACGCAGGAAAAGCACGTGTTCCTGGTTCATGCGAAGGCCCTCTTGATCTTTAATTTCTGCCTCTGCTTGGCTTCGTTTCACGAGGGTGTCTTGGTGTTCTGAAAATGTGTGTGTTCACCGTTGGGCCGTCAGACACATGCACGGGTGGTTGATTCAAGCAAAAACAGACAAGCAGAGTCTGCTGTCAAGGCGCAAGAACGCACAAGGCACAAAGTCTCAGAATTTTCGATGTGCCCTCGCTTTGTTCGCTTCCTTCCTTTGTTCAAAAGTGAACTTCACGGACATCGCACATGCACAGGAGAGTGTTTCAAATCGCGTTGTTTGCACGGTTTCGCAGGGCCCGCTGCAGGGGACCCGGAGCTGGCGGCGCCCTTGCAGGCGCGGGAGTTGAGCAGGGGCGCGGAGGACGTCGAAACAGGCGCCATAGGAGAATCCAATCCTGAGTCGTACTTCTATCTCTCCATATTCACGACGCTGTGCTGCTGTCCTCTGCTCGGGCTCATCGCGCTCTGCTTCTCAGGTGAGCTGCTTGGTGAAGAAACGCCCTTCTTCTGAAGGATGATTCTTTCAGTATTTTGAACAATCAAATCCTGCATGTAGGGGACACAGAAGAAGAGTTTGGGTGGCAGAAACTCTTTTCACTTGCGCAAACAAAAAAGTGTCAATCTTGGTTCGGTGCAGTGCGGTCCCGGACGGCGGCGCAGGAGGGGCGCCCGGCGGCGGCGCGGCGCAAGGGGCACGCGGCGCGGGTGGCGGCCGTGGTGGGCATCGTGACCGGGCTGACGCTCATCCTCTTCCTCATACTCGCGCCCGTGCTGGTGCCCCGCTCCGCCTGGGACAACAGGTTCTTCAAGTTTCTCAGGGTCTTCAGAGCATTCAACTAGCCGCTGTGAAAAGCTGCAATTCATCCCTGCAATCTGCGATCATCCTGCGTGGAGCGCGAATTGAAGCGACGATGTTTGGCTCGAGAGGAGAGAAAAACACTCGGAACAGGGAAAAAGCAATGGCCGTGCGTGCGAGGAAAAGCTGTACGTGGTTTGAAACCAATGTTTTCGTCTCACGACTTTTGAACAAAAAACACACAATGCCACCAGAAATTTATTGCTGGAGTTCCTGGTGCCATGCATGTCATGTACGGCGGTGCACAACGTTGTGCAAATGCTCGTCTCAAACAGAACAACACGAGTTTATTGTTGCTGTTGATGTGTGACCTGCACAGAAAGGAAGTGCCAATCGTTGAGCTCTCTCGTATTTTTGAGATGTACCTCGGATTCAGCGTTCTTGTGGGGTTTGGATCGTTAACGCTTTATTTTGCTTTGTTGAAACAGTTTATCGATGAAGTTGACAAGCGTGAACTTTTGCTACGATTTTGCTGTTGTGACTTGAAGACTGTGATTGTAAAATGTGCACAGTTCTTGTTTACACGTTGTTGCCAATTGAAATGTTGTCCCACAAATGTGATAGATGCCACTTTCAAGTGTGCGACGGTTGACACTGTTGTGCTCACATTCGGTTGTTTTGCATGTTGTGCCAAAACTGTTTTCCAACAAGTTTTGATTTTTCGTTGGTTGTTTAGATGTCTGATGTCAATGCTCATGTCAAGCAATATGTGGACGTCTGCGTATTCGCGTTGTTTTGTCGACAAAATTGTTAAATTGTGAAAAAGTATCTGCTGTGCAGAGATCTGAGTCGCAAACGGCACAGAATGTGTCTGATCATGAAATAGACATCTGCATCCACAACTCCGAGTGAAAATGGAAAATAAATGAAACATCATGAAAAAAAACATTGTTGAAGCGGAACGACTCGCGTTCGTGGCGCGTGACGATGAATCGCGGCGCAGCTGCTGGAGACAAGAGACGCCATCTTGACGCGTCTCCGTCACTTTTCATGACAACTCCTCAATTATGTATTTGTGAAATATGGTCTGGTCATGCAGCAGCCAGGAGTCTGGCAAAAATCCACACAGAGGCGATCGTGAATTTCTGGAGTAAGGCGCACGTTTATTTCGATTTTTATGTCTGTTCATATCTTTCAAGAGAGTCTCTTATGTACAAGCTGTGATGCGGTTTCCAGCACAAGTTAAAACACGATTTCACACACTTCAAGGTACAAAATGAAATCCACTGTTCCAAAGGATGGACCGCGATCTGTGTCCACAGTGCACAACAAAATAGCGTTGTTCCCCAAACCTCAAAATTAAACTGCACATGAAACCAGTTTCAAGCCAGGAAAGCATCGATCATGATCTCGAGAGAAACAGGCGCCGGGACTTGCACAATGACTCTTGCTCGTTTCACGAGAGGTCTACTTCCAGAAAACAGGTAAAGATCACAAGTTGCGACACTTGTTTGAAATACACACGATTCAAGTGTTTTGTTTGACATTGTACGCGAACAATGCTGCAACAGCCTGTGAGATAGGATTCGTACATATTTACAATCTATTTTTCCACAAAAGGTGAGAACTGACAATTCCGAAAATAAGCATGCAGATATCCCTCCAATTTTGGGGGGAAATACCCGTTGTGATCAAGTTGAATCAAAACTAGTTTTGTTCACGGGAATTGTATCAGAATTCGACAAACAGAACAAAACAAATTCCGCACAACGAAATTGCCGGAACAAAGGAAGCTGCACGAAAAAGCAGACGTGGGACTCTTTCGTATTCGTTGACAGAAGCGTCAAATCAGCAATGATCATTTCCATTTCGTTTCTATGCATCATATCTACCGGAAACACAACAGGAAAAAAAAACAACACGCGTTGGTTCTGCACAGTCAGTGGTTCGACATTTGAAGCAAAACGTGAACTCCAGTTTCCACCCGACATTTCGCTCGCAGCCAGTTCGAAAACCTTTTGTTCGTTCAGTTTATCTGGAGCACCAGATCGTCCCACTGCCTGTGCAAAACCGGCAAAACATAATATCACATCAGTAACTGAAATGGGAAGCGAAACAACCTGGTAAACGAATAAAACTTGTCCATTGGAACTTGAAGATCTAATGTTGGCAGATGTGGTCGAGACTGCTGGCCTGAAAGGCAGTTGCTACCATTTTTGTGGGAGAAACAAGAAATTGTTGTCATCAGGGGAAGTAGCTGTGGGTCAAAGCGTTCTACGGCAGATTCCAAGGATGCGAGGCCACTCGTGAAAAAGTTCAGCTGGACCCTGTGTGTGCGACATCACTGACAAAGTGTTGGTCATCCACTTTACAAACGTTAAATGCACACATGTAAACGTATCACAAGATATTCCTGTGCAATTTCGCACAAAACAGAAAGCAAAATGTCTCACAATTCTGAAAAATTTCGAGCAATGGAAGAAAGCAAATTGCCAGTGGATTCCACATGTTGTAACTTCGACACGTGTGTTTCGTCCTGCTGTGCAAAGCCCGCAGGACTTGACAGGTTCCGAACAATTCACAGACGCCCTTTCTTGGTACTTGATTGATTGGTCGCTGTTGGACGCACTGTGTCAAATCACGTGGACTTGCTACACCTGACCGTGGAAGTAAACATGTGCGACGTGAAAACTTAAGCTTGAAAATAGAAAAATAAAAACAATAACACGCATCACATTCTTGCTTTTGTCGATGGTTGCAACGAGATTCACGAGAGTTAAATTTTCTTGGGCAAACAAGTGCCTTTGTTTTCGTTCGTTTCCCTTTTGCCACAAAATAAAAACCGCACACAGTGTCCAAGGATGTTGTACGAAACAGGTTGACGCGGCCTCACAGCTGAAAGGAACATTTCTTAAAACTGGCACTGACGCTGTGAGAACCAATCAGAAAAGCAATCGCACGAACACGGTCATCACGGCGGCGACAGGCGCTCCAGTACTTATCGGCCTGGTGTGAGGAAAACTGTCGCGAACCTTCCGCGCACGATGCCCTGAACTGAGGCGAAATCTCGCTGGTTCGGACTGACAGCCTCCGACACCAGCCCAGGAACCGGGATCGCAATCATCTCAACCCCGAACAAAGAAAAATACCAGTGAACCTGCCACGCATGACAGTGGAAATTTCAAAGAAGGGTTCAAGGACTTTTACGGTCATCATGCGGAGAGTCGAACACATGTCCACACGTACCAGGATCAATGCACGCTGTCAAAACACAGCACAAAAAGAAGAAAATGACACTCCGACAGGGACTGTCAAATGGCTGTTTTGAGCACAGTGTGCAAAGTTATTGGAGAGTTCGTTTTGCTAAACCTGCTTCATTGATTCTTTTTGTGTTTCACGAGAACTTGAGCAGCTTGGGAGTGTTGCGAAGCGAGAACTGTGAGTATCGCTCACTGTCACTGGACTTTCGAAATCGGCAGAATCTTCGCACACGCCTAAAAATGACTGATAAAAACAAACAAGCCAAATTTCATTTGGCGTGAAAAATGACAGCGTGCTTACCCAACTGCTTGCCCCAAAATAAGTACATTTATCTTTCAATTCGATCACATGACCAATGGCTAAGTCTTGGTCTGTATCATCACACTGTAGCTTTCGTAGTCAGGTTCATCACACGTCCAGCATGTGCGAGGGTCACGGGGTGAAGGTCACAAGGTCTCTCAGCCGACGACCAGTGGCTCGTCGTCGGAAAACCCGCGAATCATCGGCTCCTCTTCCTCTGCTGCAAAATTAATCAAACAGTCAGTCAAAAGAATCAGTCAACCAATGACACAGATAAAACAGCCACGATCACACCTTCTCTGCTCATGTTCAAAGAAATTGCGCTGTTCATGCAAATCTACGATCTAAACCTTCAAAACGCTCGAAAAACCTGGAACACCTGACAAATCGTGCCTCTCCGTCGAGTCAACATCCCCAACACCCGAAAAACACAAAACTTCGAAAAACACGGACACTAAAAGACATCGCTGTGTGGGGAGTCGGCGGGAAAGAGAGCATCTTTTCGAGATGAGGGTCTCGGTACTGGTCGAAGAAACCTCTCGTGACCAGGAGTCCAAATGATCTTGCACCAGCCGCATCGCATCACAAACTGGTTCCGAAGAAACTGTTGCTCCACGACGCCGACCACCAAACCCAATTTCAAATTTGAGCAAAAGTGCGCAAAATCTTATGCTTTGAGACACATACTGAAAGCCCTCTTATCAAGAACTTCGAAACAGTGACAACAAGCATGCAGCGCCTCCAACCCTCGATCAGATGAACCCAACAGTGGTGCGACTCACTACCCAGAGCGGCGACGTCGTCAGAAGCTTCAGCGTCATCGTCGTTTCGAGTGAAGCACATGACTGAAAGTGCCGCCACACAACACTGCTGTACACCTATCTTTTTCTCTTGGGAATCCACCGCCAAAGGCAAGAGCTCCTCTTGCGTTCCGTCAATCTTCTGTTGCAATGCGCTTCCGGTTGCGAACTCAGGGAATATTTGCCACTCGGGGTGACAAACACAGCATCGCTAACAACACTCGCTCTGCACGGAACTCGACGCGTGCGCCTCGCTCAACCCGGACTCACCCAGATCATCGTTGCCACTGAAGGTGGTTGTGCCGGACCTCGTGTCGTAGTGCGAGTTGGCGAAGGACAGGAATGAGCGCTGGAGGCGGCGGTGCTTCACCATGTAGATGCCGAGCACGAGCGCGAAGATGAAGACAGCGACGCCGCACGGCACGACGATCAGCGCGATCGTTTTGGCGCTGAAGCCGCCGCTCGAACCGGAGCTGCGCGACGCCGCCGAGTTGTACTTCTCTGTGATACAGCGAACAAGTGATATCAGGCGATGAGATAACGAGATCTCACGGAAGGACTGAGCAGCTCAGCAAGAGCAATTTCTGCAGAGGACGTCCAAAGGAAAATGGAACAGGCCAAAGTGGACAGGCACAGGGTGGGGTTCTCATTACAAAGCCGTTGTTCCACGCGGATTCATCTCATTGAACCAAGTTTTGCTCAGCCACCTGAGGCGACCTGTGTGAGTCCCTCACCTGGAGACGGCGCGTACACCGTGCCGCACTCGGCGAAGCTGCCCGGGTACCCGAGCGCGTCCTCCACCCGCACCCGGTACGTGTGGTCGTGGCTGGGCGACGCCGAGTGGTGGTACTTCAAGACGCTCTTGGGGACGGTGTCAAGGAGCGTGAACGCCTGACTGAAGTGACCGTCCGTGCTGGGTGTGTCGGCGACGTGCCAGATCTCATACCCCTTCTACAATGCAGTGCACAATGTTTGTGATGGTTATCAATCAGGATCCGCACACACAGCGGCGCAGAGCCTCGACACAAAGTTCACACCCGCCCACACAACCAACTTACGCTCATGTTGGCCGGCAGTTCGGTGGGCGGCTTCCACGTGATGAAGATGTCATCTTCAGCTCCGGAGGCTTTGCATTCTACTGGAGCTGCGTAGGGCTCTGCAATCACAAACACGCCCCTGTGTTGATTCGGGCTGAATGGGCACACTGGACGCCGCAAATGTTCAACAAAACTGCTGATTTCCCTGTGATCGTTGATCTGCACGACACAAATTATCTTTTTGCAATTCCAAAGCTGGTAGAAATTGGAGTCAACGCGCTCTTGGACACTCACGGATGGTGACCGATTTTTCTGCGGCGTACTGGCTGCGGACTCCGGCAGAGGAGGGACGGGTTGTGTCAACAATCACCGACACGTTGTACACGGCGCCTCTGAACACCCTGCAAAGAAACGGAAAAAGTCATCACACACCAGTCATTAGTTCCATCACATCACGCAACATCTCTCTTATTGTGAGCCAACAAAACGAGTATTCATGCACTGTCGAGCAGCAAAGAAGCACGAGTGGCGTCTGACTCACTTGCAGGTGATGATGATATTTCGTTTTTGAAAAAAAAATATTTGTGACAACACACAGAGCCCACAGACGCACACAATTCTAGACAGTCTGGCACTCAAGTAACGAATGGATGTGATCAAGAAATAGCTCCATGGAGCTCGCGGTGATTTGAGGAAATTTCAGTTGCTCTGATTTGGTTTGCTCTGCTTTGGGTCACTCAGATTTGGCTTGCTCTGATTTGGGTTGCTTCTTTGTCAAAATTCTTACTTTCTTTCACTCAATATTCACAACTTAGGAACTCATTTAGCACACACCCAAATGAAGCAAATTTGACCAAACGAAACTTTTACACATTGTTTCACAACAATATCCACGTATCAACCAAATGAATTGCCCAGTATCCATTTTTAAATTTTCTATTAAAAATGACTTTTTAACCCAAACTTT
>JAAUXT010036040.1_pt1 | contig 19452 bp, 21 predicted proteins | sample 7278171 | NCBI WGS metagenome assembly JAAUXT01 (sample SAMN14350112, study PRJNA611818) | marine sediment metagenome | isolation source: surface marine sediment (1.8m) | place: French Polynesia: Moorea | collected 2018-08 | reverse complement strand
CAACCCCCCCAGGTCCAACAATCTAAAAATGTTATGTCCCGTTCTTTATCTCCTGGATACCCTAACTCGGATATTGACCAGGATACCCCCCCCCCCTGCTTAGCAAATTTTTCCAGCTCGGACATTGTCCGGGTCGGGGTATCTCGGACCTTGTCCGGGTTAGGGTATCCAACTGGAAGGCGGCTGATTTTCCACTTGAAAGTCTAGTTTTTTCACTGCGAACTGTGTCCGATCTTTGTGGTCTGGTGAACGCCAAGAAAATGCGAGCCGAAAAGGAAAGAGACTGATTGTGGGTACCATGACTACAGATTAAATTGTGAGTTGAAATTTTTGCTGAGATCCTTGTATCAATCCCAGATGACGATGACCAGTGGAATGAAACCATTGAAATGGAAGACTGGGATGCGCAAGAGAATGAAGATCCAAACGCCGCCATCGGATCTCGGCTTCGAAGTGCAATTACACCAAACCAACCAGTCAGTGTGCATTTGTGGATCTGTCCGTAACCGAACACTGTCATGTCACGACTTGTGGAGCACAATAGTTATTTTTGCATTGCCAGGTGGGTGCGTCGAACGGCCTCCATTCTGGTCATCAAGTTCACCACTCTGGCTCTGGTTAGTTAGGCTTCTTGGGACTTCAAAGATTTCTGTGGTCTACAGTTGGTCCAGTCCTGTGGGGTCAGCCAATTGTGCGCTTTGTCTGTTGCAGTTGGATTCGCGAAGAAAAGAAAAATGGACAACACATGAAGAGGACGTGTAGACTTGAGTTTCCAGAAGGCCATGTTGAATCTGTGATTGCTCTTACGAGGCTGAAAAGGGAGTTCATTGTGCAATGAACAGTCGGACCGTCGGTCTCTCCGTTGTCTCGAGATTCGTCGAGCGAGCCTGTAGGCAGGTTCTTCGTTTGCGATGGTGGGAGTCTGAGAAGCAAGCGAAGGTGATTGTACTCGCTTGGAATAGGTTCACGAAAAAGAGGATCGCAACAGAGAACTCTGAGCACTGGAGAAAGCTCAAGGAGAAAGCTCCACCAGCCTACACGCGGAATCGAACAGTCCACTTGCAGCGGACTTCATGAACGAAATGTTGCCAGAAAACAAACTCGTTCAGTTCAACTGACAATTTTTACACGCAGGAAGAATCTCACATTGAGATTGACTTGCTTGATTTTTTTCGGCTCTTGTTACGTATCAAAGCTCCTTTCCCGACATTGCGTGAAGTTTACAGGAAAGGCGGTTTTGACTATTGCTCGATCTTTTCAACCGTGTGGTTTTTTGTGATGAGCGTGTTTCTCTCAAATGTGATTTTTCAATGTTATAAATAATCTTTGTATCTTTTCTTTGGTGCATTGTTTGTGCAGTTCTGACATTTTCACTTGTTCCGTGAAGAGACGATTTGCAAATTTGACGCACAACTCTCACAGTGACATCATCACACCGGTGACTGATCACGGGTCACATTGTTCAAATCCAGTGTGGCTATCTGTAATCCTCCGAGTGGACCGTGTTGAAACAGCGAGTGCACGAGTTGCGTAAGTTCGTTTTTGCTGCAGAAAGTTCATTTTTCGTGGAGTTCCTCATTGATGAAGCACTGAGATACCCGGATTGGTTTTGCAGAGACGGAAGCTCTGCGGGAAATGGAGTCCCGTTGAGTCGAGATCCGCCCGCCAACTGCTGGGCAGCGAAACCGCAGTAGAGGAGCAGGGACTCGCGCACCGCCACGGCAGATCTGCCAACGTGAGTGGAGCGTTTCGTTTTGACTCAACTTTGGGGAAGGTCTGTTTGATCAATTGAATTCCGCAACAGACTGGTCAAGGCAAATTGGGTGATGGACACAAAACGTGAAAAGGCTAGTGCGTTGGGAAATCATGGTGGCAAGTCCATTGATCAAGCAGAAAGGATCAGAGAATTACGTTTCCATTGTGGCTTGAATTTTGAATGGGCGACTGATAGCTGCGACTGCTGCGAATGTTTCGCTTGGCATTTCGCCGTGTTTGTCTGACGAGGATCTGATGACGCTGCTTTTTGCGTTGTGTCAGTTGCAGCTTTGGCACGAGTACCGTGGTTTCTCCCCACTCAAGGCCACAGTGCTCTTGCCACCCGCGCGATGCAAAGGTGGTCACAGTTTCACGCAGGTCTGCATGTGTGTTTGTGGCGGATCGATTTGTTGAATGCACTTCTTGTTTCCGGTGTTCGACCAATTGAGCGTGTTTTGGGTCAGTTTCTGATGTTGCTCTGTTTGCTTCTGGACTCGAAAAAAGAAGCAACAGAGTTGTGTCCCACGCTGGGGAACTTCAAAGGCGTCTTCACTCATCTCTCAAGTACAACCTCCACTTTGTTGGTCTGAGTGTGAACATGACCTCTGACCTTGACCTTTTGGAAGGTCCTGCAGTTCACGAATGACTGGCAGCTGCAGGTGGCTGTGGTGATTCGCTTCAGATCAGCGGACAGCACATGTATCAAGTGACATATTTTCGCTGTGTGGACAGCCAAACTGTCCATCGCACAATGACCTCAGTGCTCTGCAAATCAAACGTTTGGAATCTGTTCTTGAGGCCCTTTGATCCAAATTTGTTGTGTCACTGCTGAGATGTTTCTGGTGAGATTGAATGTGATTTGTGCAAGCAACACAGAGGAGGGTAAGTCGGATCCGGAGTTCTTTTTCCACCTTTCCGAAGTTTTATCCGCTCGCGTAACTTGAGGAATTTATCTGCGGCGCGAGCACTCGGTTATCTGGTGTACACAGCGCACGATCAGTCCACAGATAGTGCGAGGGTTCAGCTGTCAGCAGGACACGAGAGATTTGTGGGGGTGCAGGCACTGTGAGAACGACTGCGGTGACAAATTGTCGGTTTGAATTCCCTGTGTTGTTCTTTCAGCGTACTTGTCGCTCACACATGACAAAAAGTCAGCTTGTGGTTCAAGTTGTTTGACAAATAAGGTGTTCATCTTGATGGGCCGGTACTGACCCGTCAGGCGCTCATGTGCAGAGAAAAGAATTCCGGTTGAGGACACGTGTTCACAGTGTAAGAACTTGGATGCTCGGAGTCAAACAAACAGCTGCACAACTTTGCCCAGCACTTCTCTCTTTGAAAACAGTTTGAACTTGCACAGAAGCTTTTTCAAGTGTCTTGCAAAAAGAGGCTTCCCGAAGGCACCACTTGAAAGGATACACCGGACTTATCTGGATTTCATGCACATTTGGATGGCAGCAAACTGCAGCTGAGGTGGGAACTTGTTCATTGCAATCGACCGAGTGCACTGTGCACGTGCACGTTTGTTGTATCTTGGTTTCATGTGTCCACCAATGAGTTTTGGTGAAGAAGTACAAGAGCGGGCCATGGTCAAAATGTCAGGTCAACGTAACGAGTTGAGATTTGTTGTTGAGACTATTTACTATTGGACTTCTGTTTGGTCACGATTCACAATCACGTGGAAGATTCCATGCGTGTGTGCAATGTGGTCCAGGAAATTGTTTCAGTGCATGGCATTGACGCGCACTGCATGCACATGATCCAGATGGAATGAATCTGTCTCAAATTCGCGTGTGATTTTTGGTGGAGGGCAATTGAATTCTCAGACAGAGTGAATGCGTGGGCGCACCTGTCCTGTTTTGGACCTGTTGCAATCTACTGTACACCGACCGTTCTAGTGCATTGCAGAATCAATTCTGTCTGAGACCGCGAACAATGCTGCAGTTCTGCCTGCAGAAAACACGTTCTCTTTCTTCACGGTCCACAAGAAAGAGGGGAACGTGTGTTTGTGACCCTTCTTCCAACTTTACTTTTTCCTTTGTTGCAACGCAAATTATTGTGCCTTTCATCTTTCAGTTGCAGTCTAACGAAGAAGTGACCACAAGATGCCTCCGACGCTGTTCTTTCAAGGAGCTGCAGCTTTTGCGCTCCTCTGCTTTCTTCCAACTCTGCGCGGTTAGTATTGTCCCTGATCGAGTGTTGTCATTTGCATCTTTTTTGAACCATGTTTGTGGGAACCCCAACTTGCAAATGTTTTTTTTCTCGGAAACCCCGTTGGTAGAGCGAGCAAATGAGCAGATGTTACGCACAAAGCTCAGGAATTTTGAGCGCAAAACAATCCAGTTGTTGTTGCACTGCCTGTCTCTGGATAATGTTGAGATGGCATTTCGCCTTCTGGATTTTGGTACTTAGCGTATCTGCCAGACCATTTGTAAACTGTTGGCTCTTTGCTGAGTGGAACGTGCAGGAAAAAAGCACCGTGCTCTATTGTCTCGCTTGAAGAGACATTATCCCGATGTTGTGTTGCACTTGGATGAGCCGAGATTCAGATGGAAGTCGCTCTCGTGTTTCATCTCTGATGTCAAGCAGCTGAAGAAGGTATGAAGCTGGGTTCAGTGAAAAATGTACCATCGTACACACTATTTTCAACAAGATTCCAATTCTTCATCAGAAAATACACTTTCAACAAGAATTGTTTTCAAACGCGCGTCCGCTTCGCGGCCTGGGCGCGCTCATGCTTTTGTCGTGCCACACAAAAGTGCACGCGTGTGTGGGTTCGGTTTGGGCGCGGTTTTCACTCACGCCGACTTGCGATCGCGTCGGCGTGACGTGTTGTTCCAAATTGTTTGGGGTGTCCGAAAATGTTTCAGTGCGTTGACAACCAGACAAAATTTGTCATTGGCTTGGGACTTTCTCCCCACTCTGGAACAATCTTCAGCCAAGATTCAGCCACTCTGGATGAAAGGTGTCTTGTGGCCGCCCCATCCCCTCGACACATCCAATTCTGCCAAAGAAGAACGAACATTTTGTGGATTGGGACCTCCAGTCAGTGGCACATTGTCTGGGCTCGAGAACACAAAAGAGTTCAGGAATGAAAATGAACGAGGGGTACACAGTTTACTGGCTGGGAACTCGAAGTATCTTGAGATGATTTCTTGAATATGGCCGTGGGGTCGGCGTTTGTCAGTGCCGGGCGGAGAAACTGTCAGCTTATATTTTGTACAGGCGCCTTGCCGGACATTCTGGACACGTGTTGTGATGTTGGTCGAGAGTGGTTCACCCGCAGCAGGATGAGGTGCAGTCCGTACACAGCCAGCGTCGCGTCAGGTGAGTTTCGTCAAGTCTCATGAAAAGTTGTTTGCTGTGTCAAATTTAGTCGGGTTGGAATGTGAAAGCACCGAACTCCATGGGAAGAGAATGTTCAATGGACAAAACGGCAACAGAACTTCCGGGCCTCGAGATTGAACTTTGTGACATTGGAGGCACAATCAAGTAGGAGAGGCCAATGCCCTCTGAGGTTTCCTTGCTCTACGGAGTTTTCCAAGCAATTCAGCAAGTTGGGCCTTACCAGACTGAACAGCGACCCGTTTCGGCGTCCTTCCCTTGTCGCTTGCAAGCCTCTGAGGCGGCTGAGCATGCAGCTGAAGCGGTTGCGTCACAATGCATGTGTAAACACGGGGGGAAGTGCAACAATATTATCCCTGCAAACTAAACAGTAGCCGCGAGCAGTGTAACAAATGTGTACGGAAACGCCTGTGGGGATCCTCGTCTGCCGGTAAGTATCGTCACACGCTGGATCAAGTTGTTTTGTGGCCAAGCGAGTCGGAAACGCGCGAAAGTAGAGGGCAACCGAGATATTCTGTGTACCGGATGTCGTTCCTGTTTTCCCATTTTGTATCTTATCACAGAAGACTTTGCTTGTGATTTTTCAGTGTCTCGTGCGGACGAAGGCAAGTGTCGGTCCATTATCGAGGTGTGCTGCCTCAAGTCCCGACGCGAGGACCAGTGCAAGCTCGGGAAGGACCTGGCGCGCCTGCGCAACACGTGCGCCGGGCTCCACAACCGGCTCGGCAACGAGCAGAAACGGGTTCGTTGAATGTGTGCTTCGGGATTGTTGCGTTCCATGGCCTGTGGGTACGTTGAGAATCTCGACATTTGTCCGTGCAGTGCATCAACCGGATCTGGATCCGCTGAGGATCGCTGCGGGCAAACGGTGGTGGCAGATTTCCACATGCACGATTTGTTACAACTTCCAAGTTTTTCTAAGCGAAACAGGATTTGAGGAAATGGTGGGAAAATATCAACCACTGTGGCGCACGCCCGCCCACACAAGCGAGAGAAGATGTGAAATCTCGACCGACTCACAAAAACCTGAACCGCAAAACGAAAACTGAAAGAGAGCAGGCGGTCTTCGCAGGGTCAACTTGTTTCTCACCGAAGATCCTGTTGCTATTGTTTTGACGGGTTTCATTTGGATCGATTGAGTTTTTCTCGAGAAGAACAAAAGACATTATTTTTGAAGGCTCGCAGCTTTTCCGTTTTGTCACACTTTAATAAGATGTATAAGTTGTGCAAGTGTGACAGACTGTGCTCATGAGAATGACGATCCCAGTATCGATTCTTTGGATCGTCCAAACGTACTGAAAACGTACTTGCAAACGTGCAAACTACGTCCTTGAAAATCAGGTGAAAACACCAGTCCTTGGTCTCAAATTGAATATTGAATTCACGCGCAACCTCTGTCTTCCAGTCAAACGAGCCGACCACAGTTCTTGACCTGAACAGGTCCGGTGTGGGCCGGTTATCAATACTTACCTGGTGCTGGGGCGGCGCGGGCTCGTCAGCGCTGCTCCCGGGGCGGGGCGACCTGCGCTGTCGGCGTCTCGCCGGAGCACAAATTTCTTACTGCAGAGGGATGCCAGACATCCCTCAAAATGAACAATACCTGAAGCCCAGTTTTGGAGTCTGTCTGTCTGTCTGTCTGTCTGTCTGTCTGTCTGTCTGTCTGTCTGTCGAGCCCTCATTTCGTGTTGTTCTCTCTTCTGGATCTGTGGAGCGAGGTGTTGCTGACAAAATCGTTGTTGTGTTCTCACTGCAGGAATGTTGCCAGTGTTGTTCGCTGGGACTGATCGCTAAGGCTGCGCGGTTGCCGTGTAACCTGATGAGCCGCTACGGGCCGCAGTGCGGCGACGCGTTTACCGAGTGCTGTGAAGGTACTGTATCTCGCACCACAGAAGCTCCCACAGCCACAACGCCCGAGTCGACAGCCGCTGCGGGCAACTTCAGTACCGTCCCGACACTGATACCCATCATCAATGGTGAGTGGGGAAACGCGCTGCAGAATCTGCCAGATTCAAGAAATTTTGTCTCGTCTGATTTGAGTTTTGCAAATCCGGGGAAAAAGTTCTGTCCATGAGATGTGCCAAACTGAGAAGCTGGAAAAGAAGTGTGGGTTGAAACTGGCAAACTTCTTCAGTGCAAATGGAAACTTTTTATGAACTCTGCTTTTCAGCGTTTTAGCTCTCATCAGACTATGCTTTTGCTCTCGCGCTAAATCAAAGTGCACAAAAATGGCCAATACCAGGGCAGTTTCACCAATCGCTACTTCAGCAGGTGTCCAGGACGAAGCTTATTTCTGATCAAAATATTGCTGGAATCAACTTTTAATCACTCTACAACTCGTGGCTGCTTACATCTAACAGTTGCGAAAGCCCACCTCTTTGGAGCTTTCTTCTGTATCTTTCTTCTGCTTTTGACTGAAACATTTCAGCATTCAGTCCCAATGTCGATCTAAGATTTTTCGTTCTCAGCATTTGCTGTTCTGGACGAAGGTTTCGGTGAGGCGTGTAGAATCTACACGATGTCGCTGGTGGGACACATTTGAACAACAAATTCGAATGTTTTCACACGACACGGTGAACGTATGTATCTGTCAGTCCAGAACGCCAAATGTCTTGAATCTTTTCCCGCAAGATGACATGGACGAATGTAGCAAGTTTCCCGGGCAGCTTTGCGATCACATCTGCTTGAACACGCCGGGGTCCTATCGCTGCGCATGTCACGACGGCTTCTTCCTCAAGTCGGACGAGCGCACCTGTCAGCAGGCCGTGCAAGGTCAGCGCCTCCTCTTCTTTCCCTCTCTCAAGTGTGTTTCCCAGAGGGTCTGGCGTAAAATTTGCAACGCAAACAAAGAGAACGAAATACTTCTGGAAACATTGCGACCGTCTCTGCTGTGCTGAAAACCAACAGGATGGACCAGGCTCCTTGTGCGGCAATACAAGGGTCCACCAGTGGTGAATTATAAGTTTTGAAGTGGATTGTGTGGTGTATGAGAATCACTGTGGCATTCAGAATGATGTTCTGTGAATGCGGTTTGATTGAAAAAGCACGGGTGTTTGGAGACACTTGAAACAATCTCAGTCAATTTGCTCTGTCCGTTCTATGGGCTTTCAAACACACTGGATACAGACTTTCTGGGCATTTGCTCATGAGTTTGCCTTCGAATTACACCTGAGTACTTGTGTCGCGTGTTTCAGACCGCAGCGACCGGTGCGCGGAGAACAACCCGTGCGCGCACCAGTGCGTCGACACGGGCTCGGCCGTCACGTGCCGCTGCTTCGACGGATTCATGCTCGACGTCGACGGTCGCAGCTGCAACGGTCAGTCGGTCAAGTGCAGCCAGTCGTGCGCCAGTGCCATTCCCTTTGATCAGATTGCTGAACAGGCAGAAAGATTGAGATCACAATGTTCTTCCAGTGAGGTTGAAGCTACTGAGCTCTCCGCACAGGAACATTATGCTACGCACGTGTGCATGACTTGCTTTCCTTCTCTTGCAGACGTGGACGAGTGCGTGGTGGGGACGCACTCGTGCCAGCGCAACCAGGTGTGCGTCAACGTCGTCGGGTCGTTCAAGTGCGAGACGCGGCGCGGCCCGGGCCACAGCGAGTCGCGCTGCATCACCGGCTACGGCTACAACCAGCTCACCCGGGAGTGCCAGGGTAAGTCATGCGCCCCTGCCGTTCTTACAATGTCTCATACGGGAATTCAGTCGTCGCTCTGGTTTCTCCAACTTGTGTGAATTTGCCTATCCAGAGTGGACGTCGCTTCCATTGTGTGCAAACGCAGTGTCCAAACAGGGTTTTGTTTTGTTCGTTGCAGACATAGACGAGTGTCAGGTGAGTCTGCACACGTGTCGCTCGGCGGATCAGGAGTGCGTCAACACGATCGGCTCCTACACGTGCAGGAACAAACTTCTCACCACCAACTGTCCCGCGGGCTACGATTACAACAGAATCTCGCAGAAGTGCGAAGGTACGATCTGGCGCAGGTGGGAGATCTGCCGCAGGTGGGAGACACTTGTGAGACACGGCTGTGTCTGTTGACTGCACAATACAGAAGGTTCACATTTGCACCCACTTGTCTTGCAAGAACAAAACACACTGAAAAAAATTGAACTCCTGAGCAAGACTGGTTGTCGAGTCTTGCTTTGTATTTCTGGTGTGGTGCGATTTCTGTTGCCTGCTGCACTCTGGATTTCCAGCCTTTTGGGTCACATTGTTGCGACATTCATTCAATTCACACGCTCATGTTTCTAAAACAGCCAAAGTCTGCGGTTTTTGTGAGGTCGGACTGGTGCAGAACGTTGCCCATTCGAGGCGAATGAATGAATGCTCCTGTGTTGATTGTACACGCATCGACACGGCTGCCTCGCTGCACGCTTTCCAGATGTGAACGAGTGTGCGCTGAACCAGGACGCGTGCCTGGTCGGACAGTACTGTGAGAACACGATCGGGTCGTACACGTGCCGCAGGTCTATCTCGTGCGGCACCGGGTACACCCTGGACAGGCAGACGCAGCAGTGCCTCGGTGAGTGCAAATCCTGTCAGGTGAGGGGACGGTACAGCACTTGATTTCGCTTCGTTGAGTGCCATGCACATCTTTGATTCGGCACTGTCTCGCGTATTCTTTGTCTTCCTTCCGCAATTGCTTTGCGCGAAAGTTCATCGAGTTTGCTGTTCTGCAGACGACGACGAATGTCAGATCGGCACTCACAACTGCGGCCGCTCGTACGAGTGTCGCAACACGCCTGGCTCGTTCCGGTGCGTCGCGAAGCGCTGCCCGGACTCCTACAAACTCGACACAGCCACCGGCCAGTGCAAGAAGGTCGTGTGCCCGCGTGGCATGCGACCAGACAGGGGCGGCAACTGCATAGGTGAGGAAACTGCCTGTTGTGGTTGCTCTGCGTTTGATGACGAATCGTTCGAAGAAGGTGGCACTTGAATTTCAAACTGGGAGGAAGTATCCCAAAATTTTCAATCAACGCGCAGTTCTGTGCTTTGATACCTCTGGCTTCCCGTACATCTTGTGGGGCTGCGCACACTTTGGCTGGGCCAAGTAAGAGTTGGAAGCAGATGTGGGTCTCTGTCCAAGCGCTTCCTCGCTCTGCTTTGTAGATGTGAACGAGTGTCGCGAAAGCCCCACGGCGTGCAGGCCGAACCAGGACTGCACGAACACAGTCGGCTCCTACACCTGTCGCAACCGCGTCAACTGTGGCCCAGGATTCGAGATGAACGCTGCCGGCACCAACTGCATCGGTAAGCTTCGGCCTCTTCCGGCCTCTCCAGGCATGGCGCAGCACAATGGCCGGCAACAGCCCCAGGAAAAGCCTATCATCCTGAAGGCAGCTTGAAGAGACTTTCTATCGTTGCAGTATTGTCACTGAATCAACGTGCTTTGTAGATGTCGATGAATGCGCTCGAGGGACACACGACTGTCTGGGAGACCTGGCGCAATGCGTCAACCGGCGGGGAAACTACCTCTGTCAGTGTCCGGACGGGTATCAGATGGACTCCAGATCCAAAACGTGCAGAGGTGGGTGTTGGCACAACCAGAGGCGAAACTTGATCCAGATTTTCTCCGTGCTGGAAGTTCAGCTCCTCACCAGAAGTCTGCACATTTTCGTGTTTTCAGACATTGATGAGTGCACGCAGTTTGGTGGCACTGTGTGCGCCACCAACTCTGACTGCGTCAACTCGGAGGGCAGTTTCCGCTGCAGCTGCAAGGCGGGCTTCAAGTCCACAGACGGGGGCAACACCTGCATCGGTGAGGTCCAAATGTGTGGGCAAGAAGAAACCTGGTGATGATTGCATAATTAGAAGCTGTAGATTATCTTCGGTGCTTGACCTCGGTCTGGAAATATTTATGCCAAAACCAAATGAACATTTTGGTTTTGTCGTCCGTGGTAGAACGTGGAAGAACTTTTGCATCGATGTTCGATGACAGTGCTCTTTCAAATGTCCTTGCCAAAACGTTTATGGGCCAAGGATGTTCGTAGAACCTGTTTTCTCAGTAGAAACTGCCGCGGTGTGCTTAAATGTGAGCTGAAATCTCTTTTCACTTCAAGCCTTGCTCGAGATTCTTGTTGCTTTCGCCGTGATCAATTTCGAGTCTCACCACACGCGCGTGTGGAGTTTCTCGAAATTGTGTGTGAGCCGACAGTGGAGCATCTTTCCTGTTTCTCGCGCCGGGCTTTGTATGTAGACGAAGACGAATGCTTGTCACCGGGCATCTGTCAGCACAAGTGCCGCAACACTTGGGGATCGTTTGTCTGTTCCTGTTACACGGGCTACAAGGTGGCGGCAGACGGCCGTACCTGCGAAGGTGAGTGAGGACTGCGACGTCTTGCAGTGTAGGAATGTGAACCGCAGAGAAATTTCCTTGTTATTTCTTTGGAGAATTCCCGTGCTGTTTCTTGTAAATGACCAAAAGAGGCTGGCATAACGAAGACACTTGCAGGCATGTGAGATGGAGCACCTTGTACGCAAATAAATGCTGAGGAAAGAACTTTTTACGTTCCATGTTTTCAAATCTTGTGCTGCAATTCAAAACGCTTCGGAGTCCGTTTTGCACAGCACGTAGAGTTGCTTCGTCCTGTTTTCAGACATAGACGAGTGCAGTTTGTGGTCGGAGCGTGGAGGACGCCTGTGCGTCGGCGTCTGCACCAACACACCGGGGTCCTACACGTGCGGCTGCCCCGACGGCTACAGAATGCTCGGAGATGGCAGAACTTGTCAAGGTGAGTACTGCCCCGTGTGGCCAAAGATCCGAAAAAGGTCGCAGGAAGACTTTGTGGCGACGGAGGACCTGGTCTTGGAAGAAAAGATTCCGAGCTGACCAGAATGGATGAGAGAATTCTTGTTGACGTTTTGTCGTCTTTGGGGTCTGTGTCTTGGCTTCATGACAGGAAAATTTGAAACTGTACAATCGGATTTCGCAACAACCTCTCGTCTTGAAGGGACGACTCTTTTGAGCAGTTCTCTCTTTTGTTTCTAGTGGTCTCACGACACGATAACTATGACAGGAGGCGAGGTGATCTCGATTCTCGTTTTGCCTCTCTGGCTCGTTCTTGACAATCAAGAAGTCTCGCGCTTTGGAATAGGCTGTCGAATTTTCTTGCCTTTAGGCTTCGTTCAAGATTGCACGTTCTACCATCGCTCTGCTTCTGATAAAACATAGGTAAACGGTTTTATCGAGTAAGAGCTGTAGATGCGAAACCAGCTTTGCGGCGGAAAAGTAGAATGACATCAGTAGCCACTCACCACTCAGTTGCAGAAACCAAAAACCAACCTGAGACATTCTCCACCTCAGTGCAGTGAATGGAGAATAGGACACATGTAGCGAAGGGACAACACGAGCCACAGCTGTGGTTTGCAGTGCATTGTCCCTGGACATCTCTTGGTTCAGACGCACTGACAGATTCTTCGCTTGACATTCGCCGTGCTGACCTGTTCGCATCTTTGCAAAACTTGACATTTCTCGTTTCTTTGTGATGTTGTCTTCAGTGGTGTCACGAAACAACTACAACAGGAGGAGAGGTAGAGTCTGGTGAAACCATCTTGTGTCGCTGCTCAGAATTGCAACTTCATGTTGGTTTGATTCTGCTCGGTTCTTTTCAGACGAAAACTTGCATTTTGTACGATGATCCTTGAGGCGTCGCTGTGTTGTGTGTTGGTAGAAATAGTGCTGAGTGCTTCGGGTTTTGTCACAAGTGTCGATACCAGAGAATTTCCTCAAGTTCGGATGCGCCTGGATTCTCTTCTTGCATTGTCTGATTCATGGATTGGCCTTCAGTCTCCAAAATAAACTTTGTCTGCAAGTTCTGTGCACCTGCGATTCAATGAAATTTGCCTGAAAAATCGGAATTCCATTGAAGAAAGGCCCATTGTTGCTTTGTTTGAATTCCACTTGAATGCTCTTGAATTGTGGACGAGGAAACTAAGAACAGATTGAAGGAAGCAGAATAGATCAAGATCGATGTAAGAAAAGACATTGTGCGATCAAATTGTGAAAATTGTGATCTCAGAGTTGCTGACATTCTGTCAATAGTCCACACAAGTTCGTGTGAAGGTGTCGCCAAATGCTTGCGCGAATACACCTGAGAACATAACACAACTGTTGTTTGTTTTAGTGAGCTCAGGATATGATAGCAGAGGAAGAGGTGATTGATTTCTTTTACATTTTCCCCTCTTTGAAAAGAAGGTGCAGCTGGAGCGTGAGACTAACTTCTGCACTTCGACGAACATACAGCTTTGAAACTTGAACCCAAGCGAATGTTGCCATTGTCGAATGAAAGCACGACAACGAAAGAAAAGGACGGACATAAATCAGGATCCGAACGCAATGACGTTGATGTGACAGTTTACGATGTTTTGTGGCTTGAACAAATCTCACGTTCGGTGACAGTTGTGGCGCAAATCATGTTCTGTTGCGAACCGAAGAATTCAATCCTAAAACTACGGATACAATCAGTGTCCCCTTCAAGTGCTGCCTTGCATCCCTCTTCACCGGACGCCTCTCTTTACGAACAGACCTGGACGAGTGCGCCCTCGGGACGGCCAACTGCAACGGGCCGAACGACTTCTGCATCAACACGCGTGGCGAGTACAAGTGCGAGACGGTCGAGTGTCCCAAGGGCTTCGTGCGCGCTCCGTCCCTCGGCAGCAGAAACAAGTAAAACGTCCACACGCTCTCTGCACGGATGTTACCCGATGTACCACAAACACAGACTCAGAAAGACTGTTGCAAGAAATTTGGGTGCAATGATACAGCTTGGAACGTGGCCACTTTGCATGGTTTCCGTTTTTCCCCAAATCGCAGTCATTCTGTCTCAACTTGGTGCCTTGTCGGGTAACATCCATTTTCTCTCACGTTGAACCACTATGTTGTCGCGTTTTGAACTAATTGTTTCGTGCACATGCAAGTTGACATCGCCAATCACAACACAAATAACAAATGGATGAAGACTTCTCGTGGGGCCGCTGAGCGGTGGTTTTCCTTCTCACAACTCATACTGGCGCTTGTGTGGTACTGAGTTACTGTTGCACAAGACTAAATCAAGTGCACACAATTGTTTCCTTTGAGAATGAAACAGTCACACAACTTGTTGCGGTCAGAACTCAACAGATCTATCAGGTTCAGCAGGCCAAATCGATGTCCCAGGCACCTGTCAGGTGGTGCGAGAAATGCATCAGGTGCTTCAGATGAAACGAAAGAAGGAAGGAAAAATGGAAAAGAACTGCTTTGAAAGATGTGTAGATATCTATTTTTGTGACGTTTGGCCACAGAATGAAATTTCCTGTGCTTTTCTTTGGTTTGTTGCGGCCACGGTATGAATTCAGGGCTCGTTTTGGCTTGCGCAACACTGATCCAACCAGGCCCCTTGTTCCAAAGTGTGATTCAGCATTATTATCTCTCACCTGTTAGCTTGCTGGTCTAATCGCCTGCGCGTTTTTGCCCATCTCGTCTGCTTGCAGCAACATCCGATGTCAGCGACGCACGTTCGTGTGTCCTCAGGGAGACCAGGAATGCCTCTACGCGCCGCTTTCCTACTCCGTCAACTTCATCACGTTTCCCAGCAACATCCGTATTCCCGCCGACCTCTTCACGATGCGCGGGCCGCTGTCGCGCTTCCGCCGCCTCGAGTTCGACCTGAAGCTGAACGAAGCGCGCGACCCGGTGACCGGCGCGTCGCGCGTCGGCACCGACTTCTTTCGCGTCAAAGAAGTCGGGCCCAACGAAGCGGTCGTGCAATTGCTGCGCAAGATCGAAGGACCGCAGGACATCGAGCTGCAGCTCAACATGAACATCTACAGCAAAGAGTTCCAAGAGGCCAACCCGCAGAAACAGGAAATCTTCTTTGGAACGGCCGTCGCCAAAATCAAAGTCTATGTCACCCAATAACGACACTGAAGCGCCACGTTTCTTGCGCCGAGTCAGACCTTGGATTGTAGCTGCACTGTGCTGAAGTTGACAAAGGATTTTCACGTCCCGATTGTTGTCAAGCGGGTTTCTTTTTGAGTTCGTGGTCACACAGTGTGTTTGATGTGAAAGTCTTCAACGTAGTGTCAGTATTGCCCTGCCTGTGCGACACTAGGTCGACGAATTCGGCTGCAGGATGAGCAGGTTCTGTCCGTGACTTTCGTGCACCGGCACGTTTGGCAGGCCGACAGATTTATTTCACGCATCGTGGTGTGAAAAAGACGCGTTGAGCAGGATCGTCGCAAGTCTCATTTTCCACGCATTTCTGATGGGTTCATTGAAACGTATCACGAACAAACACCGTGCAACGTTTGGCATTGTTGTGCCGAATCCTATGCGTTGCGCAAAACTCTCCACGTTAGTGATGAGACGAATGATCCATTGTTGGAGGTTGGGGGGGGGGTTCTTGGGAAAAGTTGTGTTCTTTAAAATGTTTTGAAATAGATAATTCTTTGTCGATGTGTGCAGAACTATATTTTTGTGAAGACAGTAATTTTGCAAGCCGTTTCGCAGAGATCAGATGTGGTGCAAATGAACAAGTTGTTGGTGGGAGGGGGGCGATTCATTGCCACGAAAGACACAAGGGAAACAGAACTGGAAAACAACAGCAGTTTATGTTTCGGAGATTGGGAATAAAGGCAAATGAAATTTTTTGAGAGCGTGCGCTGTCTCTAAAATCTGTATCCGATCGAATGACAACACTAACATGTCTCTGTGCAGTGACTCGTGAGTTTATTCGGCACCACATCACAACGCATGCAGGTAAAGTTCTCGGTTCTGAGCTCAGGTGGGAAGGAACCTGCAAGACATTCGTCAAAAGAGGGAGAAAAAGGTGTGCATATCTCCGGAATCTGTCAAAATTGTCTCGAAAGGGAGTCCTGGTCCAAGAATGTGCAGCTGTATCGACACATTTGTTCAACTACCTCCCAGCAAACCACTCTTGTGACCTTGTACGGTGGGTCATCGGGTGCTTCTGTCTTGCAGCATCCCCAGCGAGCCGTACCAGTTCTCGCTGCGGAGAGACCGTGTTCCTGTCGCGCGCCAAGCGCAGATCATCCGCAGCTTGTACGTACAGTCGCTTTTCCAATGTTGTTTCAGTGTAAAATTTCATCTGAATATTTTATTTCGAATCGCGCATAATTCAGCGTGGCGGAAGCTACTGGCATTGGGCACGTTCGATGATGTCTCATTCCAGCCACATCGAGGATGTGGGCATCGTGTGTCAGCGCCTCGACTGCAGGGCGAGCGACGTGGCGTGCGTGCTCAACAAAACCAAGTCGATCCAATGGCAGTTCCTCTCGCTTCCCTCCATCCCGTTTGTACCGAATCCAATGGCAAGTCTGGCCACACACACACACACACACACACACACACACACCACACGTTCATTTATCCCTTCTGGACGACGACAGAATCTGGCGTGAATTGAACGGAACAGCCGTGCTTGTGGTGATATTTGCTTTCGCCTCACTGTTGACAAGAACACGACGTTTCAGTTGGATACCGTTTGCATTTTCAAGTGCTGGTTTCAGATGATGTTTGTGATCTCTCGCGCAGGTGCTGCTGAACGTGAAGCCGATCGGCTACTCTGTTTACCCGAATGTCGTGTTCACGATCGAAGAAGGGAACAGCGAGCGTCACTTCGACATCCAGACTCAGGAGAGCACCGGCAACACAGGTACGAGCAGAAACAACGCTGTGAATGCGTTCAAAAAACCTACAAGTTGTTTTACCCCCCCCCCTCCTTGGTACAGCAACCTGTCCACACATGACCGCCACAGACAAGGATACGGGAGTGAACCTAGATCAGTGCTCGCGGCTGATAATCACTTGTTTGGATGGAAGAGGGTCGTGTGTCACTCATCTCTTTGGTTGCAAAAAATCAACATCAAATCCAAGCGTTGCGTTGTGGAAATTCCAAGGCCGGGGGTGGGGGGGTGGGGTCGAGTGTTGTGTGATGTTCGCGCGACTCAACAATGCACTTGTTTGACCTGGAGGGAAACTGAGCTGTACTGCAGCACCGTCTTGCAGGTTTGCTTCGCCTGCTGAAGCCGATCTTCGGGCCGCGGAGCTACACGCTGCGTCTGCGCATGGACAACAAAAACGTGTACGGGACAGTGATCACGGTGCACAACGCTATCGTCACCATACACGTTTCCGACAACAACTTCTAGAGATTCACATACGCAACGTTGCACTGTTCAGGGACAGACCAAGTTCTACTTGAAATTTTCGCGAAGCCTGCAGACTTTGTTGTTTGTGTGTGTGCGTCAGATTTCTGTGCCGCTACGTGACAGCGGTAAGGGAAACAAAAACGGAACGGAACACCCAGACCGTTTTGAACTGACGAGGCCAACTTTGAAATGAGTGACCCTGGAACGTTTGCATTCTCGACGTGACCACAAGGAGTTCCGCGTTGTTGAATCAGTTTTGTTCGAACTATGTGACGTTGAATGAGATGGCAAGTTAGGAGTTTGAAAATGGAAATACATCGATTTGAAACGTTTGCAGCAACCTTTCCTCGCCCGTCTCGGTTGTTCCCAGAATTCTGTTCAATCTCACTCAGGTTTCGTTCTGAAATACTTTTGTGTTGGTATTTGTAGCAATAAACATTTGTTCTGTCCAGCGTTCTTTGAGTGTTTTGTACACAAGGTTTGTTCTGTCCAGCGTTCTTTGAGTGTTTTGTACCCAAAGGGACAAAAAGTCATTTTTGCTTATTTATTTCACGCCCGTAAGTCAAATGCAGTGTGACGCCGTTTTGATCCACAAAGGCGAAACGAATTGCAGTTTTCACCTGTGCATTTCAACAACACACCACAATGCTGATGTTTGTGAATGAAACCGTGCTGCAGCATCGTGACAACCTCGACAGACAGTCTTTTGTTCTGTGCAGTCTTCTGAGTCTCATGGCTGCATTCGCAAAGCCCCATCCAATCGGATGATTTCACCATTGATGTAGGGATTTTCCACGATACTCTGAGCCAGGTGCGCGAATTCTTCTGGGTTCCCGAGTTTTGCAGGAAATACCACGGTTGATGCCAGGAAGTTCCGAATTTTTTCCGGAACGTAGCTGATCAAGGGTGTTTCAAAGAGACCTGCAAACAAGAGCACGGGAAGGTAAAGACACGTGACTTCACGGCCGCGCACAGGTGATCCTTGCTGGATAGATCAACCGTACATAGCCAGGCTCAGCACCAATAATTTTTCTTTTTGGGGTGAAGACTGACAATTTCCCAGCGAAGTCTGAAGGTATTGTCATTTTTCCGCGGGAGGGGGGGGGGCTGACCCAAGTGGGGGATTCCGAAACCAGTCCAAACAGGAGGGGGGGGGGCATACGAAGCTTGAATCGAGGCGGAGGGGGTCGGGCAGACCACAAGAGAAATTTTTCCCGGGCGCACCAACGCGTACCCTGTCGGCGTTTGCTAGAAACCAAGCCCAGCCAAAATTGCAAACTTCCACCGCAGCGATTTTCAGGATTCAGGCAGGTTTTAGCCTACTATTGCCCGTGAAAATCGCGCTGCTTACCTGGAGCAATGGTATTGACTCGAATGCCTATCATCCCCAAATCTCTGGCAATCGGAAGCGTCATTCCCACGATAGCACCTTTACTTGCAGAGTACGCCGCCTGACCCCGTTGCCCTGAAGTCAAAAACAAGAATGTCAAGGCAGTGAACGGTCATTGTCTCGGCACGTCTGTGTGCGAACGGAGCTGTCCGAACAAGAGTTTCCCCAAGTTTTGTTCTGTGGAGGTGGGGAAGGTGCCAGGGGGCTTTCGATTCGGTCCAAAAAAGAATCTTGCAGGTGCAGGAGGTTCAATCAGATTTTGACCAAGCACAAGAACTTTTAGGTCAGGTTTAGTCTCCGGTTTGGCCGTTTCCTCCAGGAGTCGTGGGAAATCTCAAGTATCATAACTTATGATAAGGTAAACAGTGAACTTAGGCTGCCGCGTTCAAGTAGACTGAAAAATCTTCACTGGCCAGAAAATTGATGCTCTGGTTCTTTTGCCATTTTCAATGACAAAAAAAACAACAACACCCAAACGTCAAGGGTTACCTTCAAAAGCAGCGATACTGGCGGTGTTGATTATGCAGCCCTTTTGACCGTTGGGGTTTGCCTCGTTTTTGTTCATGGCTTGTGCAGCAAGGCGAATCACATTGAAAGTTCCTACTGTGTTGACCTGAAATCAAGCAGCCATGATTCACAAAAATACATCCAAGGATGCCGCGGTGACTTGAACTTTGAACAAACAAAAATTCAAACGAAACGAACGTGGTGAGCGATAATGGGGTGACATTGGTTAGTTGGTTGTGGTTTGTTATCAACACCAGGTGCTGCAACTTACCCAACTTACCAACTTACTCCCTGGAACTTTTTCTTACATTT
>JAAUXT010030596.1_pt1 | contig 19455 bp, 28 predicted proteins | sample 7278171 | NCBI WGS metagenome assembly JAAUXT01 (sample SAMN14350112, study PRJNA611818) | marine sediment metagenome | isolation source: surface marine sediment (1.8m) | place: French Polynesia: Moorea | collected 2018-08 | reverse complement strand
TGTTGATTTGGATCGGATTCGTTTTCCAGTTGGGAAAGAACAAAGTGTGCCGGGCATAGCAACAGCAAAGCAGGTGAGATTTACACATCGAAAAGACCAATCCCGTTGACTTGTTTGCTGAAAATGAACTGGTTTTGGTCTTGAACGTTCGTTTTGTTTGTCTGTCGCTCATACTGTTGGGTCGTGAGGATATAAAATTGAGCTGTTGCGTCACCTCTTTGCTTGAAGGTTGAAGTATTTGTCATGGAATAGAAATCAACCCCAATCAATTTTTTATGATATTTCAAAAAGTTTTTTTTGTGCTATTTTTAGTCATAGAGTGTGACTTAAGTTGTTAGTATTTGTCTGGTCTGTCTGTCTTATCTATACACACCCCAAAATGGGGGGGGTCACTATGTCTTGGAAAATTTGGGCCACACTCAATTCTAAAGAAACCTGTATGACCCCCCCTACTGCTGAAATTTTCCATGATTTAGTGAGGGTCACTACATGATGGAAAATTTTGGCTGCCTTCAAAGGGTGGCCAAAATTTTCTGTTACATAGCAACCCCCCTAGTTTTACTATGTCATGTAAAAGTTAAAGTTAGGTTTGGCTCAACCAAAAAATTTGAAGAGTATTATTGATTGCTGTTGAACTGGCAAATACCAGAAGATGAGCAACAGTAGTGAGAACTGGTGAGTTGAGTGAGGATTTTTAAATTGTGGAATATATACAGAAATATATTACATTTTAGCCATAATCAGAGAATAGTATAAATATATTACATTTTAGCTATAATCAGAGAATAATCACTGAAACAAGACTTGATTTCAAACCAGAATATATGATAGAAAGCCCCACAAAAAGTGCTTTTTTGTCTTCAAAAAGTGCTTTTTTTTCTTCAAAAAGTGCTTTTTTTGCTTTTTTTTTTTTTTGAAAAATTGCTGTACAAGGACTGACTTCATTTTGATTCCATCATTGACTAATAATATCAAAAGTCAAATCCTAACATAAAAAGACCACCCCCCATTTTTGGTGTTAATTTTTGAGCATCAAAAGGGGGCCTTATACACGGGATTTTATGGTATGTACATGTGTGTGTGTGTGTTTGCGTGTGTGTGTGCATGTGCGCTGTGTGTACTCAAGCCCCGATCCTTTCTTCCCACGTGTCCAAACTCACTTCTTCCTTTCCACTTCCCAAGGGTGTCACACAGGCAGCCCTACACAAGGCTGTGTGGAGTTCTTGTTGCTGTGTGTCAACTTGTTTTGTTTCCACGTGTTGCTGCAGGGAGTTCAGGCGGAGCACGATGACGTCACAGCAGCCGAGTCACGTGTCCGGGATCTGCAAGACGAGATCCGCCGCCTCCGAGCCAGGCTCAAGCAACACAACCTGTGAGTGGAAATAGTCACACACACGCACGCACGCACGCACACACACACACACACACACACACACACACACACACACGCGCGTGCGCGCGTCTGTCTTCTGTGTTTCTGCCTCTCTCTCTCTGTCTCTCTCTCATTCTCTCTCACACACAGACGCACACAGTCATTCTGATTGCTCTTCACAAGTTTGTTTTGCCTCCACAGACACGTGTTGCCATCGCAGTTTACTCTGTTTCTGTGTTCCCGTGACACACACAAAACATACAATTTGGAATTTGTTTCAGCGTTTGATGCGCAAGAATTGCAATTTATTTCAGAGAGACGCTGGGTGCAGAGGTGGTGCCGGTGTCGAGCAGCACTCCGACCCGCTCCCGGGGGCGGCGCCACCGTCGCGCGGCGTCGTCCTCACCGCAGCGCCCTCTGACGTCGGGCGTAGCGGTGACGCGGGCGGCGTCCTCGTCCCCGCAGCGGCGCCCTCTCGGGGACAGCGGCGCCCTGCACCGCCAGGTGGCGTTCCTCTCGAGGAAGGTGGAGGCGCTGCGGACGGAACTCGAGCTGAAGGTACGTGGTGTGTGTGTGCGCGTGTATGCTATTGTGCCAGTTTGTGTGTGTGTGTGTGTGTGTGTTTGTGTTCATGTCTGCGTGTAAGTGTGTGCGTGTGTGTGGAAGTGTTTGTGTGTGCAAGTGTGTGTGCGTCAACATAGGGATTGACCGATACCTCGAGACAGCACAGCACTGAACAGTGGCAAGCCACAACGATGTCGTGCGACATCGGAACAGCGACTCACACGCGATGACCTCGTTTTCAGAGCACGGAGCTGGAGACGGTGCGCGGGGCGCATGCGCGGCGTCTGGAGCGGCTGCGCGCGCTGCAGCGTCACTTCCGCTTCCTGAAGCAGGAGACGCAGGTGGAGCGGGAGGAAAACGGGTGAGGTCAGAGGCGGAGGCAGGCCGCTGAAAAGTATTCGAAGAAACAGGGGCTGTCAAATCTTGGGCAGACAAACTAAGTTGTCCACTTCCCCCAAAAAGGTAGATGGTGCCCTTCCAAGGTCAGAAAAATATTCAATATCTGTTTTTGTCTCTCCCAAGATCTTGGCTCCTTTCCCCATCAGCAAATGGAGACACGCCATCACTATCAGGGCCGCAATGTGGTGCCTGTCTGCGCCGCTTGGTGTTCTTGTGTTCTTCTCCGGTCACGGCGCGTGGCTGCACCAGTGGGTGTTCTTGTGTTTCCTCACTGAAGGGCACTTGCCTGCTCCTGGTGGTGTTCGTGTTGTGCTTCATGCTGGCGCGAGTCTATATCAGCGATGCGTTCTTTTTTGGGGTTCGTTACTGCACGGTACATATCTGCACCGGCAGCTGCTCTTATGTCACTGACTGTCGCGCCTGCGCAGAGCGAAGCGGCGGAAGACGCCGAAGCTGAAGCCTGCTCACCCGAGGGCGCTGCAGCACGAGGACAGCGACGCCGTCTGGAACGAGCTCGCCCTCTGTCGGCGAGAAAACAAAAACCTCGCCGTCCAACAGTGAGTCAACAAACAAACACACACACACACACACACACACACTCTCTCTCTCTCTCTCTCTCTCTGTGTCTCTCTCTCTGTCTCACTCACATATACACACACGCACACCTCTGCAGCGCGAATCTGCAGGAGGAAGGGGACACATTGCGCGTGCAGATGACACACATTTATTCTCACACCCCTCTCTTTCTCTGTCCGTCTCTCTCTCTCTCTCTCTCTCTCTCTCTCTCTCTTTCTCTCTCTCTCTCTCTCTCTCTCTCTCTCTGTCTCTCTCTCGCACACGCAGACACACGCACACGCACGTACTGGTTGCAGCGCGAACCTGGAGGAGGAGGTGGACACGATGCGCGTTCAGACGGCGCAGGACGCGGCGACGATCCATGAGCTGAGGACGTGTCTGGAGCAGGAGCGCGAAGGTGAGGACCACGTCTGTCCAGACGTGTTCTATTTACGCTTGAACTTCTCCCCGGGAAGGCAACGATGACGTCACTGATACAAGAGGCGAAGGTAACGATGACGTCACACTGGGAGGGGCGCGTCGTGCGGTGTCTGCACGTAACTCAGGAGGTGCGGTCGCCTCCACTGCTGACGTCAGGCCAGAGTCTCACCTTGCGTCGTGCGTCGCGCCCCTGTTCTTTTCAGCGCAAGTCACGTATCAGCGAAATTTGTCTTCGGACTGCTGGACGGCAGAAGAAAAATCAATCACAAAAGATTTTGATAAAGGACGGTGTTTTCTCGCACCCGGCAGAGCTGCAGTTTCTGGTTGAGCAGCAGGAGGAGGAGAATCGGAATCAGGCGAGGGACGTGACCTTCACCCCGAAACAGGTGCGAGGGCGCTGCGCGTGTTAGTATATGTATGTGTGTGCTGGTGTCAACATTGTGTGTGTCTATGTAAGTGTGTGCGTGCCTGGGTGTCAGCTTGTGTGGTTTTGTGTGTGTGCGTGCATGTGCGTGTGTGGTTTAGCGCTTGTGTGCTTTTGTGTCATGTGTGCTTGCGCATGACTTCAGCGTACACGTGCAATGTGCGCACGCACCCGTGTGTGCGCTTGCGCACGCTGATTTCGCAGACCGCGCAGTGTTTTCTCTGCACTCACTTCGTCATTGTTTCCGCGCATGCGTCGTCAGCTGGACGCAGCGAAGCGGAAGGTGCTGGGGATGCGGCGGAGCTGCGAGGAGCTCCGGGAGAAGCTCAGCGTCGCCGAGGGGGAGCTGAGGGCCGCCCGGGACGAGGCCAGCACCACCCGGGCGGAGCTCAGGGCGGCGCAGGAGGAACAGCAGGAGCTGCAGCAGCGACACGAACACCTGGCGGGAGATAACAGGTACGATATCAGAGGTTCTCAGTGCGCATGCTCCTGCCAGGGAGAAGTGCATCACGTGGTAGTCAGCGGTCTGTGCAGCGAACAACTGGTTGTGTGTGTGTGTGTGTGAGTGTGTGTGTGTGTGTGCGTGCGTGTTCGTGCCTGTCCAGTCCGCCGCACAATATGTTCCTGACACTTGCACGGACATTGTCAGAACAAACCACAGAGGACGACATTTCCTTGGTGTTGATATGTCAGGCTTGAAACGTGGTTCCTTTGTAGGCGGCTGCGGAAGGAGGGAAACTCACTCAAGGAAGAGATCGCCGAGTGGAAGATCGAGAACACCAACCTCAAGCGAGACCTTTTGAGGTGCCCAGAGCACACACACGCACACAAACGCACAAACAAACACACACATACACATACACACACACACACAAACACACACACACACACACACACACACACACACACACACACACACACACCAAACAAACACCAAACATACTACAACCAACAAGCACACCACAACGCAAGATACACACTCACAATCACGCACAGATACTCACAACACATAAACACGCAAATACAAAGTTTGAACAGAAAAAACAACAGATCTGTCGTTGGCCTTGCGGGCAGCTCCTACAAATCCCGTGTTACACGTTTTGCGCAGTCTGCGGAGGGAACTGCGGCGTCGGGCCAAGACGACAAGTGCGCGGAGCGGTGCCGCCCCCGCCCGGCGGGCGTCAGGTAGCGGTGGCGCCCCCTCGCGCCGCTCGGCGGTGGCGCGGCGCTACCAGGTGGCGCTGAACCGCTCCATCGCGTCCATGAAGGAAGTGTTCGGAGAGCTGGACGAGGACGGGTGGGAGGAGGTCACGTCACTCACGCCCAGGTGAGAGGGCGATAATTGAGGGCGTGGTGCACGCCATACAGAGGGCGATAATACAGCATGTGGCAGCGCACAGCTCACGCTGTGCTGTAATTGGACTGGTGCTATGCCTGCGTCTTTCAGCACGTGTACGAAGGCGAGAATGGAAAGCTCGTCTGTTTGAACAAAGATTTCTGAAAGAACCTGTCGCGCTCTCATTGTCTCGGTTTCCTTTGTACTTCATGGGAACCTGCCGCATCGTGATCTTCTTTACAGCGACACGTCGGCTCCCACGGAAACGGCGGAGACGTCCGAGAGTCTCGGACACACGATCGTCGAGGTGGCGAAGGCGCAGCAGAGCAGAGACGAGGACGGCGTCAGCAACGGCGTCGACGGCGACGTCACTGACCTCGAGAAGCGTCGCGCCGCCACCCACGCCCGGCGTTCCGTCTCGCCCACGCCCAGCCCCGCCCACAGCACGCCCAAACGCCACAACACGCCGCCCGTCCACATCCCGCGGTCTCAGCTCAGGGACGCCCTGCAGGTGTGTGTGTGTGTGTGTGTGTGTGTGTGTGTGTGTGTGCCCGGGTTCTCAGGTATCTCGAGCACATCAAACTTTTGTGTGTGTGTGTGTGTGTGTGTGTGTGTGTGTGTGTGTGTGTGGTGTCCACGTGTGAATCACGTGTGGTCGTATTCGTTGTGTTTTTGTTTTTGAACTCTGCATTCAGATCTTGAGAACCAACATTGTTCTTTTCAGGAATCACGCAGGAAACAACAGACGCCGAGGCAGCTGGAAATGGGTTGGTTCCAATTCCGTCTCCCGACCAGACCGAGATGGAAGACACCCGTACATTTTGAAATTTGAAATTTTCCAAGCACCAAATTATTTCAATATATTGTTGGGTATTTCCACGGCAAATGGAGCAGATCACACCGTGATTTCATTCATTCATTCATTCATTCATTCATTCATTCATTCATTCATTCATTCATTCATTCATTCATTCATTCATTCATTCATTCATTCATTCATTCACAGGACCCAAGTTCCGGGACGTCGCCCTGTCTCCCGTGCGATGGGGAGACGATCCGCAGCAGGAGGAGCAGCGCACGGTGACGCCCTCCAGCGGCGCCGTCAGTGCGCAGGCGCCGCCGCCGCCGCGGAGCAGGACAGGCGGCGCCACCTCGCTGCAGCGCCAGCAGATGTCCGTCCTCAGACAGCGCGTCTCCAGCCTCCAAAAACAAGTACGTCTGCAGTGAGTCGAGACCCGCACCCTGTTGATGGGGACCAATTTTTCACGTGAACAGGTGTGGACAAACTGATGCCGTTCTTTCGGGGTTCTTTCGAGATTTTTGGATTCTCGGGTGACATCAGAGAAACCTGAAAAGGATGCAAGAGTCAGAGGTGTGTGGCTCTCGAGTTCCAGGTCGAAATCTCGGACGACAGCTTCAGCGAAGATAAGAAAGACAGTGCCCGCATGTTTGAGAACGTTCGAGGCTCTCGGACCTTTGATGGCTTCTCGGGCGTCCAAGAATTGCCAAACAGATTTGTTCCATTATGTGTTGGAACTTGCACTGTGCCACAGCCTCCATCGGCTTCGGTGTTGTTGATTGCAAGGAATGGTGGTGTTCACGTTGTATTTCTTGTGCCTCTCCAGGTGGCGGTACTGAAGACTGCCAAGAACGGCGCCAACCGGAAGTGCGCCGACCTGACCCGGAAGGTGGCGTCTCTGCAGGCGGAGCTGGAGCTGAGCGAACAGAGACTCCACACCGCCAAACTCACCGTCCAGGTGAGCGGCCGTCTTCGTTGCGCCTTTGCAAGACTCTGATGTTGCCCTGAATACTTTCAAGCGCGCGGTCGCCGAAGGCAAGCCTTGCGCGCACATAGTGCAATTTTCTTCGCTGTGCGTGTCTCAGGGGGTGGGGGTGGGGGATTGTTCCCCTGTTATCAGAATTTCGCCAAAAATCTGCAAGTTTCCTGTCAGCCAAATGTTGTATGGGCAATGCTAACTGCGTGGAACCGCGCGCTTTCAAGACGTAGCCTTCACGCCCGTGAACGTTTCCTTGTCCGTCTATTGCTGAATTCATACAGAGCTACGGCAGCGGTTGCATCAGCGGCAGCGGAAGAAGGTCACCATTGAGTGCAATGTCCACAAATTTGTTGCATTAAGAATCAGCTCCCAGCAATTGTCTGTGGCAAGCTACTTGCGGCACATTGGGCATCATGTTAAATGTCGGAGCAGCGTCAGGCGTGTGAGACAGAGCGGCTGACCACACGCCCTGACCCCCCCCCCCTCCCTCCGTGCCCGCCCCCCGAATTCACTGCGCGTCCGGAATCCTTGACTCCATCTGTGTTTGTTTCTCACAGCGTCAGTCGTGTGAGGCGGAGCGGCTGAAGCTTGAGAAGGACGACCTCGCGCACCGGCTCGACAACGCCGCCGACAGCATCGCCGCCGACGCCGCCGCCGCTGACGCCGCCCGTTCCCATAGCGACGCCGCCGAGGTCATCTCCCTGCAGGCGCGGCTCAAGGTGAAGGACGAAGCGAGGACGCCGCCATGTTTGTTGGGGAGGCGGGGGTTGCGGGGGTTGCGCACGTTTTCTCCTGACTACCAATATTGGTATCTGAGTCAAGTTTTGTGACAAAATGCTCTGACAGATCCGGGGACATTGGCCCTCTCGTGACAACCCCCCCCCCCCCAACAAAAGATTCACCCCAAAATGAAAGTTCAATCCCGGATCCGCTTGACAAATTTGCCAACAAAATGCGTCCACAGCTTTGCCGTTCTTCCAACCCCACGACCGAGATCCGAATCTATCTGTTCGCAGACGCTACGTCAGCGCTTGTCCACTCAGGACTGACTCACTCAGGACTCTTCCATTGCAGAGCGTGACGGGGGAGTCGAGTCGCCAGCTGCAGCAGATCCGGGAACTCAAGTCGGAGAACTCCACCCTGCAGGAGAAGGTTCAGAAACTGCAGGACAAGTGAGTGCGCTGGAGTGTGTGTGTGTGTGTGTGTGTGTGTGTGTGTGTCCACAATTTTGGTCACACGAAGAAGATTGGTGTGAAGTCGGGACCAACTTTACACGGCACAGATTTTACGTAGCTCACATGTTTTCCACGTACCTCAACAGAAAGGACGTGCAAATTGACGTGGTTGGCAAGAAAAGCACAAGTTGGTTGGTCCGACCCGAAATTTCGCTCCATGCTGAAAAGTCACGTGTTGCTTCAGGTTGAGTCACGTGGAGAGGGACGTGACGCAGAAGCGCGCTCTGGTGGAGGACCTGCGGCTCAGGCTCAAGATCGCAGAGGAGAACGCCTCGTCCGACGCCACCTTTCTGGTGGGTGCGACAGCAGATTCAGGGGTGGTGGTGGGGGCCGGAGGGGGATCCAGGGGTGGGGCGAAGCAAGACGCACCCCAACATTTGTCCTTATCTTCCAGAACCAAAGTCCGATTCAAACAAGGGTACGTCTGAGATACCACAACCCCCCCCCCCCCAACTTTTGAAGTCATTTTTAGGGTGAACGGGGCATTTTTCTCACGGGTGAATACGTGTTGCTCTGTTTCCATTTTGCAGACGGATGTTGAGAATCGGGTGAAGAGTCTGACGGAGACGAACCAGAGATACAAGGCCCAGGTAAAGCACAGGGCGGTGCAGCCGTTTTCTCAATCACGCGTGTCATGTCATGTGATTGGCTTTTCTGCGGAACACACACAAAGTCCCGTCCTGGGTGTCCTCAGCCTTGACTTGCGCAGTGACCTAAAACAGCGAGACTCAACCTGCGCGAACTTGACCTCAATTTGAACGTTGCTGGCCAGATCGAGTCGTTCAGAACGAGGCTGGCGGCCGTTACCAAGGAGAAGTACGACAACGAGGGCAAGGTCATCAAGCTCTCCGACGAGATCGAGAAGAAGGTACGGACAACCAGTGGTACAGCTGGTGGTACAGCAGACTGGTGGTACAAGCAACTTGTGGCACAACTGACTGGTTACACAGGTGACAAGTAGAACAGTGAACTGGGAGTAGATTAACAACTTGTTGTGCCAAGGATAATTTTGGGAAAGTTGTTCCCCGCATTTGAAAAGAACGTGAGGTTTGGCAGAGAGTGGTGATGACTGTACTGTCAAAAGTTGCTCTGCAACGCCACAGGTTTGCCAATCCCCAATCCCCAATCTCTGACAATTTGTTCATGCACCCCAAGAGGGTGCACGCCACGCCACGATTCCGTGTGAATCGCGCGGACACGTTTCGGAACACTTGTCTCCCAGGTCTAACCGACCACAGCCAATCTGAACGTCGGTCTCTTCAGACGCGGCAGGCGAGCGAGCTGCAGCGGCGCAGCGGGGACCAGCAGAGGGCGCTGGCCGAGCTGGACGCCGTGGCGCAGGCGCAGCTGCGCGACCTGGCGGCGCAGAGCGAGGCGGCCATCGCGCAGGCGCAGCGGAAGCTGCAGGAGGCGACGGGCCAGGCCAACCAGCTGCTCCAGTTCGTCAAGGTCAGTGTGAGGTCGGGACCTATGACGCTCACGAAAGGTAAAAACGTGAACGACCGCAAGCTTGCGCAATGAGAAAATAGAACCCCACATCGGCCTGTTTGAATGGTAAAAGTGGGCGTTTTCTGAGAATTACTGAAATTTGAATCTGCTGCGTGGGCTTCAGTGCGTTCCCGCAGTGCATTTTGCATCCAAGAAAATTGCACGGAATTCACCAGGGAACCGAATTGGAGTGTGTGACAACTGACCCACCAGAATATGTCTGTGGATGGAACGCTGATCGACTGTTGGATTCTGTACTTCAGATCTTCGGGCACGCGATGCTGAACAGCGTGCGGCAGGCGCGCGGGGCGGCGGAGCTGCAGCGGGACCGGGACGCGGGGGACCCGGGGCCGGGGACGGGGCAGCCCGCCGGCGGGGCGCCCACAGACCCCCGGGGCGGGGACGCCCTCCCGCCCGCAGCCCTGCAGAAAGCAAAGCGATTGGCCGGGGACATCCTGCAGCTGAGCCAATCAGAGGTGGACGATCTGATCCACCCGGCGGACTCGGACCAATCAGCGCTGTCCGTAAGTTTCTTCAGTCCCCTGACAGATTGAATTTCTTGATCCTGGATCTCTTCTTTCTTGAATGGCAGACAACTTTTGCTGAAACTGCCTTTTCGCACGCGCTGATTTTCCGGCGTGTGCATTGCAATCACGAAGTCGCAACTGGATTTTGTGGACAGACCTCTTTCCTTGTTGTTTTTGTGCCGACACCAGAATGTAGTATTCAAAGTGGTCAACTCAGTGGAGCAGTGCAAAAAGACCATCAGGTGGCGAATCGCGTGTCAGAATGAAAATAATCAGAAATCCCAGAATAGAGCATTGCATGTGGCCAGTGAGAGGCTAGGCGCGTGTCTTCCCTGACGGGTGTTCTTGTTTGTTCTCAGGACGCGGGCAGCAGCGCGTCCTCCTCGCTCCCGGAGTACACGAAGCAGGACCGGAAGTGGCTGCGGAAGTGGAAGAAGGCTCTCGCCAACAACAAGGTGCAGACAGCAGCGCGCTCTGACGGCCAAGTTTCTTGCGTCGGCGTCCTCACATCCTCACCCTGACTGAGCGCCCCTTTACATTGTGTGACGCACCGTGGACTCTTCGGAGCCAATCTGCACAGCGAGCCTCTGCACGGGCCCGCAGACAGAGCTGCAGTTTCTCCTGCATCGTTCTTCCTTCTGAAGGAAAATTGTCCGCAACTGTTGCACGAACGCTGTGAAAACAAATTGCTCACAAATTTGTTCTGGTTGCGAAGAAGAACCACTAGTGAGTCGCTGCAGGTGGGCACTTTCCGTTGGGCCCCCATGGTCTCGATCCCTGCATCACATTTGCTCACATCTCTCCCCACAGACGGACCTGGCTGTGACTCTGGTGGAACTCTTCATGGAGAAGGTGGAGGAGCGATGTCGCCTCGCCGCAGAACTCCGGTAGCAACAGCTCCATGACAACAGAACTCTGCTCCGTAGCAACGGAAGTCCGGTGCGACCAGGCCCTGGTTTCATCCTCTGGTTGCTCTCAGCTCCCTGGCAACTGAATTCTGGTACCTCCCAGCTTCATGCCAACGTGACTGGAAGACTTTGGTTCTGCCCCATTCCAACTCTGTGGTCAGGAACACGCGCGGGAACAAGCACTTCCAGAGTACTTCTGGCGTCACGGAGACCGCACCGCCTCAATGCTGAGAACTTTCAACTTCCGCTTGTTTCCACGACAAAACCACCAAATCGATTTTTTGTCAAAATAGTTTACTGTACAATCGTCTTCATTTCTGTACAAAGTCACACGAAACTTGCAAAATAAACTGTGATAATCGAGAAAGAGACACGTGATTGAGCTGTTCTTCCCACTTCCGGTTCCACTCACTTCCGGTTTGCATCCGGCAGCGCAACCAGCTCCAATCCAACAAAAACAAATGTCATCTTTGAGATCGACACTCTGAATAAATCTGTTGAAAACCCAGAACAAACTCTTGCAAAACATTTGAATCTTCACAGAAAGAATTTCCTCGAAAACGAAGCATGCAGTAACAGTACGGATTGCTTGAATACGCCTTGCACGGGTAAATGCACAAACACTTCAGCACATGTGTACGCGACACAACACTTGTGACTCCTGGTCTCGTTGAACTTGGAAATCGGCCGCTGTTGGCAACTTCAGACGGCCACATGTCAATCATGATCACGTGTCAACAGCTCATCCGGGTTCGCAAGATTTGCACACAATTCAACAGAGGCCAAGCTGACGCGGGGAAAAAGATACTTCGCGCAACGTATTTTCCTGGTTTCAAATGCGGGTTAAAACGCACGCTTGCACAACGGAATCACGATTGCGTGAAGCCACGCGTGCGCGGAATCACGCATGCACAAAGCAAAGCGCGCTCCTTCTCGCTTCTGACAATGTTGAACTGTACAGGAAGCTACAGACGTTACGTGAGGCAAGGTTCACGCAGAGAGCGCCAAGCCAAGCGTTGCGTCCCTGCACAAAACCAGGCGCTGCATGGCAACACCCACTGACTTCCACAGGGCAGCAAAGTGTGACGCATCCTGTGTGAACGTGACCCAAAGTACGTCAAGATTTGGAAAAGTTCGTGGAAATTCGCAGGCTCGGGCGCGCTCAGTTAGCCGGCCTTCTTGACGTACTCAGCCGACGGCTCCGTGTACTCCCCAATGCTGAACAAATTCGCTGCGTTTTTCTGCAGGTACCTGCAAAATACACGAGACGGGTGTCAAAACAAAGGAGATGGAGCAACTGTGGATTCTTTTGTGTTGCAGACAGGCCAGCTTCAGGCATGACGCATCACGGCCTCGGACAACCGATTATCGCTCAGCGCACGAGAGTGGCGCCCACGTTATCGCCCAGTGGGCTTGCACGGTACCCCCTGCAATCACCCTGTCCACGCGGGCGGTGCCCCCCCCCCCCCTTTTTATCACTCAGTGCACGATGGCGGCGCGGCGCCCTCCGATCACCCGTTGCACATGAGTAGTGCGTCTTTTTGCCTGGTGCGCGAGGGCAGACACACAAGCCATCACCGGTGCCCGGCGCCCACAACTCACAACCCACTAGATCAGCGCCCAACACAGCCACAAGGGCGGCGCTCACAACTTCGCTGGTGGCGCCCCCCCCCTCCTGTGATGCCCCCTGGTCAACTGCGGCGCCCCCTGTTATCGCTCAGTTGAAGGCGGCTGCGCCCCGTACCTGAGGAAGTCGTGAATGTGCGTGAGGAGCAGGTGGATGCTCTTCTCGTCCAGCGGCGTGTAGGCCAGCATCCCGCCCAGCTTCACTGCAACGAAACGACGCGAGGGGTAATCAGGGTGCAGGCCTCAAAACAAGAACACCGACAGGTGTAGACAGGCGCGGTGCGCTGACACCATGGGTGCCGTGTCAAGATCAGGTCCAGGTCACAGTCTTCCAGTGATGTTTTTGTCACACAAGAAACACCTCCGCAATCCTTTCAATTACACTTCTGGCGCGCCTGTTTTTCTTGGAAACAAATTCGACAGGGACAGAGACGCGGATTCCGCACGGAAACGACCGAGGTCGGCCGAGACTCACCGAAGAGGCGGAGGAGGTGGATGGAGCCGAACAGCTGCGACATGGGCGTATCGGGGTGACTCGCGAGCAGCTGAAACGAGTGCGACAGATCACGTGACGTGGGCGTGACTCTGGGGACCAACTCAAACAGGTCCGAGAGGTGCGCGCACGAAATGCCAGCAGCTGAAACGTGATCTGGTGTCAGCCACGAGCCAGTCATCTTCTCGATGTGGGAAGTTGGGGTCATTCGCACAGGCACCTTGGGTTTGGTTCTCTGAACACTAAGAATTTTTACATTGTTACCTTCTTTTCTGCTTGTTCACACACACACAACACGCATCACAACAGCGTCCCCGTGTGTGTGTGTGTGTGTGTGTGTGTGTGTGTGTGTGTGTGCGCGTGTGTGTGTGTGCGCGCGCGCGTGTGTGTGTGCGTGTGACGCACCTCTGCGTACTGCGGACGCTCGAACTTGTAGAGGAGCTGCGTGCCCAGCATCACGTTGAAGTACTCGCGGATTCCCTGCGTCACCTCGAGGATCGCCTCCCTGATAGTACACGGGGGAAGTGCGACGTTGAGCACATATTATCGCTCAGACGTGAATTCGTCGCTCGAAAGAAACGTGTAAAATCAAGCGGTTGACCAGAAAAAAAAACCAACATTTGTGGGTCCCACATGAAAACACGTCCCTTGCGTCTGTGTGTGTGTGTGTGTGTGTGTGTGTGTGTGTGTGTGTGTGTGTGCATGTAAAGTTGAGCGAAAAGACATGAGAGGCCGAGAGCTAACTTGTTGGGGTTATTTGGCTTGGAGAGCTTGGCGTGGCAGTATTCGTCCACGATCTGGTCGACGGAGAGGCGCGCCGGCAGGTTCAGCAGCTGCAACAGAAGACGAGGGCTCATTCAAAAGCGCGCACGCACACACCGCACACACACCACACAGCCGGCAGGTTCAGCAGCTGGAACACAAGGGGTCGCAGCTGTAGGATATTCAAGCTGAGGCGTACACACACGCACTCAACACACACACACACACGCGCGCGCATACGTCTGAGCGCCCACACACCACACATACACGCACCCACTCACGCATGAGCGGCCAAACACACAAACAAACTGCAAACACACACAAACACACACACCATTTTCTGGCGGGTGATGAGGTCCCAGTCGTCGACGAGCCACGGCTTGAGCTCATCCGGGATCTTCACCTTCACCTCGATCTTCGTCATGAACGTCTCCTCCTGCAGCAGCCAATCAATCAATCAACGAGCTCGTGTCGCAGACGTGGCAGGCAGCACAGTCACTGGCTACGATCAAGACAAGTGCACTGCCACATGCTTTTCAAATTTGGGCACCAAATGGTGCTCATACCCCCCCCCATACCACACACACACACACACACACACACACACACACACACAACGGGTTCCAGTCTGACTCAGTGGCTTCAATGGCTCTTGTGCAACCCAACAGCGACAGAGCCCCACGCTTCATTTCTGCGAAAACCACGTTACATTTCCACGGCAGTAACCACGTACACACAAGCTTCAAGACAATCTGCGTTCGACGGCACGTTCTGCGGGAAACCACGTGATCAGGTTACCAAGGCAGTAACTCACGTGACGTGCGCGCGCACTACTCACCGACTCGACGTTGTCCGCGCGTGCGCGCTTCTTCTTGACGGGCGGCTCGAGCACAGGAGGCGCGTCTGACGTCGCTGTCGCCGCGGATACGCTCGGAACCACTGCGCGCAGAGAACACAACGGCGTCGTCATGGAAACGCACAAACAAACCCGGGGCAGGGTCAAGGCTCCCGGCGCAGCCCAAAATCTCAGCATTTTTCACGCTGAACAAGGTGACATCAGGTCTCAATTTGAGACCCTCACGATTCGACCCGTTTCTTTGTGTAACACCTTGACTGTGGAATGGTGTCGAGCTTTGGCGGATGAAGGGATGAACACCGCAAAATGTTCCACCTCTATCCGAGGGTCGGACGCTGTTCGAAGCTGAGATCACCCCGGTGACGACGCAGTCGTTGGGTGTCTCGTTACCCCCCTCTCATCTCGACTGGATCAGCTTGTTCCCTTTCGTTTGGTGTCCCTCCCCCACGCCCAAAAACCTGTATCCGCTGGTCCCCACATCCCCATCGCCCCGGATCCTTGTCGCCAGGTGTCGCACGCGGCGCACTTGGGACGGACTGAGTTCCCCCCCCCCCGCATCCGCCCCTCTTTTCCAGACCCCCGCCGCTACAGTCGCACCACGGACGCTGAGATTCCCCTCCCATGTTTGAGCCCGGTTGTCCCCTCATCCTTTCCCCAGACCCCTCTCGCTGGAGGTCGCACCTGGGACGGGCGTGGCGGCCTTGCTCCTCTTGCCCGGCTTCTCTGCGGAGGCGGCGGCGGACGCAGCGGCGGCGGCGGCGGCCTGCAGCTTCTTCTCCTCCCGCTCCCGCTTTGACTTGGCCTTGGACAGCTGCTTCGACTTCCTGTGTGGAGACGCGAGAGCATTGTGTTTCAGGAAAACAGGCCCACTGGATTCGGAGAAAAAGCCGGGGGAAAATGGGCACGCAGACCAGAAAAAAACATCTGCTCTGATTTCGAAGAATTTTGACCTGCAATGTTGAGATGACAAGCACGTGGAGAAGAGGAACTCGGGTGGAAAATGAACGGTGGACGGGGCACTGGCGAATTTGCTGATTCAGAAACCGCACCTGGCCCGACGTGAAACGTGTTGCCTTTTCCCCAGATTGCCCTATTTCTCTGGATACATGTCACGCAATTCAACGTACGAGGCACCCACTGAGTCTGTCGCCAAACTGCACTGCCCGCCGGCTTCCGCTCCCACCGGCTGTTCCAACCAGCCGCACTCACTGGTGCATGCTGGCTGCCCGCTCGCCGGCTGGCCCTTCTGCTAGTGACCCCCTCCCCACCGGCTGCCCCTCCCGCCGGCGGGCTGTCTGCCCAACACGCCGGCTCCACCATCCGGCTGTACTCACTGATGCGCGCTGGCGAGTTCCTTCTGTTTCTGCAGCCCCGCCTCGTTGTACTTCAGGACGCGGCTCTCCGGAACCCACTCGTCCCAACTGCAACATTTACACCTCCTTGATTTCAGTGGCAAACACACAGGGCGTTTTTTCGAAGCTGCTGCAGGCGTCCTGCGGCAGCGTCAAATTTGAACGTGGACCGCAATGGAGGTGCGTCAGGAATGTCTGTCGAGCTTTCCTGACGTCAGTCAAAAAGTCTCCATTGTGGTCCATGTCAAAGTTTGAAGCACAGGACCCAGGCCACACTTGAAACAAAGAACCGTTTGCGAAATTCTCTACATTTCAAAGAGCTACAAAAATTGGGTGTGGTAACAACTGGCACGTATCATGACACAGGCTCGGTTGAAGCGCGTCCACACTCACACGATTTGACACCATTTGAAACGCTTTAGAGTGAAAGTGGTGACAACAACCATGTCAAACAGTAACAACAGAAACAACGACAACAACAACCATGAAAACAAACACACGCACACACACAAACAACAACACAGTCACAGCACTAGTTTGATCAAGAATAACCTGAGAGGAACGTCCCCAAGTTGAGTGAAAAATAACCAACGTGAAACAAACCTTGAACACAACACATGGACGGAACGGCAGGAGAAGAAACTGGAATCGGTACCTTTTGTTCCAGCCATTGTAGTGCACGAAGTACTTGACGGCCTTGTCCTTCACTTCGTACTTCACCGTCTGCAACAGAAAAATTCAGGTGAAAATCAGGGGGTTTGATTTACGGTACGCATGTGGCCAGCCGTCGGCAAAGTGACGCGACTTCGCCCCAGATTGGGCGAAGTGAAATTGGGCCAGCCGGACGCGTAAATAGAACGACCCATTGACGCTGGCGTCATCAACGTAACAGAAACGCCCTCTGTGCGCAAGAATTTCAGGTTTCGAAGCAGCGTGTCTCACAAAACCGGCGTCAAGATTCCGTGTTTCCATTCACGCGTTGCGGCTGGCCAAGTTGGCTGCAATGGCCGATCCCAACCCCTGGGGGGTAACTCGTGCGACTTCGCCGGTAGCTCGCCGCACACGTGAATGGGACACGCCCATGACTGGTCGTGTGAACGCTTTGTGAACGTTACCTTGGCTTCGTAGAGCAGAGGACCGTGGAAGCACAACACGCGTTCACCTGCAAAAGAGCGCCACACTTCAGCTTGACGTGGGAACTGCGCAAAATGGCGGCAACTGCCAAGGGTGGGTGTGGTCTGTCTGTCTTCGTGTCCAGTTTCTTATTGTTTGCGACTTTTGCCAGAGTGAACTGACGAAGAATGAAACACCACGAAACAACCGCAGAAGGTAGATACTTTAGTTGCGCGAAAATGAGGTCGGATTCAGGCTATCTCAATCAGAATTTCGGGTGACTGGAGAACAAATTCCCCTTGTCAACAAACCAAGAGAAATGCTCTGCTGCACCGGTCGGGAAATGTCGATTTCCACACACACACACAGACACACACACAAGAAACACAGTACACGCACATTTGCGAAAAGCGAATGTTCGTTTGCTTCTGTGCTTCTGCGGTTGTGGTTTCTACAACAAGCAGTTTCCAGGCTCCGAAACGATTGACCACACCCAAAGGGCGGTGTCCAGTGCCGATTCTCTCACAATCCAGATTCTTTTTCACATTTTGTCAGCAGAGGCAGGGAAAGACTCCGCCCGATCTCTTGCTTCAAAGAACGGGTTTGATTCAGATTTAATTTCCTGCTGAATGGACTGAATCTACAATCAAAATTGAAACAAAGATTGTGTTTTGCTGTTTGCGGTGCTGTTCATCGCCTCTTCGACGAGATCCATCTTTTCTCTCAGATCTCGAGATCTGTGAGGCGAACAAGATTGGCAACGGTTGCGCTGTCACCGAAAGGGGAAAACGAAACCCTTTGAGAGGCCAAAATCAATTCGATTTCTGAGCTGCCAAGTTCAATCCACAGATCTATTTCAAAACACCTCATTTGGAAAGAAAACATTCTCCAATTGATATCAACTCATTCAATTTTTTTTGTGTGTGAGGGACTCCCCTTCGGCTCCGATTCAACACCCGAATCCTCCCCGCCCTCCCTCGTGCTTCTCACCTTCCTGAAATTTCGGCGTCACTTTTGGCGGCATCTTTCAGATTGAGCTTCAATTTCTGCAAAAAGTTCGTCGTCTAGACGCTCCAAAATTGCACTAAAATATCCCCAGTTATCACTGACTTTTCGGGTCGGTTCAATGCGGACAAAGACAAATGAAAAGTTGTTGAACTGAGGTAAAATTTGGACGATATTTGACACACTTGATACAAAGCCACCATGAATGCAGTGTTCGCGCCTCTGACAGCGGAGAGCTCCAAAATACCGACTCACTTCCGGCGCAAATTTCCCGCCAAATTTTGAAGATTTTGGAACCCACGTTTTGCTTTCAACCGATTTATTGATAACCGTCAGTACACGAATCTCACGTTTCTGTTTTGGAACTGGAATCTTTGTGATTTCCTCCTTGATGCCATCAAATGCTTCTTGTTGTGCTGATTCCCACACATAGACAGTGTCCTTCTTGCACAGGGCTCTCAGTGGTGCTGTCAAGTCTGCCAGCTTGGGGCTGAATCTGTTTCAAATACAGTGTGGTTCACAAGTTCACGGAAGCCTTGCAGATCCTGCAGGTTCTCTGGTGCTTTCATCGTTTGTTTTGTTTGGAAAGGTTTTTGAACTTGAACGAGACTTTTCCTGTTGTGAATGAACCATAAAATTTCAAATTAGTGTTGCAAATATATTTTGAACAAACTCATTTGTGTCTTTACTATTTTGAAGTCGACTTTCAGTGACGGTATTTGAGAGTGATCTTTTTGGCCTCACTTTCAGTCCTCTTGTGATTGCCAAACTCACTCTCTATCGCTCGTTTCGTGTGGTATTCGCCATCGTGCAGTAACCGTTGTTTACCGCACGGAAAACACAAAAGAAAACGGTCGTCCGCATCGTCATCGTCATTGTTCTGCACGTGATTGATAAAGGGGCAGATTTTGAACTTACGTCATTGTCATTTGCGACCTGTCAATGGCGTGTGATTTGGGACGAAGAGGCCGGAACAAATGTTGTCGTGATGAAATGTTGGAGAAGCACCAACAAAATAGAACCTGTTGGTGATGCAGCTTTCAGGGTCCAGGGTTTGTCCAAAAATTGAAAAAAAAACTAGATGTTGCAGGCAACCAAATATTGGCCGATTAAGCGTTCCAAGGGCAAGAATGAGTGTTCCAAGGGCATACAGGGTTCCAAGGGCACATACAATAGCAAGAAATGCAACAGCAACAAGCCACAGCCCTTCAAAGTGGCCAG
>JAAUXT010131725.1_pt1 | contig 19460 bp, 19 predicted proteins | sample 7278171 | NCBI WGS metagenome assembly JAAUXT01 (sample SAMN14350112, study PRJNA611818) | marine sediment metagenome | isolation source: surface marine sediment (1.8m) | place: French Polynesia: Moorea | collected 2018-08 | reverse complement strand
CACCAATTGGCTCTTAACAACCAATGTTGGCATGAATTTTTTGGCATGTTTTGACACTGTTGGCATAGTTTTTTGGTTGTTGTTGGCTTCATTGGCATGTGTTCTTATTCATGCAAAAGTTTGGCAAAAATCTGCAGTTTTTTCCGGGCCAAATCGGCGAAACAACGGTGAGATAAAAAACATGCCTCGTACGTACGCTCGTATGTACAGTGCGCCGGGACTTCATTGTTTCGCGATGCTCGCGCTTCTTTTCCAAATTCACAAAAGTTCACTACAGCCCCCAACAGTTTCCTTCCGTTATTCTCAGTATGCATGCTGAAACCAGGACAAAATGTCGTTTCTTCATGTGTGGTCTTTTTGCCAAAACTGCTCAAACTGATCAATCGACGTCAATGTCATGGAGAGGTCATAGGTGTGCGCAAATGATTTTCTTGATTGCTGTTGCCAAATGTGCGACAAAACTGCATCTGTTACTCGAGTCCTCGGAGAGTTTCATGTGTCTCGATATCATTTCAATTATCTGGGACAATTCAAAGCTCTATTTCAAAATCAGCAGTGTAATTAAAGTCTGTGCCACGTGCAATTTAGACCATTTGAAGCTGCACACTACAGACTCCACAAAATTGGGTCACACAATTGTCCCAATTTCATCGCTTGCCTTCTTTTCATGCGACAAATGGTGTCTACCTGGATTTCAAAATTACACGTTGACTTTCAAATCTTTCTGCCTTTTCTCGTTTGAGGATAGATCAGGCTTCTGATGTTGAATGCGGCAAAAAGTAAAGTGTCAGAACAGGCTACAGACACAAAGGCGATGAACAGACATCGCAACACTGTGCCTTTACAATGGTCCTGTGAGATTGTATGCATTGGATCTCCATTTGGGGTGAAAGGTGTTCTGCACCACTTCTTGTCTCCACAGACAGAAATTCCATTCTGTGTGCAGAGTTCAACATTCTTGCCGCAGAAAAGAACACTAAAGATAGCAGCTGAGGAAAGTGCCATTGACAAGTACATCCTCATCAAACACATTCACCTTGCCTGCTGACACGCAAAGTACAAATTTACAGTTCTATTGCTTGCTGGAACAGGTGCACATCGCCTGAAAGAGGGGTATTTAATTACTGCATGAGGAAGATACTTGCTTTTGTCGGTGCTCAACAGATGGACCAGTGTTGCTGCTGTCTGTGGACATTAGAAACTGCATGCTGCTGAAAATGTTCCAGCGTCGTGACAAAAACTGACAGAAAAGTAACACAATTGAACTGTTCCAGAAAGTTCAAAACTTTGCCAGAGACCAACCAGTGAGTCTGCATCACGCGACAAATTCACTGTCAATTTCACCTTTCACTCCTGCCAAATGCTTTGTCATGAAGTACACGCCAGATGAAAACCCAGAGACTTTCCATGCTGACACGCAAACTTTATAATGCCTCTTGGCAAATTAAGATTTGGCTTTTGGCCTCTGTCAGTCACCCGATAGTGTGCACCCAGTAGGTTTCAACAGAACCTTTGCTGGTTCTTGCACGATCCGTCTCACTAGCAGTTCGTTCGTGTGAGGAAAGAGTGGACGAGATTCGAACAACAAAGGAGGGCAACAGGTACAAGTTGGTGGTCTGAGCCAGGAACCAGAAAGTGACAGAAAATTTGAGTTTGTCATTTCATTTTACGTGCCAGGGCTCAAGTTGAGGACAGGAACTGCACTTTGGTCAGTTTCATTGTGAAGTCCACAGCACGAAGGTCACGCTCCCCGGGTGACATTGATGGGCATCTGTTCTGGAACGGAGGCACGACATGTCCAGTGTGACGCGCTGTTGTCGTATCCACCGGACACTCGATTGCTGCAGGTCTTCACTCAAAGTCTGCCAGGAAACAAAAACGAAAGCTTGCCAGTGTGCAATCTATCAGGATCAGAATTGGGATGTGGACAGGAAAGCAAGGCGAGCACCAACTCGAGGATGGGAATGTCAATGAGTTGCAGACAGTTTGGCAGTTAAGCTTTGTTCCTAAACTTTACATTATCTTTATTGCGCTTCCATTGTTATTGGCCTATGATCTCCATATTATGAGCCATAACATCATAAAAGAAAGAGTCGCAACGTCTGTCAAACTTCTCGTATCTCACAAAAAAGTCCAACACAACTCGCCATTTCCGAGTGGAGCACAAGTGAGCAGTCAAAACATAATTGCAATTTAAAGTTGCATTTGGAGATGGCCTGTTTCTGCTTCTACTTCAGTGCAATATTTATCGCTATATTGAACCATAATAAAGTCCTAGATTTTAAAGTAACTTGAGTTTTATGATGGGATGGTACCATGAATATTAGAGTTTATGGCGTGGTTTGGTCAAATGAGGAGCAGGTCATAAATCTTCTCCACTGGGAGCGTCGGCCACTGCAGCCACCCGCAACCAACTCGCAATTAATGTTCATGCTGCCGCAGGAATGAGATTTTCTGTGGTTCCAAAATTAGAACATATATCTCTCTTCACTTGATGCATGCACGACACAATGAGAACAAGCGAATTGCGGATGTGTGAGAGATATAGCTGCCAAAGAGAGATTTTCCAGTTGCTTCCATCCACTTCAAAATTTGTATTGTTACGGGTCAAATACCACAGCGACGATTCAAAGACCAACACCCGAGGGGAACAACCCTTGATTATTTAGCCGTGCAAAACTGGGATTAAAGCTCGTAGCGAGGCCTTGACTTGTGTTGACCCACAGAAGCCCTCTGGAAGGTCAGTCAGGAAACCCTTTCCTGGTATCTCAGTCAATAAATGAAAAATAATCCTCATGTTCGATTTTTCATTCCATTTCAGGCGAAAATTATGGCTCATTTGCCGCCTATTACCACACAAACACAAAAGTCCATTAACAACTACAAAGTACTGAATCCGTTACATCCAGTCATCTTCCGAGGAAATCACGTATCAATTGATCAAACAGCTAATTATTTCGAGTGACGAATGAATTAAATATGAGGACCGAATAATTGTTTGATGACTCTTCTGAATAAAATACTGCTCCATGAGAAGAGACCAAAAGTTGAATTTTGCTTGAAGAACATACGTACAGGCCGCAGCAAATACCCGTAATTGACGCTGGGCGAAGTATTGTCAGGTCTTTTTTGGCAAATCACATGGAAACTACGAGCTTGTTCCAACGTTGTTTCAGTCGGTTTGCACACGTCACACGCGTGTGAAAGAAAAGAAAATGTGTTCTGACTGAGGAAACCCCACACTCACACTCACACTCACACACGCACACTGCATGAACACACAGCAGCTGGAAATAATTGACTGCAGACAGATACACTACTCGTATCAGTGAAGGCAAGAACAAAAACTACAGCGACAATTTTTGTACTGAGATGTATCAGATCAGTTGTCGTTGATGGTATCTACGCTGCAATTAGTCTATCAGCGACCATCGGATGCTGGTCTCCGTGGAAGATAAATTTGTGCCACAGGTGTTCCACGCGATCGTGCGTCAACATAATGGCACTGAAAACCTCTCCACTTTTATTCCGTCATCCATAATTCACCAGGCTGTCTGTGCAGGAAGCAGGGGCCAAATGTATCGAATTCGATTGTTTAGACAGCAAGAATGCGCTTTTTCGCGACCGGGGTCACAAGCAAGAATTTGCGTTTCCGAGTTTCTCCAATGATCGATACAACCTTGTTTTCTCAGAGAAAATGTTTTTCTCGGCTGGAACAATGTCGTTGGGATACATGCTGTTCACAAGATGGGAAAGGCAGAGTTTCAGACAAGCAGGATAATTCTCAGTGATGTGTCCCTCGTGGATGCGACCCACAACCAGGTGAACACCGCCAACACCCACTGCAGGTGGACGCCACCCACGTTCATCAGCGACGTCCAGGTGCACCAGGTGCCACGTCCAGGTGGGGACGGCTGCTTCTGGATCACAGCTTGACTGCCGCTGTGGAAAGGATGAAGAAATCCGTGATCACGGTTCTGCAGCAAAGCTGTGTTTGCAAAGCAGCTTTCCGAGGAGCTGTGATGTCCACACACCCTCCTGTTGCCACAACACTTTGATGTTCCATCAGCACGCGAGCTCGTCCGCTGTTTTGGTAACTTTCCTCTTTTGGTTTTGGGTGTCTTCGCTTTTGATGTGTTGGACTTGACACAATCTCCAATGGACTGGGTCACAGGTCAAAAATACTCGTACATGTGCTGGATTCACCAGTGATGTGTGCATATTTGTACCGAATACCACACATGCAGAGATCACTTAAGAAGTCATGTCATATTTTGTCATCATGTAGTTTGCTGAGTTGGCCACACAACACCCCCAGGGTAAACCAAAAAAAATCTATGTTTTGGCATGTTTTCATATGGCAACACTCGCCAGACAATTCCCATACATTACTCGAAGCTATTTGGCCGCTGGGAAATTTGGCCCATCTTCATAGTTTCACTGCTGTTGCAGAAACTTTTCTGACCACCAGTCTGAACTCCGGAAGAAACATTGTCCACACGCTGTGCCACCGCACATGCATTTCTTGTCTCCAGAATAAAACATTCGCCCAGAAAAACTTTTTTAGTTCTCGAATCACAGCGACTTTTCACGCAAGTGGCAAAACAAGCGTGAATGAAGAACAGTGAATATAAGAACCAGAACTTCACAAAATACCCACCCACGCGAATGGTGTGATGTGTTGTTATTCTGGCCACATTAAAGTCATGTAGTTTGTTATGTAAAACAAACATCAGCCTCAGGGAAGAGACGAAAAGACATTTTGGCATGTCAACCTGGACAATTGCATTTGCCTGACGAGTTTATGCATTTGCCCCCAAGAAAACGTTTGTTGCTAAACGCTGCTCGTTCTTCAATATTGACGAAAGCAAGTGAATTATATTTGTGTATGCACACGCAGAAACATGCATGTTGTGCAAAAACTACAAACAGAGCAATGCATAGAAAGCGCGCACCGCGCAATGGAAACATTTTAATGGTGATGTCTCTGTGGATTCGGCTGTTTGCCGTCTTGGGGCGTGAATGAACCGGAGCCGCTGCGCCTGCCGAGTTCCATTCACAGAAAAAATATCTTTCTGCATGAATCTGAGCAGAGTTGGCAGTCTCCGATTTACGGTTTCAGGCAAAGAACAGCAGCATTCAACACGATGAATGCAGGGGGCAGGTGACATGATTCAGTGGAGTTTCGTGACTCATGCATTTGGTTCTCCACCGTTTATCGGCGATTTTCTCCGGCCACGCCCCAAAGCTGCCTCAGGTGTCTGCCGCCTGTGAACATGGGTTGGGATCTGGTCACGTCTGGCTGTAAGTATCACTTCCTTTGGCCACTTAATGAGTGTCTTTTGTCAATACGTGGAGGGAACGATTTGCACACGTGGTGACAATCTTACGTACTACTCGTATGAATTCTGCAAACCTGAACCGTTTTCTTCTCCAGACATTACCTGACCTTTGGCTTATTTTCTTTTCATTTTTCACTGTCTTTATCGTCAATGCTTCTCTTTCATATCCAAATTTTCCTTTCACTGAATTGCAGCAACTCGAACCAAGCAAATCCCGCAGTGGTATCTCTGCGGACCCAAACGACATAAAACTCCCGGTTAGTGCACATAAATACAAACAGAGCCACAGTGGAATAATTTGAAGACAATAATTTCCTCTTGATGGTGTGTTAACCGCAAGCTTAATGTTCACATGAGATGGTTTTTCGCTGCAGATCTGGTCTTCATCACGCAATGCAGGAATAAATTCTGTGAACAGCATCTCTGAAAGAATGCGCGAACCACACACGACAAGAAGCTGCCTGAACATCCCGAACCTTTCAGGCAAAAGGCAGGTAATTCGATACCACGATGTTGAACAATATCCCTAACAGTGGCCTTCCTGATTGCTTCCCTGAAGCATTGGGATGATTTCAGCGTTTCCCTTCCGTCTGCCTGCCAAACATAATTGCATTTCTTACCCATTGCTTCATTACAGCCAAATCAGTAATTTGATTTTGCAGGAAATAGAAGCCAAACTATCACTTGGTCTTTTTTCAATGAACTGACGTTGGCTTTCTGTGCGCTCACATGGCAAATTTCGGGACACATTCAGTGAACTCTGCTGAACCAACAGCTCCGATCTGTGCTGAACTTGTTCGATCAGAATGAAATGCACAAGCACCGTCGCTACTACAGAGTAGAAATTCTTTCGTCTTTTCTTGACAATCAGGTGCACAAAAGAGTTCACGGGAAAACTTTTTGTACATGAAACAACTCAACATTGCAGCATCTGCACGGTACTTGAGACAAGTCAAAATTGTCTTTGTGACTTACAGCATGAAAACAACTGCATGCCCTTCAAAATGCTCCGGTGCAGATGAGGCTGATAACTCCGACGCCTTTTCTTTGTAGCACCACTCAGGCGATATTTATTAACTCCACATTCAGTGTCAAAGTTCCTACCTTCCCCGCATATCGTGATTCATGATCACGATCTGTTTCCATGAAGTTTGCTTTGTGAAAGCCTCTTGAATTGCGAGTTGCCATGACCTGTCGTTACACCTTAGAAGCCGGTAATTTGTCTTCTATCAAGTCATATTCCGCTGGTGTCTATTCTTCATTCTTGCTGATGCAAGGCAAGGAAGACCACGGGAGAAGAGTGGTGCACGCTCCCTGAGCACACTGACACTGAATGATACTTCTTTCAGACTTGAAATTGTTTTTCACACCCTGTTCGTCCGCTTTTGCACCTGTGGATGACTTTACCAATTGGATCTCCTTCTGCACCTGGAAAATGTTTTGTGACGTCATTGTACATCTGCAAATGACATATCAATGTGCTTTCTGCACTTCTTTGTCAAGTTTGAAGTTTTAATTTTAAAAGGCGCAAAGTCAGAGCGACCAAAACATTTCGAACTGTTTTCCCAAGGGATTTTTTTTGTTCCAGAGAGCACAGCCACCTTTTGACAAAAAGTCACCCTTGTTCCACACGTCAAATCTCTGACGTTTGGTTGCATATGGCACAACCAGCCAGATGAGTGTCACAAAAATACTTTCGCTTTCTTTTTTCCTTTCTCGTGCAGAAAGCGTTCAGCATCCCATAATCGTACATCTCGTGAAATCCCATGCTCCTAAATGTCAACATGTTGAGTGCCAATAAGGAATGGAATGCAGAGCATTCGTTCTCACTTCAAAGCCACCTCGGGTCAATCTGGACAATGTAAGACTTTATTTACCGAGGAAGGCTTCGGGGTGACAGTGTGACAATAACACACTGTCAGGGCCCCGAGTTTTATGAACCGACCCACAGCTGCACGAATATTTTCCTTTGGAATGTAAGGCGAGAAAAACAAACCTGAACAGATGTGAGGAACCCGCAGTTCTGTCTGGGGGGATTAACCAAACCAACAGGCAGATGAAACCGCATCTAACGCACTTAAAGCTTCAAGCCAACTTCTCCGCACTCCAAGCTTTTTGCGGTTTACATGATCCAACCACATTTTCCCAACCATCTTTCGCGACGCTTGTGAGCTCTGCAGCTGACGACAGATTTGAGGTCCGCGTGACCGACTCAATTCTCAACAGAGTTGTACTTCGTGGCCCTGAGATAACGACCCTCATTATTGACCGTTTATCCTTAAAAATCAATAATTGGCTGTAACACCACTGACCTGAACGGACCATTAATTTTTCAGAGTAATTTCTTTTCAATTTGATACTGAGTTGGCTGCTTGGCATCATAAAACGAATCCTTGGCAACAGAATATGTTCTTCTTTCCAGCAAGAAACAAAGCAAACCGCTCGATGCCAATGAATGATTGCCAAACCCTGGGTTACAGACTGCAAGTCGTCGCAATGAAGCCAGATGTGTAGCAGAAGGAATCTGGCTATTAACTACAGCTCATTATTTTACGACAGATGATATTGCTGTGGTGGAAGGAGTGAAAGTGCAGGTGGTTGCGGCACCAAACATGCGAAAATGACACACCCAAATAATTCAGATGTGCACAGAATGAAAAATAGTTTCCCATTCTTTGCACTTGGTTGGGCTCCGCGTCAGCGGAATGAGCATGCTTCCAGAATGTGCACTGGTGCTGCGAGCGCTCCAGATTTGTTTGCAAAGTTGACTCGGAAGCGAATGCAGGGATCGAGTCTTCCTGAGCGGCTGCGTTAGTTATTTTGTCAAAACTGAGCCATTTGTGCTGATACTTTCCAAAGAATGCAAAGGTGTTTTTTTTTTCAATTTTAAAAGCTATATCCGTACGTTTCGGTGAAGTGGCCTTTTAAACTCAACGAGAATGAGGATGAACTCACATTTGCGTGGAAATGGTGTGTTATGTTCGAACCATTATAGACTACGACTCTTCAACCTTGTATGCAAACGAAGCACTTACTGAAAGTGTTTCCGTGGGTCTCGCCAGGAGTGTGCAATGTATTAATTTCACAACGGGGTATCATTTGAGCTGGCCTCTCAAAAGGGTACAAGAAAACGAGACGGGGAGATATCAAACTTCAATGCACACAGCGACTCCGAAGAAAGGCACCTGAGGCCAAACGTTCCTTGGCTCGGTGGTGTGACAGTTATCATAAATATCAACACGAAAACTTCATTTCAAACAGCTCATATATTGTTCAAGTTCTGCCAAAAGTGTATCAAGGCGTTTCTGCAAAGCTCCATTTTCTGTGTGGAATCTCCGTCCTCCTTCTTTCTATTCTCTTTCCTGTTCGGACTCCAGGACAAAACCGAAGATGCGCAAAACCAAACACTGGAAGGAACAAATTCATACTCGTACCATAGGATATAAACGAGAGAAATAAGACACGAACACCCAGCATACAGCAACACGGGAGGTACAACACAAGAGAATGATTCTTTGCAGCATCAACAATGAATCACCATCACCAGCAAAGCCCCTCTTAATTGGAAATATAATATTTCATCCATTAGCATCGAGGCAATCAGAATAAATCAGAGCTCATAATCCACGTTACGAGTGCACATGCGTCGAGGAGGGTATGTCTGAATATGGGACTGCACACAGTGGAGTAACTGCCTGCATCCTGCCTTTGTTCCGGATTGTTCAAGCTTGGATGAACCAAAAAGACTGCAATGGGTCGAAGGCCCAAGAAAAGCCTTGGCTCACATCAAAGGATGAGATATTTCTGGCATCAAATGAGCTCTGCTTCCCTCCACACTGGGACATCTTAGTCAAACAATCACAATCTTATCTGTTTCAAACAAGCTTCACAGATTCAACCAATATTTATCCACCATAATCACAGTTAATCAAGTGGAAACGTTTCAAGGCCTGGGTTCGAGAGCAGGGACACGGGTGGAAATAAATTGGAACATTGTTTTTGTTGGCAGCCTTGAAATTCGTCACGAAGGGTCGTGAGCCACACTGGAAAAAATGCTGCCAGCTGTTCCAACGGACAGTGACGCAAGTTTTGTGTTTCAAGCGACAAGGTAGAAGCTCATGTCCAAACCACAAAACAGTTCAGTATCTGACTTGTGAGACGCGCGCTCATTGAAGTCTCCCAGGAAGGCGCAAAAAAGGTCCCCTTGCACTCACCCAGGTGAGGCCAGGGCGGAACCAGGAAAAGGGCACCGCGTCTGAGAAAATGATTTTTTCCTTTTCCATCCATTCCCCCCATTTTGTATAATATACGTGCTTCGGACCCGGGCGTCCTTCCCTGGGTCAGCCCCAACGAGGTCTATTGTGTGCGACAACAGCTCACACCCTGCAAAATCTCATACAAAATTAATGTGGCACACGATATTTTCCCTCGGCAAATTTTCATTGTCAGGATGCATCAAGTCACCACATCCGTCTGCAGTTTTTCCTTTGCACGGGTAAAGTAATTGAGTTGCATCGTCCCTTGTCCGTGTGTTCGCCAAACACGCGATGGCTTGGGAGGAAAGGAAGGATGCTATTTCTTTTTGGCACCATAAAGTGTCAAAAGATTTGGCACCATGTCTGTTGTGATTCATGACTGTTTGTCAGGAAACTTCACGCACCATCCTGAGCACTCGCGTGAAAAGAACCTGTGATTTTTTTGCTGAAGCTGACAGCAATTTCCTGGCAAGAATTCCTTTGTTTCTCAGCCGTGTTGTGACGCTTCGATCAACAACGAAAAGTTCCACAGATGAGAAGACAATCGTAAAACAATTTTGCGTCGTTGTGTCGTTTTCAATGTGTCCAAAGTAGAAGACTCCCTGTCTCGCAATATTAAATTGAATCAGTTTCCACGTTGAGTGTCACACTTCAGATGAAAAGATGCATCTGCTGCAGCCTCGCACAAATCTTCATTCAGCGCATCAGATGAGCTCTGATGAATTGATGGACCAGCACAAAAACTGCTTGAGGAAAAATGAATGCATCAATGTTTTGGTCGAAATTTTCTCACAAAGAATTTCAACTGATTGCAATAAATTGTTCAATTTTAATTGAAATCTAATGAACAATACGAATTCATTTTCCTTTGCTCTGAATGCCACTTCAATGTTTCATCAATTGTCAACTTTTTGTTGCGTGGCAACCACTCGTTGTGCTGAAAGCTTTGGCAACGCACTTGAAGTTTGACTGCTGTCTGGCAATCCAAAAACAGGAAACTATTTTCGAGTACACTGGAACGAAATTGACTGGGCGATCAACACACTGCTTTGTGTTGAAAACTTTCTCGTTGACATTCTCCAACAGGTTTCCATCATCAGATGCTTTTCAGTGTATTCTGAGATTTGAGTTCTTTTGTACTGTACATCTGTACAACCTTTTTTCTCAAATATTGGTGGGAATTATTGTGGCACTACTCGAAATTCTGGGACCTCCGGGGACTGTGTCTGCTTTGAAGAGAAAAGTGCAAATTGGGTCTTCAATGTTTCATTTCATTCTCGTTGGTCAGTTCAGCTGGAGACATTAGAGCCTGGTGAAGTGTTTTTACAAGCACCAAGAGGTGATCAGGAGGGTATCCTAGGACACAGCAAGGGCTCAAACAGTGTGAGGTAGGGGTGGGGCCTTAATTAGCAATTAAAGAAACAATAAAACAGCTTCAACTCTCGTTTTAGCAAATTAATGTCCCTCGTTAAAAAGCCATCACCCCCTCAGGACAACACACATGAGACAATCCAAAAGCTCATTTTGCTTCTGACAATTTATGTGAACTTGGCACAAAGAAACAAGGCGAGTGGATTCCAGCCATTTGGGATGGAACTCAAGAATCGACAGAAGTGTAAAGGCAACTTTTTTGAAGCCTCAAAGTTCTTGGCATTGTGAGTACCTTTTCGGCTGCCCTGGCAATGGTAATCCCCTGAGACGGGAGCTACAATGACAATGAAGCAAGGCCATTCTTTGGTAAGAGGGAAAAGGTTCACGTTTGAAGTTCCCACTCTGACACGAGCCGATGTGCACCTGGACGAAACCCCCTCCAATATTTGCTCAGATCCGACAATGAAGACTTCGATTTCTCGGCCGCAGCATCAATCAGTTTCACGCTCTTGAATACGATTCTGCGATTAATCCGTCCTAATTGGGGATATAAAACTTCACTTGGGAGCAGGACTCGCAATCATCATACATCATATCACTTACATCAACACTTAATCCCCATAATGACTACACAGGTTAACACTGCAGCAGTTCCATTAATGGAAAATTATTCATCTTTTTTTATTTCTGGGCTTTGCTATAAATCAAGTATTGTTCTCACGAATGACAATGGAACGGCGTCAAGCACACGCTTTCAACGGCTGCATTTTTTTCCCAAATGAACATGTTGATATGCCCCACGCCGACAAACTCAGCGCCCACTTATGGTTGTCACCACGACGCCAACGCTGCGCAACTCGCTTGGAAAAACTTGCTTCGTTATGCAGGATCCATCAACATCATTTTGCCATCCAATTTAACTCGGGATAATAACATCTGATTAGTTGTCATTGTGTCTTTTCAAGAAAAACTACCCAGCGCCATAATTAAATTATCTTGTCTTCAAAACATTGCAAGCTTTTTTTTCTCTGGGTGGTAATTAAACTTGATGAAAGTCGGGCGTGTTCCATCAATTTCTCTTCGGGGAAAACTTCTCAAAGATGAATATGGTCGACTTGAAAATTTCAAAATTATGTCAGTTCCCTTCGTCCACATCTCGTTCATGTCGTGTCGCTTGTTTTGTTTCAGTACGAGTACATGCAAAACCGACAAAAGAAAATTGAATCAAAATCGAAAGAACTCATACTTGAATTTTGCGCGAAAAATTGAGACCTCACACATAATGACGACGTTGATACGGCACCATAAAAGGAATCAATGTATTCAGCCTGAGGGAAGTTTGTACTCAGTTCCCCAAACGTACATGTTTACGACAACATTTAAACCAAATTGTGCGTGTCATCCACTCTGACCTCCCATCCTGTCAGCGCAGGAAGTTGGATAATTGCCTTGAAGATGTATTTGAAGAAGACACACACGGCGCTTTTCATTCTTTTACGGCCAGCGTGCGTACAAGAAACTTTGAGGTTGCCACGCAGCCAGACGTCCCGAAAGCCCGCGGAAAGCAAGCAGACCATTTGCAGAGTTGGGTGCTGCGAGTACATGATAAGGGTCGAACACACCTTGTGGCTCTTGATGACACGGGCCACGCAGGAGAAAGTTCTGACACAAGTTTGTCCGGGTGAAGAAGACACGCGCGATTCGCACTCGAATCTGCAGGGTTCGAACGCTGTTTCAGCACAAAGATGGGAATTTTGGACCGTGTCACAATTGAAAGAAAAACCAAGGTGCTCATATTAATATCGAACCATAATCAAGTGGAAATTGATTGAACTTTCCAGCGCAAGAAGAAAAGAAGTGAACGGCACGGCTGTTGAAAGGTGCTGCATGCGTTTGTCAGTTAATCGAGGAACGGATTTTGTAATTGCAATTTATTCACTCGCGTTTGGCACTGAGAACTTTTTCTGCAGAAAGGACTGCAGCACTCTGCACAAATCTGCTTTCAAAAGCAGGTGGTCGATGGAGGACCGTGATTATATTTCTGGTTTAAAAGATAAAGGCTGTTGAACATCATTAACTTCATGTCAAGCATGTCTTTTGCCGAGGTAAAACACCGGACGAAAAACCACTTGAAGTCACGCAATTGTGGCATGCTCAAATCACTCCGAATGGTGTTGATGCTGCTTTGAAGCCATTTGCCAGATGAAAGAGACCAGTGTTTCTTACTGGCTCCAGAAAATGAGGCAGGAGCCTGAATCATTTGGTCTCGCAAAAGTCATTGGTCGAAAGCAAAAATGTCGATATGAATGAAACTCATCGACAGCAGCTCCGTGTCACAACAGTGCGATGTGATATCACCACGGGGAATTTTGGAGGACCGCTGTCAAACCAGAATGAATCATGCTCAAGTGGGCCTCAATAAACGCGAAGACAATCGAGAAAACAGTGCCTGCAAGAAAAGTTTTTGAAAGTCATGGCATTGGAATCTTTTGTGAAAAATGGTAAGCCTGCAGCTCTGTCAGGACTGTCAACGAACCAGCCAGGGCAGCAAAGGACAAACACTGTTCGTTTCTCTGAAAATGAACACATTTAATGAATTGTGACATTTGAACCAAGCCCATTACTTTAGTTTAATTAAGAAAACATTTGCCTTTAATGACTACTGAAGGGTCACTGTGCTGCTGTGGCCCAAAGCAAAACTCCCTTTTGTTGTCATCCAGTTTGATTTGCCGATAATATGCTGCGGACTTGTTTATGGAAAGGAGCAGATGTGTGAAATTAAAAATGACCAAACTCGGAAAATCTTTCCCGCAGCTAAATTATTTCACGCTGCAAGGGAGGCACTGAAGTAAAAGATTTGTCCAACCCTTAATTAAAGGACTAAAATGAGATTTCTTTTGTGTTTTTTCAAGTTGTTGGCCACGCAAGCGGTCACCTGAACTGGTTTTGAAATTGACCCTCCATGGCGATGGATTAACTTTGGAATGTGCTCTGCACCGAAACAGCCAAAATTTTGCCTTGGACAAAAGGCAAGCCATTCAACGTGAAAATGCATGGAGAAAGGTAGCTGTCAGAAACGTGCCTTTGTCCCGTCAGAGTCCAGTCCTGGGATGAAGAAATCTGACAGTGACCGTCATCCACCTTCAGTGCAATCAATTCCACTCATTCTGCAGTTGTGTGAACTTCGTGTCTTTGGCAAGACGTATTGACGATTGGAAGAAGATGGTCTTGACGACACTCGTGTTGTCGATTCCAACAAAGGAAAACGCATTTCGACCAGAATCAGTTCATTATTTATTGTAAAATGCAAAAGTCGCCTTTCGGAATTTAGTCCAGTTTTTGAATTGACAAGATGAGTCTCGCACGGCTACAATCGTCTTTCAAACAGGCGTGCCTCCAGGGAGCAGAACTGGCGCCGAGCACACAGAGAATCACGCGAACACATCACGCCCAAATGACTCCGGTTTGAGTCGGGGTCTTTGCTGGTCAGAAGGACAGTTCCAAACGGAAGCCACGCAATTGTAGCGCATTCAAAGAGACTGTCTGCAAAGGGCCACAACATTGTGTGGTCAGAAGGAACACACGGAAATCCTTCCTGTTTCTTCCAGTTGGCAACGCAATGAAATATCTTTCATTGTTTCATGCCACCTTGAGCGTCTCTCCGGGCGTCAATGACCCAATTTCTTGAAAGGTTGAACATCCAGGTTGGCCCACTTCAAGGTAACCTTTGCAGCTCAGTGTTACGAGTGCCTATTACTCATTTAGTGTTTAATTCAATCTGTTTGGAAGTTTGCAGACGTATTGGCAAATGCATTGATTCACGGTACAGTTTGGCATGCCTGATTAGGCCCATAGACGACGCAGATGATAGTCATTGTAACTCTAGGAAACTTTTTTTTGCCAGACGAGGACAACCGATCAATGCAATATCTGGCCTTGTTTGCATAACACATCAATTTCTTCGCTGAATTATGCACAGAGGGAGGTACTTCCAGCCGAATGACGTGCATCAACGTACCTGTCCACACCCTGGTGAAGCCATACGAGGTAAAATTCGGGGTTTTGGCTTTCCGGTTCCTTTCTGGACTTTCTCGTCCAATCAAATCCCGAAAGGTCACATTGCTTATATTTTGTGTAAAGTTCTGTGTCCATGGTACAGACCGTGCACTCCAAGCGGTGCTGCGATGTTTCTCAGGACACCATCATGCACTCGCAGCTCCAGTTTGAAAACATTCCAGAATGCGAAAACCCGAGAGATGTCGTTGAACAAAATTTCAAAATCGGGCGTTTTTTGCCAAAGACAGATTTCTCACGAACAAACCAAAGATTTCTGTGAGCAAATTTCATTTGAAACGGTACACACAAATTTTCATGGCAACCGAAAAATGCTCGTTTTGGATGCATCTCTCACAAGGCTGCGCACCTGCTTCCTGGACCCTCGATTTGTATTGATCTTTGATCACATTTCCACTCAAATGACCTGCAGAAATTTTACAGTCAAGCAAACACATCTATTTATTGTTGCTCCAGTCTATTTTCCCCCCAAAACCTTCTCACAGGAAATTAAATCTTGATAGGTGTTGAAATTGTGATGAATCATTCATGAAAAGCCTCTTGTATTTTTCTGTTCCGTGTGTTTCTGTAAGCGTGCGGGGCAAAGCATGGAAAACACACAAGCGCGTCCTTTGTGTGGCTGAAATACAAGATGAAGCCAATGCAAATTCTGAAGGCACTTGAGACCTTATTTGTAAAAATCAAATGCAAATCTTCCCAATCCTAACATTTGGTTAACCTCTGACAAAAAGAAAGTTGCACAACCTTTACTCTATTAAACACAATAATTTCAAATGAAATAAATGTGAACAATGTCGCAGCCTTGAAGAAACACCCAATTTCTTAGACAAATATTTTACGGACAAAATTAAGTTACAGTGCACAAGGCAAAATTCAATTTTTCATCAAAGCGGCCGAAGTTTGCAGAAGCCACGATTGCAAAACAAAATGTTTTTGGTTCGCGACTGGTATTCTGTGCCAATGCCATGGACACAAGCATTCACTGAAGATCTTTGCTGTATCAAAATGCTGCTCAAACTGTTCTCGGTCTCGATTCCTGCAATTCACAGGATCTGAGGCCAGAATAGCTGAAGGTGAACACGTTGTTGTTTTGATCTTTGTTGGCAGAGGTGAGCAAAATGCGTAGTTTTCAAAGTTTCCAAATCATGCAGCTTGTCAGGCGATGTGCACATTTCTAAAGTATGTGAAAGGAAACTTGAAGTGCAAGCTGCAGTTCCTGTTCGTGACCTCTCGTGAACGATATCCCGGCATTTTCTTTTTGGCACGCAAAATTCCAAAGTTGCACGAAAGCCCCGAGTGAAAGGAAACCTGTCCAGAAATTATTTTGTGGGATGAAGCGCCTGGAGTGAAAGGCCGTTTAAGAAGGAGTCTGTCTTGAATGGACCGAGAGCAGCCTGTGGTGGCCGGAGGTACAAAACCGAAACCGTCAAGTTGCCTTTTGTGGCTGTAGCCCACGGCACACGATCTTTTATTTGTCAAACCAAATGGGTTTTTTTCTTCTATTCAGTGGGAACACCTGCGGTTTATTAAACAAGGCTTGGGTTCAATCCCTGCATTTGTGGGTCAAACCTGGGTGAGGGGTTCGGGTAAATAATTCATAACGAAGGATAATAGCATGCCCTTTGGTCAAGTTACCTTATTGGACGCAACCACATCTGGAAGCGCAGAGTGCAGACAGGTGGAACATGTTGTCTTTGAAAACATCTTCCTGTTTCCTGGCACAGATTGGAGGCTTTCAGCACCTCCGTGTGCGATATTGTTCCAGTCACAACCGCTTTGTGAAACTTGGCGGCTTGGCTTCGCAGACATCTGACAGTGAGTTGGCAAAGCAACACTGAAGAGCATGTCATCACAATATTCAGCTTCTGCCTTTGAAACTTCAAAGAGCCTGCCACAGCAATGGAATCTTTGCTCAACCAAGTTCTCTCTGAGAAGAATACACAGGTTGGCTTTCTGGTGATGTTTTACTTTTCTACCCCGTAATGTATAGGAGAAGAGCGCACGGACAAAATTTCCTATTTTCGCAACTGCCAAACAGCCCGAAATGTAGCCAGATGGTTTGGGCGTGAACGATTTTCCAGTGTGTGAGTCCCGCTGGTATCTTCCTCCCATCTGACCTCTCATTGTAGCAAATTACTCAATTGGCAAAGACGAGGCTTTGCCTGCCGCCATCGATTCAGTGCACGACTGTGCGACTTTAAGGTGCTTAAAATCTTCAACCATGCAGGCGTCCAACTCTGGTTGAAAGACAAGAATCAAAGAAAAAACAAAGGAGAGTTCAAAATTTCGATTGGATTGCTCATGTATGGTCTGAGTATTCAATAGTGGAAAAGACCTGAGCATTGTGAAACAAAACCAAGATCCAGGCCATCTCAGATGTTGCACAAGGACATCTGGCGAGTGACAAAAGGCACATTCTCTTGCTTCTTTTCTGACAAGCTCATATAGATGTCAACGACGCCAAGGAAAGTTCTCTCCGCTTCTCTTTCTGTGGCTTTCTTGTCAGCTGCACTCTCCATATCAGCAGTTCCTTGTCGTGAATGCGAGTTGGAATCGTGGATTCCCCTCGCCTTTGCTGATTCCAAGACCCGCAGCAAAAGTTTCAGAAAGGAATTTGGCCAGTTCACAACAAAATATCGTGTGATGAATCTGCTTGGTGAAATTATCAGTCTCAGTGCTTTTATGAGAAACTGTTCGGACGGAATGGCTCTTTTCGACTGAGCATCGCAGAGGAAGAACTGTGTGTGCCTCACGTATTCCTTCGTGCAAGATTGTTTGTCTTCTCAAAGCAACCTTTCAAGCAGAAAGCTGACTTGGCGGCGCGAGTGATCCAAGGATCAAGTTCTGGGGGAAGCAAAGATCAGTTTCAGCAGCAAAAGAATACATTTTGTGAATTACACGCACGAGAGAGTAATTCGTCTCCACGTCGAGACTGTCTCGCGTGGGGCTTTGTTTCCAAACAGCGCAGCTGGAGCCAACGTCCTCAACAATGGCTGTTGAAACAGTTTGCTGTTTTTGGTATTTCAAACTCATATCAGTGAATTTTTTTTTTTCTGACATTGAAATCAACAGGCACCGTCTGAACTTCCCGTTCAGGGTGGAAGAACTCAACAAAAACTGCAAGAAAAAAGGGAAAAGTACCTGGCAGTCGAATTCACCTCTGATATTATTAATTATCCCAAGATGAGCAAACTCAGCTGAGTTCTGGACGAACCAGAAAGTGAGTGTAATCCGTGCGCACGTTATCCAGAGTTTGTTCAACTTACATTTGAAGCTTGATGTGTGCACAGACGAGTGGTTCTCCGGGGAGAAAGTTGAAATTTACCGTCTTTGGTCTGTTGCAATACCCTGCGATTGAACAAATATTTGTCACATGCACTCCATAGTGGGCGTTCGTATGATGTTTAAACAGATTTGGAGACACACCTGACACCTTTTCAAGAGAGAGATAATATTTGCCGTGGGAACGGGAATGTAGCCCAAATGGTTCCAGCAATTAAGCCGGATCAACATGATTCATTGCGAGTCGTTGGTCGGAACAGTCTTGGAAATGGTTTCCAATTTGTGCAAAGTGCTCATTCACAGGGTTTCTGCAAAGAGGCGCAGCTGAAAAGGCGATGCTACTCAGCTGGACAACTTGTCAGTCAAAAATTCTGGAATGGGCTGATCTTTCATCCGAAGCACTCGGAACATCTCTTGTGATTAGATCCACTTGGGCTGGTACTTACTGAGAGTGGGTTGAGCGAGATCCAATCAGGAGCAAAGTTCAACAGCACTTCCTTATCACCCAAAAGTGATCGCTTCCCCAGACTCCAGGTAATTGCTTCACCAAGAGAAAGGCAATCATGCTCCGAACAGTGGACAGTGTGTTCAACTGGTGAGTTCTATTTGGACTTCCCACGGTGGTTTGGGCGTTTGCTGGATGTTAAAAGAAGCGAGTCACATTTCAGCCATCGCTACTTTTTCTTGGAGAAAGTCTGCTGTGTTGTGTTCGGACGGAGCCACGAAACACGAAATCGCGAAGTGCGCAAAAAATGCCTTTCACACGGCTCCGATGTTTGAAAAAGGCAACACGCACTTTTTATCCTTCAGTGGATTTCACTGGGCATACTTGACGTTGAGTGGTAGCATGAACAACACTGAAATCAAGTGTAACCAGGGACGCGGTCCGAGTTGGTGACCACCAGGTACGTCAGACACTCAAGAAAGAAGCTGACACTCCGTTGTGACAATCCACACATCTGCAGTGCATGAAAAGACACCACCAACTGCAGGCCTGGGACGGTGTCTGCTGCAGTGGTCACAGTTCAACTGTCTGTCTGTCTGTCTGTCTGTCTGTCTGTCTGTCTGTCTGTCTGTCTGTCTGTCTGTCTGTCTGTCTGTCTGTCTGTCTGTCTGTCTGTCTGTCTGTCTGTCT
>JAAUXT010105993.1_pt1 | contig 19461 bp, 18 predicted proteins | sample 7278171 | NCBI WGS metagenome assembly JAAUXT01 (sample SAMN14350112, study PRJNA611818) | marine sediment metagenome | isolation source: surface marine sediment (1.8m) | place: French Polynesia: Moorea | collected 2018-08 | reverse complement strand
TGCTGCTGACATACTTTTGGAAGATGCTGCCTATAGGTGCTTCGATTTGGCTCGCACCGATTTGGCTCATCAGCCCAAATCGTGCAACCCACCTCAAATCACCTAAAAACTCAACGCAAAGCATACGAGGTATTGCAGCGCAAAAAGCAGTCAGGAGGGCAGGGGACAGGGACTTGCCCCTGGTTCCGCTCCTTCCTGTTCAAAGACAGTTTGTCTCTGTGTGCAGAATGCATTTGTCTCTCTCTGCCCCCGGGGCTCAATTTTGTACCTGCAAACCTATCGTCTCCATCTCTGCTCGGCCTTTGTCCCACGACAGTTTCAAGTGCGTTCCATCTGAGCGTTCGCACTCTCGCAAATTAATTTCTCGGGGTCTGCATCTCTCGTTTCCACTTCACATCTGTGAAAATTTGTCCAGGTACAAGTTGAAAAATGTTCTCCTTGCAGACTCAATTGAACGGAAAGTTTTGTCCTGATCGGGAAAGTGATTGGGGTTGAGGGTTGCCTGGATCTTGCAGTCCGGTTCACGCTGGACGCGCTACGCGCTGCGTCCTCTACGTCCCTGGGAATCAGTCATCGTGGAACCTGATCCCCTCGTGACCCGGGGGCTGAGACCCGAGATTGACGAATCAGCCCTTTCGTCGCACCAACACTGAGTGCATCACCGTCCCCCACGTCAGCGTACTGACAGCGAGAAATCTGTTCCGATTTTTTGGACGCCGTGGATTCTTTGTGTGTTGCGTCTCGGGCGGACCCGAGGGTGGGCGCAGTGGTGATCAGGGTTTGGCCCCCGTGGTCCAAACTGCGGCTACAGTAACTGTCTTTTGAGAGGTTCTAGAAAACCCAGAGGTCCATTGCAGGATTCAGAATACAGCGGCAAGACGTGAGGGTGAGTGTGGGGTGAGGATCTTATGTTCGCTGGTGTCACGGGTGTTTTGCACTTGGCATTCACAAGAACCAAGGGTACACCACCACAAGGAATGCACTGGATCCTGGAGAAGCGTTGGATCAGGAGTGCATTGGATCGAGGTGTGCATTGGATCTGAGAGTGTACAGGGTCCAGAGGTGCAGATCCAGGGGTGCATTGAAACAATGGGTGCACTGGATCCAGGGGTGCATGATTCAGGGGTGCACTGGGTCCAGGGGTGCAGATCCAAGAGTGCACCAGGTCTAGGGGTGCACTGAAGCGTGGTTGTCTGCAATGCAGTCTGAAGAGTTTTCATTTTTAATGTCTCCAGGACAAGTTGCAAGTCCTGGAGAGCCATTCATCCCACACGTCCACCATGGAGGCTGCTTTCCTGGACGCACATGTGGACGTCGAGGTCTTGCCAAACACGGTCGCAGCAAAATGATCAGCAAAACGGTTTCCACCTCGACCCGTGCGGGTGGTCCTGCGCTGCGATGCCCTCCAGGCCCCGCATCTCGGGATCCGACCGTCGCAGTTGATGCGACTGACTCGAGTACAAAATATCTACCTGTGAGGCACCCTCACAATGAACAGCACTGACAGTGGCAGCAGAGAACGGCCACGCTTTTTGCGCCAAAGAATACAGTGTATGCGTAACAATGTGATGCCCTATTGAAGACAGACGGAGGATTTTGTCGCCTCGAGCTTCGTCTTCATATCGCATTATTCCTGCTTTCTGCTCCCCACAAATACAACAAACAGACGACGGGTGCAGTCTTGAGCCTCGGTCTGTTCTTCAGAAGGTCTGGATGTTGGTCACAAGGATCCAAACTTCAGGGGTTCGGATTCCATTCAGGAACCTCCCCCAAACTCGTAGAAGAAGAAAAATTAAACTTTTCTTTAGGGGTGGGGGTGGCAATGGATTCTTTCGGTGCGGGGATGGGTGTAAAAGTGGCCCAGGCCCCACATCCCCCTGGATCCTTTGGAGCTACCTCACACTTAGTGCCACGCGTTTTCCTCCTTTCGGTCAGACAGACAGCGAGGCTTGACGCACGCACAGTGGAGCAGACCTAAATTTTCCCTCTCACGGTTTTGTTTGGTTGCCTCCACACAAATTAATATCTGTTCGTCGCTGTTGAAAATCTGCAAAATTTATGCGAGAAGTCGCTCTCACAGTCTGATCGCCTCTCGGCCACCCAGGGGGAGCTCCCTCGCTGCCCTCCCCTTCTCACCTGCACAGGTGAGGTCAGTCGGCTCGGGGAGGGAGCCGTTTCATCTCCGCCGCCCCATATTGCACACTGCTGCTGTTGTGAAGACCTGCTTCACCGCGGATGCGTCACGCTTTGCGCACCTGGGTCAACACTCCCCCTTTTGAGATGAAGAAGGAACGCAACGCGTGCCTGGACGCACTTTGTGTGAAACTGTTCTTGCTGTCGTTGGGATTCTGCTGGAGACGGGACGCGGTGCGCCCTAAACACGTCGATGGGTGGGTGCTGCGTCGACTTTCCGTGACGCATCCAATGCGTGCAAAGCAACACATAAAGCACACAACGAAAGAACGCATTTGATGTGAACCCAAGGTCCCACACTGCTCTTTGCCTTCTTCAGCAGGTGTGTGCTGCGGGGGTTGAACTGACGCTTCGCAACAAATTAAAAATCCTCTCTATCTGTTGTTGTCTGTACAAATACACGTGTAAAGTTTGGCCATTACACGCACAAGTCGGTTTGAATCACAGTGAAGTTGAGAGCGTCTTTTGTTGAGACAGGACTGTGATTTTCTGTGCTCGTCTTCGGGGCTCAATGCTCCATCTGTTCACACCTACTCGTGAAGAATCTTCTCAATATCAGAAGTTGTCTCGTTCTTGTTTGTATTCAACGATTTCGGTGCCCATTGGCACATCCACGTGGCCCATGGGACCTGGACTGCCCGAAACCTCGCCCTCAGAAGTACTTCCCAACGTTCGCTTTGCTTTTCCAATGTGCCAGGTTGCTGCCAGCGCTGCGTCACCGAGTATATAAAGCAGCTTCCAAAGAAAAATGCCCCCCCCCCAAAAAAAAAAGGAAACAGAAAAGGTGCAACACAGTTTTGGCTTCGCTCTTCCAGTGAAGATTATTTTTTGGCGGGCAAAAATTTTGAGATGCAAAATTCAAATCTAGCGGCATATTTCCTGTGGATGCTTATGACAAGGGGACATACGATACACTATCAAAGCCCCCGACCCCCGCGCAGTGTGTGCTGCCTGCGGAAACACCCCATTGTGCTCCCTATCTGTGTACAAGTTTGTAAATTAGAAGTGAACTCATAAACATCAGAAAATATCAACGTGAGGACTGCTCGCACCACTGCCTCGTCTCGCGCGATATTGTAGGGCCAAAATTTTGGGATCACACTGTGTGTTGGAACCAGGATCGAGGCAGTTGGCAGTCCAAGCTCAGAATCACACCAACAGGAGTCTGAATCTCTGGGTCACAAAATTAGGGGGATGGGGTCAGAAATTTGTGGAGTCAAGGGGCCAATTTCAATATTTTAGCTGAAGCCCAACAGCCGCTTAGATTTCTACTTTCGGCGGAAAATTTTCAGCCCAATGGACGGAACTACTCACTGGAAGGAGTGGACTGGGATTCGCGTCTTCTACTGGATGTTGAGCCAAGTTTGATGTTGCAGAGCCTGACGCATCGGGTGAGAAGCATACCTCAAAAACAACCCTGAAACACCGCGCAACAACCGTTCTCGCTATTCAATAAACGTTCACACAGCAATGTGAGCCATTTCCCCGGGACCCCTGATATCTCTGTGACCTCTCCTTGACAGACCATTTACAAAACTGACGGCTCCAAAGCCTCCATAACTTCTGAAGCCAAACAAGTAGAAATTTGAAGATGTTGCGATAGCGGTCGTTTTTCCTTCTGTTGCGAGTCAGAAGAAATGACTTATGGCTTCAGTGCTCAACACGTGAGGAATTGTGCTGTATGAGGAGGAAGATCCCTTCCCATTGTAGTTTGGTTCGAGTGGGGTCCGCATAAGTCACGTTGCCACGTCGTGAGACCCACGCAATGAAAGTGCCCGTAAATCGCACGGATTTGAAGCAGATTTAGTTTGATGCAAATTCTGTGGGCTGTTTCTACAAAAGTGAGCACGAAAGGTAGTGGCGGACGAAGAAAAAAACGCAAGGCGGATCCAGCGTGAAACGGGTGTGCGACTTCAAGTGACGCCCGCGCTCCTGGAACGTTCACCCGCCATGGGAAAGTCGTGAGATCGAAAGAGCTTGTCCTGTTGCTGTTGCGCAAACTTCAGCGCGGTCAGCAAAAGGCAAAATTGGTAAATGTGTGGCGGGTCAAAGCCGACCCAAAATTTATACTCTTGTCACAAGCAGCAGTCGAAGATCTGCAGGTGTCACATCTCACTCTAACTCCGCCAGACATCTCAGAGATCGTTCTGTGAGAAACATGTGTTTCCTTTTGTGAATTGACTTTTGATATGACAGACCTGGCATCGGGTTACAAGCGAACATCAGTCTGGCGACACAAGCGAACACAGTCCGACACAAGTGCTACAAGGCTCAGACGTTGTAAACTGTCTGACTGAACGACAATTGACAATTGTAAAACATTGCGAGGACAGACTTGCTGAACGCATAAACATCTTGCAGATATTTATCAATGTTTGGAGATGTAACTGAGACTTTGGAAGAAGATCTACGGCCCTGAGACAATTCGCCCGTTTTGTTATTTGGGACCGGAGTGACTCCAAGGAATGACACAAAGTCTCGTATCACTTCAGGCGCGTCGTGCGATTCCTCTGCAACACACGCACTCGTGCACGCACACGCAGGCACACACACGCACGCACGCACACGCAGGCACACACCCACGCACGCGGGTTACCACAGACAAGGATGGTGCGGACGCGAAGCTTTTTCTTCGTGAGTCTGATGTCCGAAAAAAATCAAAGCAAAGCACTGGAAGGTCTTTCATTGTCTGACCAGTCTAAATTTGGTTGTGCTTCGCATAAGTACGTGCGAGTACATCACTCATTGTGCCAATGACCGACAAACACGTGTCCTCAATTGTTATCATCAGCTGGCCGTATGGCCCAATGGAGAAGGCGCCCGCCTACGGAGCGGGAGATTCCAGGTTCGACCCCTGGTACGGTCAAACTTTTTTGCATCCTCCTCTCAGTTTTTATTTTTGGAAAAATTTGATTGGCACTCGAATTCTGAAGTCTGGAACGAATTTGCATCTGGAGTGTTCATTTTTCTTTGTGCGCTGCATGTGCAATGTTTTTCACTTTTGCTCTCTTGTTCCTCGTTGAAGTTGGTCCTCTTGACCCTTCACACTCAGCCCTCCCCCTTCGAAATTTTGTGAGCCTCTTGGGTCCCCCTCCTGATCCTTGATCCGCTGGAAGATTTGTCAAGTGTCCCCGCCGCCGCCGCTCCTTGTCCCGTGGAGACGTGAGACGAAGCACTTCTGCTTGTGTTTCATCCGGAGAAGACAAATTTATACCCCTCTATCAATCTTCAACCCGACAAACGACGCTTCTGCACTTTTTGCCTGAAATTAGAGAGGACAAGAGTTAATTGTTTAAGGGCGGGATGAGAGGTGAGATTATACACTCTCGAACGTGAATTAAAGATTGGAAGACAAGAAGTGAGTTAGTTATGGAGAGATCGCCATGGGAGGGCTTGTAAGTTACAGAAAGGGCGCAAGCTCCATGACTGGTTTGTGGTTGGAGATCCTTGGGGAAGGATGATCCAAGTGTCAAAAGATGCGTCTTGTCAAATACGTGTAGCTTTGGACACGGGGACTGCAGATGGGAAGTGATCCGCAATCAGATTGGCCGGCTGTGGTGTCTGTATCTGTGTCGGACTGATGTGTCGGAATCACCGCTCGCTGCAGGGAGTGGGTCGGGGTCGCTGTGGACACGGCTGTGGTTGCGCCTCAACTTTGCAATTTCCTTTGGGTATGGGCAGTTCTGAGCAACGCAAAATGCATCCAGTTTGCACCGAACCTTTCCTTTGTTGGAAACCCACCTGCAACAAGTCCCTTTGATCACGAAGGTTCACGACATTAGGGACTTTAAACACGACGTTTGAAATTGAAAATGTCAATGTCAACGTGGAATTTTTTTTTTGCATACTTTGATTTTTCCACATTTTGGAAGTGCTTCTGCCTTTGCAAAACATTTTTGAACAAATTTGACCAAAAACCCAAGGTTTCTTGTTTTAAATTTTCTGTGTAAAGGGTTCCAAAGTCAATGCGGCATTTGAAGTTTTGGCACCAAACGTCGCTGTTTAAACTCACTATTTTGAAACCATTCTTTGTCTCAGATGTTCTGTTCATTTTACTGTATCAGAAAGAATTCATTCGGGCTGCAACAATGTGAACAAAACACATTTTAGTTTTCTTCTCTTGAAAGTATGAAAATTCCAGGTATCCATCCAGAGATAAAACCAGAAACCGGCCAACAGGAACAACACCACAAAGGGGAGGCGACTTCAACGAAAAATTGACATGCGAGAGGAAAATAGTGTGCCGGCAGCGGAATTTGTTGAGCAGGCACTACTTTGCTGTTTTGGAGGATCAGGACCGAGGTCCCTCTGCCTCCCCTCCCCTTGGAACCCTCCTGGTTTCCTGCGTGGTGCTGTGTGAGGAAGGAAAATGGAGGTCAGTGTGCATGAATCGCTGTTGTGAAGTTTCTCGTTGAGACTAATTTTTTTTTGCCAAATTTAATGATGCAGATTTTAATTAGACATGTGGAGGCTTTGCGCAATAGATTATTGACGGTCGGGCCCCGCCTCTGGAGCCGAGAATCCTCGGAGAGACACACAGACAACACGGCCTGGCTCACACTGGATGCGTCCCTGTGACGTGGCTACGTAGCGTGCGGTGAGGCGGTGCAAGGACTCAATGTCAGACACATCCAACTGGTGTGAAACGGGCCCGGGGAGGGGAACATTCCGTGCAGAAAAGATTTGCATGTTTTGAGAAAGGTCGCCAGTTTCCTTTCGTGATTGGCGTGTTGAGAACAGCGTGGCTTTGTTCAAGATCTCGGCTAAAGCCTGCACGTTTGCGTGGACGGGGTTGGAGAACAGCATGCGCCAGTGTGCGTGTGTGTGCGTGTGTGTGCGTGTGTGTGCGGGCGTGCGTCAGCGTGGCCAGTCGGACAGACGGACGACAGGGCCCTGTTCCTCGTACCTCGCGACACGTTTTGAGTCTGAACATGTTCCAAACAGAGTGGAAGAAATTTCGAGCCATTAAGAAAATGATTTTCACATGACCATGTTCACTCCATTCATCCCATTCGCCTGACATGCATTCGAAGAAGGGGGAGGACATCAGATATGCAAACCGCATTCCTTTCTCTACTTTTTTCGTTTCTTTCATGTCGTATTAGTCAAATTTTCCCACACTTATTGAATGCTAACATCAAACCAAGCCACGCAAAGCTCCATAATTTTTAATTCTACACTCGTCTGCACACTTTTTGCCTTTTCCTCGCACCCGTCCACAGCAGTGACAGTCCTTGTATCAGATTACATACCTCTCCTTTTGATTCTGCGGTTACAATCTACACCTCCGCTGCCTTTATCTAAACCTCCCATCTATGAAGTGTCATATAAAATACAAAAAAGTTACAATGTGGTTTCAATGCGCGTTTCTTGAGGCCTGGTTCACACTGGATTTGGCACGTTTTGCGTTCATGTGAATGTCAAGGGTTCCTGCGTCACACAGAGAGAAAGACGCACGACGGATCCTGTGGGCTTCATATTGGATGCGGCCTACACTGTACAATTTGCATATTTTTGCATATTTCAAGTGGTTTGCGTCAACTGCATTTTCGACGCAGAGACCAAATGCACGACGCATCCTACGTCAAAACGCATCCAGCGTGAAGCGATCTTGAAAAAACCTTCGCGTGTCTAATGAAAGGTTGGTAAGAAAAGCGAAAAAAAAGTTCACAAAGTTTCCCGCACAAACTTGGAAATTGAGAAACAAGGTCAGGACAAGAGGGATTGAACATTTTGCTTTTTTCGTTGACACCATTTTCGTTGAGACTGAAAACCGAGCGTGTGGGTGGGTTTGGTATGCGTGTACCACGTCGGACATGACAAGATATGGACTGGAAACGTGAAGGTGGATCTGCGCACTCAATCTTTAAAGTCTTCCATTGAAGAGGGTCTTTTCGTCCTTGGAAAATATCTTCTCATTCCTGGTGGTGCCGAGTTTCTTGGGAAAAGTGAAGACTGCAAAAACTGGTCATCACAAATGAAATTGTGTCACCTTTCTGAGTGTTTGTATGCTGCAAACATTTTTCACCAAGTGATTCAGAGAGACAGTGCTGGTTAGACTTTGCAAAATGGGGCACAAAACACTTCGCCAGCATCCACTGTGAACCTCACCTACAAATATATTCATCCCCGTGTCGTGACAAACCTCAGCGCATCACGCTTCACACCACAGCACAAACAACCTGAAAAGAATCCACCTATCTACAAGCACTAATTTTCAGATTTGCACCCTGGTCCCATTGACGGGGGTATTGTGAACACCTTATTGCGGTGCGCAGTTATTCATTGCCTCGGATCCCTGTGTTCCTCCTGTCAGTCTCCTCCGGACCGGACAGACAGGTCTTGACGTTCTGCTGTCAGCTCAGCGCAAAGTTCCTTTCTCGCATCTGACGGGAGATGCAGGGTTTTGTTGCAACACAGACAGCCTCTCTCGGATCCAGGGAGTGGGTGCCCCTGAGATCATCGTTGGTCGGGAAGAAACGCTCGTGCTGACGGTGTGCGAGCGCTGTGCATTCTTTTTGCTTCTGACAAGCAAATTTCAGGGAAGTGAGAGGCGCGTCACTTCTCCCATTGGGTCAGACTCCTTCTCACCATCATGCCAGATCCACTGGAGGGAGAGGTTTCACGCAAACGACCCGGACACTTCGGGAGACCTTGGGATGTTCGAGTTGATCAAGAAGGAAGTTTGCAGCAGATATCCATGGCACTTGCGTGCCAATAATTTCCTCAAAAATGTTTGAGGACAGCAATCTTTTTGTAAACTTCGGTGCCCAGGTTGGGAGGTTCGTGTGTCACATCTGTGCACACACACTGTGGTCCTTTGCCTCACAGAATGTTACGTCTCTTCAAAGAGTGGCGGTGGGCTCATTATGATGTTGTCAGCGGTGTGGAGTATAGACCCCTGGGACAGACAATAAGCTAATGACCGTTGCTTTAATCTTCGCTTTGTGTTTTGTGGTGAAAGGTCGAGGAACAATATGGTGCCCCACCACAGGGAAGTCAAATGCGTGACCACACACACACACACGCACACACACGCACACACGCACACACACGCGCGCTCGCGCGGTTTCCACACACGCGCATGCATACTGAGAGGATTTACATCATCGCGCACAACACAGAAGTGTGTGCGTGAAGCTTTTTCCTCTGTGTTGCAGAACAAGTTTATCTGCAGTTTCACGCCCAAACCCAATGTGTACCAAGATGTATCGAGTCCGATTTGGTACAAAAAAGGATCACGATTCTGATGCGTGGAACTTTTTCTGCACCTCGTGAAGAAAGTTTTTGTTTCCAACAAGTGAAGCAATTCATCCCAAATTCTGAGTTTTTCTTCAAAACAAGTGGGTCTGTGTGAACACGATATGCGATGAAACGTGAAGCGTGCGGGGGACGCTCGGCGTGGCACACACGGATCAAGATTACGGGACGGTCAGGAGCCCAGGGTCTCGACTCCCTGACCCTGGGACAAAAATCTTTCCTTTTTTGCGCCAAGGTGGGGGGACTTTCTTTCCTTTGACGCGTCCAGTGTCCAAAGTTCAAAAGATTCCAACAGGTCGACCTCAAACCAGATTCTGGGTCTGCCCAGGGCTGAACTTCGAGAACCAGGTATTTGGTGCAAAAAGAAAATGTACTGGGAAACCGGGACGTGTGCAGACGGCGTGAATGAAATTGCGCAGTTTCTGGACCAAAGTCTCAAAAACCCACGTCATTGCGAGTCAATTTTCTCCGAAGTGAGAAACACGTTGATGTTTTGCGACTTTGTCAGTGTCACGAGACTCTTATCTTTTCATCCGCAGACAATTCACCGGAAAAAAGTCGTGCAATAAAGTGATTAAACCTCCATTGTCTCCCGAGTACCACCTCAGTACCACCGCAGTACTACCGCAGTACACACTTCTGCCATAAAACCAACGGACATTATTCCCACACACACTTGTTCTTGTACTTGAAGGTCAGGTTCACAGAGGACACGCCACACGTTGCGTCCCTGCACAAGTCGCAAGCCACGACGCAGCGCCGTGTACTTTGCACGCACACTCAGTACACAACACACCCAATGTGAACAGCCCCAAAACTTGGTTTATGACCGAAGGCAGAAGTACCCCAATCAGTACTGGGAGAGTACTTTGATGCTGGAGCCAGCGCGATCATTAAAAGGCAATGTAGATAATGGGCGGAGGCCGACGCGGCTCTTGGAGCCACACGACGTCTCGGCGCCGCGGAACTGGTCAGGATGTTCGCGCCGAACGCTCCCTGTCGCTTCGGGCACCAGACGACAAATTCAGGTTTTTCTTCAAATGGTATCCGGTTTTTTTGCTGAAGAGCAAGTTGTTCAAAGTTATGTTTCAAAATGCTCCAGTTGTTCGCAGAAGTTATCAGCTGTAGCCCATCAGGTGATTCCGATGCTCGTGTGAATCTGTGTAAGCCTGGGTGAATTCCATCCAAGAACAAGTGAGCACTGAGCTGGAGAAGAGGACCACTAGCTGTGTCTGTACAGCTGTACTCACATCCGGAGCTACATCCGGAGCTTCTCACACTGTTGCTTATGTCAAAAAGCTATGGACACGTACATGGACACTGATGCGGTGGAAATGTCAGGGTCTGATGGATAATCTAGTTCACGAAAACCAGGTTGAGACGAGCAACCTCCTGGAGAGGGTCTGAAGTGTTAAAATTTGGATGGGGAAAACCTTTCGTGCCAGGGGAGGTTTGGGCCGTTGGATCCATCCCTGTCGAGATTGCTTCACGCAACATGCCTGCTCCTCACGTGCAAACCCGTTCCATTGGATCTCACACACTGGTGATTTCACCGTGGCTGACGGTGTGTGTTCGCTCGGCCCGTGGGAGTCCCCTGAAGAAGGCCATGTGTGAGGGACATTAACTTCTCTCTCAAGTGGATTCGGCGCCACCTCAATTTCCTTATTTGATGCGCTGCTCGTAACTCAATTCGATGGACGAGGGAAGGCACGCCGTCCTCGCAGCACCGTGTGAGAAGTGTTGTTGTTTGACTCTGGGGATCACCCGTTCTGGGGCACCGGAAGTGAGGTCGGGACAAGGAGACAAGTCAACACAAGCTTGTGCCTGGTCACTTTAAACTCGGGGTTGCAATTGTGGAATAGCTGCACACGTGGACCCACAATTTTGATGGATCCTCGTCACACTTGGTTCCAGCATCCTCCTGATACTTGCAACTCCATTGCTCCAGGTGCCTTTGGACTCGCACGGAATCTCAACCGGAGCCAGGATCGTGGTCAGCGGGACCCAAACCTGGAGGGGCCCAGACTCCAACCTCCGCGGGAGGGGAATCACGCTGAGAGGACAAGAGTACGGTACAATTGCTCAGACAAAACTGCAAGGATGGCGCTGCAACCGCGACGTGCAGAGCAACACAGAGACGCGCATCCAGGTACTTGATGTAAGAGGTGCAAGTAATGGACCCTCGAAACGGAATATAACGTCAAATAAAATTGAAAAGTGATTGAGAACCTGAAAAAGTTCAGCAATACTTTTTTCTCTGTGAACACAATCGAGGCTGGAAAACTTTTCTTTTGTTATTTTTGAAAATCGAGGATAAGCCTGAGAAAGTACGTGAGGTCCTTTTTGAGCAAAACGTTTGATCTGTCAAAGCAGGGAGAAACCTGTCATGGCGTGGAGAGGCTGCTTGGGTGCGGAATTTTGATGCTTGGGTGGCGAACATGTCGCGATCACAATGGGGCCTCTGTTCGCCTCCGTCGACCGTGGCACTTTTTCTTTTCTCCCGGTGGTTCACCCTGGATGCGTCGCATGCTGCGTCTGCACCCTGCGCACATCAAGTGGGCTCAGCGACACAGCGCCCATTGACTGGTAGGGAGACGCAACGCGTGGAGCCTTCAACGTGAAACAGGCTTGGAACTCCAAATCCAAAATCCCTGGATCCTGACCAAATAAGGACCGCCTGTGCGTGAGAGGATGAGACTCCTCACGCGTTGAGCCAATATCTCCCAGAGCCAATAAAACTGACGAGCACAGAGATTTGCAATTTGCGGCGGTCTCGGTGTCTCTGATAAAAAGAGTGTCTCGTCCGCGGACGCATGCGCAAGTGTGCAGCCAGCCTCATGTGCGAAGGATCCATCGTCAAAGTGTCAGGGACAGATCCAGGGAGCCGGCACTCTTTGTGCTTGCTGGACAAATTTGTCGCCGTCAGCGATCAACATTTTTCGTTGTCTTGTGTGTCAATGTCCAAACTCAAGCCGAGGACAGAAGAGTCAGGCATCTCCCAAATTTCAATCCGAATGCGGCACGGCACAACGCTCTGTTCATGCGCTGTGTTTCTGTGTGAGGACGCAGTCCCTGTTGTCTTGGACCTCCTTCTTGGACGCGACGCAAAAAGTGAACAGTGCGAGACAAGGATTAAGCCCGAAGTTCCCTTGGGGGGAATTAGAACCTGGCAGTATTTTCTGCACCCCTGCCGGGAACTGATCCGATTGTAACATGCAGACATTGCATCACGATGTTGTGGACAATTCACATTGAGATTTCGGTATTTGCCTCACCAAGCACAAATTCAATGGGATTGAGAAATTTAGTGTCTTTGTTTTTGGTTGTATTTACTAGAGACTGCAGGTCACCTGCGACTTTGCGTGTGCGAATGCTCCTGCAGTATGCAGTAAATATTTTCCTGTGTGTGCGTGTGTGTACATGTATGCGTGCAATGTGTGCTTGTGTTTGTACTTGTGGGGACAAAATTGACCAAACAGCGCCCACAGTACTTTCTGTGGTTTCAGGAAGGCTCGCACTCAGCCTCGGGAACCATCCTCAGAACCACGAACTGCCACCCAGACCACAAATTACCCTTCAAAATCTACAGCAGACCGGAAAATTATGACAGATATGGGGGCCTTACAACAGTAACAGTACTCGCATAATACTGACCATTGTACTTTCAAGTCTGCAATTGCTTCTCTTTGAAGTGGGAAATTGCCGCCGATTTGAGTTTTTATCCACCGGTTCGGGAGTCAATGAGGGAAAATTGGGAGCCACGGATCAGGTGCCAAAAACGGAAGTTGTGCCTGAAACGGTAACTGCTGCACTGTCAGAACGTCGGGAAAACTGCTTTTCCTTTCCCTCAACCTCGCGGGCCACTGAACAACGAAGTGACTCATTTTCTTCCCCTGCACGTAAAATGTCTTTTCTCTTTTGTCTCTGTCTCTCTCTTGCTCACTCACTCACTCACTCGCCCGACACACACACACACACACACACACACACACACACACACGATTACCGTCCTTGTTCTACACATCTATGCTGACAGTGTACCTCCAGCCTCAGAATACCCCATTGTGAGTCGTGGACAAATTAGGATCAATTTAACTCGGACATCAAAGTCTCGAGGGGCGTGTTAAGTCCCGCAGTGAAGATTGCGTTGGGCAGAGGTCGGGGTGAAAATCACCCGTGATCCCCCCGATAGGGACCGCGGGGTCAGGGGGCGCGGCGCCCAGCTGCCCGGGAGATGCGTCACGCCGATCTCGCGGGGGGAGAGTCAGGGATTTTCAGCCTAACAGGTGGTTATCCCTCAGCAATAAGGCGCAAAATGACCTCAAATTGCAAACAAGTAGATTTATGATGTGTCTCTGATAGAGGTAGATAGGAGAGGCTAATTTTGACTTTGAAGAAGTGAGATTTTGCTGAGATCTGTTTCTTGTGGCGTATCGGCGGCTCTTTGGTGAAGTGTGGGTTGGCCCGCGTCCCACACGCTCGCACAGACCGCCACACATCAGGGTGACGCTTCCTGTGACGCGTCACACCCATTCCAATTCTTTGCTGCTGAAGTTCAATTATAAAATCTGAAAAAAAACTTGCAGACTCGGCTGGAACAGAAAATACCCTTTGATGTCAAGCGATCCAATTCAGAAATGATTTTTTTCGCAGAGAATTCACGTCTGGGGCCATTGTCGCCATTTCACGCATCCAGCAACCCGTGCAAGCGGACTTCACGACAGAACAGGGCTTGATGCAGAGAACCCTTGGGTCCAAGTCCCCTGATCCTCGGAATAACTGGTACGAGTTCACTCGGCAGATGTTGCGCCGCAGACCTGTGCCAGCAATTTTCCCATTGCATGACCAAAGTTCAAATTTTGTCCCCATGGGGCAGAACGTCATTTCATGTGATCAGACACCTGGATCTACGCACGAGTCTGACCCAAAATTGGGTCCGGGGAGCCATTGGGATGACAGCTCCGCTTCTTGGTGAGTTTGAGAATGTGGAGATTTTGACCAAAGCACAATCAGGAGGAAACAAAGATCGAAGGTCAAGGAGACACATCCCACCCGTCTCCTCCTGCGTCCGCCAGGGGCATTCACCAAAACTTCAAGTTCATTCTGCTTTGAATTATTTTTTGCAAATATTTCAAAAATTTCAAGAGTCGAAGGTGATGCCATGACACCATAAGCGGCTTACAGCGCCGTTTCCCATGCAGGGCAGAGGACGGAAGAAGGAAATGTGTAATCTTTGCATAATAACAGTTAAAATCCCCCGTAATAACCATAACCCCCTCTGCACCCTGACCTCAAAGGCAAAAAGCATGAATGGCCTGAACCGTGTTTCCATGTTGATATGTGTCCCTCTATTCCAAAAATCAGCCACTTTGCTTCTCACAGATCACGAGCCATTTTGTTGAAAACCAACTGGCACAAATACTGGCCTTTGCCCCTTGACCAGGAAATCCCTTAAACACAGTATTTGTGGCAGAATCACCTGAGAAAAAGTTCTAAAGGTGTGCTTTTTTGTGAGAACCACTTGTGTTATAGGCAGGCAAGGGCGGGAGTAACCCCTTTGAATCGTCCTGTCACAAGTCAAACGGGTGTTGCACATCCCTTTGGCGGCCAGGTGACAAAATCCTGCGATGTGTCGTCGGGACACGCAGATTCATTTTGCACTGAGGTTGGGGTGCGGGATGTTGGAGTTCGATCCCGAGGGGCTCAACTTCAACTGCACACAAAACACTTGGAAAAGCAACGCATGTTGCATTCTTGAAGAGCAAAATAATTTTTCCCGGGGTCAGGTCGAGGTGGGTCTCCTCAGCCCATAGAGATGCAGGGGAATGTTTCTGTTCTCTCCCCTGGACTCTGGGGACTCGTCGATTTTTCTTCGAGAAGCAAACTTCCGCTCACAGACCGTGGGACCAGGCTACATCGTGGGCGGATCCGGATTTGGTCCAAAGGTATTTACAGTCTGATCAGGGAGGGGGCGACTTCATTTGCAGCAAAACAAAACAAATTCCCGCAGGCACAAACCTGGAGTGGGGGAAAATGGGAGCACATTCAAATTTGGGATTCAGGTTTGGACGGATCCTTGGTCTGCATCCACCCCTGCACGCTTCCTGACGATCTGTTTCACAAACCGCCTGACTCAAGGGAGGCAGAGGAACCAGCCAGCATCCCTCCCGGAAACAGCTGAACAGAACCAGAGAATTCCATGTGGGTGAAGAAATGAGCGGACTGAAGCGGGCGGTGTGTGGGAACGGGACCTCACGAGAGTTGCGATACCGCTCCATACTTCCTCTGCTGGTACTCAAGTGCGCCCATGGGACCTTGACCTGCCCTACAGGACCCAGGAACCGCCGCCCTGTTTCTCGCATGAGGGCCCGGTTCACATCAGGTGCGTCACACGTGCACGTACACGAGGCGAGAGACCTTGTGGCTGACAGCGTTAGTCCTGTCGCTCGTGGTTCCACGTCTCAACGGTTTGATACGTCGGTGCTGGCGAAAATACAGTGAAGATTCTCTCATTGCTGTTGAAATATTGGTATACTACAGTGTGGGTTTGGTTTCAAGGGTAAATTGGGTCTTGGTGACACTTCCATTTTTGTCAAATACCGGGAAACAGGAACAAATTCTTGTGACCAAATGAGGCGAATTGCAATTTTTAAGCGCACAAGTACAAAAGTACAAAAGTATGCCCAGGAGGCAAAACCTTCCTGTGTGGCTGCTGAGTGAGTACGCTCTCGCTTGAATTCTCCCAGGTACTATCAGGAAACGTACTTGAGAGACGTACTTATGGAGGTAATTATTCTATTTCCCGGGTTCTAATTCCCCAGGTAGGTGCGGTGGGTATTCCACCCGCGGGTTGCTTCCTTTCTGTTGTGAGAAATGTTGTTGGAGGCAAACCTGGGAGTTGAGGTTCTCACTCAGCAAAAATGTTTGTGACAAAACGACTGTTCTAAAAGTGCAGAAATTTTTTTGCAGGGCATGGACCAACGAAAACGCCAAACCTTTAATCCCATGAGCAAGTACTTCTTCAGAATCTCTTCTTGAAATCTCACCAAAAGAATTTCAATTTTAAAGCTATAGATTACTGGAAGCAGTTGATTCCCATGGATTCCCATTGGCATGGAAACCACAGTGTTTCTCTCAACGACAGTTAAATCTGCATTCAAATCTTCTCCAACACAACAATAGATCATCAAAAGTAATAAACATCTTCAGGGTCTTGATTTCAGTTTTTGTGTGGCAAAACCATGTGAAAGTATTTTAAACTCTACGCCACTTCAAGGGACACAATTCAATTCAGTAATAAAAATGAAATGACCACCTATGGTACCGGTTCGGCGACGGTTTCGGGGATCAAAGGTCAAGCCGTCCGCAGTGCGGTGACCAAAGGTGGTCAGTCGACCCTCGGACCTCTGGTTACAAACTGTTATTTTGCTTTTGTTGTGTTCAGTCAATGGGCTAATCTATCCCATACCTTTTCAATTTTCAAACAGACAAACTGTGAAATGGAAAAATTCTTTGGCTTCTTTTGCCATCATTTTCCCAGTGTGGTCACCAGAGATGTAACAAAAACGCAGGAATTTTCAGTGATGCATTGACAACAGCGTTGCCATGGTATCAATCAACGTTTTTTTGATCAATTTGACAATTCAACATCATTCCGCATAAAAATCCTAATTTGAGTCCCTCCAATTGTCCCTCTGGTATTTCTTAATGTTATGGTAGTGGCCACTTCAGGGAGAGGTCAAGACCTTTTGGACAATGCCTATTGAAAGGCCTGAATACGATGGTCACTCAGTGGTCAGCGGCTGGTCAGTGACTGGTGCTAACTCACTCAGTTCTCTCTGGAGACGGAATCTGACTCCACTGGCTCCATCAGGGGAGGATTCAGACAGAACCACAAGTCGTTTCTTCTCCACACGGAGCAACGTTGCGAAAAGAGACTTTTGTGAGCGAAAGTGACTGGCCTTGACAAGAACAGAGCCCAAAAGGACGCACTTTCACCTGTGTGCACAGAAGCGATGTCAAAGCAACCCAAAGAATTTGTCTGGTTTCTCAGTTCACCGGGAGCCCGATTCACACGCGCTGAGCGCTCTTCACGTTTTCAACTCCGGATCCGCTGACGAGTCAGAAGCCTCCGAGCCGAGATGAGATGAGAGAACAACAATTGCCTCCGATTGAAACGTAGATGGATAAATCACTCCACTGGTCAATCAAGAGGTTTCACTTTTCTCCCTCCCTGGGAATAGTTTTCCCTTTCTTTCGTGTACATTCCCACACACTGATCTGCCGAGACCCATTCATCAAGGTCATCAAAGTACTCTTGGGAAATTTTCGCTTATGCAGTCGTGGCTTTTCCCTGACACATCACGGACGATCCAAAAACGGATTTCAGTCCACAGAGTCGTCCATTGTTTCTGGTGTAATTGGCCTTGTTGGGGTCGTTCGTCCAAACGTTTGGAGAGCGACGTCAACCAAAGTTACTCCTCAAAACAAAAGAACTGACCTGATCCAAACCTGGAGCTGCTGAATAAAAATGTTGTCTGCAGCAAAGCGGTGCGGTGACAGTCCCCCCTCTCTTCAGCTCCCTCTATGACACAAGAGAACAAAGCTTGGACATCAGAAAAGGTTGCAAGAACAATTTCTCTGCTGCAAAAACAACATTCCTCACAAGTTGAAATCCGTTGAGGATCGGTGTTGTGAGTTGGTGCGCGTCAACGGACAGTGTCCATACAGAGACACAACTCTCGTGAGGGAGGCGTGCAGTGTGAGAGAGACCTCAAGTCTCCGTTTCAAATCGTGACAGACAGGTCCACACACCTCGGACCTCGTGAGGGAAAACACAGGGTATCAGAATCCGAGCCGGGACCGATTTATCACATGTGGAAATGACAGCGGTCAGTTGAGTGGTCACTCTGGTCGCGGCTCTCGACTGTCGCCCTCCCGACCCGTGGGAACTGCGCTGCGCTCCCGCTGGGTAATGATCGAGGGTGCGAACACCCGTCTGTCACGGCTTCACTGCAGCGCCATCCCTACTGCACGTCTGTTCCTGAAACACCGTTCCTACAAATTGGATCAGGCTTTACACATGAGCAAATCCCTGCTCTTGGGACACTTTTCACATCGGCGCCTGAGCAAAAGCCAACAAACTGCAGCGGGTGGCTTCTGGTCACACCCAAAACTCAGGTTGTGGACTTTCCTTGCAACAACCTCACTTGCAACACGCATGGCAGCAGCGGCAAGTTCTCAACACCAAAATACCACTGGCTCTGATGTGACGCTGCAAGGACGGTCCTGCCCAAGTGTCAACCCAACCGCTGATTTATTAATCCTTCAAAATCTTCCCGGAGGTCACCGGGGTCAGGGGCCTCGGACAATGCGCTCGGACACTCACTGGACACCACCTTCACTGGTCATTGACTCCGGGAGACTGGTCCCCTTGACCTGATGTCACCAATCTCCGAGCTCTATGACCGTCATCAGCTGGTCAGCTGACCCCAGGGTCAGCCCTGGACAATGCCCTGGTCATTTGACCCGTTGACCGGTCGTTTCGCGGGGTGGTTTTATCCCTGTGTGAAGCGCCAGCGAGACCTAATCCTCCCAGAATGGTCCCATATGTCACGATTCCGTGGTTTTCTTCCCCTGACGGTTCTTTCCCAGGACGTCACACGCTACAAGTTACGCACAAATTTGGGCAACTTCGTTCACTCATCTCAGAGACAAAAAGCTTTCCGCATTTACGCCTTGCTGTTTTGTGAAGAGACAATTTTCCTCAGCCCTTTCTTTCGGTTTCCTGATAGTCCATTTGACCAGAATCTTTTGAAAGACCACCCGACGTGTTTGGTGCATTTTTTTGCAAAAGGACTGTCCGTGGAACATGAGCGCACCTTGGACACACAAACACACACACGCGCGCGCACGCACACACGCTCTCTCTCTCTCTCTCTCTCTCTCTCTCTCTCTCTCTCTCTCTCTCTCTCTCTCTCTCTCTCTCTCTCTCTCTCTCTCTCTCTC
>JAAUXT010030328.1_pt1 | contig 19462 bp, 24 predicted proteins | sample 7278171 | NCBI WGS metagenome assembly JAAUXT01 (sample SAMN14350112, study PRJNA611818) | marine sediment metagenome | isolation source: surface marine sediment (1.8m) | place: French Polynesia: Moorea | collected 2018-08 | reverse complement strand
ATTACCCAGCATCCCTCCCCCCCAGGGGCTGATCACGTGACCCCTTGTGGTTTTGCGCTCTCTTTGACTGTCATGGCTACCGGAGGGACGTATCCTCAGAACCTTGGCCAAGAAGAATGGGATATCATTGTTTTCTTGAGGCAAAATGTTGCCTGTCGCCTTGCCTACGAGGCGTCTATTCAGCGCTTGCCTCAAACACACCCGAGAGTGATCCAGGCTTTTCGGGCATATTTCAACTTGGGGCCCACCTCACACCGAGCCTTCGACCGTCTCATGTGGTCGGTGGCCACCAGCCAATAAAGGGGTAAGTGGTTCTACAGTCACTCCACAAGACTTTCAAGGGCGTGCCCACGATCTGCACCAGTCTTACTCACCTTCAGCGGGGGGAACTCTGTACTGGAAGAGCAGGGGGTCCACCTTGATGGGGAGCAGCCCCAGTCTGTGCGCGAGCACCTCGTCCTGGATGAGCGACGTGTTCTCGAACACAAACACCTTGTCGATCGCCATCGTAGGAACCTGCGACAGACGAAGAACATGGAGTTGGAACAAACTTCTGGAGCAGATTCGCAATGGGTGCATGAAGAGTTGCGTTCTCACAACAGATTCGCTTCGAAACCAAAACTCGCATCTTCACGGGAGTCGGATAAGGAACCCAAACTGTTGAGCAGGTGCGAATTGAATACAACTTGGTTCAAATTCATGGGCCCAAACAAAGGTTACGGTTGTGTCACTGCAATGCTGATTCCATAATGGTGCGCTTGCAAATGAGAGACCTGTTTCATTCCAGAGGCTTGTTGATCCGGACCCTGCACAGGTCGAATGGACGCAGCAGTGGGTGAGAACGAACACAGCCAGTATCTCACCTCGGAAAGCAGAATTCTCCGGAAAGCGTTCGCGAGAGAAGCGTCGATTCCGATCAAATCGAACTCGATCGAGTTTTCACCGCATTTCGCGTTCTGCTGTATGTCCATAATCTCCACTCGGAAATTCTGCGATGAATAAACAAAACCATTTTGCGTGGAGAAAACCAACACCGCGCTTGAGACAAGATTTTGTGTTGAACACATCACGCACAATGTTCACGCGCAAGTTTGACGGCTCTGTGTCAGCGAGTGGACGCCGCTTGTTTTGGCTTGCGCTGGTGTGAAGCAACCCACAAATGCTAACGTCTGCAGCGACAAGAAAATGAAGTGGCAGACGTGAAATTTCATCCGACAACACTGCAGCCCAACCGCAGAGAATGTGGTACAAAAGTGCCTTGCTGCAGGTTCAACAAGTCTGCACAACACAAAATACGGCCAGATCACACATCCACGGTAAACAAGTCTTGAAGGCAGCACAATGTTTCCTGCCAGCGTTGGGTCTGCATTTGTCGCAGATACTCCAAGACAGCTTCACACTTTGCACTGACTGACCTTTTTGAACTTCTCTAGATCCCACGTGTCGTCATATCCAGGGTAGTTACCAGGGATATCCGAGCTATGTACCTACAACACAGTGACCAGCAAACAACGGTACATTCGGCTGCATTTCAAGGACAGAGGAACGTAAAAATGGGGTCGGATCCTGTGATTTGGAGACGAGGTTCACCTCCTACTCCCTTGAAAAGGTCTGTCTGGCAACAGTTCATCTGTGACCTTTCATCTGGAATATTCAATCGCGCATTCTGCAGCACTTGAGCCCGAGGAAAGTGTCCCGCACAGAGAAAAACGATTTGAATAGTTTTTGTCCGAACGCGACAAGATTTGATTGGCGTCAATGGTGACCAAATTCTACATTTCGGGTGGTGAAAATACCGCACCATGTTTGGAAGCAGCCAGAAAGACCCACCTCAATTTCGAAACAACTTACAGGTTGATACCCAGAATATCGCCCACACAAAACACTACTTGCTGCCTCTCGCTCGTGTTAGATTTCACGGAAAATGATGTAACTACTTCGCACAAGTTTGACTTTCATTGATCACAAAGATCTTACGTTGTTGACGCCATGTTCCTCCAGCGTGACCCGAGTTCTGATCTGTTCGGTGGAATCCATGTTGAGAGACTCTCTATTATCGCCCGCGAGTTGCGCATGCGGAGTTGAGAGAGGGAGGACTTCCGGTGAATTCGGCAAAATTTTTTATTTTTCCTGGATTTTGAAAATATCTGTAAATTTAGAGGAAACACACGAGCAATAAAGATGGTAAGAAACTCAAAATTCTTAACACAGTTCTCTGAGAGCAGTCGAAACTGAATAATGTGTCTGTTTGACCGCCAAATTGTGATTCATCTTTTGTCTAAATTCCGCCCCTTGGAGTGACAGGCTGAGACTGTCAACGGTCTGAAACGTTCCCGTGTGTCCAACATATTCGTTGAAGTTGAGTTCAAACAAAAGCCTGCAAAGGAATCAAAAACACGGCAGAATTGTGATCCATCGAGAAACTACAACCGTTCATCTGCCTCGGGAAACAGTTGTGCACTTTGAAAGTGCAGGGGTTGTCGTTTGGTTGAACAGATACGAGCCATTTGTAGTGTTCTGGGTTTTGTGTCGAGTTCGCAGTGTCTGAGAACAGTGACTGGCAGAATGCGATTCAGTTCACTGAAATCCTGGGTGTATGAGTCAGAATTCTCCTCCCACTTGTTCCGACAACGAAAACAAAACACTCAACCTGGACGTATCTTGAAAGGAAAGATTCGTGTATTTCAGATCCGGTTCATCCTGATCCAGAACCGCGCTGGGAAGACGCGCCTCGCCAAGTGGTACATGCATTTCGACGACGAGGAGAAGCAGAAGCTGATCGAGGAGGTGCACGCAGTCGTCACCGTCAGGGACGCCAAGCACACCAACTTCGTCGAGGTGCGTACGTGCGTGCAGGCGGATGTGTACGTGCGTGTGTGCAGGCGGGTGTGTGCGTGCGTGTCTGCAGGCGGAGGTGTGTGTGCAGGCGGGTGTGTGCGTGCGTGTGTGCAGGCGGGTGTGTGCGTGCGTGTCTGCTGGTGGAGGTGTGCGTGCGTGTGAATTGGGAGGGGTCCGTCGTGTTTTGGAGTTCACGCCGTCTTCACTGAGGAACGCCCACCAGGTCGATGGGTTGGTCGTGAGAGCACGCTGTGATACGACAGGCGAAGCCCCCAATTTCGTAAAGTTTGTGTATCGATTCAGAATTTTGCGCCTGCAATACAACATGCACTTTGAGAAACAGTTGTCACTCTGGTAGCGTTGGACATGTCTCAACAATCAGGGTCCACGCCAAGCACGTTTCAGATTTTCCTGCGTGTTTTCAGTTCCGGAACTTCAAGATCGTGTACCGCCGGTACGCCGGGCTCTACTTCTGCATCTGCGTCGACATCTCGGACAACAACCTGGCGTACCTCGAAGCGATCCACAACTTCGTCGAGGTGCTCAACGAGTACTTCCACAACGTCTGCGAACTCGACCTCGTCTTCAACTTCTACAAGGTGTGTGTGTGTGTGTGTGTGTGTGTGTGTGTGTGTGTGTGTGTGCACGCATCTGGGAACCTGTGTGTTATCACACTTGTACAGCAGTATAATTTGCCTGTTTTTGTCTACAATTTCCACAAAGTGCGCGCGCGTGCGTGTGCGTGTGTGTGTGTGTGAAGGTGAGCACGACTGACCGACGCGCATGTTGTACTTGCAGGTGTACTCGGTGGTGGACGAAATGTTCCTGGCGGGAGAGATTCGAGAGACGAGTCAAACCAAAGTCCTCAAACAGCTACTCATGCTATCTTCACTCGAATAGTGACGCAGGATGTTTGCGACTGACATTTGTGTGAGCGTGCGTGGTACTCGTGATGTCATCCCTCAAACAGTGGTCACCGAACATACAGCATTCAGTTCGTGTCAACGTGGGGCTGTTTGCCACTGTTAACGTTTTCGTGAAACTCCACGCATTATCTTTTGAGTGGACGGAACTCCCATTTGCATGTGCGAAACCAAAACCAAGCAGTGTGAAACAGGCCTGAAAGTGCAAAGGACTGTGTGTGAAACTTGCAAATATGCACGAGGGAAAATTGAAGACCAGGAATTTGTGTGTGTGTGTGTGTGTGTGTGTGTGTGTGTGTGTGTGTGTGTGTGCAGTGTGTGTGCGAAGCAGCGCGCTGTGCGACAGAGATCTGAGTTCAGATCAAATTGGCAAATGTTCATTTTCATAGAGAAGAGATGTCCTCATTTTGTGTGATATGTTTCGAGTGCCGATTATCAGATGAATTTCACATTGAAGCATTCCGTTCGAAAGTGTTCCAGTTGGAATGCGCTGTGTGTTTGTGAAGAATGTACAAAACAAAACCTCGAGAGTTGAATGAGCGCTACTTGCGAATAGAACCGTAGTACTGAGGTAAGACGTGGAATAAAAGGACAAAATTGAAATTGATACTGTTATTGGTTTCAACGGAAGAAACGTGACGCTTTTGCGCAAATGGTGCGAGTCCTGAGTTGGACGGACGGGACCTGCAGATTCAGCAGATTCATACGCGCTGCGTCGCTCAGGGCTCGTTCCCTGTTCGTGGACTTGGGCGCGGTGTGAACAAAACAGACGGGGAATTGTAGTCAGTTCAAGATCGCGCTGAGCCAAATACTTTCGTTCACACGCAACCTTTTTTTTCTGACGCCTGGGTATTTTGGAGTCATTGAGCGAAGGTACAACACGAGACGGAGGCGGTTTGATTTCAATTTATCTGCTCTGAGGCGAGTAACATGATTTTCTTTGTACAGGAGGAAGAAACACGAGACAGCAATGTACAGTGCAACAATATCATCAATTCTTGTGCGTTTGCCGAAGGCTAGAACAACATTGAAGCAGACATCACTCCGCGCACGGCGTCCAAGAAAGAGTCGTGTTGGGCAGTTCGAGGTGCAATGCACGATGATGCACCCAGTGTGAGGACAGACATCGACGCCTGGGACAAAGAAACAGTCGACAAGAGGTGTCGAAAGAAACGTCACGCACAAAACACACACAACATATCACAAGGACAGTCACAGATTCTCAGCCATTCAGTGTTGTCTGTCACACACTCCAGGCAAGTTTCACACTGAACACGTCGTGAAACGGGTCTCCCCAAGAAAAGGATTAGATTGTTCTACGAAGCTGAGCAGTGGGCGTAAAATACCCACAAAACTTACATTCTGAACGTATAACAATCACACGGCGTCCAATCGTGACAACGCCACACCACACAGACGCAACGTCGCGTGGCCACGGAACAGCAACCACAGCGTCTGACGTAGCCCCCCAAAAGGTTGTTTTCTTCTGGTTTCGGATTCAACTCCTGCCAGTTTGCATTCAAAAATGCGATAGAATTAAAATTCATTTGGCGGCTGCACAGCAGCGATGATACAAAGATGGCTCTTCCGTTTGGGAAGATGAAATGGTACGACACAAATAAAACCCAAGTGAATAAGTTTCGGTCCAGTCGACTTGCCAACAGTTCAACAGCGCAATATCTCCCAGGTTTTCATGCTGAGGCACATTGAGTGGCTGGTTGGAATTCTAATCTCTCAAGCTGAGATCACAGGTTGAGATCTTGTACATCTTACGAGTTTCACTGAACATTTGACACTGGTCGGAGCACTTTGGCAGTCTGTTTAAGTGCTATTTTACTTCACAAGCAGAGCCACACTGGAGGCAAACAACGTTGCAGCTCCGTGCACGTTCAAAACAGAAGCAACGGTCCAGTGTGAAACAGGCTCCACCTTTCGCTGTGTCAAGTATGAGGGGTCATGGTAATTGTTCAGCACTTCGCTCTAACTGAACACCACGTTTCCAACGACATGATCCTGCCTGCAAAGAGCGACACTTTCTGTGCCGCACTGAGTTTCATTCCGTCACACGAGGGCGCCGCTGTCGGACCACGTAATTCGAGGCGGTGGCGCCCTCTAGATGTTCCAGTCTGTCACGTGGTTTGGAATCGGGCTCAGTGTGCCGCGCTTCGTCACCTTCCCGGGCGAGGGCGCCCCTGGTCCCGTGCCGCCCACCGCCGCCATGTTGAATTTCCCGGGCGACTTCGACAGGTGGGCGGACGCCCTGGGCGAGCGGGGCGAGCCCTGCAGACGCTTGACGGGTTTGACCGGGGATCGCACCCGGGCCCCCGCTCCTGACCCCGTCGCTTGAGCACCGCGGCGTCGGGTGGGGGAGTCGAGACCCTTCCGCAACCTGGGCGTGTTCAGCCCCTTCGCCAGCAGCTTGTCTCTCACCTCTTTGCTCAACAGGTGGCCCTTCATTTTCAGGTTCCCGCCCACAGCACCGGGGGCAGCGCTCGATTCCTTAGTGTTGGTGCTGTCCGCCAGAGGACCTGTGGGTTCTGTTGCTGCTTCCTCCTTCCTCATTTTTTCCCTCACTGGAGTGCAGCACTGTTCGATGGTCTCCAGTAAGGACTGGTTCAGTTCGATTTTGCGGACCTTGGCGCCGAACAGTTTCTCTGGGGTGGTGGAGGACGTGGTCGGCTGATCCCCCTCGGCGGGCTCTGGGTCCTCATTGGCGGCGCTGGGCGACCCTGGCGGCGTCACTCGCTTCGTGGCGGCGTCCACAGCGCCCTCTGTGAGCGGCCGGTGCGGCGCTAACCTGGTCTCGGCGCGGGTCGCCTCCTCCTGCCGTGAAACATGCGCGGGTTGTAACGTAAATGGGACAAGCGGTGGCTCTGTGCGGGACGGGGCTTCACGGTTTGTCGTTGAAAGTGGACGGCAGGCTTATATGTTTGTGTTCGGAGGCAAGACTTCTTGCTGGATGCACCAGGTTTTGCATTCCAGTCACGTCGACGAACGCTGAGAGTTGGTTGGTTGCCCAGGCTGTGGGCGGTGTATCCCTAAGAGGGACCCGGTGGGGCACCTCCCCCGTCCCCCGGTGGAGCCACCTACCGCTTCACGGGCGCCGAGTCGCCGCCGCGCGTGCTGGATGGAGTCGTTCCGCAGCAGAGCGGTGGAGATCGGGAGGAGGGGCCGCGCCTTGCCTCCGCTGGGGGGAGCTGAGCCTGAAACACGCGACACGCTGTGGTCACATCGCACAAGGTTTACCTGTCTACGAACTGCTTGGGCGCGAATGTGCGTACGTGTTGGGTACCAACCCGTTAGATGTCCGTCTGTGAATGCACGCGCAAGTTTGGAATTTTGCCTTTCAACGCGCTGTTGTGTGTGTGTGTGTGTGTGTGTGTGTGCGTGTGTATGTGCGTGTGTGTGTTTCGGAAGTACGATTGTGTGTGAGAGTGTGCCACGCACCTGTTCCTGTGGAGTCGGACGCCACCGTCTCGTCCACCTTTGGCAGCAACTTGGCCGGAGACCTGAGCAGCGACTTCTTCACGTCCTGGCGAAACGAAATGACACAGGTTATGAAGCAGGTCCTCAGCATCGTGAGCTTTTACACACACACACACGCGCGTGAGCGCGCACACATACATACATACATACACACACACACACACGGCACAAACAGCCACAAAGGGACATCATCCCACTGCACCCACCCACACTATCATTGTCTCTGCGATAATCAGCAGCGAATATGTTTGGGAAATTTCTAATTTCTTCAAAGCCCGGACACACCATCCACACGCACCTTGTACGCGCCCGGCTCGGCGTCGCTCCTCGCGAACACGCTCGGGATGCGCACGGGCGACACGCCGCGATTACGCGTCACGCTGTTGGTGAAGCGCAGCGGAGACGCGCGACGCGACGCCAGCTCCCGGTCCAGCCGGTCGAACTCGCGCACTCCCGCCGACACCTACCGGGCAAAAGGCACAGTCAGTACAGCAGAACAATGGCGCCTGTTTTCGTGGTGCACGAAGAGCCACACAAAACAGGCAGTGTTATGATTCATGCGTTGTGCACGTCCAAGGACACCAGCACTAAGCAGGGACTGGGTAACGTAAAGGTGCCACTGCTGTCTTCGGTAGCAGCCCCATCCCCTGTGACGTCGACTCACCACGGCGGCGTGCTGCAGGTTGAGGACGCTCTCCCGGACCTTTCCGCTTCTCTCAGCCGGGTCCCCGCTCTCCTCGGACGCCAACGCCACGAACGGCGCCGTCGCCACCGCTTTCTCGTCTCCTGGGTAACAAAGTGACACGTGTCGTATGTTGGTGACACCCCCATATCACAAGCACACATCCAAACCTCGACATGTGTGTGTGTGTGTGTGTGCCCATGTGAACTGTGCCCAGACAAAGAGCCCTCACCGACGACTCCGACCCTCGCGAGCATGTGATGCATCTCGGCGGACACCGGCATGGTGATCTCGGCGCCGCCCGCTCCCGTCCCGACGGCGTCGCCTCCGTCACGTGACTCCGTCACCGCCGCCGGGCGGCGCACCGACCCGCGCCGCAGCAGCACCGGCGCCGCCCCCTCGCGGGACGCGCGGAACGACTGCGCACGCGCCGTGGCGCGCGAAAAGGCGGAAACGTTGGCGCCGGCGTCGGGGAGCGACGTGACACCACCTGGTGGTAGAAGAAAAACTTGTCGAGAACTTCACATCTGACCTGGATTTTTACCTCCCTGATGACTTGCTTTGCACAAAGCAGCCCCAAATTTTCACTTTGCACAAAGCACCCCAAATTTTCACTGAAAGGCACACGCTCTCTGACCTTTATCTGTGTGGTTTCCTTCGCTTTCCAATGGAACGCTGTCCATCAACGGAGACGTCGATCTCGAGTCGCCGCCATCTTGCCTCGCTTTCAACCCAGCGCCGTTGTTTTCTTCCGCACAACCAAACCCGCTGTCCAGGCTGCTGACGCTCACTGACTGGCTCTTGTCAATAGCACCACGTGACCCGTGTGGCCTGAGATCCTCCTCTGATTGGTCAATGCCGCTGTCCAAGCTGCTCGCACTCCGAACCAGCTTCTGACCCCTGTGACCTTCGAGGCCCGTCTCACCCACGTGGTCTGTGTCCGTTTCACTTTCTTTGCTGGACGATTCCCTTTCTGCAGTACAAGTGAAAGCACTGTCCGACTTTGAGCTCTGCTCACACGAGACACTGCGTTTGTCAGTCTTCCGAGGTATAAGTACAGGTGGCGCCACTTTGGATGATGGCACAGGTTTTCCGTTGAAAATGACGGTGCAAACGCTACTTTCTGACGTCACGCTCATGTTTGTGACGTCGAGATCGTCTGTTGTTGGAGGCACGCCGCTTCCCACAGATCGGATCACTTCGCGCTTTTTCGTCGGAGCGTTTGTGAGGAAGGGTTTCTTGAACTGGTCGTCCAGCAACGTGGTGGCGCTCTCCGGAGACACGTGCGCGGCGTCTGAATTATCGCCCAGCGTGGATACGGGCACGTCTTCTGCGTTGTCCATCATCGTGGAATCCTGGAAGCGATGAGACTGCTGAACACACTGGGGTCTCACGGAAGGATCGTCCCGCTATTACTCCAGGAGAACAGGCGGACGCATGAAAACTCTCATGGACCTGGACAATCGCCCTGTCCCCCTCCCCCACCAACTCCTGGCTGCGCCACTCTGTCCTGCGCCTCGACACCACTTTCGTGCATTGTTCTACCAACACATCCTGCCTTCACTGCCACTGCATGAAAGCCCCGCCCGTCCGCACACTTTCCCTCCAACTTGCACACACACACACACACACACGTATCAAGACCCGCCCGCCCTCCCTCCCCTGCACACACACTCTCACACACTCACACACACACACACACACACACACACACACACACCTGTATGAAGGCGCGGTCGTGCTCCTCCTCGTCGGTGCCGAGGCTCGACGCGCTGCCGTCCTCCCTCCGCAGCGCCGCGCCCGGCGCCGCCCGCACCGGCGACAGCGCGCCCGGCGAGCTCAGCTCGTCCGCCGCCAGCGACCCCATCTGGTGGGAGAGAACCGAGTCACGTGGGAAAGGGAAGCAGGCGCAACTTCCAGCAGTAGGTAAATACGACGTCGTTGGCTCAGTTGTTTCACTTGAATCGGTGTCTGCCCTGACAAGTTCATCGCATTGGGAGACTGATGTGTCAAAGCACTTGGCACAATGCTGGCGGAATTGAGATGCGACAAGAGTTGAGTTGCAAGAGATGGATGGATGTGAGTTTGTGTGTCATGCGCACTGATGTGTGTGAGTGCGCACACAGGCAAACACAGTTGAGTGAAAGACTGACTCCTTCGCGTTGCGGTTACCTTAGCGATGGGCGACGTGTCTATGGCGGACGGCGACACGACGAAGATCTGCTTCTGGCTGCTGTGTCGCACGGGAACGGGCAGCGACCGGTCGAGCGAGCGTCGGTTCGGGACGGGCAGGCCAACCGCCACCGTGTTGGGGCGACCGCGCCGCAGCGCTGCAGAGGAAACGTGGTCAGGCATGTGACTGCGGTCCCAGTGCAAATGAATGAATCTCTTGTGTTGCTCAGTCGACGGAGTGCCAACAAATACAACCGAGTCCGCACCCGTCAACTTCACCCGTTTCGGAAAGCGGAATTGAAATGTCCCTGCAAGTCTTACCTCCGCCGTCCGACGAGAAGCCGCGTCTGTGCAGATGGCGCTGCTCGGAGCCGGGCGCATGCGCCGAGGTCACTTCCGGCGGCGTCGCGTCACTTCCGGTCAAACCCAAGTCTGAAACGGATTCGTCAGTCTTATGTCAAGACTTCCAAAGGATCTTGCTGCGTGAGTGGGGGGAAGAATGAGATGTTGCCTCCAAATTTTGTGCCACATACGCAAGCTTCATTTTTCCCCATTTGCACTGGTCTCGCGCTTCACGTACCTGGCGCGAGCAGTCTGGCGGGAGAGCTGGGCGTCTTGGCGTGTCTGCGCAGCCCGGCGCCGTCCTTGCCCGACGCGTCGCCCGGCGGCGGCGGGAGGATGATGAGCTGCTCAGGCGGGGCGCCCGGGTGCGCGAGGCGCCGCCCCATGTCACCCGCTCCGGACAAGTCGTGCGCAGACGCAGTGGACGACGACGAGGAGGAGGACGACGCCTGCAACAACCAATCACAGACTCCGATGATGAATTGGGACATTCAGGCCTCTTTGTGTACGAAGTCCTGTTCGGGAGGAGTATCTGGTAAATGGTAGTGCCCTATACTTTCGATCACACTCTTGTCTTCTTTGATTGGCACCTGAGTTTCCAAGGTGTGCCTGACCCAGAACAGAAGTTCAACCAGCGACCGTGCAAATTTCCGTTCCAATTCAAGCTTGGATCAAACTGCTTGCACTGGGAAAAGTTTTTGACTGCAGCAACCGTGAGGTTTGTCCTGCTGACCGCGCAATTCTTGCAGTGAGTTTTCGCTCCTTGGGCAACACAAAATTCCTGGGAGTTCAGGACGCATGACAAAAGGCTCGCTGAACCAACAATTGAAACAAAACAAAGTACGTAATTTCCTTGGGTGCGAAAAATTGATTGAACAGACTGACACCTGTCCCAGGGAAGAAAAGCCTTCAAGCCAAAACCATTTCCACGACCTGCTTCACACCAGACACGTCACGCAGGTATAGCGGGGGGGGGGGGCATGTCGCAACTGAAAGGACGCTGCACCCCCTCCCACGGACGGCACGCGTGACGCTTGTGGTAAGAAACAGACAACTGAGACCTGCATCACACCAGACTTGTCACGAGTTGCGCCCCTGTTCTGTCCAGAAGGACGGGCACGCAATGCGTGACGCATCCAGTGTGAGAAGGGCGAAACAAAACAGAAGCGACTTGACGAACTGAATAAATCCACAACCTGAGGTATTGTGGGGAGATCTGGGAGCATGTACTGAAAGAAAATACCCGGGAAACTCAATATGGGGAAACAAAATGAAAATCAAGAAATGCTCCACACCAGAAGTTATGCTGGGAAGTGGGGGTTGGACGTGTGTATCACTGACTACAGCTGAGCTAGGTGTGCGCTTGAAACCTGTTTCACACTGGTGTGCGTGTCCCCCTGCGTAAGCTGCAACTTCCATTGACTTGCAACGGAAAGTCGCGCCCAGTCACTTGTACACGGACTCATCAGACACGACCACTCCAGTGTGACGCAGGCCTCAACTGTTCAAGACTGTGTCATCCGCGACTCACATTATCAACATCGCTTGAAGCGAACTGAAAGTTGTTCAGCTGCACCTGAAAAGGGCAACAATCGGGCTGGCGACAAGGCAACCAAAAGCGTCGTGCTTCCCGTTGGCAGAGCACCTCTCGTTGTGAAAGAAAGCGCTGTTTGGTCCAGCTGGAAGAAGCACGACTTCGGGTTGTTTCTGGTACGCAAGGCGCAGAAGTGTTCCACGTGTAGTGTTCGCAAGTACAGAGTGTGCGCACACACGCACACCGGTTTGTCACCACACACACACACACACACGCACACACAAAGTCCAACTCCCCCCCCCCCCTGGCACCGCTAAGTCTTCCAGAACCACACGTTGGTACCACACACTTCGCCCGCCCCTCTTTGCTCCTCTCTCACCTGGTCCTTGCCCCCGCTCAGTCTCCGCAGCAGCCCCTTGAAGCTGCGGCGCTTCCCGCTCTTGGACGTTTTCGGAGAGAAGCAGCCCGCCTTCGCCGACGTGTGTCTGAATAACACAGAAATCCACTGTATGGCAGTGCGAGTCGTGCCGAGTGCATCTGATTTGGTCCGTCCGTGACCTTGCTGCACTCACCGCTTGACCTTGGTGGCGGAGCCTGGTGAGAGAAGCTTGTCGATCTTCCTGCGCGGCGTGTCCACCGCGGAGGTCGGGGTACCCGGGGGGAGCCCGTATCCGGCGCCCGGATCTACCGGAACCGGAAATAGACGTCACGTGATGAGCACCGGTGCACCAAGTTTGACCGTCAACAAAATTGTTGGTCTCAAAACTCGGCGCTGTTGTGTCTCAAGAATGCAACACCCATTCACGCAACACATGACAGTCAGAAGGCTGGAAAACGCACCCGAGCCTTGTCTACCTTGAAATTTTTGGCTGAATACAAGAATCGAACGTCGTTATCGTGGTTACCTGGGCGTTTGGCGATGGGCGTGAAGGGCGTGTTGCCGAGCGCCGACATCTGGGGCATGTTCTGCAGAATCGCCTTCCTGCAATCCACCGATCAATCAACAACTTGGCTGCTCCAAGGGGACAGGTTGAGTTCCATCGATGTACTCGCCAAATCTTACTTTTGTGGGCTTTGTTCAACGCACTGGGTGTCTTTGGTTTATAAAATGTTTTCTCGCAGCAGTTTCTCATTGGGACCCATGAGTGCACCAAAACTTGGCCCACTGAAAGTGTCAAAACTCTCACACTTGAGTGTTTTGTTTTACACAGAACATTGCGTCCTTGTACAGTCCAGTGGCGTCAACATTCGCGACTCGGCCTTTGTTATCTAGTGCAGGATGCAACACGACACGTGCACATTGTCAAACGAACTGGACTCGACTGCAGGCTTTGTGCCACTAAACGTAATACTTCAGACAGATACAAAGTGGAGAAACCAGAGTCAAATGCGTTCGCAGAAATCTCACTTCTTGGTCGCTGAGAAGGCCACCATCTCCCCGGACGCTTTGCGCTTGCGCATCACTTTGGGCGTGACGTCACTGAGCATCACGTGGTGCATGTCACGTGGCGGCGACAGCTCGTCGCTCGTCTGTGACGTCGTCGTCATGTCCACCTGGCGAAAAAAAAAACACAGTTGTAGGGAGCGAGTCCGTGCTTGTGTGTTGGAGTGCACTCTCATTTGTGCAGCGCAGGACACACTTCAGCGCGGGGGCGAGGGGCAGACCGGAAAGCCAATGAACACTACGACTTCAAGGACTGGAAAAGGACGCAGGCTTATCGTTCCCAAGGCGGGAGTGTTTCGCTGCGTAGCCTGTTCACATCAGCACAGCACTGACCTGATCATAAGACGTGTACGATATCATGGAGGACTTGTCCGAGAGACTCGACGCGTTGTGGCCTCGACCGTCGCGCCGCCACTTGGAGAAACTGTTGCTCAGGTTCGTAACCAGGCCTGCAACATGGGGAGAACGTGAACACACACACACACACACACACACACACACACACACACACACCTCAAGCTCCACGAACCAAAGAAAAACTTGTGCAGATTCACACAAGCGAAATCTTGCAGCCTTCCTCCGCTCAAAACTACACACACACACACACACACGCACGCACACACTCACCCTGGAGGGATCCGGATCGCTTCTTCTTCTTCTTGGAGGGAGGCGGCTTCGAGTCGTTCATGTCCTCGCTCCGTTCCAACTCGTCCTCGGACTGAAACACAGCGACACTGACACATTGATCAGCCGCGCTCCAGCATTCCGCTTCACTCGGGATCTTTTGTGCACCTCGCACAATTCAATGGCGCTGCGACACCGCATCCTCACCTGAAAGCAGCTCATGAGACACGCCCTCTCGTACAGCTCGTCGGGGACCCGTCCGATCTCCTCCGCGTGGCAAATGAGCAGCTCCACAATCTGCGTCTGCGCCTGTGCGAAACCGTGGAACCAGCGTCACGTGACACGCACACAATGGACAATGCGACGCGCATATACTGAGACCCAAGGGAGACTTCAGAATAGTGAGGTGCTGTGGTGGTCCACTGACAAAGAAAGGCAGAGATGAGGCCTCACGTACACACACACACACACACAAACACACACACACATATACACACACACACACTCACGTGTAGCAGCTTGCTCTCCGAGTTTATCTCCGCGCGCCCCCCGCCCGCCCCGTGGGCGTTCAGCAGGTTGGGCGCCATGCACACCGCCAGGTTGGACGTCTCCATCTTGTTGTGGGCGGCGCGGCGGGCGACTCGGGCGAGGAAGCACATGGTGAAGCGGAGCGCCGTCAGGTGGCGCGGGGGCAGCAGCAGGCACAGCCGCAGCAGCGCCACGTGACGCGAACCCTCCGTCTCCAACGCGTTCACCTGGCAACGAGACGAGGTCCGTAGCAACGGGACGTGGTCACGTGAGAACCAACCGGAGAAGTGAGCGTGATGGAGCGGTCAATATTTCATTAACAATCAACCAGTAGGGGGCGCACCTTGAGGAAGGTGTCGTGGAGTCGTGACGTCAGCAGCGGGTCGGGCAGCTCGCGGAAGAACTGCTTCATCAGACTCGCCACGTCGTACGGGTGCCCCTCCTTGAGCGCGTCTCCCAGCTCGATCCGGTCCTGCGGTCAACCAATCAAAACGTCAGTCCGATCGAAACCCCTGCCCCCGACCCTCACTTCGACCACCTCTTGCAACCAACCGGCGATCTCCTTCAGTCAATCCTCAGTTTCAGCTTTCTTGGGAGGCGTTCACTTTCAAACCACATTTACTTTCCAATTCTGCTCCCATCATTCCCCCAACCCACACTGAAAACACACCCACCCAAAACCCCAATTTTGAGTTTCATTCCGCGTTCGTCGACCCCACTCCTTCCCACTCGGCACCCTCCTGCACGCCAACGCCTCCTCTCACTGCACGCTTGCACCTCCCCCCCACACACACACACAGACACACACACCTTGAGCTCCTTCTGGCGCGCGACGCTGCCCGACTTGCGGAAGATTCCCTCCATCTCGAGGTGCTGCTCCAGCACCGACGTCGCCTCCACCAGAAACCTGCGCAAAACCAGCCGTGACTGCAGCGCCGTCCTCGCAGCGCGGGGATGTGTGGTGCGAGTCTGTTCGCTGATCTCTGCGGTGGCTGTACTGCACCGCAGGCAGAAACACCACAGGTGATTCAGCAATGATGACAATTCGAGTTGTCGCGGTTGGGCGGGGTACTCACCTGGGCACCATGCCACAGCTGTCGACCACGAGACTAGGCACCTGACGCAGTCGTGTCCCGAACACTCCGCCATCCGCGTCCTGAAGCAGACCAATCATTGGTGAGAACTGTCAATTTATTGTGATCCATCTTACGCAACTCAGGTTTCCGATCCAACCGCATCCACCCCAAAGTCGCACGTAAGGAAAAGACGCACCCCAACGTTTGCCTTGAGTTTCTGACACCAAGGTCCCATTGAAACAATGCTGGTCTTGCATCTTTTTGGCATACCACACAAACTGGAGGGGCCAGATCCACATCAACAGGTGGGACCAGTTCCACGACACGAACTGGTCGGCGGCACATCGAGTTTCAAAGCTTTATTCTGAGGTAAAGAAAAAGGTGCGTCTTGTACAAGAGTAGAAACGGTAACTCGACCCAAATTGAAAATCAATCGATCGAATAAGGTCAAACACGAAATAGAAAACGATCAGCCAGAGACATTGAATACCGTCTCCACACACTCAAGTCAGTAAAGAGATTGCACCAGTTCTCGCAATCAAGCAGATATGACACCTGCTGCTGAGTTTCCAGTCCCTCATCAACAGCCCTCAAAGTCCTGAAATCCACCGGACCGACCAAGCGATTCCATACCGGATGCGCATTCCTGTCTCAAGTCCCACCTCCTGCGCAACTGTTCACAAGAAGGACCAACTGAGGCGGACCTGCCGTGAAAATACTCAGACACAAGGCTGACATGAGGGATGCATCGCGCGCTTATTTGTTCCACTGGATGCAACGCTTATCGCATCCAGTGTGAAGCCTCTGTTGAAGTCAGTGGGCACTGCATCCTCAGTCGTTCTGGAAACACGCATGTGACCCGACCTCCATTGCAGCACTACGAAGTGCTCCACCTGTCCACCTGCACAGTCCCTGCACCCACATTGTTTGGGTTCTGCAAATTATCTGTTGACAGTTGATGCGCGCCAGGCACGCCGCCCGTCCGCAAACTGCCCCGGTTTCAAAGCAGCTTCAAAGGAACCTCCCGTCACAGTCAGCGCTCAATTTGTGAACCGCTCAACTCCCACGGCTGAAGGTGTTGAGCAGAAACAGGTGCGATGCACACAGGTCTGTCTGGTCCAGAAACCGAGGGCGGATCGTGGGAGAGCGGCGCTTCTGACTGCAGTGCGCCATGCAGATCGAGTCCTTTCCGCCGTCACGTACAAAGTTTCCCTGTTCAAAGTTTGGGCAACAGTTAGGATTGCCCAGCCTTGAGAAATCCAGGGCTGAAGCAGACTGGGATGCAGGCTGTTCCCGCATAAATGGTTTCTGCAGCTGCCAAATGCAGATCAGAATCTGTCACAATTGCGAGTGCACCTGCCAAACCACAACTTGACTGGTTTCAAAAGATGTCCTGCTTGCTGTGCATTTGTGACTGCCCTGTTTGTTTCCACAGGGACGCAATGCCTGCAATGTGAGCCGGAATAAAAGCTGGACGAGCCCCATGACCGGAGGTCACGACAACGGAACGTGTATCTCGTGACGCATGTTTACAGTTAACAACCAGAACAATCGGGTCTGTGTAACGGTCCCACCCTCCACAGGGGCGGACTCAGGGGGCGGGGGCTCTGACCCCGGAAAAAACGAGTACTTCCCCAGTTTTCTTGGGACTTCCCCCTTTTGCAGGATTTGCAACTCTCGATGTCTGCAACTCTTCAAGAAAGATGTTTGGAACAAGCACAAATCAGTTGAGTACGAGCCCCCGACTCTCCAAACTGACGAAAAAGTTCATCTGTCGACACATTTTTCTGCACCACAGACACGCTGCCCACTTTTACTTGTCACATTAATCAGCAACAAAGAATGGCGTGCCCGTCTTGAAAACACACAAATCTATTCTCCCAAACACGCAGATCTCTATCTCGCACCTGTACAGTCAACAGGTGCTTCCTGTTCCACCCGTCAAATGCTCGTCAATTCAAATTCTCCAAGTCGAACAACTGAGACAATTTGCCTCAATAGATCTGAACCAAAACTTTATCACTCGAGTCTGAACAGAACAACACAAAACACTCACCAGTTGCTCTTCTTTCGTCTTGGACTTCTTGTGTTTGGGGAGTTTGATGCCCAGTTCCTTCAAATCCTGGGTCACGATTTCCCTCAAACTCCCCTGGTCCTCCACGTCTTGTAGAAGCCTCATTTTAGCCCGTGTTCTTGTCCTACCAGCTTTCTAAATCCTCTTCCATGAATAAACACGAAATAGATTCCTCCAGATTGTGGATAAAAGCCCTTTCAGAGGTAATTTTTGAAGAGTTTTTTGAGGGAGTTTGAATTTGGTGATTAACTGTGGCGGCTTCGCTGATTGGTCGCGGCGCGTGTCTCAGAAATGTTTTCCCTGCAAACTTCGCAGTGGCGACGCTGCGCTCGTGCAGAAGCATCCGAAAATTTTCGCGCGATTTTCAGAGTTGGTTTTTCTTCACACTTTTGTACTTTTGGGGACAAATCATGCAACAAAATCGATCGTCTGCAAAGTTGATATTTTTGTGCCTGTTTTATTCGTCAAACTAAGACTTTGCGAACAAGGCGGGTGTGCTCCAGTATAATCTGTCAAGCCTGTCCTGAAGTCAGAATTGAGGTCTGGGTCATAATCGATAGTATCTTGAGAAAAAGCGCTGGAAACCTTGCAACAAATTACCTTGCAACAATTTGTTCACAATAAGCTGCTGACATTTCTCAACAATTGCCACAGCTCAGTTCTGCAAAGTCTCTCTTCAGCCCAGGGCAGCCCTGGTCCCAGCCGTAGGTGTATGTTGTGCCCGATGTGGCCCAGACCACGCCTCGGTGAGCAACAGGCATCTCTGCGGGTTCTTGTGCGCTCAAAGGGAAAACTTCATTGAATGCGCCGTGGATAATAGATTCAAGTTTGGATACCCGTGCAATTTTGATCTGCATCAGAGATTCATGAACAGCACTGAAAGAAAGCGCACCTCTTCCGCCCCCAGGAACGGCTCGTGCTCTTGTCTTTGTGTATGTTTTCCTGACAAGAACACTGGTTTCTTACACGGCCCACAGCAACATGCTGTCAATCTCGAAAAGGGCTTGCCTTTTTCTGTGACGCTAATCAGTGCTTTCACAAACTGGTACTACATGTGCGTCTAAACACGGTGAGATGGATCCACTGGGGCTCCGGGATCGCCCTGAACCCTCCCCCCCACCCCGAGAGAAATTCCCCCTGACCGTGCACACGTTTCTCTATCAAATGGATCGTGCACTGGTCTACTGGGTCTCCCCGCGGACCAAATCTTGGATCCGCCTCAAGGTGTCAAGGTGAAAGCCCCATTCTTCGAGAGTCAGCGACGCGATCAGTGTTGCTATTCTGAGGCTTCTCGCAGGACGCAACAAACACTCCCAGAGGATTTCGAAGTCTTCCACAAGGTGGGTTGGCCAGTGTTTTCTTATCGCTCGCGTGCGTGCGTGCGTGCGTGCGTGCGTGCGTGCGTGCGTGCGTGCGTGTGTGTGCGTGTCCGAGTATGTAAGTCAGACTGGGCGCACAAAAGCGTTTGGTGAGGAATCTGGGTCTGAAAAGCAGGCGCATCTCTTGGGTTTTGGTCAAACTCTCAATTGAAAGGGCGTGTCAATGTGCTGTCTCCGTGGTGCCGCCAGATGTTTTTGTGGACGTGTGTCCGCTCGTTGCGAGCGTGATTGGTGTGTGTGTGTGTGTGTGTGTGTGTGTGTGTGTGTGTGTGTGTGTGTGTTGTTGTATATATGAGTGAAGCCCCAGTAGTGATGTTGTAGTATAGTTTATTGTAGAGTATGAGTTGGAGCTCAGTGGTT
>JAAUXT010017419.1_pt1 | contig 19464 bp, 13 predicted proteins | sample 7278171 | NCBI WGS metagenome assembly JAAUXT01 (sample SAMN14350112, study PRJNA611818) | marine sediment metagenome | isolation source: surface marine sediment (1.8m) | place: French Polynesia: Moorea | collected 2018-08 | reverse complement strand
TCTGGAAGTTGATTTAACCGCCAAAACCTGGAAGCTTGCCGAATATCCACAGGATCTGGCCGGCAAGTATCTGGGCGGGCGCGGTTTCAATGTCCACGTGTTATACGATCAACTGCCGGCCGGCGTCGACCCGCGGGGCCCTGAAAATCTTTTGTTGATGTCTTGCGGTTTGCTGACCGGCACAGCGGCACCGTCGTCTGCCAGGCTCCATATAAATGCCCTCTCACCGCTCACCGGAATTTTAGGCAGTTCCAACATCGGCGGCAATTTCGGCCCCCGCTTGCGATCCAATGGCATCCAAAGCCTGATTTTACGGGGAAGGTCGAGCAGGCCTGTATACCTGTTGATTGACGGTGACAGCATCGAAATCCGCAATGCCAAATCCCTGTGGGGCCTGGATACATGGGAAACCGAGGAGCGCTTAAAAGCCAAGCTCGGCAGCCATAAAATAAGTGTGCTGACCATCGGACCGGGCGGGGAAAATGGTGCTTTGTTTGGCTGCATTATGTCCGATCGGGATCATGCGGCCGGACGAACCGGTATGGGTACCGTGATGGGATCCAAAAATTTGAAGGCCATTGTGGTCAAAAAACAAAGATCCCGCAATTTGTTTGATTCAAATGATCAATTTACTGAAGCCGTCCGACGCTATATCTGGCAAATTCAGAATTCACCCCATTATGCCGGCATCTCCAGACACGGCGGCGCCGGTTATGTCGAGTGGGCGGATGATCTGGGAATCCTGGCAACGCATAATTACCGGCAAAACACTTTCGAAGCCGCCGGCCAAATCGACGGCAAAAAATTAGAGGATCAGATCACCCGCAGACGCAGCTGCCATCGCTGCCCGGTTCACTGCAAGGCCGATATTAAATTTAAGCACGGCAAATATAAGGGGATGCGGGCGGTGCGCCCTGAATTTGAGCCCATGCTTTCGCTGGGGTCCAAGTGTGGCTTGCGCGACCTCGATACGCTCGTCTTTTTAGACAATCTGTGCTCGCGGCTGGGGCTTGACAATATTTCCGCCGGCAGTGTTATCGCTTTTGCCATGGATCTTTTCGAGCGGGGTATTATCTCGTTGAAGGATACCGGTGGACTTGATCTTGCCTGGGGCAATGGCGATGCCATGGAGACATTGATCCGGCAGATGGCTGCGGGTCGGGGTTTTGGCAAGATTCTGGCACAAGGTGTGCTTCGGGCAAGCCGCGTGATCGGGCGCGGGGCCGAGCATTACGCCCCCCACGTTAAAGGACTGGAAATGGCCGGCTACCACCCGGATAACATCATGGGAACGGCTTTGGGATATGCGGTTGCCAGCCGGGGAGCGGATTTTAATGATGTTTTTGCCACCCTGGAATACAAGTGGCTGCCGGACGAGCAATCCGAAGAGCTAGGCGCTCCCAAAGCGTCCGACCTCAAATCCATTCATGGTAAGGCCGAGCTGGTCAGAAGGTCCAGTATCATGGGTACGGTGCTGGACGGCCTGGGTCTGTGTAAGGTGCCGGCGCTGTGTCTGATCTGTGCCTATGATCTGGTGGGGGAGGCTGAGTTGACGGCCGCCATAACCGGCTGGCCGGTGGAAGCTTCCAAGCTAATTGTCAGTGGCGAAAGAATCGTCAATCTGGAACGATTGTTCAACCTCAGACACGGTGCCAGCGCAGCTGATGACCGGCTGCCCGACATGTTTTTTGAAAAAGACTACAACTCCGGTGAGGCGCCTTCCAAACCCCATGCCTGGATGGAACCCATGATTCAGGAATTTTACGATGTCATGGGCTGGAACGCTCAAGGTCAGCCGACGCCAGAGAAGCTGGCGGAACTGGGTATATATTCGCCTCAATACCATAAGCATTCTGCGGCCTAAAAGGGTTGAGCCGGCCTGCAATTGAATCCAAGACCTGTTTGCGGTGCTGCCGGCAGGTCAATGTTCTAACCACCACATTCTTTCCTTTTTAATTGATTAACGCAGCAGTTCAAAACTTAAGGAGGTTAAGATGATCCAGTCGTCCTTTAGAGAAAACCGGTCTATATTTTTCCGTGTTCTCAGTGATGACCAGATCTGGGAAATTCAACGCGCTGCCTTTGACATCCTGGAAAAGACCGGCGCCAAAGTGCTCCACAAAGGGGCCCGTAAAATGCTCAAGCAGGCCGGTGCCATGGTAAGGGGTGAAATTGTAAAAGTCCCCGAATATATTGTGCAGGAGTGCCTGGAAAAAGTTCCTAAGGGATTTACCATCTATGATCGGCAGGGACAGCGTGCCATGGAGGTCGAGGGGCGCAAAAGTTATTACGGCACCTCAACTGCCAGCCCGCGCACCAAAGACGCTTTGACCGGTGAGATCCATGAAACACGTGTCATTGACATTGCTCACGGCGCCCTCGTAGCTGATGCACTGGCCCATATCGACTGGGTGATGCCCATGGGTTCCAGCCAGGATGTCCCGGCCATTGCGGCCGATTTGCACGAGTTCGAAGCCGCGGTGACCCACACTACCAAGCCGATTGTTTTTATTGGATATTCAGCTCAAGGCAGTGAGCTGGTGTACGAAATGGCTGCCGAGGTGGCTGGCGGTATGGATGCCCTGCGGGAAAAACCTTTTATGATATCATACCCGGAGCCTATCACACCACTGGTGTTTCCGGAGGAACCGGTGGATAAAATGTTTTTATCTGCCGATCTTTTTCTGCCTCAGGTTGTTGCCCCATCTCAGCAGTTAGGTGCTACAGCCCCAGTTACCCTGGCCGGCACAGTGGCACTGGCTGTTGCCGAAGGCCTGATGAGCCTGATCCTCATACAGCTGCGCAATCCTGGGACGCCTTATGTTATGGGATGCAATGTTTCCGGATTTGACATGGCCACCTCGACAATGAGCATTGCTGCACCTGAAATGAGTCTGGGTTTGGCCGCTCAGGCTGAGGTGGTTCAATCATTCGGGTTGCCCACCTGGGGCCTAGCCGGTTCCACCGATTCAAAAACCATTGATGCCCAGGCGGGCATTGAAAGCGCCTTTTCCATCCTGGCCCAGGGGTTGGCTGGTCTGAACCTGATTCACGATGTGGGCTATATGGATATGGGAATGATTTGCTCTGCGGAAATGCTCGTTTTAGGAGATGAAGTCATTGGAATGGCCAAGCGCTTTATTCGCGGTATCGACGTGTCCGTCGAAACATTGGCCCGCCATGTGATGGAAAAGGTCGGCCCGGGGGGGCATTTTCTGCAAGAGGATCACACCTACGAACACTTTCGCAAAGAGCTCTGGATACCGAGCCTGATGGCACGCCAACCCTATGATCTTTGGTGCGAGCAGGGTTCAAAAGATATGAGCCAGCGAGTGGCCGAAAGGGTCAAAAGCATCATAGAAACACACAAGGTGCCGCCCTTACCTGGCAAGACCCTGGCAAACCTTGAAAAGCTCAAGATCAAAGGCGAAAAAGAGCTGACTGAGGCGCATGCCGGCTAACACCTGCCGGTGGGATAAAATTGCGGCTGCCACTGACCAAGTCCGGCGGTTCCTGTATTCGATATACAATCAAACCTGTCTGCAATAAGCACGATGGGAAGTTGTGATATCAATTTTGCCCAACAGAATCACCCTGCTAATGACCAACAGGTCCATGCCCTATGAACTTGAAACCGAAAAGCTGAACACCTGATCGGATATCTTGACAGTTGTCCGGCGGTTTTATACACATGATAAGATATTAAACAGCATTTATCTTTTCCAAACGTGACTTTACGGAAGGAGGACAACATGAAGATTCTGGTGGCTTATGACGGCTCACAGGTGGCTGAAGATGCAGTCAAGGTGGCCCACAAACACGGGCAGGCATTTAAAGCCGACATTCATATTATCACTTCATTGGAACAAGGTCCTGATTTGAAAAAAGAAGATATCGATAAAGCTGAAAACAAGCTGGAAAAGCTAAAAGCGGCCTTTAAAGCGGATAATATCCCCTGTGTTACGCAAGCCATCGTCAGTGTCCGGTCGACTGGAGAAGACCTGGTCCAATTTGTAAAAGACAACGATGTGGATGAAATTATTATCGGCGTCAGAAGAAGATCAAAGGTTGGAAAATTGGTATTTGGCTCCACTGCTCAGTATGTTATCCTGGAAGCACCCTGCACGGTTGTGGCGGTCAAATAGAGACACAAAACCCACTGCCTACTAAGGTCGCAAATTTCTTACATTGTTAGTTGATCATCAAAACAACATCAAACTGCTTGTCACTGCGATTCGCAATTTATTTACAGGGTTTGACAACCCGCAGCTAAATTCCCTCCTGGCAGATTGGCCATCCGAAATTGTTGTGAAACGTTTTATTCGTCCGCGTTCTCTTCCTGTTCTTTCCTGGATGCCGGCGGCCGTCACAGCAGCCGAGAAGCAAACTGAGTTTATGGTTCGCATGCTTTACTCCTTGGCAAACCACCTGAATTGGGGGCAAACCTATGCAGCGCAGGATTGTGGTGCTGATTTTCTTGAGAGGTATGGTTGGACGGAGTTTATCGGCTTGCGGGGTCCCATCGCCAGTGATCGGATGGCCTGTGGCATTTTGTTTTTGGGACCTGAAATCAAATATCCGCGGCACAGCCATGAGGCGAGAGAAGTATACGTGCCCCTGACGGGGCCAACTTTGTGGCAGCGCGGAGATCAGGATTGGGACTATCGCGCCCCTGGCCAGCTCATTTTTCATGCACCCTGGGAGCCGCATGCCATGCGAACGGAGACCGCGCCTTTGTTGGCGATCTATCTTTGGCACGGGGGTAACCTGGTCCAGAAATCACGCATCGATTAGATGCGCTTGCAGCCGATTCGTCGCCGCCACTTGACGAAAATGATCGTAAAATGACCCCGTTGATCTTCAATGCCGCGCGTGGATCCGTTCGGAGTCATCCGGCACATGGATGACGGGCTCCACCTTTTTCAACTCTTCAATTGGAATATGACATTTGATGACGTGCCGATCCGTCACAACTTGCTCCGGCGGCGGATCATTATCACAAATATCGCCGATTTTCCGATGGCAGCGGGTGCAAAAAGGGCAGCCCTTGGGCGGATTCATGGCGCTGGGCAGGTTTCCCTCCAGTACGATCTCACGCTTGGTCACTTCAGGATCGGCTATCGGCACCGCCGATAACAGTGCCTCAGTATACGGGGAATAGGGTGGCGCGAAAATCTCCTCCGTAGTGCCTCTTTCAAGTATATGACCAAGATACATAACGACAATGCGATCCGACAGGTAGCGCACGACACTCAGATCATGGCTGATGAAAAGCAGCGTGGTTTTTTGTTCGCGCTGAATTTCCATCAGCAGTTCGGTTACAGCCGCCGCCACTGAAACGTCCAGGGCAGAAACCGGCTCATCGGCGATGACCATACTTGGGTTTCCGGCAAATGCCCGGGCGATACCGATACGCTGCTTCTGACCGCCCGACAGCTGCCGGGGTTTTCGGAAATAAAAATCCCTGGGCAGTTTGACCGTATCCAGCAGGGTCATGACGCGATCAAAAATTTTCTTTTTATCCTTCTCGACGCCAAATTTCTTGATCACCCGTGATATCTGGCCACCAATGCTGTGGCTGGGGTTCAAGGTGTCAAACGGATTTTGAAATACCATCTGCAGCGAACCGATCTGTTTTGCGCTGCGGTCCCGAACGGCTATTTCCGAAAGATCTTTGTCTCTGTGACGCACCTCGCCGTCAGTACCTTTCTCCAAACCCATCAGCACTTTGGCAAATGTTGATTTACCGCAGCCGGATTCGCCGACGATGGCGACGGTTTCACCCTCCCTGGCAGTAAAGTTCAACTCCTCATTTGCCTTGACATAACGAACGCGCTTGCCGCTAATCAGGGCCCGCAGCGAGCTGTCACGAACCTCGTAGTACTTCTTCATGTGATCGACTTCAAGCACCCGTTTACCGAGTTCAAGCGCTTCTTTGGCTTCACCACCCGGCGCCTCTAAGTGATGATCGATTTCCTTATAGCGTAAGCATCGCACGCGGTGGTCGGCGGCGCTATCGACAACATGCTCCATGGAGATATGTTCCTGGTCACACAACCCGGGCTTAAAATGATCACAGCGCGGATGGTAATAACAGCCCTGGGGCCGTTCGAAAGGCAGTGGGAGCTGGCCGCGAATCGGTTTCAACGGAGCAGCATTCTTGTCAGCTGTCGGCAGCGGAATGCATGCAAAAAGCCCATGGGTATATGGATGCCTTGGCCAGGTAAACAGCGAGTCAATGGTTCCTTCTTCGACGACTTCACCGGAATACATCACGAATACCCGATCACAGGTTTCCAGAATGAGCCCCAGGTTATGGGAGATATAGATCTGCGAAGTGCCGAACTTCTTGCTGATATCGGCCACCAGTTTGACGATGCCGGCCTCTACGGTAACATCCAGCGCGGTAGTGGGCTCATCCAGCAGTAACAGCGATGGGTTCGACAGAAGGCCCATGGCGATAACAACGCGTTGCTGCTGGCCACCCGATAGTTGATGCGGATATGAGTCCATAATCCGTTCGGGATCCGGCAGCTTGACATCCGCCAGCATCTGCACCGATCTTTGCCGCGCTTCATCCTTGGAAATATTTTCATGCGCCAGCGGCACCTCCATCAGCTGGGTGCTGATCTTGAGGCTTGGATTCAAAGAGGCAAAGGGCTCCTGATAAATCATCGCAATTTCTGATCCGCGAATACGGCGCAGCTCAGATTCCGACATCTGGTTTAGATCGCGGCCTTTAAAGGTGATACTGCCGCTTTTGATACCGCCGTTACCGCCCATGTACTGCATGACTGCCATGGCGACGGTGGATTTGCCGCAGCCCGATTCGCCGACAATGCCGATGGTTTCACCGGGCAGTACCGTCAGCGAAAAATCCACCACCGCCGGGATTTCTCCTGCCCGGGTATAGTAAGAGATGCTAAGGTCTTTGCAGATCAGTACCGGAGCTTGATCGTCATTCATAAATATTTTACCTCCTAATCACGCAAAGAGATTTCCCGCAGGCCGTCCGCCAGGAGATTAAACCCCAAAATCAAAGAGGAAATGGCGATACAGGGAAACAGCGTCATGTGTGGAAAGGCCATGGCCATCTGTCGGGTTTCATTTACCATGCCGCCCCAATCCGGGTCCGGTGGCGGCAGACCCAGGCCCAGAAAACCGAGCACACCGATGGTGATAATAACGTAACCCAGTCGCAGGCACGCATCGACGATCAGCGGGCCGCGTGCATTCGGTAGAATTTCGACCAGCATCACCTTCCAATCGGATTCGCCTCTGGTTTGCGCTGCTGCGACATAGTCACGATTGCGCAGATCCAGCACCAGGCCGCGCACAATACGCATGATTCCCGGTGAAGATGCAAACGTGATGGCAATAATGATATTAATCCCGGATGCGCCGATGACGGCAATGATGATAATATACAACACCAGCACCGGAAAGGAGAGAATGATATCAGCCAGGCGAGACAAAACATCATCTACCCAGCCGCGGCGATATCCGGCTAATAGCCCCATCAGAATACCCACCGTGTAAGCGGAAAGGGTTGCCAAGGGCGAATAGATTAATACCGTGCGCGAACCCCAGATAATACGGGATAAAATATCGCGACCAATATGATCGGTACCGAGCCAGAATGTGCCGCCTTTGGCCGCCACTACCCCCGGTTTGGCAAACGGCTGAATAGACGAGTTGGGGTCAAAGGGCGCCAGCGCCGGTGCCAGGATCGCCACCACTACCCAGAATAAAACGAGCAATGCTCCCGCCATGCCGACCCAGCTCTCCCGCAAGAGCCTAAAAGATTTCAGTGCTCGCCACAAAGCCGCACCGTATCCGGCAGAAGGCATTTGAGTTGTTGTTGCAGTCGTATTCATCATTTGTCTCCTTAGTGCTTCGACTCGTCATTACATGGACACATAAAAATTAACCCATCTAACACAATCGCTTGCTCAGCACTAAGCCCTGAGTAAGTAAATACGTCACCGTATTTACGCATTGATGGGCTTAGCTAAATCGGATGCGAGGATTGAGGAATGTGTAGCCAATATCGGCCAGGGTTTGGGTGGCCACCGCGACAAAAACCGCCACCATGGCGCACGCTTCCAGAAGGGCAATATCGTTGTTCAGAGAAGCCTCCAGAATCAGCGCACCAAATCCCTTGTAGGCAAAGAAGAATTCAACCACAATAACTCCGGACAGCAGCCAGTTGATTTGCAGCATGATGACCGTAAACGGCGCAATCAGAGCGTTACGCAATGCATGCTTGATAATCACCGATTTGTACGGCAACCCTTTTAGCACCGCTGTCCTTATGTACTGTGAGGTCATGACTTCCGCCATGGATGCCCGGGTCATGCGGGCGACATAGCCAAAATCATAGACCACCAGCACCATGACCGGCAGAACCAGCTGTCGCCAATCGAACCCGCCCGACATACTGCTGGTGCCCGGCAGCCATTTGAGACCGAAGACAAAAAGGGCCGAGAAAAATACCGCACTGGCAAATTCCGGTACGGAAGTGGTTAGAATCCCAAACACCGAAATGGTTCTATCCAGCATTGACCCCTCTCTCATTCCCGATAAAACACCTAACGTCAATGATAGCGGGATCATAATCGCAAACGTCCAGAATCCCAGTATAGCGGTGTTCCATAGCCGCGGCAGCATCACATCAGCGACTGGGCCTTTAAAGCGGATGGACTCCCCCAGGTTGCCGGTCGCAAAGTTGCCCAGCCACTTCACATAACGCAGCATGGCGGGCTGATTGTACCCGTACTGCTCGCGCCACAGCTCGCGCTGCTCTTCGTTTGAAAATTGGCCCAGCACCCGCGCCGCGGGATCGCCCGTAAGTCCTGTCTCCAGCAGTATAAAAAGAATCAGCGAAACGACAATCATGGTAAAAATCATGAACCCAAAGCGTTTCAACACCAAGGTGACCATTTTTACCCCTCCTGATGCAACCCGGACCCAATTGAAAAAAAATTCAATTGGGAGTTATTTGTTATTTGTTATTGGTTAATGGCTTAAGAGCGATCATACAGCAGTTTAATATCAGGCCATCTTCAAGTCCGAACAACCATTAACCCTTAACGCCGCATTGAGCGATTTGCACTCTGTGCGGATTCTAATTTTCTGGGTGGAAAATAGGCCGGGGAGCGCCGCAGCACTCCCCATGCCCAAACGCACGCTTTTTTAGGCCAGAGAGACCTTATGAAAGCGATAATAGCGGGTCGGATGCATTTCAAAACCGACGACATTATCCCGGACCGCTGTGAATACGGCTCGGAAGAACGGCTGAACCATGATGGCGTCATCCTGCAAAATTTTCTGAACCTTCTCCATTTTGGCCCGCCGTTTTTCAACATCCAAGGTCGATTCCGCTTCGGTCAAAGCGGCATCCCACTTGGGGTTGGCATAGCTGGATTCATTCCAGGGCACACCGGTGCGGTAGGCCAGACCCAGCACCATTACGGCCAGCGGACGGTGGGTCCATGAGGTCAGGCTCAAGGGCGCCTTTGTCCAAATATCCCAGTATTTTGCCGATGGCATCACATTCATTTTAATGTTGATGCCGGCCTTGGCGGCGTCCTCCTTAAGCACGGCCACCGAATCCTGCTCCCAGACGCCGTCGGTATTTCCCACGGCGCATTCTAAATCGATGCCATTGGGGAAGCCCGCCTCGGCCAGCAGTTTTTTGGCGCCGGCGATGTCCTGCTTGAAGGCAGGCAGGGCAAAGTATTCGGGGTGTATCTTGGCAACATGATGGTGCTCGCCAATGATCCCCAAGCCACGGTGGGCGATGTCGAGCTGTCTCTTTGCATCGCAGGTTAACTGGACCGCTCGGCGCACGCGAGGATCGGTAAAGGGTTTCTCGGTGACCTTCATGCGAATGACCCCGGTCTGGGTCGATGGGATCGAGACAACCTTGATTCCCGGGATACTTTTGGCTGCATCCAGGGTTGTCAGATCAATATTGTAAATTCCGTCAACCTGTCTTGAAGCGATAGCCGCCAGATAGGCGCCGGCATCTTCGCCGAGGTCAACAAATCGAATTTCATCCAGAAAGACTTCACCGCCCCAATAGGGTTCTTTGCGTTTTTTCAAGACCGCCAGCTCACCGACCTTGAATGCACTCAGGGTGTAAGGACCTGTGCCAACCGGGTTCTTGGAGAGGTCTCCGCCTTCTTTTTCAAAATTGCGATGCACAATTCCGGTGGGATAGTTGTAAAGGTTTTCAGGAATTGACAGCACCGGCGATTTCAGGTTGATTTGGACCGTATGATTGTCAACTTTCTGAACCGCGTTTTTGATCATACGCTTGACCGGATTGCCTTTTTGATCTACCTCTCCGCTTTCTTCGAGCATGGCATCGAAAAGGCCCAGGTTGGATGATCCGGTTTTGGGGTCAAGCCAGCGGGTAAAATTAAATACGACGTCATCGGCATTGAAGTCATCGCCATTTGACCACTTAACCCCCTTACGTAAATTGAAGGTCCAGGTTTTCAAATCGTCAGATGCCTTCCAGCTTTCAGCCAAATAGGGTCGCGTAATGTTATCCGGCCCGGTCAAAACCATGTACTCGATAATATGGCGCGCAACCACGGATTTCTGGGTCCATGAATAGGTCGCCGGGTCGGCCATTTCCTGGACCTGCATGCCAAATGTTAAAACACCTCCCTTTTTCTGCTTGGCAGCAAACACTTTGCCCGGCCATGTTATTCCGGCCAATTGACTCGCTGCACCCACAGACATCCCCAGCAACGTGGCATATCTCAAAAATTGACGCCGCGTGATTTTGCCCTTGTCCATATCGATCTTAAAATCGTGAATGGCAGGGTGAACTGTTTCAATGTCTTTCATTACATCCTCCTTTCATGACGTGCATAGGTTGGAAAACGATGAGCAAGGTATTCAAATCCAGTCGATACGATTTTTCTTATGATATAAATAGGATAAAGGAACGATTGCGTGCCCAAAGCACTATTGAAGTTCGGATTTTGGCCGTTTTTAAGTTATGGTGAATTATTATTTGCTTTTCAGCTTGATAACAATTCCAACTTTTGGAGGTGCTTTTTAACTCTGGGGAGATGGTAAAATCGAAAATAAATAAATTATATTCAAAAAATAAATATTTTCCACCATAGAGAATCATCTTAGTACTGTCAAGGTCTAATCTGCCGACAGTCATGCTTGGGAATATATTGCTTATAATGGTGGTGCGACAAGCTCTGAGATATTAAATGGATGCCGTTGACATGATTTTCATGAATTTTCAGATGTTTATCGCCGTAAAATTAAAAGCTGGCTCTAAATGCCTGTAGCCTAATTTTTAGATCGTTCATGGGGGATCTGGTGCAGATGCCACGCTGCCAATTGTGTTTTTGGTAATTTAGTATTATGCTGAGACTAAATATAATCAATATCCTATATCTACTAGAGCTGCTGCAATTTCTGATTCTGCTGAGGCACCAAAATATCTAACATATCTACGATATGAGATCGCCTTCATGCAAAAATCGCCGCTAATGAAAACGATTGCGCTTGCCGCTATCATTTTTTGTCTTGGCGCTTCCCATGCACCTGATCGCCATAGCTGTTTCCCCAATGCCTGCGGGGGCAAGGGCCAGTATTGCCAAGCGCCGTCACTTAAAATCTGGCACCAATTTTGTGAAAGTACCGGCATGACCGTTAGACCGGCTTCCGGTGTTTACAGCGGAACGTGCTTTCATGAAGCGCCGAATAGAGATCCCTATTACCCGCATCATGGTGTCGTTTTGATCGATAACGTAAATGGCAAGCATCATTTTGGCGGCGAGTTTTCATTTTTTGCAAAAGAAAACCCTTATAAAAATGTAGATGTCATGGCCGCAAAAATGATGATGCCTTGGTTTTATGGGGATGATCATGAAATTATGTGGCATGAAAATTATGCGCGGATCTTGCTCAATTCTGAGCGGGATACCTACGGAAACGTAAATTATTTTTTTAAAAATAACTATGAGGATGATGACATCCTGCTGCTGATCGGTTATTGGAAAGGCGCAGGCTACCGTGTTTTTTGTGAGTTAAAGATGAATGAGTAGCGTCCAGCCCATCCAGGCCGCCCTCCCATAGCGGATCTAGGGGTGCAGAGGGCTACAGGAAGATATTAAAATCGCTTCGAATATCCTTCTCGATATCGGGATCGATTTTGGGATCCACAGGCTTATCGAGGATGACGCGCGCCATGGCCCGCGCCCGCTCGCGAGCTGAAAGACGGCCGTTTTCGATCCATGCTTCCCGCCCGGCCTTGTCGCTGACCCCGTTGCCCTGAAAATACTCAGAGCGCAAATGCTGAAAGGTATGGTCGGACAACAGGTAGTTGCCACCCGGGCCCACGTCGCGGATGGCTTCAAAGGCCAGGTGGTCCGCGCCCGTTGAAATACCCTCCAGGATTTTACAGGCCTGGCCAATGATCTCGTCATCGATCACATACTGTTCGTAAGCGATACACTGCATCGATTCCAGCATACCGGCAGCGTGGTGGATCCAGTTATTTCCGCCCATGGCCGCCAAACCGGTAGTGAAGCCTTTTTCCCAGCCGGCCTGGGCGTCAGGGATTTTGGCGTCAGAACAACCTGAGGTGGCGTAATTGGGCACATCGATTCTTTGACTGAGCTGATGGATTGCCGTTTGCATCATACCGCATTCAACCGCACCTCCCTGGTACCCCATGGTGTGCATTTCCGCCAGAGCTGGCAGTCCACCATAAAGCACGGGAGCGCCCGGCCGGGTCAGCTGATGCACGGTAATCCCAGCCATTACCTCGGCGTGGGTTTGCAGTAAGGTGCCAGCCATGGTCATCGGTGCAGTGGAGCCGCTCATGGGTGCACTGGTAACGGTCGTAAGCACATTGAGTTCTGCAGCGGTGCGCACGTTAGCAGTGGACTGGGTGCAAAACTTCAACGGACTGATAATCATGCAGGCGGCGATCGAAAAGAGCGGTCTGGCATCAAGCGCATCTTTTCCGCCGGCGATTCTGGTGACCATACGGTAGGTATTCCGCAGGCCCTGTTCGCAGCTGCACCCGAACATAATATGCTTGCGGGTGCCCATCATAGCGGCAAAAGCGATGTTAATATCATAATCCTCATGAGGTACATCGTTGGGTGCGCAACAGTTCTGAAAAAAATGGATGTGTTTCATTTCCTCCACGATGCGCGCCACATTGTGGATGTCCTGAAGCACGCTCTGTCGCACTTCGCCGGTATCCAGGTCCAGGACTTTCACTGTGGTGCCTCCGGTTCCAGCATAGACGCGGTCCTTGCCCAGATGAAGATCGTTTTTGTCGTCCCGGCTGTATAAAATAATCTCTCCCGGGGCTTGAGCCACCATTTCCTCGACCAGCCGCGGTGGGAAAAAAATCCGCATGGCCGCCGGATCTACCCTGCAGCCGGCGCGCTTTACCAGCTCGAGCATCTCGTCCTGACCGCTTTCATATGCCATGCCGACCTCTTCTATCAGGCGCAAAGCCTCACTGTGAATCAGCTCCACCTGTTCGGAATTAAGCGGTTTATAGATGCCGCCTGTCATGCCGCCACTTTTCATTTGACCTCCTTCAGGCATCTCGGCAAGATCAATTTCAGCTATCAAGTACAAAAGTCAGGCTCATCTTGCCTCTATGCCGTCTTTTATTCGATTTTCATCCAGAAAGATTAATATCACCAGCACCTAAATTGCCCGTGTCATGTTTAGCGGGTTTTAGCTGTGGCCAGATCCACCAGGCGGGCCGCGCTGGGCGCCTGCTCCAGATGCCAAACCAACTCCTGTAGCGCCCGTGCGCTACCGCGGTCCAGAACCGGTTCCGTCACCATTTGGAATTTTTCAATAAGGTCCTGATCGGTGGGCCGATCAGCCGGAACGCCCCAGCGGGCATCCACCACACCGGAGTCGAAAATGCGACCGTCAGTGGTTGTAATTTGTACCCGGGCCTGGCGATTGGCAGGGTATCCCTTTTGGATCTTTGAATCTTCCACCGGATCAATCTTGGCCATGAAAGCCAGGATTTGCGGATCAGCAATCGTCGGAGGCGTCACTTCCTGGGGTCCGACCTTTCCTTTGAGTATCGCGCAAGCCAGGCCGTATGCCAGATTATACTGCGCCTCCTCAGTATCGCGTGGTGCTGCGCAGGAAAGCTGGGTGGCATCCCGGAAAGAGTGTACTTTGATCCGGTCAATCTGCTCCGATGCAAGACCGTGATCTCTAATCAATGCCAAGGCACCGGCAATTGGCGGGTGCACCCAAAAACAACACGCGTAGGGTTTGTGATACAAGTCCATTATGAGCCAGTCTTTGCCAAGCCCAGCCGTCAGCTCGGGTCCAGGCCCGTCGGCAAAGATAGGCTGGACGCCGGAAAATCCCCTGCCGGCCATCAAGATAGAACTCATGGCGACCATGGCCCCCCAGCCGATGCTATCCTTGGTCATCGCGGCCACCTCGATACCCTTCATCATCGGCGCGATGGGCGCGAAATATTCGGCGATTCCCATCGCAGACCGGAGTTGTTCGTGATCCAAGCCCAGCATCTTGCCGCCGGCCGCCGCTCCGCCGATGGCACCCCAGCTGCCGGTAGAATGGTAGGTGGTATAGGTGGCATGGCGAATGATTGCGGCCCGGATGGCCAGCTCGTAGCCGGCTACCAATGCCACCAGAAAGTCCCGACCATCCGCTCCAGTTGCCAGTTCCGACGAAGCCAGGAGCACCGGAAGCAGTGCTGCACCGGGGTGCCCTTTGGCCAGGTTGTAGCCGTCGTCCATATCCAGGCCATTGGCGGCAATCCCGTTGGCCAGGGCCGCACCAACAGCAGACACCTTCTTTCCGGTAGACAGCACCGTACAGGCCTCTTCCGGATTGTGAGCAGCCAATTGATCCTGTACAAATGCATGGGTGATCTGCGAGGCAGGTATTTTGCCGCCTGCAACGAGAACGCCCAGGTTATCCAAAAGTGCCCTTTTGCTTTGATGTTGAATGGCTTCCGGCAGGTCGTGCCATTTTGTGTCCAGCAGAAATTCGATGACGCGCTCGTTGCGGTCCATATAACGCTCCTCCCGGTCCTAAGGTCTCAATAGCGTATGCAGCAGTGATGGTTTTTTATAATATGCGCGCTTTAGCCGGGCAGGATGGGGCTGCAAGCTGTGCACGCGTTGTCCTATGCATTGCATTGGCAATGAGCGGTGGCAACAGGGCAACGGCAGGTTATTACTTCAATAACAATAAAGTTGGAATAGATTATATCGGAGCAAATTTGCCTGTCAATAAAGAGATCGGTCTTGCGAATAAAAAAGTTTTTAACCTATGTCCAAATCTTTAGCCCACCTTAAATTCTTCTTAATCTCTACTGAATGTGCCTTGAACACCATTATAAAGCGCACTATTGTAAAATATTGAAGATATGCATTTGAAGGATGCACATTAGAATATGGCAATTCCCTTAGCAGATAGCAAAAGTTTCACTTCCCCCTTTAACTTTAATAAATGAAAGTATCGATATGAAAACCCGCATTGCATTAATTACCGGTGTGGGCAGAGGGCTGGGCTTCGAGCTGACTCGAGAATATTGCCGATTGGGTTGGCGTGTCTTTGGCGTCTTTCGTAATGAAGCTGACGGTCCACGGCTAGCATCGACATTCGGCGAGGCTTTCGTTCCCATCCTGGCAGATCTTCACGATGATTCGGCTGTAAAAAAGATCCGATCTAGCCTCGAGAAGCAAACCGATTACCTATCTCTTCTGATTAATAACGCTGGAATTGCAGGCACGGGTCATTCCATTGAAGAGGCGTCGTGCAGCGAGATTAAAGAATTATTTGAAGTGCACTGCTGCGGAGCGATTCGATGTCTGCAGGCAGCCCTTCCTTTTCTGACAAAAGCTGAGCTTCCAACGGTCGTCAACGTGAGCAGTCGGGTGGGGTCTATTTACAAAGTGTCATCCGGTGATTTTGATCATCTTCCGCTTTCTTATAGTATTCGGATAGCAAAGGCGGCCCAGAATATGCTAAGTGCTACCATCTATCGGGAACTCAGAGAAAGCGGTATCGCTGTGTTTGCGATCCACCCCGGAAGAATCCAAACACGGATGGGCAGCCCGGATGCCGATTTGACCGCAGAGCAGGCAGCGAAGATATTTGTCGGCTGGTTACCAAAAATCAGGCAGGAACGAGACTTCGGGTATTTCGAGGCTGGCGCAGAAGAGCTGCCGTTTTAGCAAGGTCACATCGGCGATAACCGCAGCTCATGTGTGAGGTTATATACCTTCATCTGCTTCGGCATCTGTCCGGGGATCCAGCACCATCGCCATTGATGACGTGTTTTTCATGGGCGCAAAATTAACCTGCTCCGCCGGCTGAATAATTGTGACCCTTTCCTTGTATTTTAAATAAAGGGAAACCAAGGCAAATGTCCCGGTGACCAGCGACCAGTATACAAACAATCCGTAAGGTGTGTCTAATAGCGTCATGGTGATAGATGCCAGTACAGGGCCGAAAATGGCGCCAATGCTAAAACAGAGCAAAAGTGCCGAACTGATGGACACCGCGTCTTTGCCCTCAAAGACATCATTTGCGCGGGCGACTGCCAGCGGATAGACGGCAAATATCAGGCCGCCGAAAATGGCCATTTTAAAAAGAAGCCAGGCGTAAGAAATTCCGCTGTTCATCACCATGCTTAGACTGAGCAATGCCACAAAGCCTGTGATAATGCTCAAAACGAGTGTGCGGTCGAATCGGTCCGAGATAATGCCGATCATCCATTGCACAGCAAAACCACCGATGACCGTTGTTGACATGAACCATGACAATTGAAAAACTGATAAACCGATTTTCGTTCCGAAAACTGGGGCCATCGAAAAAAATGCGCTGTTGACTAGACCGGCCGCAAAACACCCCAGCATCCCGAGAGGGACTTTATGAAAAAGCGCCCGGAAAGTGTATCGCGTGGGCTGTGGTAATTCAGGGTGCACGGATCGCGTTGTAGACACTGGGATTAGGCTTAAGGAGAAAAGAAGCGCTGCAATCCAAAACAATTGCTGGCCGCTGTCATTCCCCAAGTTGAGCAATTGCTGTCCGATTCCGATTCCCATATAGGCTAAGGTCATATAGATGGAAAAGACACGTCCCCGGGTCTGGCTCTGGCTGCATTCGTTCAACCAGCTCTCAACAACCATAAATAAACCGAAAATGGTAATCCCGTTAATAAATCTAAGCATCGCCCAAAAAATAGCGGACATATAAAGCCCGTGCAGGATAATGATGATGGTGGTGGCAGCCGCAAATACGGCAAAGGATCGGATGTGTCCTACCCGCTGAATGAGGCGATGGCATAAAAAATAGCCACTCATCAACCCCAGAAAGTAGCATGCCAGCGTAATGCCAATTGTCAGGGTTGAAAATCCTTCCTGGGTCATGCGCAGGCTAAGCTGGGTGCTCAATACCGCACTGCCCATCAAAAAAAACAGGGCGGATGCAAAGAGGGCCCCGAAGGCAAGAAGTGTTGATACCATGCGGTTTATCTTTCTCTATGATTGCCATAAGACCTTATCGGCAATATTGATAAAGCCGCATGGTATTAATGTGTTTGATCTTAAAAATCAACTAAAAAAGCAACCATTACGAACCCGGCTGGTTCTTCATGGTGTGGTTTTTCCAACACTGCTTGACCCTTGTTTTCTACACCGCAGGAGTGCTATGGTTGATACATCATATAGATTTAAAGGCACCTTAAAATTAGATAGTGTAGACTATATTTTTAATTTGAAACGCTCAATTTAGGGTCCTAATTTGAGCGCTTGTCGAGGTTGCCGCAGCTACACGGCAGATGCCGTTTCGCTATAGTTTTCTATGCGGGACGGCATCTAACACAGTAGATGCGGTAAGATCGGCAAGCCCGCAGGGTTTCAAAATGAAAATATTTAATTTGACAGGATTCCTTTTAGAAAAATAGCTTTATTTTTATTTTGAAACGCTCAATTTAGGCGGAGGTAAATATGGCTGCCCAAATGGACGCTCTGGTAAAGTCAAAGTCCGAACCGGGGCTCTGGCTGGAAAAAGTGCCCGTTCCGGAGATCGGCATCAACGATGTGCTCGTAAAGATCCACAAAACCGCGATCTGCGGCACGGATGTGCACATTTATAACTGGAACGAATGGGCCCAAAAGACCATTCCGGTGCCCATGCCGGTGGGCCATGAATTTGTGGGTTGGGTGGCTGAGGTCGGTGACAACGTTCATGATTTTAAGCCTGGTGATCTGGTTTCCGGTGAGGGGCATCTGGTTTGCGGTCGATGCCGCAACTGTCTGGCGGGCCGACGCCATTTGTGCATGCGCACCAGCGGTGTCGGGGTCAACCGCCCCGGCGCCTATGCCGAATATTTAAGCATCCCGGTCACCAATCTCTGGTATTGCGACACTGCCATTCCAACCGACATCCTCACCTGTTTTGATCCGCTGGGCAATGCCACTCACACCGCGCTTTCTTTTGATGTGCTCGGGGAAGATGTTCTCATTACCGGTGCCGGCCCCATCGGCTGCATGGCAGCTGCTATTGCCAAACATGCCGGCGCCCGCTATGTGGTGGTGACCGATGTGATTCCCTACCGGTTGAAACTGGCCAAACAAATGGGCGCCACCCTGGCACTGGATGTGCGCAAACAAACGATTGAAGATGCCCAGCAGAAACTGGGAATGAAGGAGGGCTTTGATGTCGGTATGGAGATGTCGGGCAATCCGGATGCGCTGCGGTCGATGTTGGCCAATATGTGCCACGGCGCCAAGGTTGCCATACTGGGGCTTTTGCCTGCGGATACTCTCATTGACTGGGACCTGATCATTTTCAACGGTCTGACCCTTAAAGGGATTTACGGCCGCGAGATGTATGAAACCTGGTATAAAATGACCGTCATGATCCAAACGGGCCTGGATATCAGCCAGGTGATCACCCACCGCTTTGATTATACCGAATATGAAAAAGCCTTTAAGGTGATGCGTTCGGGCAAGTCGGGTAAGGTGATCTTAAATTGGTCAAATGAAGAGTGACTAGAGTGAACTAAAGTAGGAAGTGACTAAAGTTATGGTGTCGCTGCACTCCATCATTTTATTAAAACGGATAGAATTCCTTAACTTTAGTCACTTTAGCTCACTTTAGGCATTTTAGGCACTTGCTTACTCAACCCTTGAAGCAAATATGAAATGGTGAACGGTTTAAATCCTTAATAATATATAAGGAGAGGCAGTATGTATGGGAATATGAAGGAGCATTTGATCAACGAGCTGGCGCAGATTCGTGACAGCGGCCTGTACAAAGACGAACGCGTCATTGCCGGGCGTCAGGGCGCCAACGTGCAGCTGGCTGATGGCCGGCAGGTGATCAACCTGTGTGCTAATAATTATCTGGGCTTATCGGGCACCCAGGAACTTGTGGATGCTTCCAAAG
>JAAUXT010126152.1_pt1 | contig 19465 bp, 18 predicted proteins | sample 7278171 | NCBI WGS metagenome assembly JAAUXT01 (sample SAMN14350112, study PRJNA611818) | marine sediment metagenome | isolation source: surface marine sediment (1.8m) | place: French Polynesia: Moorea | collected 2018-08 | reverse complement strand
CCCCCCCCTCTATGATTGACAGAGCTCGATCCAGAACTTTTTCTTTTTTCTCTCACTCAGCTATTTCAGCCAGCTGATCTGCCTTTGTGCGCACCTTTCTCTTTTTTGCAGGCGTGTCAACATCATCGACTGAGATACCAGACGACTGCGAAGAAGGAAGTTGTGCTGTATTGTTCCTGTCTCCACCTGTGCCAGTGGGTTTCTTGCGAAGTTCTTCGTTCGTGATTCTCTTCTTAGTTGCAGCCAGAGACTTGTCTTCATCGCTAGAGTCCTCCTCCCAGTGTAGCTGAGCGTCACGGAATACAGCGCGGAAAGATCGGCGGAACAATTCGCGACGGAACCTGTGTGGACAGCGCGTGAGTGCAAGAACATTTGTTTGGTCAGAGAGAACTTTGACCCGAACTGGAGAACGTCTTTTTGTCGCTCGAACATCTGACGCACCCGTGCAGTGATTTCCTGTCTCTAGCAGACACGAGAGCAATGGACCATTTTTGATGCGCATTGAGTCGACATGTTTGGTCCTGTTCCGCCAGCTTTCTCTCCGCGCGTGCACATCTCGCCAGGTCAACGACATCAAAGCCTGCATGACCAAGTGAAAAGCACCCACCACGACACGAGACCATTCCAGCCAGACTCTTGTTTATGTTGGAGTGAATTGTGAAGGTCGCGGAATCTGATCCGTCAGGCTGGATGTGCGGTGGTCAGCGAGCTGAACAACTCCTGCGGCCCAGGTTTCCTCAGTCGGAGGCGCCGCCTGATCGATGGATCTCGACGCACTGTCAGAACAACCCCGCCGCTCGGAGATCAGACGCGTAGACGCGAATTGTGTCTGCTGGATGATCAAGTGGAATCGACGAAAAGGGCAAACAGTGGGAGGAGTCATGCGCTGCGAGGAACAGGAGTGTGCATGCAGGGTCCGCGCTGCAAGCACCAGCCTCAGCTGATCATGTTTGGTTGATTTTTGATACATGCAGGGTCATGTTCACACCCTTGTATCACGCATTCAATTCAGCACTGCAAATTTGGAATTGATTTCACGGCTCCGGCGAGCGATCCTCAAACAGGCACAAACACAGTTGAAAGCCGCATGAACTGAAGCCATGACACAACAGCGGTGTTTTTCGGCGCTTGCAATGCGTTTTTTCACAGGGCAGTTGATGGGCCAATCAAGACCTCCAGTCAGCGGATCCATGCTCCTCAGCCCAACAGGGAGAGCGACGAGAGCACAACTCCAGGAAAAGTGGCGAGCCAGGCGAAACACCAACATGGAGTCGGGAGAACCAACCAAGAAACACACCCAAGTCTACTTGGACTGAGACACATGCATCATCAATTGAACGTAACAGTGCGACTAAGTCCAAAGTGGACAAACTCCGAGGCAGGACAATGGCCACGATTGATAGATACCCCTGCAGGAGGTGCTGCTTTGTCCTTGCCCTGGTCTTGGTTCCACACGACTTGGAGATTGTAGGAAGGAACCTCAACTTTTGGCAATGGCTTTGTGTGCAGTTGTACGCACGTTGATGACAACATTTTCATCTTGGCTTTCTATCACAGCAGCGAAACATGAACACAACATGCACAGACACGGATCCCAAACGAGAACGCCTTCTCCAAACTGATTCTTCACTCACACTTCATTGAAACCTGTGGCAGATGCCAAGGCCCGTTCAATACGAACAAATAAACAATCGAGAGCGACAGAGACGATAAATTCCAGTTCAATGCCATGGCCTCTGATCGATCCTTTCCAGTCACTGAACCTCACCCAGACTCCATGAATCAGGAGCCGAACACGTAAACACACTTTGTTTTTGACTGCGCAACTGAGTTTTTCAACGAGATAGCGCGCTGAATTTCTGGATTATGTCACAGGTGTTGGCGCTGTTTCAGTTGGGTAACTGCATGCCACAACATTTTTTGAAGAATCTCCAAGAAAAGAGACGCAAGTAGTCAGACCAAAAAGACAGATGGATGGGAATCTTCAGAAATTTACAATTCAGAAGAAAACAATCACAGGTTTTGGCTGATTTGTCATCAAGGTCTTTCTCGTTTGAGTCTCCTGGCTTTGCGTCGAGTCCATGCGAGGGAGTTCCAGATGCCTGTACATCACGGGAAAACACGCAAATTGGTCTGAATACATGAGAAGTCATCAATTGAGCGGCGGCGTCAGAGCCAGAGCTCTGCAAAACCAGAAGTTGGCCCCCTTGTTCCTTTCCACACGAGCGGAGGGTGTCAGGTCAAAAGCAGGTCTTTTGTTCAATCACGGACATGTGCAGTTCTATGAACACGTGTTTCTGACGGGAAGTCCACTCGCGTGCTCTTCATCCACGTGATCCCAATCTCAGTTTGTCAGAACGTGCAAAGTGCGATGTTTTGGAAGTGCCTGACAGCAATTTGCCAAAACGATTTGTGTAAAACAACATCAGCCGAATCGTCTGTTGACTGGGCCTCGCGCAAAGGAGGTTGTTCCGCTGGGTGCCAGAGTTGCGTTTGCAGGTCACTTTGTGCAGGGCAGCGCGACTTGACGGGGTTCTATCCTTGCTTTCGTTCCATCACCAGGATGCTGTGTTTTGGGGATGAAAAACGTCTCTTTGAAGAATAATTTGCACTGACAGACAACAACACGACAAATGCGAAAAAACGCCAGCGGTGTTTCCGTTTGCGACGAACAGGTTCTCGGCCTCAGAGACAATCCTTGTCCCTTCTTGGCGTTGGGAGAAACCTCCATTCGTGATACTGATCTTCCCTCCACGTTGGTTCACGTCTCGGTGTCACGTCGATGGTTTTGACGTGGAAGTCGCAAAGCAAGTTGGACCGAAGTCTTCCTTGTTCTCATTGGGATTGTGCTGCAAATTTCACGGACCAACTGCGAGTTGAAATGGACGACGTTTCAGATCCCACCAGATCAACGTCATGCTTTCACGAAATTCACTGTGTGGGAGTATGGTTACTGTGGCTCTGAAAGTTTAACCACAAGTAATGTATCCGAAAAATCTTTTTGTTATTTTATCAGGGTAATAAATTACAAGAGAACATCTGTTCCGTTCTTCGTCAGTTCTTGCACTGACAAAGGTTTTCAGATGGCAATCGTTCGTGTGGTTATCAATGTTCAGGCAATAAATCGTTGACTTTTTTGAAAAATGAAACAGGTGTCATGGATTCTGTGATGTAATCAGACAGCGCGCCAAAATTTGTGAAAGAAAACTTCCACACCTGTTTGTTAAAATCTTATCTCTTCTGGTGAGGCATGATGTCTGGAGATAAAAGTTCCTGGGCAGTGACCGTTGAGAAGGCAGGCTGTAGAAAACCTGCGCCTGTGTCCAGAATCACCAGGAACCACACAGAGAAGCACCAATGAATTTGATTACACCGAGCTTTTCGTGCATTGTTTGTGTTTTCAGACATTTGTGGTGGTTGTTCCACGTTCACACGTTTATCCTGCAATTCCTCCGACAAGGGAAAAATTGCGCAAAGCGATTCCTTGTGAGATCGTCAATGGGCTCGAGTTTTTCCTGTACGTTTCCAAGGAAATAAAACGCAAAAAGTTTTTATTCGGACTGAACCATTCAAACTCTTCACACGCACACAGTCGCGCCGCACACACGCAGACACGATTTGTGTGGAAAGAACTTCAAGCGTCAGGGCGTTGCGTTTCGTCAAGGGAAACTGTTCGACACTCCGTAGACAGCGACAGAAGCTCCGGATATTGAATCCACACCCGCGGTCCCCGAATCAGCGATCATCCGCCGGAACCTCGTTGGAGCCTCATCAAGAAAGCGTCTTGACCAATGATGGAGCCAGCTTGATGAGCACAACTCAGTGAGTGGAGTCTGCTGAAACGTTTCTTGGAACCAACCATGAAAACACGTCAAGTTACACACAAGACCTCAACACTCAGCGAGGCACATTTTGACGCAAACTGGCTGTATGGTCATGTTACAAGCCACGTCATCACCTGTGCTCCTCGACTTTCAAAGGCCACGTCAACAGAGGCGGATACATCATCCGAAGTCAAACCCAATGAAGACAGCGCTCAGTCAAGACGAAGCGACGGAAGCCACTTCAGCACCATCCACATGCAGCTCGACAACATAACGCCACAACGTGAAATGTGAGCAAGATCCAGACGAGCGACTCCGTTTGGTTTCAGCCTCGGTCTCCATGCACACTGACAGGATTTTGAAGGTCTGCAAGAGAGGTTCGAACAGACAGAAAATTGTGCCTGGAAAAGACGCTCGAGAAAAAGTTGTTCGAGGGGTTAAATCTTTTTGGAAGGTTTTGGACAATCAGTCGCGCAGCGTCAGCGATTTGCACGTACGACAAACACCCAGAGTTCAAGCACGGGCACTGTTCTGACTGTTGGCTCGTATTCTCAGCAATTGATTCTCACAAATGACCCTTCTTCACGAGATTTGAAACGACTCAATCATGACAGCGGTTGGAGGTGCCCTCTGAGGGAGTTTAGTTCCTCCGCAACACAGACACAACCCTCACTCTGTATGCGTCCGATGGTTCCGGTATTTCACGATGCTCTCCTCTGTCCCCCGGGATGTGCGTGGCGGTTACATAATCTGGAAACAGGAGGGCGGCGTCCAGGGCCCGTCTGTTCACGTCCACCCACCGCTCCGGATCCATGCATCTTGCTCGCCGAATTTACTCCGTGGATGATGACCGCATAAAAATCGAGTGCTCAATGGTACTTTTGCAGTGGAGTTGGACAGGCAACAGCAAGCGCCTGCAAAGTTTTGCCCTGAAACCAGACAACACATTGTGCATTGGGAACCTGGAAGGGTCTGTTGGGTACTTTGTCTTGACGTCTTCTACTGCAAGTGACTGCAGATCTTATTGGAGATAAGATGTGCGTGTTGTGTTAACTCGGGACTCTGTATCTACGTGCGTGACGGAAACAACGGGCAATCATCATGAACGTCACTCAACCCAGTTATGAGCGTCAATTCTGAGCCACCAACGTGACACCGCGTGGTTCTTCTCTAATTCTGCGGCTCATTTCTAAGTTTCTCGGCCAGTTTAGTTTTTCCTCCATTTCCCGAGGCAATTGGATGATTTGTGCCTTTCGCTCGGAAAGGTGACTCCGCTGTCGGAGCCTATCTCGTCTGCAGTCTGTATGAAACGCCTCGGGGCCCTGGGACTGCATTGATTCCACTTATGTCTATTGTCTGTATTGATAAGGCCACCAAGACGAGGTCCCAGAGGTAGGAGTGGCACCGGTGCAGCGAGCCGAGTGGACACGCTGGTTGTTGGGCTCCGGTGTGAGGGTGTGCGTTGGGACCCTGTTTTTGTGAAACGCTCTCCCAACAGTGGTTCGGTGCACGTGACCTCGGGTCGTCGCCACCCCTTTTGTGATCCACTTTGGACGTAAAAAAGCTGGAGGTGGATGTCAAGGGGACCATGTTCCGTCCACGTGCATTTGCCTTCAATGACATTTGCGCAAAGTCACTTTCAGAGGTCAAGTGTTCTCAACGTGGCTCCTTCGCACTCTCTCGCTTGTGGTTTTGTTTTGCAAATCAACCCCAACTGATTCTGCACCAAAAACAAAAGGATTATGAAATGAGCCGTTCACTCTGCTGTATGAATTTTATAGCCGTACAAATGGACATAACACTCGTAAAGCTGCTTTCCTCGTTGCGCATTCAGAATCCGAGCTGCACTGAGGTTGGGACCAGCAGCGCACACGCAGTGTGTCGACCTGGCGCCAGTTCTTGACGCGAGACACAAGGAAGTCCGACACACCTGACAAGTGTCTCTTGAGGTGGGGTATCTGTCTCCTGTGAAAACGCCACTTGATGTACGCAGCGAAATCCAGAGTTCGGATTACTTTGCGACCCGTGTGAAAAGGTGAGTGTTGAATTGGGAAAAATATCGACGACCTGGATATCCAGGGACGAATGGGACTTGAGCCAGGAACGCCCTTGTTGATTGTGCCTGTCAAACATATCTTGAACTTTTCTGTCATTTTTTGCTTCATTATGACTGCAGAATAATGAAACATGAGCGTTTGGTTGCGGATAATGACTGCAACACGAGCTCTTTTTCAGCCTTGATAACCTGTCGTGCTTGTCAGGCACATCGAGCCGAAAACGTCGACGCAGCTCCGAAATAAAAGTTGCGCGCATCTCTGGTCGAAACACGCATTTGGCACAAAAGGAATCAGGAAACAAAACACGATCGGTTTCCTGTTGTGACTCGCAAAATAACAGTTCAACAAACGAACAATGCGTGTCAAAACATCATCCATCCTTCACTCCCAACAGACACGACGCACCGGGCTAAGCAGCTGGAGTTCACCCAACTTACAGTTGCATGTGTTCATATAAGGCCAAGCAGCCAACTTGTTCAGGCTTCAATCTGACCGAATCGCTTTCTTTCTGACAGAAGGCAACAAAGCCAGGAGCGATTGGCCAAAGCAATGAATTTGCCTACAATTGAGCCGTTGTGGAAATAAACCACATGAGAACGAAAGGATCAGGCATTCTGGTCACACAGGATCCTCTCAAAGACTCGGAAGCAAATGTCAAAAGGTGAGCAATGGCCGGGATGTGTCTTCTGGTGGAATGGAAGTGAAAGAAACTTTGTTTCAAAGCCGCTGCCAATGTTTCTCAACGAAAGAGAGATGTCCGCTGTTTTCTTTCTCACAACAGTTGAGTGATTTCCGCTGATTTGTTTGCGCTGGTCAGTTGCGTCAGTTGTTTGGCGCTTGGTGGTTCGTAACAACAAGGCGAACATTCAAGAACCTTGTTGTTCTCAAAAGTGGAAGAAGTGAAAAATGTTTCAGAAGTTTTTGTTTGAATCTGGTGTGACACAGTGTGGTTCTTCTCAGCTAAACTTTGAGTGGAGTCCATCCACGAAGCCAAGTTGCGTCCGAATCAGCCCTCTGCTTCAGTTGACATTTTTGAACGTGTGGTCAAGAACTAATTTCTGACAGAACGCCAACCGTACACAGACACCCGAATCCACTTTGCGTGAAGCTTTCCCCCTATTGCCTTCATCACCTGTGTGACGAGAGTCCTCCTGCCCACAACGTCTGAAGTATGGACATACAGATGACAGTTAGCACACACCACCTCCCGACAAAAAGTGGCCTTGCAATGAATAATTCTCTGTACAAACAGACTGGCATCTGACGAAACAGGGAATGAAGCCGTCAGCGCATCATTATCTTTCTCTGCGTGTCATGCAAAACAGTGATAGGGCACAGGCAGGACTCTCCCGTAGCCCGATTAGGCTTCGTATCAAAGGTAAGTGGTGCAAGATTAGTCGCACTCACTTCCAATCATCTGCGCAACTGGTCCCCTGGGAGGTGTGCTGTTCAATTTGCTCTCCGAGGCGGAGGTTTTATGAAGGCGTTCTTTCAGTTGATTCGGCGTGGAAAATCGCAGTTGGTCCCAGAGATCCATGATTGCATACATGACAACGGCGAAGAGTTGGAAGAATGCGCGGGTTGTATCTGGGTCTGGAACAGAGACGAGTCCTGTTTCTGAGGTCCCTCTTCCGGGTGGACCGGAGGAAGACGCCAAGATTCCACCTGTCTGCGAGTTCTACCCTGCCTCAGTCTTGTGTTCCTCTTCAATACTACAGCAAGGACCCAATGCTCATATCCGTCTGTGGACACAGATCAACACCGATACAATATTTACGATGCAGGAGTCTTTTGAAGTCGCTGTAATATCCTTCAGATCAGAAGGCGAAGACCTGTGTCAACGTGGCTGATGCGCTTTTGAACCTGGCTTCAGATTTGTCTGGAGACAAGCGGCGGCCGCTTGTTTGCGTCACAGAGCTGTCAAGGGAATGTGGAAAAGATTGGCTGTGCCTGTTGGACAACGAAAAGCCAACACGACTCCGGTTCTTCAGCTTGTGTGTGCCTGCGTCTTCTCGCAAGGACAACTCAGCGCCGGTCTCATGCAAACGACAAACGTTGTCTTGTGAAAATACATTCGTCGATCAAATGCCTGATGTCATGAAATAGTCAAAACCATCTGCAACCCTATCCTGGATGAGACGATCTTGGATCAGAGAAGTGAGAAGTATGGGTTCGATGTCTGTCAGATATCCTGAACAGAATTATGTGCGGTCCACAGAACGCATCAACCCAACAGCAGCAGCAGAACAAGGGAACCCCCAAAGCCATCCAAAAATGGTCAACCCCAGTGAATTTTCAATGTTGTCCGCGGACAAAGGTTCAGTGGTGGAGTTCTTCCCCACCTCCCAGACTCCGACTCTGGTCAGGCCCACGTCTTCATCATCTCACCCCAATTCTTGGGCCATTTGACACACAAAATCCTTTGTTCAGATGCTGTTGAACCCAATGATGTTTTGAACCATCAAATGGACGTTGCTGCGACACATTGACTGTCTCCTTCCTGGATTGGATTCGCGCCATGGAAGGTCGAGTGACAAAGGGACCCAGGCTCCTCCCATCCAATCTCCCAAAATGACCGTCGCATTCGCACGGAAGCTGATGAGACTCCTCCGAAACAGAGGCGGATCCAAACTATGATCGAGAGAAGGCTGACAATTCAACAGAGGAAACAAGAAATATTGCAGCTTGAAAATTGTGTCGTCGTATTTGATCAGGGGTCTGCAGGGCCAGGCCCCTGGGCCACCTCAGGTCCGCCTCTGTGAGGGACACAGGCCTCGCCGTCACGACACTTGAATCCCGTGTAAGACTGGAACAGATAATCAGCCTTTTGAGGTTGTCTCGTTTGGAGTCTCCGAGGTCAATGTCTCACTTTTTGGCACAAATCCAAGTGTCTGGAGAAGATATTCTCTCTGTGTCATTGTGGGAAAGAGAAAATTGATGCTCTGCTTGTTGTTGTTGTTGTCCCTTCCATTCAGGCAAAACAGCCCTGGCGGAGACACTCGTATGTTCCACAACGATCGTGTTTGCAAAACAAAAGGCTCTCAACGATTGCTCGTCGTAAAGCCACAAATCCGCCATTTCCAACATTCAAGATTTATTGTCTTTCAAACTCCGAGAAAAGGGGCAAATAGAACGAAAGCTGTGTTTTGCGCGCTGTCATTGTTGCATAACTCGAGTGCGCTTTTTGTCAGCGATCATAACGGCATTCGCACGGACAGGTACATTTGCACACAATTCATAAATCTTTCAAGGCGATAGACAGCTACGTTCCATTGAAATTCACTGGTTTGCAGCACGTGTGGTGAGGCGACTGCATTTCACGATTCAAAATGTTTCAATTCAAAACCACAGGGAGGAGGAACGCATTTCGTGGTCCCTCTTCGTCGTCTCAAGGGCCTCCCCATCAGCACCGATATTGCGACCTGCAGACCTACCCTCACTGCTGTCTGAATCGAAAGAAACAAGGAAACAACACGTGTCACGTCCTTTTCTGTCAAGATCTCTTTATGAGAAGAATTGTTTCCTGAAAACCTCCAGGCGAAAAACTGACACACGAACACTGAAGACATGTTCTTGTCTTGTCACGTGGACCACACTCCAGGAGCCAGGAGAAATCAAGGGACTCTGGTGGAAATTGAAAAAGTAACAAGGAGCGGAGCGGAAACGGCATTCTCCAACAATGGATGAGAGAGTTCGTGTGCACTTGAACTCAATCGTTCGTGCATGATCAGCATCAAAATTGTGAACATAACCCTGAAACACCAATCTATTTTGTATACCTTGTATGTTGTGGGTAAAGTAGCTGTACAAAAAAACCCTCCCACCATCATGCAACCATGCTTGAATACCAACCCATCATAAAATTTAGCAATCTGTGCAAGCAACCCATCTCATAATTACAGTTGGATAAAGACTCTGACATTAATAGTGTATTGGGGGACCATGGCATGCAACGTTACACTTTACACAATTCACAATGACTGCAGATTTTAAGGCTTTTATACCCCATCTAGGGGCTCAAAACATGCAACAACAATACACAAGGCGAGATAGAAGCGGTTCGGTAGACTCGGGTGTCAGGGCGCTTCTCAGACAGCGCTGACGCTGACGCTCTGAAGCGTGCCTCTCGAGTTCTTCAGACCTGCATCTGCCGCGTCTCGGCAAGAGAATAATCATATACAACAGACATTTTTGTTGAGATGAAAGTTGCTCTGTGTATAACTGTGCGACGTTCCCTAATGGCCGGATCACTTTCTGTTGCACAAAAAAACCACGTCTCGTGCGAGGAAGAACACCACGTGACAACGTGAGCGCAGACAAAAGTCGTGTGGTTACCAAAGCCCTGTCAAAGTGAGGTGTGCACGAATCAGGCGGTTCGCCCACAGGGGGCGTGTCGTCGGAGTTTCTTTGACACCAGAACATCCTCCATTGAGCACCACGATAAAAATGACTCCAACGTCAAAATCTTGACGTAGGCATCTGAACATTTGGCGTCGACAATCCTAAATGTGGGTGAAGGGCTTCATAGTCCCAAATTCAGCGCAAAAAAGGCTTCGTCAAGAAGCCCACGTACGTCTGACGAAGATCTTCAACCACAAGTCTCCATCTGAGACAGTCAAGGTAAAACGCAAAGAGCAGCTCCCGAAAAGCTCCCACAAATAACCCAAGCGAAAAGAAAAATGTATGTGGGCATGATATCTAATTTCACTTCACTGTGATTTACGTTAACAAGGCAATGCCATGTCGGTCCCTCGTTTTGCGTTGGGTGTGTTAATATTTGCCGGTTGGCTGGCGTCTGAAACGCATGTGATTAGTCCAGTAGTGCTGCTCAATCCATTAGGCGTCAATTTTCAACAGAAAATCAAAACTCTTACTGAAAACAAAATCAATTGAGTTTTACGCTCTCTGATTGATGGATGAATCAATTCGAGTGGACTATTTTTCTGATCCTTGTGTTGGAGGAATGAGCTGACTGCCAGACTCGGTTCGCAGAATGATCGGATGTGTTTGCGCGCGGAGACTGAATTGACTCCACACTGGGTCCACACTGAATTTCCAAGAAGAGAACAGCTCTGTTGTTTTTCGCTGGACGCACTCTGTGGACCTTCAGGCAATGATGGATATTTTTTGCGCTTGGCTCCAACCTCTCTAAACTGAATGTTATTCTGATCAAAGAGAAGAAGAAGCTTGAAACATCTGTCACACGTCGATGAAGCTCTGCAGCTGCAAAGATTTCACACTAATTGTCTGCTTGTTCTTCCTCCTGAGCTTTTGCGCTCCTCTTATTGTGTGGTGAAAATTGTGATGCCGCGATTATCGCACGAAGAACGGATAACCCGTTCGAAATAATTCGTTCTTCAGTGAAATCTAGCTTGTCGGACCCTTGCTGGCTCTCCCCCCACCCCAACCCACAGGCCTCAGGTGTCCAGGGTGACTCAGACTGTTTCGTTTCCTTCCACGTCAGATTCACTCGTTTCTGCTGTTTAGTCGCCCAGGTATGTGCGCAATTGCCTGGTAGTTTATCACTTGGTATCACCTGTGGATTGTGTCTGCAAAACCCGACAAACTCATCACGTCAGCGAGGATGATTTGATCGTAAAACCAGATCGTATCACCATCATAACGTATGGAATCTGCCCGTTGAATCATAAATTTGCTGGGGAATTTCCTCATTTTCATATTTCTTCTCTTTCAGCAGTTGATAATTTATCTGACATTTCATTTTCTCTGGCTCGTTGCCGTCGGAAGGGTATCCAGGGAACCAGGGGCAGTCTTGCATCAAAGGTTGTTCCTGTTGTCTACTGAGGACGAAAATGCCATCAGCAGCAGTTGCGGAAGTCATCTTCTCACAGGCGGACAACCAGCGACGAAGGGACAAATGCGCCAGGGACATTTGAATCAGAAGCCACGCAACTGCGTATTCTTCTGTGGGCTGAGACAGCTGGGAGAAACCCAGGTCCCATTGACCTTCGGTTAATGGCACCAGGATTTGAATGTCACCGAGACTGCTGCTTCTTCATGGCGGAGCGCCAACGTATTGTCTGGTCGGAGTTGATGTGATATTTGAGTGCCTAAGCTCCACATAATTGAAATTGTGGTCAATACTCATGAAGCAGTGGGAAATCGTTGTTGCCTTCACCGCGGCAGAAAAATCTCCAGTCAAATTGAACACGGACAGAACAAGAGATGAGCTGCTCTTGGGAGTCCAGCAAGACCAAGGGAATCAGCTCCTTCCCAGAGCAGTGTCCGTGGCAGTGGCCAACCAATCTGGACACACAATTCAGGAGAACAGAACTGGGAGCATGCTCATCTTTCTTGAGGCTTTTGGTGACATTGGACCATGTTGTCTCGCGGAAGACAGACGCATCGCAACTTTTTTTCCTGAACAGCTTGAGGTAAACTCACAAACGTCACGCAATCGGGGTGTCTGGACCACGCAACACGGCGAAGCTGACGCTTCAAAGTACTGTAGATTGAAAAGACCCACGGAAATCTAAAGCAAAGACTCGTCATTTCGCTTCACGGATATTTTTTTGCTTCGATCTCCGTGAAGTCTCCTGGGGTCTATCCATCCTTCACGCAGACGATCTGCAAAAGAGATCGTCAGGAGAAGATAACGGTTTATCTTGTGAGCGAATACTTCCGAGGCTTTCTGACCGGGATATGTTGAAGGTCAATCCCACAATGAGAACCTGATGAATTCATTGCACACCGATGTAAAAATTGCATTGCCAAATGACCCTGATGATTTGTCACCAAAAAAAGTGTCTGTACTTCTTGACTTAGACTCAAGGTCTCCAGGCACAAAGTATCCGCCGACGTTTTCTTCTTTGAAAGGCCAAGCAGTCTGTTTCAGACTGGCTGTTTCCACGTTCGACGTGTTTTCGCCACCCAGCAGAGACCGACGATTCAGAAGAGAAGATGCACCACCACACTGCAGAGTTGTATGAATGGCCATGCAGTGTCCCAGAACCAGAACACACAAAAAAGCAAGGCTTGGCAATCGTCGCAGATGGGGGCTCTATCTGAGCGGGACCGTCTCACGAAGCTGTACACACCACACCACGCGTTCGGGTCCAGAAGCTGCAGCGTGCCGACTGATTTATATGAGCGGTCACTCGTATCAGCCGAGGATGACTCTTTATTGGAATGAGCTTGTAATGAGAGGCAGCGAGTCCATCGCTTCTTATCTGCTTTTGGACAACTGCTAATGGATATTTATGCTGTGACTGCTGCTGCTCCACGATTCGTCAACCTGTGTGGAAGAGAGAGAGAGACACGGTGCGGCGTGAACGTCTTTGACGCCGTTGGACAACCTACGTGCACGTCAGCACCTTTTTTAGAACGACGGAAAATTGCACTCGGAAGTAAAGCAGAAAAGAATCAGGTCGGTTGCTGTCGCTTTCTCTTCAAACTTTCTCTCTGTATCGTTTCTGAGGCACCTGGTAAACGCAAAGAGCTGCTGGAGGCGTTGCGCGCAAGGCACAGAAGAAAGTTTTCGTTTTTTCGTGCAACAAAGGACAACGGAGTTTTGCATCCTCACAATGGGACGCGCACTCTCTGGCTGGAACCATTTCGTAGTGCATTTGGGGACCAATGAAAGCAGTTGCGTTGAATACCAAGAACTGCTTCTCTCCAGAGAGAAAGAGACCACAGTGGTTCCCCTGGAGCCGCGCTTCGTGCATTTCAATGGGAGTGGGGCCCTTGTTGTCACGCATTCAGTTTCACTGCCGAAAGAGGTGTGAACCAGCGCTGTAGGCGCGGAAGGAAAACAGGATCAAAAGATCCTGACGGCAGCCACCAGCAGAACTCATGTGTTGCTCAAGCAGGTTGATGTTGTCCATTTGAACCAAATTGCGCACATTGATCTTGATACCGTGAATGTCCACCCAGAACGTGAGATCGCGGAGTCTTCGTGGTGTGCACGGAATGAAACATCCCGGCCTCGAGCTGCTCCGAAGAAGAAACAGTTTCTCACCAGGTCTAACTGTTTGGGGGCAAGTGCGCAAAATCACGGTTTGAATTCACTTCTGGATTCAGGCAAACAATCTGTGAATGACAATTCCGTGGGAAAGCTTGGCGCACGCAAGTTTTGTCCAGACAACCAAAACCATTGTTTGGAGGAGGTGAGACAAAGCCCGTACGTGGTTGAAGGAGTTATGACAACAAAACAACATTCGTTACCATGGAACCTGCGTTGGCGTGGCAGCCTGACTCCACGGCTCGGTCACCAGGCGACCCGCACCGCGCAGAACACTCAACCCGTTCATCACTCGGTTCGGGATAAAGCACAACAGGCACACGCATCCACCCAGGGAGCTCTAAATCCTTCAGAGCTGTAAATATTTATTTTTTTCTGTGGCAGCTGTTATGACTGCAAACATATGTGTCAAGTTTATGTTGTGTCATACAGTTTCAGTGGATGAGGGAGTTCGTGTTTGCAGTGGCTTGTTTCCATTGCAGCACAGCTTGTTTCGAAAGCGTCGTCTCCAAGGCTCTGTTCGTGTGGCTTTGAAAGGTTAATCAAAGAACTGAAATTGACCAGAAAATTTCAACACAAGCACGGCTTTGTTGAAATGCTGTCATGAAAAGGAAACCGTTGCAACGATCACACCAGAACATTGCGTGCGCACTTGGTCAAATCGAGACCGAACCCCCTAAGAAATGGATTCATTTGTTCCACAGATTTCAGTTGTTGTTTTTTGAAGCCATTCCAGAGCAAGGAAGCCACGGCGCGCTCTTCATCCTCCTGATCTTGGGCGAGAGACTGCGCCGACACAGACACGAGAAAAGATTTTCAAGCCGTTTCTTCCATCGGAGTGTCGTGAAATTTCATTCCCGGTGTCACGAAATGGCCAGACACCCCAAATGAGGAGGCACAGGTATCTGGCCATTTCAAGGCTGACCTGACATGACCAAACACTCAGCAATGCTCCGAGTAGCATTTGCTGGGGGTGCCTGTTCAGGTCAAACCTGAAACCAGGAGACAAAGGGTATTTGGCCATTTGAACCTGAAATGGCCAGACACCTGTGTCTGGCTAACCCGTGTCTCCCTATTGTGTTGCACCAGAACTCAACACCTCGAGAAAGCGGACAGCTCCTGTTCCTTCAGCCTCAGTGAGTTGTCGGGATACGCGGGTTCCTGATCGCTGAGAGACTTGAGTTGCCCACATCCGCGGGAGGTAGATCTCTTTTATTGACAAAGTGTCGACCTGAGTTGTGATCGCTGATGTCAGTGTAATTCGCCATTCAGTGTTGTGGAGACAAACGTGAGAAACCAAACACGGGACCAAGCAAGAAACGTCAACACCGACTCACTGCAGTTTTCAAAAGACAACTCAGTCAGATGGAAGAAACAGCGCCAAAAAACCGGCCATCTTGCCCCACTGAAAGTGTTTGTCGGTTTCCCAACTTGAACTCAAATGGTGTGGAACAGGAAGCTGTCTCGGCCCCTCATTCAAACTGACTTCACTCCTTGGACAGCGCTGGGACCCCCTGATTGCTGATCAGGGTGGGACATTGTTCGGGAGGCGCCCTGGTCATCCGGCGCAGGTTCAGCACAATCAGCGTCCACGTTTCGCTGAAGCCTACATCAGGTTGTCTGAACCAGAGTGGTATTCACTTCACTCAATGAAGAATTTTAATCCCAGCCAATTTGCTGTTCGCTGGACCTCCTGTCCATGTTGGATGGGAGAGTTGAAGCAGTAATTTGCTGGATCAAAACCACCTGTCGTCGCTTCGCAAGGTCAATTAGCGACTAACGAAGCCGACAAGGAGCAACTTGGGCGAGTCAACGGGGACGGATAACTCAATTCACGGCTTCCTCCCTCGACATGCTCTTTGCTCCTGCTGCATGCAAACTTCCCCTTGTTTGCAAGTTCTGGGACTTTCTGCGTCAAACGAAAGGATCATTTCTCCGCCTGTTGGGTATCAATTGAGCTGGCATCGACGCTCCAGGTGTGACTCCTTCTTGAAGAAAGACAGAACCAACCAGTCTTCCCTTTGAGACGAACCCTTTCCATGTATTCTCTTCGCGAAATGTCACCTGATCTTGTCCAGAGAGGTTCGCACGACCAAAGGCGACAATTTTATTTTGCATTTTGCGTTTTGCGGCAAAAGTCATAGGTGGCATCAAATTATAACACAACATCCAATGTGACACAGGTAGCTTGCCGCAGATAATCGCTGGGAGCCGATTCTCGATGCAAAAAATGAACGTTTTTGAGCTTTTCGTTTGTGAACTTCCAGGCTCAGTAAATCCACGTAATTGCCTGCGACGTTGAGCACCGACAGATTTCCTGATGTTCGTGCCACGTAGCGGTTCGAGCCGTTGCGATGCGTGATGGTAATTGGGTCCACGTCACTCAGGCAGCAACAGGCGAATCCTCAGGTGTCAGACCCTGGAAGGTGCAGCTCATGCGGAAGGCGAAAATGCACTGCAGAATGTTGCACCCAGAATCTTAGGACGTGAAGTCTTTCAAACCGCGAAAAATTTGAAAGTTTGAAAACATTTGTGCATGCCTGCTTGAGCTTTACACAAACTTCCGCGCCAAGTTGTTGAGGATCCCCCGTCGGGGGGCGGAGGGTCTGGCTCCACCGGGGGCGCGGTGACAGCCGAGTCCTGCTCCTCCGCGGCTGAGGTCCAGAAGAGACGTTATTTACGGAGACGTCGCGCTGAAATACACGCGCTTTCAGCAGGAAACGCTTGAATAATTGACGCCAGTTTTGGGTCTAACGAAAATGTAGAACCTGCTGTCGTCAGCGCAGCTGTCCAGAAACAAGAACTCCATGTCCAACAAAATTGTACTCAGAAAGGGTCAGTCTCGTGGATCAACCACCATACTGTCTTGTGTGTTCGAGAGATGATTCACGTCTACGAAACGGGCAGCTTGGTCCTCACGCGCTATGTCCTCGGACACGGAAGCAACATGTTCAGAGGCACGTTCCTGGGAGCCGGGGGCGACAGACGGCCGATCGAGCCCCGGCGCCGGCGGAGCGGGTCGAGCCGAGCCGGGCGCCAATCCGGGCCGCGGCCCTCACGTCCCGCGCGGCGTCTGCGGCGTGAGGCGCGTGACGTGAAGCGTCGCTCGAGCGACCGGAATGTGGGTTTTGTTTCGATCAGAAGAGCCGTCCCACTCCCAGGTTTGACTTTTCTGTTTTGTTTGTGGCCACCAACACGTAACCTTTGGTGAACGCCATCTGTCCCAGACAAGCAGCATGTCAGAATCTTAGTTTGGTGGGTGAGTGAGTGTACTGAATTTGTCGGATGGGAACCTTCCTTTTCGGGATTTCTCTCGTGCACGGAGCAAAAGACGACTGAGAGGATTTCCTTTGTGTGTTCCGTCAGACTTCCAACGTTTGATGCTGAGTCTTGTCGAGATTGACAAGGTGATATTTTGCATCACAAAGAACCTTTGTCCCTCTTGTTTTTGATTTTCAATGAAGGCGAACTCTCGATAGTGTTTTCTTTTGTCTGAGCTGCATCTACGAGCGGAGTGAATCTGAGTGCCATTCATCATCAGACGAGCGGTGGGTGGAGAAGAGAACAGAAATTTAAGGACCTCTCTTCTTGGGTTCACAAAGGCGGGCCTGGCCTTTAATGACAAGAAATCGAATTGGGTCCAGACCACTCCAAGGACACACCGCAGGGAGATCCTCATCACTCAAAGCTGGGATTTCCTTCGCTCAATTCCTACAGGAACTAAAATTATGATCAAGTTCCAGTCAAACTTTTCTGAAAGATACATTTTTGATTCACAAAGACGACGGAACAACGTTGGTGCCATTCTCCATCTCTTTGAGTGAATGTTCCACAGGTTCTGAAGGAAACACAAAAAGGCAAGTTGCAGAAACGAAGAGTCTCAACATAAGCCTGATAATGTAGCTTCTTGTTGCTGAATCTCCCAGTCAAAGGGAAAGTTGACATGTGAGAACCCTGACCCAGTACAAACGTGGTTGGGTATCGTTGTGAGTTCTGCTATTCAGTCACACAGATCAGAACTCAGGAGCAAGAGGCCCTTGCCACATTCATCAGGTGCAACCGTAAGGTCCCCGTGTGTTCCGATACAAATGTGCGTCATTAAGTGAAACGTGACTGTGAGGATATCCGCCCTGCCACACAAGGCGAAATGTTAGACACTGATAAATCCCGTTTACAGCTTAATGGTCGATATTAATGTCGCGCGGGTCCAGGGTTGCATGTCACAGAGGGAGAATTCTGACATGTTTATGCCGCTGAGAGGTTGTTGCGCCGTCGGAGGAGAGAGGTTTTCAATGAGACCGGCTCAGGGTGACAACCATCTCCGCACTCCAGCAACACGGCAACCAGCAGCTCAGACGAGTTCACTCTCGTCGTGCGAAGGGCATTTTGTCTTCGCTGTGCAAAATTGACAGGATGTTGCACTCAACGAAAGACATTGGTCAGAAACAAAGGTGCCCGGCTCATTTCAACACGTTACGGAACCGTTCAGCAGCTGGATGCACTGTGTACTGGAAGCCTTGTGTGTGAATCCTGAGTGTGTTCGCACTGTATGTTTGTTGTCTAGTCTCTGCAGGACTGGTTCCGGAAAAGGATTATCACTCAGCCTAATGCATGGTGGCGCTGTATCCGTGTGCGGGACATGGTGTTGTTACCATGAAATCCTGCCACGTGCAGAGAATCGCGTCTGACGCGCAGTGTTTGGAGGTCTCGATATCTGCAAGTTTCTTTTCATTGATCCAAGGATATCTGCTGCCTGTCGAACCAAGCTGTGATCATTTATCATAAAAATCAAGGAACAAATACAATGCCCTTGGGCCAAAGCACTTCCGCAAAAAGTTTGAGCAGGAACCCTGGCGCCAGAAGACGGCGGTTCCCTGTGACCCGCGGGCGTAAGTCTACGTCTTGTCTCTGAGCTGAGATTCTGAAACTTGCATGGGAACTTTGCTCATCGCGCGTGAATTTCTGCCTGTAGCAACAACAATGAATCAACAAAGACGTTTGTTTGCTGCGCACGACTCATTTTCCAGTGAGTTCTGCCCGCTTCACTGCACCAATGTGTCTTTTTTTTCAATCTCTTTAACAGAAAAAGTGAAATTGACCAGTGACACAAAAATACTCCCTTCTTCTGAATCTTTCACAGCCAAAGCGCCCGGGTTTCCCCCACCCAGCATGACCCGAGGCTCCAATGAATTGTTGTGTCACCTCTCTTCTTGCAGATTTCAAACAGCCGCAACTTTGCTTCACAACAATGAGTCACCTTCGAACTCCCGCAGAGGATATTTGTTGCACAATGGACACTGAAAACTCGCTCACGGTTGCACACCCATCGCAGGTAAGGCAGGTTCCTGTGGCAATGTCAAAAGACCGCTGCGTGAACGACAAACCACAACCAGCCTGGGCCCACTCTGGGTTCGCGCTCAAAGCGGCATGGACTGGAAAATTCTGACCCTGCTGATCAATTTGTGTTTTCACGTTGTTTAGGACAAGAGTCTCTCTCTCTCTCTCTCTCTCTCTCTCTCTCTCTCTCTCTCTCTCTCTCTCTCTCTCTATCTCTCTCTATCTCTCTGTGTATTGTGGATGGGGGTGTATAGGTGGGTGTGTAT
>JAAUXT010062389.1_pt1 | contig 19470 bp, 18 predicted proteins | sample 7278171 | NCBI WGS metagenome assembly JAAUXT01 (sample SAMN14350112, study PRJNA611818) | marine sediment metagenome | isolation source: surface marine sediment (1.8m) | place: French Polynesia: Moorea | collected 2018-08 | reverse complement strand
CCCCGGACCCCTCCCCCTCCCCGCCCGGCTCCTCTCCTCCACGGCGGCGGCGGCGCAGCTGGCGGATCGGATCGGCAGGATGACAATCATTGATTGTTCTTTAATCAGCCCCGCGCGACCCCGGTGCGTTCCTGCAGTCACACACACACCGCCTCGATCCCCAATCCCTGCAATGACAACATGACTCCAGCGTGGCCTGCACAGACAAAAGGGAGGACTGCGTCTCCTTTATGAGTTGTGGCTTTTTGCGCAGTATGAAAGGCTGAGAGTTCAAACTGTATGAGCAATCGACAAGTGAATTCGAGAAAAATTCAAGCAAACAAAATGTCAAGACTGCAGAGACAGACGTGAAAAGACTTTCAGCTCAGACGTCCCGAAATTTGAATCGATGTCTCTCCAAGGACCTAAGTCCTGAAAGCAGTTTGGACAAAAGAACACTTCGGCAAAAAGGTCGAAATTAAAAGGGCTTTGTTGAATGTTCATTCCAGTAATTTGCAGTGTGCTATCCTCGTATGCTTCCGGCAGTGTCTGAGGAAAGTTTGTTGAAAACAGTTTGTTGATGCAACAATGTGGCCGAGCGACAACCAGCAGGCTTGTTGCAATTTTGTTTCTCCTCTCATTGGAACAAAGGTACAGTCAACCAAAAAGTATAAAAAGTCTGGAAAGACAGAACATGCTTTGCAATTGTTATCTGGTCAATGTATTTTCAAAGATTTTCAATTCCTTTTTTAAAACTGCTCTGTCAAACAAACCAAAATGAAATTATGGATCTTGCTTTTTGACATTTCCCTTCTCATTGGTGTTTGTCCATTTCCAAAAGAAGTGCAACACAAGTTCAATACATCACCAAAACTTTGGTTCCTTTACGTGCATAAAATCACGGAAAATGTCATTGAGCACAACGTGAAATTTCACACAAAGAAAACCCTGATTCGTGTGTTGAGAGTGTTGCCAAGTGTCTCCAAAGTTTTTGTCTTGAAATCACATGAAGTAATTGACATGGAAAATAGTGTGTTTTACAGAGCCCCCCTGGCAAAACTGTTTGCCAGTGATAAAGGACCAAAACTCTTCAAACTTCCAACTTTGAGGACTGACCATTTGTTCCATATTGACCAAACATCATATATTTTGGTGGATGAAAAACTGAGACTCAAACTTGATTTGAATGTGGTTTATTTTGCTTCCTTTGCCTTGTCACATTGCTTTTTTGGCAATTTGACACTGACAAGCTTCATGATCAGGAGAAAAGAACAATTTTGTTACTGTGGGCAATATCCATTTGCAACGATCTATCCACGCTCCAGATACATCCAATTCAAGATTGTTACCGTTGGTTACAACGCACATAGAGTGTTCACAACGTATTCAATCCTTGATAGCGACACTATTTCAAGCCAAAGAACACACAATGTCACAAACAGCCAGTTACTCAGCATTTGGGTTCTGGAAAACGAGTTTGCAATTTACACTTTCCATGTCCATGTGCAAAAATATAAGTTCATACTTCTACTGCAATCAAATTTTTCATTTGAGAAAATCAGGGTGTGGGATGGGCCAGATCACAACTCCCCAGTGTTGACTCCAGTGCAAGAACACAAATATGTGACTTCAGCATTTCAATGCACAGTGCAAATCACCAGTGTTTGGCAGGAAAGATTCCAAAAGGCATTTTCTTATTCTACAAGTTCACACATTGCAAACAAAATGATAACGGTGAGGTCAAATGGTTCAGTTCTGCTTTCTTTCCCAATGCAACATGTTCCCCAGTCAGCTGGTCTCACTTTTATTGTTGCAATTCACACTCCACCTGACCTTCATGTCAATCTACAAGTTCTTACCATTGCAAACAGAGCACTGAGAAGCTCCATGTGTAGCTTTGGTGGCCTGAGTGTTTATGACAAACTCAACACTACCACCACAGAGATCTCAACTTTGTGTCAGCCTCACAACAACCATTACAAAAGCAGAAGTGTCTATTCAAAGAACTCAAATATAGTTCTTGTATTTTACAGTTATACTTCTCATTTCAAGGCTGGTATTCAGCTGTCTGCTACTGCATGTAAATGTGTACACTTCAATGCGTGGCAATATCAGAAGAGCTGCAAAACTCCCTATCAATTCCACAGCTCTCCATTCTGCTTGAACTTCCTGCAAAATGTCACGAACTCCTCCCCTCTCACTTTGGCAGCAGCATTGTATGAATTATTGGCCAGTGTTGCTGATGGACAGTGTGTTGTCATGCAGTTGGTGTACAGTGTGAACACTGAGGTTTTTGAACTCATAGATCCCTCTTTTGACATGGAATTAGCACCTGTGGATAGGCCTGGAATGCAGACAGAAATTGTTTTGGAAGGAATTCTCAAAGGTGACTTCAGGCCCCAAATTTTGCTCAATTCCATGCTGGAAAAAAATGAATTATTCTTGACATGTTTCTTGCTGTCAGTGAGAAAAATAGTAAAATCTTGTCTTTCAGGGTATCCAGATTTTCCCAAAGGAGATAAGCGTCTTTTGCACCTGACAGGAAAGCCTTTCCATTTTTGCTACAATGAAACTCATCTTGGTGGAGCTTCCAGTGAAGGTCAGTCCGAACAGGGTCTGCTGCACCAAAATGGGCCGTTGGGTCTGACAGGCTACGAAACATCATTTTCATGTCCACAGGTTGCAGTGAGAAAAGGTCATCAGGAAGATTTGAAAGCAAGGAAAGGTATTCGATTCGTGCAAGAGACACGAAGAACTTCTTCATTCGGGTTTTGGTTGACACTCCATTGGCAAATGAAGATACGCCTCTGTTTTCTTTTGGTGGAATTGTTCTCAATGGCTGGATTGATCTCCACATACAAACCAAACGGAACCCAACCATTTCCATGTCAGACTTTGATCTGAACTACTTACACGAAATAATTCCTGCCTTAACCTGTCAAAATAACATCCACATTTCTCACAAAACAGTCTGGAACAAGAAAATTTTTCTTCTGAGAGTTGATTTTGATTTGGAGAAAACTGAGAGAACCAACCAAACTCTCAACTTTGAAGTCTCTATTTTGTCAACATCTCAACTTCATCGGGCCAAACGGCTTGAATTGCAATGTAGAGCCCCAATAGGAAGCCCAGCAAAGTACAGGTGCACAGCAAGAGCAACACTTGACCAGCAACATGAGCATATTTACTTGTCACTGCCAGGAATCCCCAAGATCCTGACTGTGAAATTCACAGGAGTCAACAGTTCCTTCAGTGGCTACTTCCTCAGGTCCTACTGGTTGCCTGAAATGTACCCAGTTCTCATTGATGCAACACGCTACCCCAGATTTTGTGAACCTGTGTATTTCAATTACAGTCACTGCATCTTCTTCACATCAATTGTCTTATTCAGGTCCTCCTATCCTGTGAGACATTTCATCTTTTTTCGGAAGCATCATCCTTGCCACGAGTCCCCACTCAGGTTTCATGATGTGGCCAAAAGTCGCCTTCAGATGAAAACCTGGACTGAAGCCTCCCAACTGTGTCAGAATGCAAGTGGCTTTTTACCAACATTCAGAAGCAAGAAAGAGTTGTTGGAAATGGTCAGTTTTGTGGGGATATATCTGTTGCCTGTTGAAGCTTTCTTTATTGGAATTTACACAAATGAAAAGGTATGTTTGTGAGCTGATTGACTGGGACGGAAAATTTTGATTTAATTGTGGAAAACTTGTTTCTGACAATATTTTTTGTGTGGAGGTAAAATGATCTGCAGTAAAATTTCCACACTCAATTTTTAAGAGACAAGCCACACAAATCCTGAAAATAGAAAATCATTGTCTCTTTGCAGGGACAACTTGTGTCGGTCAATGGTGATCCTGTTTCTTATCAACAGTGGAAGTATTATATTCATGGGGGTCCACATGTCACACTTTACCAAGTTGAATTGAAGTATTTTGACAGAAAGTTTGAACGAAACCCACGGTACTGCCTGGACAACTGTGAAAGCCCAAACCAGCTAAATTTAAGCCACGATCTCAATTTGACAAAGGCAGCATATCCTCACATGAAGGGCGGCTATTGTGCACTCATGCTGTTGCATAATCTGGCACATCCAGACTGGATTTCTGTGAACTGTAGTCATGCTTTGCTGGGTGACACTTTGTGTGTTGTGGAACCAAAAGCTAAGCTGGACCCAACTGGTGAAATTATAACCTCACCTGACAACAAAATGTGTCCCATGTTTACCTTGGTCAGAGATGGTCAGTGTTTTCTGTTCACTTGGTTCAGATCTAACAGGTCAACTGAAGATCAGTGCTCATCAAGAACCAACTTCGAGAACTTTGACATCAAAATATTTGAACGTCTTTTCAGCAGTGTCAGTGTCTCATTTCCACCAACTCACAGTCCTGATTTGAGTCAGAGAATAAGTTACAAAAGATTTTTACATTTCATCCAATATTTTAAAACACTTGTAGCAAACAAATCAACAGAAGGATTGTTTATATGTTCCAGCAGCAGAATGAGGACATCATCAGACAAAGGAGGTCTCTTCCATTGTGGAAATAACACGCACATTGTTGGTGTTTTTGAATGTGATGGAGAAATTGATTGTCCAGGCCTTGAAGCAACTGATGAGCAGCATTGCAATTGTTCATTAGAAACTATGAACATCAGAGAAATTGGAATGACAAACTGGAGCGTAGTCAAGTCAGAAGAAAAATTTAATTTCAGACTGAATGTCAGTTGCAGCAGACTGGTCTCTCAAATATTTGACACCATTGACCAGCAACATTTCTTCAAGGATCCCGCAAAGAATGAAACATTCCTTTGTTCTCATGAGAGAACTATCAAACTACTGATGGTAAATGACCTTGTTGTTGACTGTGGACCTGATGCCGATGATGAACATGATCTTGTGGCGATGCTCAAATATGGGAAGAAATATTTCTGCACCAGACCTGAACAGTTACCTTGCAAACATGGACATTCCTTTTGCTATAATATTTCAGACATTTGCTCTTTCAGATTGAATGAATTTGACCATTTGGCACCTTGTAGAACAGGTAATCATCTGGAGAATTGTACAGAATTTGAATGCAATCTGATGTTTAAATGCCCAAAGTATTACTGTGTGCCATGGGCTTATGTCTGTGATAGAAAATGGGACTGTCCTCTGGGAACAGATGAATCAGAGGTACACAATTGTGCAACAGGCAGGCAGTGTGAGAACATGTTCAAATGTAAATTTCAACAAACATGTATTCACCTGGAGAGTATTTGTGATGCTTCCCTTGATTGTCTGTTGGGAGATGATGAGGCTTTATGTCAGTTTTCTGGTGTGACCTGTCCATCAGAATGTGAGTGCTTTGTGTACATTCTGAAATGCAAAGATCTTAGAATGTCACTAAAATTCAGTGACATGAACACTTTTCCTTATTTCGTTGTTTTTGTTCAAAGATGTGACACAGAAGAAATCTCAAAGATGCTTGGCAAAATGTATCAGGTGAAAATGTTGTTCATTACAAGTAGCAACATCAGTGATATTTGCAAAGTTGCTTCCCAGACCAAAGAAGCAACACAAATAGATTACAGTGACAATCTCATCAGAAACCTTGACACCAAATGCTTTCAGCACATGCCTCACACCAAAGGAATTGATTTGAGTGCAAATCAAATTCACAAAGCCCATCATCATTCATTCTTCAAAGTCTGGAAATTGCAACTGGTCAATTTAGCCAGAAATAACCTGGTGGAATTAGAAGGGGACATACTTTTTGGCTCTGATAAATTGACTGTTTTGTCCATCAGAGGCAATCTACTCTGTGGTGTTGAAAAGCAGAATTTTAGACTTATTTCTGTTGAACTGTTAGATACAAATAATTATCAAATCTGCTGCATAGTCCCCCAAAATGTAAAATGTCTTGCCACAATGCCTTGGTTCAAATCGTGCTTCTCTCCTTTTGCTGCAGACTTCAGGAAAATCATTTTCAGTATTGTCATTCTCATTCTCTTTGTCACAAATGCCCTCTCAATTGTGATCCAATTTAAAAGTGCAAAACCCAGGTTAACAACTTTTTGTACAATCACTTTGGCAATAAATATTTGTAATTTGACCTGTGGAATCAGCAATTTGATATTGCTTCTATCAGGCAATCAGTCCAGCTCAAACTTTGCTATGAGGGAGGAACAATCGAGAAAGAGTCCTTTGTGCTGCTTGGTTTGTGCCTTGGATATGAACTTTCATTTTCTGTCTGCATTGCTGCTCTTGTTTCTCACTTTATGCAGACTTATGGTTGTGATACATCCTCTCAATTCAAAGTTCAAGAGGAGAAAATTCATCTGGAAATGTTTGTGTGCCACTATTGGACACAATGTTGCTTTAACAGTGTGTGCAACAACTTGGATAAAAGTGACTTTGCACAGCTTGCCTTCAGTTCTGTGTTCTCCTTTTCTTGATCCAACCAAATTGGTTCTTGTTATGAAAGTAGTTTTGTTGATGTCCTCAACTGTCCAGTCAGTTTCCTCTCTCTCAATGCTTGCAATGTACACACAATTGGTTCTTTCTCTCCAAAAAGCAAGGAACATGGCTTTGGATGCAACAAGCACAAAAATCAAAACAAATGTATTGACATCAACACTGGTACAAGTAGTGTTTTTTATTGTAACTGTCAATGTGTGTTGGGTACCAAGTAACATTGTTTATCTCTGGGCTCTTCACGTGGAAAAATACTCAACTGACATTGTGGTTTGGACAGTGATGGTTGTTGTGCCGATTAACTCTGTCTTTGTTCCTCTTGCATTGAATTTCAGCAAACTCAGCAAATTCAGGAAAAAGGGCACTTCTCGTTCTTGAAAAGGAAACAATGAAGTGAGCGCAAATAAGCATCATTCACGGAAACTTGGAACACAGCACTGACCCAATAGGTTGTGCGTTCCAACATTTCCCCCTTGTCCTCTTGTGGAGAATGTGCCAACACATTGACAGGATAACATGAGGTATTTTACAGAAAAAAAAACATTTTGAAGAGAGTCACCAGTGCATTACAAAGTTGATTTCTGTTTTGCTTTTGCACGAGTGTGGCCCAACCCTTTGCGCAACCAGGTGCATTACCATCTCCAAAGAGAAACGCGTTGCTCCACAGTTGAATCGGGCCTTCCTCCCAAGATCGGACCCCAGTCAGAACCGAGTAAGAACAACACACACACACACACACACACACACACACACACACACACACACACACACAAAGCATGCACACACACGACCCTGGATGCACCGAAGCCTCTGACTCGAGCCTGTCGGCTCCGCACTTCCGTCGAGTCTCCCTCCCCGGAGCGAACGGACTCTGAGCCGGGCGCCCGACACACAGACATCTACAGTTCACATCTTTTGTTGAAAATGTAAATTGGCGCGGCCTTTGTTGTTCTCAGATAAAGCAATGCAATTTGGCTGCTAACGGCGCAGCGCGGGCTGGGGGAATCAAGCGGATTCGACGCCACTGCTGCAGCGCCGTCCCTGCAGTGGAGGCTTGGGACTGTAATGCCGTCCTTGCTGCATGCGACTGGAGCGTTTTACTGCCAGCTGCGGGGACGGCTTTACAAACTCTGCTGCTGAAAGTTCTGACACCCCTCATGGGGGAGCTGCAACCCCAGTCCCTCGTGAAAGTAAGGATGCTGTTTTCACCAGGTCTCTGCAAGGACGGAGGCCGTGGCCATTTCCACACAAGTACGGCACTGTGACCTCAACAAGGCAAGGACGTTGCTCACACCTTTCTCCTCCCATGTGAGGTGCTGCATCCTTGTCCCTCCAAGTACGCCGCTGCAGCCTGATCCTTCTAAGAACGGCGCTGCGCGGACGGTGTTGGGACCCAGCGCCGAGAGAGTGTGATTGTAAGAAGCTGATACGTGTGATCTGCCTCATTCCCTCCCCCACGGTGCAGCTCCCCAGCTTTTGTTTCTGAGGCTCCGGGCACCGACCGACCGCGGTGCTTTTGTCTCGAGGACAAATTGGGGCACAAAGTGTTGCGCGCCCTGGAGGCATTCTGGGACTTCGCCCGCCCGCAAGGAAAACTGATGACTTCGCGTGTGTAGCAGAAAAACACGTTGGGTAGAGGTCAATGCACTGTTGATCTGGTGTGTCAGACGTCTTGACATGACCTGCCAGAACTTCATTTGAGTGCTGGATTATCTTGGGGTGTCCACGATGTTGGAGTGACGCGTGGTGAGGTAAGTGCGTGTGCGTGCGTGGGTGTGCGTGTGTGCGTCCGTGTATGCGTGAACGGGTGCGTGTGTGCGCTTGTGCAAGCGCTTGTTGACAGGTTCTTTTCTGCGCGTGCGCGTGCGCGTGCGCGCGTTTGCGTGCGTGTGTGCAGCGCGCGCGTGCAAGATTTATAATTGATTGTGACATGACATCTTTCTGAAAAGCACACTATCTCCAGCAAAAACGGAAACAGCAAACGCGACAAGTAGTTGAGTCAGAAAAATAATTTACGGGTTGGACAAAAGGCACACAAATGTAAGATTGATGTCCCTTCAAAAAGAGATGAGAAAAAAGCCCCGACTCCGCGGTTTTCTCCATACCTCACATACCTGAGGTCCGCATCTTGTGCGAAAATTCGCCTTTTCTATGCGAAACGCTGCAAAGGGTGGAGACACATGCGAGTTGACTCTGGCAGGTGCTGTGGAGGAGAAAAGACAAAGTCGTGAGAGAGACTGCGCCGAACAAGGCGAAAACACAACGACCTGGGAAAACACAATCCCAGCTCGAACACCGGTGTCTGGGGCCGGGTGCAGGCCGCATGCGTCATGCGCGCGTCTCGCGTTACGTGCCTGTGTGAGTCAAATCGAAGGTCAGGAAAATTGAGAACGTGCACAAACGTTCACGTACACGTGGACATGGAATCCCAACCTATGGAGTCAAACCTACCACGAACTTGAAGTCAAACAACCAATCTTTCAGTTCAATTGGTGCTTGTTTCGTTTCTTTCTTCTCTTCTTTTACCAACAGTTCATTTGGTAGCTCAACATCAAACACAATTTTGTTCAAAGACAAACAGATTGTTCTCCATGTTGGGGAGTATTCAGGCACTGGACAGGAGTGACCACTGCAGAAGACCCTGTTTGCCAAACCTGCCTGATACTCGTACTTCACAATCACCAGTTGGTGTGCTGAAGATCTCTGTTGCCCCTGCAGAAGCCAGAAGCCGCTTGGACGTGGTAACTTTTATCCTGTGAAAAGTTTTTGGGCACTGATTCGCTTGCAAGCCTTTGCCAATCCGACTTTTTCCATGACGTGTCCAGTGTGAACCGGGCCTTGGGGGCCTATTCAGTGATCAGCCTTGAAATGTCTGTTGAGTAAGACGCACAAAGTGGCTGTTTTGGTGCAGAAACACAGGTGTTTGTGTGTTGCGGTAAACAGCCTTTGTTCACCGGTGACTCATGCGATTTTTGTGGCTGTGCAAGAAAATTTACTTTTGGGAACAAACTTGTGAATCATAAACAATGCGAAAATGTTTCATAAGAATTATAACGCCTCTTTTCGTACACGAACATCACGATGTTCGAGTCTTTTCGTTTCCGGTCTCAGTCCGAAAACCCCAGCTGTGTACGAGTGCCCTGCTACTGCTTTGCGTTGGAGCAAAAATGCTAGAAATCCGTATTTCCTTTCAAGAATTGATTGAAATCAAAATCTGAATGGAAATTGGGGACACAAAGATTGCAAATCGAGATGGAAAAACAGTTGGAGCGTTGACAGAACTTTGCAGCAACACATTGAAAGTCAAAGTTGAATAAATTTTCAAGTTTTCAGGAACGTTCTCGCTGTGGGAAGCGATCGAGTTCGTTGAGTTCGGACATCATCTGATTTGTCTCGCAAGACACCTGAAAAAGAGAAATACTTTCAAGTTGGAGATGGGGCTGCGTCCTGGGACCTCAGAGAGCGAGGTTTGCTCGCACGATTTACGGCATGTTGAAAAGCAATTGTTTGGGGGCCGAACCACGAGGATTGTCTTTTCTTTGCTCTGCAGGGCGGTGGCGGGATCCAAGGCCCGTAGCCGCGCCGTGTAGCCAAACTGCTGATGTTCACTTGTTGGCGAGTCCCACCCAGCACCCTGTTCTGCTCGAGTTTGGAACTGTTGGACCACTTTTGCTCTGCGTGTGTGTGTGCGTGTTAACGTCTGTGAGTTTGCGGCGAAGACCTTTGGACCGCTTCGCTTGTGTGTGTGTGTGTGTGTGTGTGTGTGTGTGTGTGTGTGTGTGTGTCTGTCTGTCTGTCTGTCTGTCTGTCTGTCTGTCCGTGTGTTTGTGTTTGTGTTTGTGCTTGTGCGTGTGTGAATGCGTGCGCGCAATGTGCACATGCGTGTGTGGATCGAAGCATGCGAGCAACGTCAGAGGTTTGCGCAGAAGAGACGCGTCATGCATGTTCTCACAAAATTAGTGGTGGTCAGATTCTACGAGATTTATGGGTTGTGATTTTCAACCCAACCTCCAAAAAAGCTTCGGATTCTACAAAGATGAAAGAACCTTCAGGTGAAATTCTTGTGCAAACAATCAAGACCCCGCCAGCTCCAAACCACAAGATAAGTGACACGCGCTGAGTTCGGAACTGTTTCGAGTGAACGCCACTTTGAACGTGTTTGTCCAGCCTTGGTTCCCCTGTCCTCCGGGCTCAGGCCCCATTCCCTCCGGTCTGTTGTCCCTCGTCCAATGAAGCCCCCTCACCTCAGCCTCAAGTCCCCCTTCCCGCCCTCAGTTCCCCTTCTGCTTTGTCGAGCTCAGTTTCCCTCCTCAGCCCCAGTTCCCCTTCTTCTTCCCAGTGGGCTCAATTCCTCCCTGTTCTGGCCCCCTCCCCTCAGCCTCAGATCCCCTTTTCCCGGCCCTCTCTCCCTTTCCCGGCCTCAGCCCCTCCCCCCGCCTTTCCCCAGTTTCACCGACCTCACGTCCCACCTACCCCCGTAGTCAGGTCCCCCTCTCCCGGGCTCAGCTCCCCCTGCCCTTGGGCCCTGGTCCCGCGCCTGCCGGGGGAGGGGGACGTGATACACGCTCGGATCACCGCCCCGCGCACTAAATCCCGCCGAGGCCCCTCCATTGCTACGCGACTAACAATAGGCTGCCCGGCCCCTTGTTTCTCAGTCACACCCCGCGGAGGCTCAGCCCGTCATGGACCCGCGGGGCTAGGTCTGCAGAACTGAAGTTTTTCTGGCAAGTTCTTCGGAACGTTGATCTGCAGAGCTGTTTGAGGATCAGTCGTTGTGTCGTTTGCATTCCCCGTGAAGACCTCAAGGTATGTGGTGTCCCTGCACTGTGTGTGTGTGTGTGTGCATACACGTGTGTGTGCGTGTGTGTTTGTGTGTACCCCTGACTCTCATGTCATCTGGGCTCCCAACTCTTTCTTCATCAGGCATTGTGTCTGATCTGTTGCACCAATGATTTGCTCAGGAAGCTGGGGACACGGACACAAGTGTTCAGGGTCAATCAGCGTTGCCTGTCCGGAGGTCCGACTTCACCGACACGGGGACTCGGGGTCAGCAGCCTCCCTGTCCCAAGCTCTGAAGCGTGAATGTGAACAGGTAGCCCCGGACCCGCCCGTAGCGGCCCCGGCTCCGGGCGGCCTCTCCTCCCCGGCGGCGCCGTCAGCCTCGCCGCGGGCGCCGGGACCCTGCCGCTCCCTCCTCCTGACGGGGAATCACGACAATCGATCGTTACTTATGATGGAGAGAAATTGGGCAGACATTGTGCGTCTTAGACGGGGCTAAATTACCCGGCAATCAGCCGCTCTGCGCCGCGCTGCCCTATTGTTGTCAATCCGAGCCGAGATGCGACTCCAGTATGGATTCCAGCGCGGCGCATCCAGGGGGCACCCAGCACCACACCCCTCACAAAACAATGCACAAAGCGGTCCACACTCTCCACAGTTCTTTATTTGTCTTGTGATGGTCAAAGTGGAAAGAAATCTCCCTTGGAGGGTGGACGGCCGGTCTCCGTTCCTGTTGCCTTTTCTTCCAAAACAAAGCGCTTGGTTCGACGGAACAGGCTGTTGACGACAACACAACTCAACACACTCAACACACTGAGAAAATCTTTTCTTGCATTGCGTGTTGCAAAATGGGCAGTGACTGTTACAGATCAAATTTGTCAGTGACATTTCAGAACGAAAGTGAAGTGCTCCAAATAGTTTTCGGGGTTCAGGGGGTCCTGTCCCTGATCCGCCCCTGGACCGGGACCCGGGGTTGTGGAGCTCCTATTTGAGGCTGATGACGGCGTCTCCGGTCACGAGAGCTGCAGTTCTCACCATTGTCACGTGGAGGCTGCCCCGCCGTCCCGGAGATGGGGCGTTGGACACGTGGGTCATTGAGTGAATGGGTCTCCATTGCGGTCATGCGCTGGTGGGACGGCGCTGCTGAGTGCAAAAGAGCCGCAGTCCCAATGCAAAGGCAAAGTCAGAGGTCAACTACGTGTTGACGTGTTGCCTGATGCTGCAGCGTCAGCCCCACACTGCAAGGACGGTCGTATGGCCTGAGCCCCATGCTGCTAGGATGGCACTGCAGCCTGAGCCCCACCCTGCCAGGATGGCACTGCAACCTCAGTCCCACCCTGCGAGGATGGCACTGCAGCCTCAGCCCCACCCTGCAGCCTCAGCCCCACACTGTGAGGAGGGCGCTGCTGCCTGATCTCCAACACTGCGTGGACGGCGCTGCAGCCTGAGCTTGCGGATCCCTGAACGCGCGATCCCCAGATTGAAGGGTGAAGCCCCGTAATGACAGCAAATTGCCTTTGTTTCCAGCACCGTCGCTCCGCAGCGCGTCCCCCTCGCGGTGCAGACACTCCCATTCACAAAACACTCGAGATACGAGACTCGCACAGTGAATATCTTGATCTTCCTGAGAGGTCAAGTGAAGGTAGTGACCTTGCAAGCAAGGTCGGTGAAGCAGAGGTCAACGTTTCCTTCAACGTTCTCCACGGTGCACCTCCTGCCGTTGTGATCGAGCTGAGGGACCGTGACAAGGGCAAAGGGCAAAGGTCATTCCCGTACTGGGCAAATAATGAGACCAAGTTCTTTCCTTGAAATTTTGGTCCACATCTTGACCTTTCCTGTCAGGTTTCTTTGGGTCATTCCGATGAAGAGCAGCAGGAAACTGAAGGTTCTTGACCCTGCAAATCCAACAAACCGTGGTGCAACATGGTATGCAACCCATCCTTCAGTTTGTCGTGGGACAACGCCTTCTAAACTGTGGAAAGGATTGTTGGTGGAGGCAACGAAGGTCCGAGCCCAGGGAAGGAAGCTACGGACGAATCCTTTGGTCATTGTATCAACCATCCCAGATCACCCAGCTGACTGAAAGAAGACTCCTGTGTCTGTCCTTTGGCAACACAAGTTGCAATTGTGGTGGAGAATTCAATTTTGAAGACAAAAGACAATGGCGGCTGTGGTCGGGCACAGTTTCACAGTGTCCCCCTGTGGAGCCCTGTCTTCTCTCCACGTGTAATTACATGAGGGTGGCATTACTGCGCACAAATACCCGCGCTCAGGCCGGGTTCACACTGCAAGCGTCACGTGCTGCATCCAAGTGCAAATCAATGGGCGCTGCGTTGCTGAGTCGTCTGCAGGCGTGCACAGGGACGCAACGCGTGGCGCCTTCAGTGTGAAGCAGGTCCCACAGAGAACAAATCCCTCCTTGAGCAGATCAATGCTGCACGACAATGGGATTATTGACCCTCGCTACAGACGCATTGTGTTGCCACCCGCCTGTTGTCCCGGGAAACCAGATCCCTGCTCCTTAACAACGCTTGTTACCAGTTGAAGACGCGCCAAAAATAGAGTGCGCGCCATTTGTCTTGCGGAGGTTGAACCAGAAACACTTTTCACACAGGTTCCTTGGATTCCACGAGGGATTCCAGGCCTGTGGTTTTGTGCCTGGTTCCAACATATTCCAAATCCTTGTTCCGGGCAGAATCAGTTCGACTTGGCCACAATATGAATGAGACAAACACTGAAATTCTCTCAAGCTCAAGAGTCAGTGGGTTCTGATGAAATTGGAAAATTCCAAATTTGGCAAGTTTGAGTTGGGCAGAACCACGTGTTGAAGATTTTGCAGCAGGGTAAGTTTCCTTTTTGCACACCCCGTGGTGGTACCGCCACGCTTCCTGGACCACAAGGGCCTCACCACCCCTGGAGATACCCAGACTTTACTCCTGTCTCAAACACAACGCTGTTCCACGCACCCTGGGCACATAACGCCTCAGATCACGATCAGCGGGGTGTAAAGTACTGGTGGCGTGAGAGACATTGCGGTGGGAGGGAGGGAGGGAGGGAGGGAGGGAGGGGCCTGGAGCTCCGGGAGGGGGGACGTGTGGAGAGACGCAGACGGGACGAACAAATCGAGTATTGACGCTCTGAAACTCTCAAACTTTCTGAGTTGTCTGTGGCATCAGATTCGCAGGGTTGGGACCTGTTTCTCACTGGATGCCTTGCGTGGGAGTGTTGCGCCCCTGCACAAGTCACCTGGTGGATGCAACACCTGTTCAGGTGTTCAGGGATGTGTTGGATTGACGCATCCAGCGTGAAAGAGACCCTCCGTTCTTTTCAGGGTCAACATTGAAGAGTGTAACCAATATGGTCTCTGTCAGTGTCCAGGGTCCTTGGTTCCCGTCTCGGCCCTCCCACTTCTGAACCTTCTCCATTCAAATTACCTCGACCGTGGACCCCGACTCCTCCTTGGAGATTTCGGCCTCAGTCACCCAAATTCCACACTCCATCCAAGAATTCCGCAGGACTTGGTTTTGCTCCAGAGGTCAATCCCAACAAATTTCAAGAGAAAAGAGCAACCATTCAAAACCACACGTTTTGGACTTCTGAGGACCCCGGGCTCACAGAGTCCAATGCTCCCTTGGATCCACCCCTGAAAGCAGTTTGGCTGCATTGCCTATTCTGGCCACAAGGTCCGTTTCTGACAGCGCTGCTCCTGCGCACAATACAATAGAGCGCGCACGCTTCAGAGGCAGAAAAGCTCCACTCCCCTTTAATTACATTCCCCGCTTTGTTGTTGCAGAAGAAATTTGTCAGCGCCGAGGGTTGGTGCGACTGAGACCGAAGGGGTGGGACTGAGACTGCAGTGTTGGGACTGAGACTGCAGGGCTGGGACTTGCACACTGGAGCTGGAAATTGTGCATTGCTGCTCGTGTTTGTCAATGTGCTCCGTTGGTCCAGTGACGCAGCGCAAGTTTTCAGGTGCGCGACGTTTCAATGGTGGAAACGCAGTTACCGTACCCGAAAGAAGCTGTAGAATGGCAACATGTCCGTCCCTGTTTGGCCTGTTGTACACTTGCAAAAATGGCAAAATTATATCCCTGGATAAAGAAGCAACAAAATCTCTTGTCGCAAAGAAGTGCTGGGCAAAGGGCACGGAGACCAAGTCTCAGTTGGACAGCTTCGGTCTCAGTCTCACCGGCCCGGCCTCCCCGCAATTTCTCTGTCTCGGGCCCCGTCGTAAGAAAGTGCATTATTTCGCGACACGCGAGCCTCAGATCAGTCCTCATAGCCCAGCAATGAGCCCTTTGTGCCGCTACAAAGAAAAATCAAAACGAATTTTCTTTTCAAGAAAGAAGAATGGTGGGGTTATGGCAGGCACAATTGTGTGGACCCAAGGCGCCTATGATTGGCTATTGAAAATTCTGCCTTTCAACAAAGGCTGGAAATGATGTCAATGTGACGCTGTTGGGAACCTGAGCTGCGCGTTTTGTGGAGTGTGGAGGGCGGGGGTTTTGAGTGGGAAGGCCATTGAGTGGGGGTTATGGTTTGATGTATTGTTGTGCGAGACGAAAGGACATGCTTTGGATTTTCTTATTTGGGAAGAAACCCAATTGTTTCTGCTTCGTTTTGGCTGCAGTCGTGACGCAATCCGAAGGGAATTGTGTTGGTTTTTGTGAGAATAACAGGGAGGAGGTACAGTACGCACTCCACCTGGAAGACAGATTGACTTCTCGACTGGACGGCTCTTTCGTGAATGGCCAGAGAAAAAATGCAACAAAACATTTGTGTGGGTCTTGCCATGAGCGCAGTCCTCTGACCTCCCCCTGCCCTTCAAAGAATAACTCAGAGCTTCTCCGAGCGGACGTTTGCACTGTAAGACGGCAAAAGTTAGAATTTGTTTCAACATTTTCGAAGAGGGGATTGCTGCGGGCTTCGACGTTCGGCTCGGGTCGGGTACCCTTGACCAAGTCCTGAATGTGCGCGTGGAACCACACGAGAAGACCAGACCTCTTCTACGTGGAAGGTCTTGTCTTGTACATATTCCCAGTTCGCTTCTTTCTGTTGGGCCTTTCGTCGTTTCGTCAGCTGACTCGATGTATTGTGTGTGAGTACAATACGATGTCCCCAAACCCTTTGCTCACTGTATGCGTGCTCCGTGCGTCTCTGTGCAGGTCAGTGGGTGTTGCGTCTCTGAGTCTGCGCAACGCCCAACGCTTGTACCAGACTATCAGCTCACAACGTACCCAGTGTGAACCAGGCCTCACCAAAACACAACATGTTCTTACTTCATGGGAACGTGCTCTCTGGGCTGAATTTTCAATTGAGGATTTGAATGGGTTGTTCTACATGCTGTTGAACCAGAGGACAAACAGTGGAGAACAGCCTCGCTGTACACAGAAGCGTTGTTTGAACTCGGCCCCAGCTCTCTGGGTCGCTTCCCGTGTTGACTTACAGAACAATGCTGAGAGCATGACATTGCAGTCAGGTACACGTGTGCACTCATGAATGCACTGGGAATGTACTTGGTTTGCTGGGTGGCTGAAATTGAATGAAACCCCATGTTGATGTTTTTAAACCAAGGCAAGAACGTTTACGTGGAGTGTCCTGTGTATCATGTTGTCCGTCAAGCACGCACACACACACACACACACACACACGAGTGCACACACACCTCCCAGTATGTGTCTCCAGTTGCGAGTGGTTCCCGGAGTCCGGATGCAGGACGCTTCCCAACTGACGTCCAGTTGCTGAGCCCCCCCCTCTCTCTCTCTCTCTCTCTCTCTCTCTCTCTTTCTCTCTCGCTCCCTCTCTCTCTCTCCCTCACTCACACACACACTCACACACACACCCTCTCTCTCAGTTGTAGCTGAGCAGAATCATATATTTTCTCTGAAACTCAGACAGGACGCGCGTCGCCCCTTTGGACGCACCCAACGCGAACGTGAGGTTCTGATTCCCATAGATCCTTCGCTTTGGGATCCTTCCACGCACAGCACAATGCATTGTGAGATCACGTGTGTGTACTTTGTCAGTACATGTTGTTGGTACTCCTCCCACTATTAATACACTCTCCATTCACATGACACGTTCTCAACACGGGAGAAAACATCTCGTGGCCCAAAGCAGGCGCCGATGAGTCATAGGCGGTGAAGACCCAGATCTCTTCCTTTTCCCACTCCCACACCAAGACAGAACTTGAAGACTCACACAAATGTGTGGTTTCCGAGTGACAGTCTCACCTCAATGTGCAGGCTTTTGATCCTATGATGTCGACGTCGGCGGATCTAGGGGGATGGGATCAGACGCCCCCCCCCCCCCGAAAAAAATTCTAGTGGCCCCCCAAGTTTGAGCCCCTGAGGGTTGGACGCTCGCTGAGACCGAGTATACACTCCATCCGATCTGGGTTCGCCAGAGGTCTGTACCTTCTTCCACACTGGTGTCTCAAGGGTGTCTCCCTGTGGAGGATGAATTGACCCAGTGGCTGCGGAACAAGCATCAGTTGTGAAGTGGACCTGAACCGTGTATTTTGCCTCAAAAAGGACGGACAACTTGTTGTGGGTCCAAGAGATCTGAGGTTCACTGGTGGACGGACCAGGATCCTCGCTCGTGACCACAATGAGGAAGTTGGAACTCCCGAGTCTCTCTGCAGTCTGTCCCAGACGTTGACAAATGAAAGTACACAATGTGTTGTCACAATTGGCGCTGAAATTTATGGGAGTCAAGGTCTGTTTCACACTGGACGTACCACGCGATGCGTCTGTGTCCGAACCAAAGGAGACTGCATTTCTGAGCAAGCTAGCGCACGCTGTTCAAGGTCTGGTCATCGCATCCCAACAGAACTCTTGGGGAATTGGATTCCTTCCTGCCAGTGGTGTTGCAGCCCCTGGACAATTTGAATTGTCGTGTGTCTCAAACAAGTGCTGCGTCCCTTTGCACAGTGAACGCGCACAGTTGGGAAGCAAGGCTGCTTGAGACGTTCGACGCGCGACGTACCCACAGGTTCTGAGACGCATGACGTACCCAGCGTGCCCCAGGCCTCATTACCTGGCGCGTTGCACGTGTCCAGCGGCGACGGTGTTTAATTAATAAAACAATGACACGTGTTGCGCCGTAATGAGGGATAATGAGCGTAAGAACAATGTTGATGAATGGGAAGCGCGACGTCACGTGGTGATGGGTACTGGACGCCACTCCAGTGTGTTGTGGATGGGAGTCTGGACCACACTGCAATTCAATGACTTTGACTCCAGAAGCTTGCATTGGGGGGAACGGTGCAGTGTTTTGGTGGATGTGTGAGCTGGAGAAGCGTAGTGGAGCTGGTCGCATCGAGACACTACTGTACAGGTGAAGTCACGCTCAATTTTTTCCTCATCCCATTGATTGCCAAAAATCAGACACTTCCTGTCCGAAACATGGTGACTGGATCCTTCTGAACCCACTGCTGACTGATCAGGCGGCCCTCATCTTCCCTTCGGTCCTCAAGCTGACCAGGTTACCCAGACCAGACCTGCCCTGCTCTCACTGGTCAGCTTGTTTGTCAGTCCCTTGTTTCTTCGTGTTGTTCCGCCCACCCTCTCCCTCCCAGTGACCAAGTCAGTGGGTGAATCCCCTCAACCCTGCTCTCTCATCACAGCATTCTGACTTCGCCTGGTCTCTACACTGAACTTCTGAACCTCCACTGGTCTGCTATGATCGGCTCATCTTGACATCTGCGGCACCCCCATCCCTTCCCAATCTGGTCATCCTGACCTGCCTGCTGTCAGATCGGGTCATCCTGACCGTGCTTGTTGTATGATCATATCACCCTGACCGTGCCTGCTCTCTGAACGGGTCACCCTGACCGCCCCTGTCTCCCTGCTCTATTGTTGCCGTCCCTCGGCCGGTCGGGCCGTGTTCCGCACGGCAGCTTTGCGGTAACGGCGGCGGCGGGGCCGGGGTCCCCGGGACATTAACACGGCCCGACGCCTATTGTTTCTCCCATAAACCTGCAGCTGCTTCCCGTGTGTGGGAGTGAACAATGCCACGTGTGGGGAGCTGGGTGGGGAGGCCAGGGGCGACGGATCCAGGGCCGGGGGAGAATGGCTGTGTGTCCTGAACCCGGGTTTGCGAGTGAAAATCCACGTTTGTGTTTGTGTTTGTGTGTGTGTGTGTGTGTGTGTGTGTTTGTGCGTGCACGTATGTGCGTGTGTAATGAGGACATCGTGTGTGTGTGTGTGTGTGTGTGTGTGTGTGTGTGTTTGCGTGCACGTATGTGCGTGTGTAAT
>JAAUXT010049666.1_pt1 | contig 19471 bp, 19 predicted proteins | sample 7278171 | NCBI WGS metagenome assembly JAAUXT01 (sample SAMN14350112, study PRJNA611818) | marine sediment metagenome | isolation source: surface marine sediment (1.8m) | place: French Polynesia: Moorea | collected 2018-08 | reverse complement strand
TTGAACCGCATGATCATGGCCGGCGCATAGCCCTTGAGGGCCAGAAAGAGCGGCAGGTACTCCACCGCCCCGAAATGGCCGCTCACCAGGAGGAGTCCCTGCTGCTGCCGGTAAGCCCGGCGCAGCCAGTCTTCGTTGCGGATCGTGATCTGCGCCGAGAGGTAACGCTCCAGACGGTCGGTGGGGTGATAGGCGTTGACCAGCTTTTCAAAGTAGTGCTCGAAGATGCCCAGATAGGTCTTCCAGAGGAGATCGTCACTCGGGGGCGAGGCCTTTGTCAGGTCGGAAAGGTTGGCGAGGACGCCGGCAGCGACCTGTTGACGGTGATCCGCACGCACCGCCAGGTAGGACAGGCCGACGACATAGCAGTAAAGCCGGAAGAGCGGCAGGGGCACCATGCGGGCCAGGGCGACATTGAACGGCGACTGAAAAAACTGGCTGATACTGAACCGAAAGCTAAACGGAACAGCCAGCATTCAGGGCTCCGGGGCGAAAACCACGCAAGGGCAAATCCACAGCAGGGCATCCAGCAGTTCGGATTCCGGGCTTCAGGCAGCACCATCAGGGGGGCTTGCCGACCATTCCTACTGTTATACACCATCCGGGTGAAAATGTCGATAAAATCAAACAATAATAATGAGATAATGACCATTGTCTGCGGCCGGCACGGGGATGTCAGGGGAGGTGGTGGATTCCGACGCGGCGATCGACGGGCCGGGCGGTCACCGGTTCCGGCGATCGCCCGGCGGGATGGCGCGCGACAGGGCTTCAAGCGGCCATGTCTTCCATGTCCGTACGGTATTGGCCGTAGCGGGCAGCGCCGTTGCACTGGCTGCGGTGGTGAAAGGTCTTCTGGGCCTGCGCCACGCGCCCGGGGTCGCCGCCCCAGGCCTTGAGGGTGTCCTCCTGCAGCGCCCGTCCGTAGGAAAAGGAAAGCTCCCAGGGATGCGGGCCCAGGGCATTCATCGCGTTGAGGTGGGCGGTGGCCGCCAGGGAACTCTGCCCGCCCGACAGAAACACGATCCCGGGCACGGCGGCGGGCACCACCTGGCGGAAGAGATGGACCGTCCGGGCGGCCACGGTTTCGACAGCGGCCTGTTCAGGGCAGTCCAGACCGGAGAGCACCATGTTGGGCTTGAGCAGCATGCCTTCCAGCTCGACCCGCTGGTGGAAGAGGGCGTCGAAGACGGCCTGGAGCGTCCGCGCCGTTACGGTTTCGCAGCGCGCGATGTCGTGGCCGCCGTCCATGAGCACTTCCGGCTCGACGATGGGCACCAGCCCGGTCTCTTGGCACAGGGCCGCGTAGCGGGCCAGCGCGTGGGCATTGGCCTGAATATTGGCGCTGCTGGGCAGGGCATGGGCAATCGTGATCACCGCCCGCCATTTGGCGAAGCGTGCGCCCAGCTGCCGATATTCGTCCAGCCGCTCCCGCAGCCCGTCCAGTCCTTCAGTGATCTTCTCGCCGGGAAAACCGGCCATCGGTTTGGCGCCCTGGTCCACTTTGATGCCGGGAATGATGCCCCGGCCGGCCAGCAGCTGGGGAAAGGGCGTGCCGTCCGCCGCCGTCTGGCGCAGGGTCTCGTCGAAGAGGATGACACCGCTGATGAAGGCATCGACGCCGTCGGCCGTGAAAAGCAGTTCGCGGTAGGCCTGCCGCGTGGCGGCTGTCGATTCGACCTGAATCGCATCGAAGCGCTTCTTGATGGTCGGCGTGCTCTCGTCGGCGGCCAGGATGCCCTTGCCCTCGGCGACCAGGCTTCGGGCCGTCGTTATTAGATCCGAATGTTTCATGGGCGTCTCCTTGCTAAATGCGGTCGCGTTCACTTTGGGGACACACTAAGAAGCGCTTCCTGAGGTGTCAATTTGGGCGCCCGGGACGACCGCCGTGACCCAGGGCCACAAGCGCGGGGGGTGGCCTGCGCGCAGGGGGGCGGGGATTCACGGCAAGCCGGATGTGATCTGGGCGAGAATGTCCAGGCCGTTCCACTCGCCCCAGCGCGCGGTGATCCGGCCCTGGCGGAAGTGGAGGATTTCAATGCCTTGGAACCGTATTTTCCGGCCGGTGGGCGGATGGCCCCGAAAGTCGCCGCGGTGGGTGCCGGTGCCGTGCCAGCAAACGGCGGCCTTCCGGGCCTCGGGGTCAATCGTCAGATCGTCGATGACGGCGTAGAAATCCGGGAAGGCCGCATATAGTTCGGCGATGCCCTGCTTGAAGCCCTCCCGATCCGAAGCGCGACCAGAGGGGGCGTGGTCCACGAAATCGCTCGCGTGCAGGTCATCGACGATGCCTGGGTTGCCCTTCTGCCAGCCTTCGGCCATCCAGCGCGCCACCCGGTGCGCCAGCGATTGGCGTCGGGATGTGTTCATCGGCCCCGTTACCACCCGTTGATCCGCGGCCAGGCGGCGACGACGGCATCCCCGCCGTCCACGACCTGGTAGCAATCGTGCATGGCGCCCGTGGCGCAGGCGTGGTTGGGGAAAATCCTCACCCGGTCGCCCACCTCGAGCGACGGCCCGTGTGCAAGCCGTCCGTCGCGGTCGGCCGCAATGCCGTGCTCCTGGCTGGCGCCGGTCACGATCAGATTCCCCAGCGGCCGCCCGGCGATGTCGCCGACCAGCCCGTAGCCCTGGTCGATCGCCTGAGCGGCGGTGCCGCGGTCGCGCGAGAGCGCCGTCCAGCCCGCATCGGTGATGATCCAGCCCTTTCTCTCCTGGTGGCCGATCACCGAGGCGAGCACCGAGAGCGCGATGTCTTCTACTCCGCAGATCCCCAACCCCGCCATGACCAGATCGTAGAACATGAACACCCCGGCGCGGACCTCGGTCACGCCGGAAAGGTCTCGGGCCAAGTTGGCCGTCGGGGTCGAGCCCACGCTCACCACGGAGCAGGGCAGCCCGAGGCGCCGCAGCCGTGCGGCGCTCTCAACGGCCGCCTGCCGCTCGGCGTCCGCCAGGCGGCGGATGGCGTCCGACGAATGGCAGTTGTAAGATTCGCCGGCATGGGTCAGGACCCCGGCGAGCGTGGTGTGCTTCTGGGTGTGCAGGCAACGGCCGATCTCGATGAGCAGGGGATCGCCGGGCACGACGCCCGAACGGTGCCCGTCGCAGTCGAGTTCGATCAGGGCCGGGATGACGAGGTCGTGCGTCCGGGCCCGCTCGGCCAGCAGGCGGGCCTGGGCCATCGAATCCAGGATGACGCTCAACCGCGCGCCCTTTTTGATCAGGGCAGCGATGCGCTCGAGCTTCACCGGCGCAATGCCCACGGCGTAGATCATGTCCGTGATCCCGTGGTCGAAGTAGTACTCGGCCTCCTTGAGGGTCGATACCGTGATGCCGCCGGGCTGTCCCTCGAGGGCCAGGCGAACCACGTCGATGCTTTTGGCGGTCTTGCCGTGGGGCCGCAGATCGATACCCAGGCCCTGCATCCGAGCGTGAAAGGAGGTGATGTTCCGGGTCAGCTTCTCCCGGTCCAGCACCAGGCAAGGGGTTTCGAGTTCATTCAATTGCATGGCGCGCTCCAGGTCCGTGCTCGGCCACCGCAGCAATGGCCTCGACTTCGATCTGGAATCCATGGTGCAGCTCGCGGGTCGGCACGATCGCGCGGGCTGGGCGATGGTCGCCGAAGAAACGCGCGTAGACCGCGTTGACCCGGTCCCACAGGGCGATGTCCGCGATGTAGACCGTCACCTTCAAAACCTGATCGCGATGACTTCCTGCCGCCCGCAGGATGGCGTCGAGGTTGGCCAGGACCTGTTCGGTCTGCTCCTCGATGGGACCGATGGGGAGGGCTTTCCGGTCGGGATGGATGGGGAGCTGACCGGACACATAAACCAGACCGCCATGTTCGATGGCCTGGGCATAATGGCCCGCCGGGAGGGGGGCCTTTTCTGTGGTGATGGCTTGCATGCGGACCTTTCTGTTCGTTTTAATACTGTCCGGCTAAAGGCGCCTCGGAACGAAAACCGGCATGCGGATCAGCGCCTTTCTCCTAAACCCGGATCCTTTAAAAATACAACCCAAAATGACAACCGGGCACACGGCCTACAATCTTGCATTTATGCCAATATATGTTATTGTTCCAAGGGTTTGGGTGATACATACACCCTTGCTTGATAGATGCGGCGGCCCGCCGGCCATTTGATCGCAAGGGGCCGTTTGAGCTCGGGCGGGAAGAAACGTCATGATTTTTGAAATAAAATCAAAGTTAGAGGGCTTCATCGACGCTTTCTGCACCCCGGAAACCAACCTTGAGGACAGGCGCCGGATCAACCTGTTCGTAACCCTTTCGTTCGTCGGCATCTTTTTTCTGATCCTTTTCAGCCTCACCGGTTTTGTTCAGCGCAACCCGGTTTTAGGCACCTTTGACCTGATAACCGCCCTGATGCTTGCGCTCAACCTGATCGATGCTCATCATCGAAAATTTTTCAAGTTCAATATTAGGGTGGGGCTGGGCTTTGCCTCCCTTTTATACGTCTATCTGTATGTTTCCGGGGGCATCGATGGAACCGCATTTGTCTGGTATTACACCTATCCCCTGATCGCCTGCTATATGCTGGGGGCCAGGGCCGGCGCCGTATTATCCGCCCTCATGCTGCTGCCTGTCCTGGGACTGCTGGTCGCTCAACCGTCCCACCCGTTCTTTGCGTCCTACAACCTCACTTTTGTGTGGCGCTTTGCGGCGGCCTATACGACGGTAGCGGTCTTCTCCTATCTTTTCGAGAACACCCGGGAGAAGAACCGCCGGGAGCTCAATGCCATCAATCTTTCGCTCGAAAGCCAGGTCGATGAACGCACGGCCGAGCTGACCGCGGCCAATGCGCAGCTTATCGGGGAAGTGCAGAAACGCCGCGAAGCCCACCTGTCGTTACAGCGCTACCAGGAGATCCTGATGACGGTCATGGACAGCATCGAGGCCAATATCTATGTCGCCGACATGGATACCCACGAAATTCTGTTCATGAACCGCCACATGCAGGAGGTCTTTGGCCGCGACATGACAGGCGAGCGCTGCTGGCAGGCGATCCGCGACATGGACGGACCCTGCGATTTCTGCTCCAATCCGCTGCTGGTCGATGCGCGCAAGCAGCCAACGGGCCTGCACATCTGGCAGGGTGCGAACCAGATGACAGGCCGATGGTACATCCACTACGACCGGGCGACCACGTGGACCGACGGCCGCCTGGTCCGCATTCAGATCGCCATCGATATCACCGAACACAAGCAGACCGAAGAAAAACTGCGACAGGCCCAGAAGATGGAGTCGGTCGGCACCCTGGTGGGGGGTATCGCCCACGACTTCAACAATCTCCTGGGCGTCATCATCGGCAATATGGAACTGGCCTTGCAGGATATCCCCAAATCCAACCCCGCCCATGCCAATCTGGAAGAGATCAAAACGGCCGGATTCCGCGCCAAGGAAATCGTAAGCCAGCTGCTGCGTTTCAGTCGCCGGACCGATGAAGATTTTCAACCGCTGGCGCTAGCGCCCGTCGTCGAGGAAGCCGTCAAATTTCTTCGCGCGGCCATTCCGACGACCATCACCATCGATCTGAAGACCCATGCATCCGCAATGACCGTTCGCTCCGAAGCGAGCCAGATGCACCAGATTATCATGAACCTGGTCACCAATGCCTCACAGGCCATGAAACGCACCGGCGGCTCGATCAGCATCGATCTGGATCGTCTCCGGCAGAAGCGCGCGGGGTCCAGCGACCACCCGGAACCGCCCCCGGGCGACTATGCGCGCCTGCGGGTGGCTGACAGCGGGCCCGGTATCGCGCCGGAGATTCTCCAGCATATTTTCGATCCCTATTTTACCACGAAAGCGGTCGGGCAGGGCTCAGGTATGGGGCTGGCGGTGGTGCACGGCATCGTGGCCAAGCATGAGGGTGATATTTCCGTTGCCAGTACCCCCGGCGAGGGCACGACGTTTACGATTCTGCTGCCGCTGGTAGAGGCTGCACCGGAACCGGCGGCGGATATGATGCAACCCCTTCCAACCGGTACGGAGCGGATCCTTCTGATCGACGATGAAGATCTTCTGCTGGCAATGGGACAAAAGACCCTGTCGCGATTGGGCTATCAGGTGGAAGGCTTTCAATCCCCCCATGACGGCGTGGCCGCCCTTAAAGCGCAGCCGGATCGCTTCGATCTGGTCGTTACCGATATGACCATGCCCCGGATGTCGGGGGTGAGCGTATGCGAGGGCATCAAGGCTGTTCGGGCCGATATCCCGGTCATCATCTGTTCGGGGTACAGCGATATCGTCAATCCGGAAAACGCGGTGGAGATGGGTTTTGCGGCCTTTCTGCAGAAACCTGTCATCATGCAGGATTATGCGCAAATCATTCGCAAGGTTCTCGACCAGCCGCGCGTTGCCCCTGCGCGGTGATCTTCGGTGTGATTTTCCCGCCCCTCGATACCCCACGGGAGGTTGGCGGCGCCTGATCGCCGGTCACCGGCCAGAAAAAGTCGCGAAGCATCAGCGCCAAATTCGGCAGCCGTGGCGGCAAGTTATCCTTTCCAATTGTCAGTTTCAGAGGGCGGCCGGTGATCATTAGGCCGGTGATGGTTTGTTGTCGGCATGCAAGGGGACCAGACCTTTTTTGACCACCCGTTTGCGGCCGGCCCAGAAGCCCAGCCAGATGGTCAGAAGGCGCAGGGCAACGCTTATGAGCAGGGAAATGGCGACGACTTGGTACCTGATGGTGGCCACCCGCGTCCAAACGAGGAGCCCCAGCACTTCAAACAGGGTCGTTATCAGAAAAATGCCGACAAACGCCTGCCGATACTCCTTGTTGTCCAGGAAACGGTTATTGGCCCGAGAGAATTTTTCACACAGGTGGGCGGTGCACACAATCACCACGATGATGGCCCCGGTGGAGCCGAGTTTGTTGCCGACAATGGCATCCAGGATCGCGATGCCGATGATCCCGAGAAGATAAAGCCCCAAAAAGCGCGCGAGAAATCCGTTCGTGCTCATCTGCTATTCCCCTTACCGTTTCCCGACGTGGGAAGACTCGACGCGCGTGGGGCCCCGCAAACGGGCGTCGATGAGACCACACCTTCCATCGCACGGATTGATGATTGATTCGATGTATGTCGGGCGGCAGATCGGCACACCGGTCGCGCGCGAAATGCCGCGGTCGTCGTCGGGCCCTTGGGTGTTGCGGCGGACAAGGGAAATCGTGATGATTTAGTTTTCTGCAAAATATGCACCATGAACTGTTCAGCGATCACCACTACATGTAGTGTCTTGATAAACATATAACCACAACATGTAACGAATGCGGTCATTTTTCGGCAACGGATTGACAAAAAACGTCCATCTGGATGGTGGGCGCTTGGTTGATGGTGCAAGGTGTGAAAAGAGACGCCTTCGCGAAGGGCTCGCAAAATGATCGTGATCGAAAAAAGGCCGCACCCGGGCAGCGGTGTCCCCCACCGCTGCCCGGGCGGTTAGGGCCGGCCGCTTGATCGCAGCAAGGTCAAAGCGATGGTGCCGACCGGATCGTCAAATACCCACCCGCTCTTCGCAGAACGGGGCGCCTTCCACCAGGCTCTGGGTGATCTCGGCGCTTGCCTCGAAGGAATTTTTTTATTTTCAGCGGTGCGCAGGCCGGAGGATCGGGATACGCGCATGGGTAGCAGGGGAAGGAAAGTGGCTTGATCGGAGCAATCGGGCAGCAACTGATATCTGCTGATGTTTGATTATTTATGAAAAATGCGGCCATGGCGAAAAAGCAACGCGCGACGGGTATCTGCTCGCAAGATGAACTACGGGCCGAAGGCCGCCAGCGCTCTGCGGGCGATATCATCTCCCCATTCCTGGACAAAATGGCCGGCGTCGGCATGCCTGTAGGGCTCGGGGCAGCCGGCGATGCATTTTCGCAGCGCGCCCATCACCGGCGGGCCCAGCACCGGATCCTGCAACCCCACGGCCATGAAGACCGGTCCGGACCAGGAAGTTTGCAGCCATTCGCGGGCGGCGCGTGACAGCTCGGCGCCGGGGGCGTCGGGCCGGTCCGGCACCATCTCCGGAAAGCGGCGCACGCCGGCCTTGTATCGCACGTCCGGAAACGGGGCGTCGTAGGCGGCGCACTCGGCCGGGGAAAGGTGGGGGCAGGTCCGCTGCATCAGCCGGCCGGGTAACAGATCGGGGTTGGCCCGCACCCAGGCCCGCCAATCGCGGAATCCCTGTGAAAGTGGGTCGTCGCCGGTGCCCAGGGTGGTGTTCATGATCAGCAGGCGGTCGAACCGCGCGGGCATGGCCATCGGCAGGGTGAGCCCCAGCAGACCGCCCCAGTCCTGACAGACCAGGGTGATGCGGCGCAGGTCGAGGTGCTCGACAAAGGCCATCAGGGCATCGCGGTGGAAGTCGAAAGTGTAGACGTCTTCCGCGGCGGGCTTGTCCGAGCGTCCGAAACCGAAAAAATCCGGCGCCACGGCCCGATGCCCGGCCGCCGCAAAAACCGGTATCATCCGGCGGTAGAGGTAGCTCCAGGTGGGCTCGCCGTGCAGGCAGAAGAAGGTGTGGGCGGCGCCGGCCGGGCCGGCGTCCACGTAGTGCATCCGCAGGCCTTCGAAGCCTTTCAGCCCCTCGACGTATTGGGGGGCGTAGGGAAAACCGGGAAGATCGCGAAAGCGTTCGTCCGGGGTGCGCAGGATGGCGGTCATGGCGTCATCTCCGGGTGGCAGGGTTTTATGGGCCGTGCATCACTGCATGCGCGTGAAGTACTCGCGGATGTGCAGGTCGATCGCTTCGCTGGCCGAAGGGACGTAGACCCACATCTGGTCGGCGGACACGAAATGATAGACCATGAGCGTGGCCGCGCCGTCCGACCCCTGGAGTTTGAGCACGACGGTATCCTCGTCCTCCCCCACGATCACATAGCGCCCTTTCTTTTCAAACCCGGCGTATTCCGTCGATTGGCCGTCCTTCTGGACCTTGATGGCCGGCATGGTCAACTGGGCGACGCCATCTTCGAAGGCAACGATCATGTTGCCGAGCATCTGGGAGATGTAATCCAGCTGCCCGGGGGCCAGAACGGCGTGCTGCCGGTTGAAGGCCATCGACGCGGCTTTGTCCGACTGCCACCGGCCTTCGATGTCCGGGGCGGCGTGGGCCGTGCCCGACGTGAGAAGCAAAAAGACGAGGACAAATCTTGTTTTCATCACGGCCCCCTGGGTTGCTGCGGTGCGGTGGACGCCCCCGGACGGTATTGCCAGGCCCCCGATAGGGCTGCCGATCCTGGCGTTCACGATTGGAGAGGACTTCGCGCACGATGGATCCACTCACGATTCGGCTCCGGGCCGGGTGTTCACGGGGCGTTGGGCAAGCGTTTTTTGAATCCGCAATGTGTGTCGGCGTCATAGCCCCGGGATTGGTAGAATCGGATCGAATCGGTGCGTTTCGCCTCGGTGACAAGAATGATCTGGCCGCAACGCCGCTCGCGCGCCGCCTTTTCCAGCGCGGCCATCAGGGCTTTGCCCACGCCCCGCCGGCGATGGGCTCGATCGACAATCAAGTCTTCAATCACCATAAACGGCCGGCCGTCTCCGTAGAGATCCTCGCAGACGACGCCCATGACAAATCCGACCAGTCGCCCGGCCTGCCTGGCGGCTAGGAGAACGTAGGCGGGATTCGCGGCGATCCGTCCAAAGGTGGCGCGCATCGCATCCTGTGAGGACGTCTCGCCCCAGAACTGCTGAAACAACGCCGCGAGATGGGGCAGATCCGCATGGGTCAATGATTCGATTTGCACGTCAGGCCCCCGTCCATGTCGAAAATTCGGAGCGCCACGGCGCAACCGTTGAATTCAGGGCTATTCGCGCCAGTACTCCGGCTGGTCCAGGGCCTGCGCGCAGACCACGACCCCGCTGTAGGCACCGATCACCCCGGACCTCAGCGCCTGGACCATCCAGGCGTCGCTGTTCTTTGCGGGTATGGGGTAGGGCGCCATCAAGCCGAGGGCCCCGGCCGGCCGGAACCCGTGGCGCGGATAGTATTCTGGGTAGCCCAGCACGAACACCAGGTCCACGCCGGATTTGGACAGCAGCTGCAGACCGTGACGGATGAGCTCGCCGCCCGTGCCCTGCTTCTGGGCGTCGGGCACAACGGCCAGCGGGGCGAGGATCGCAGCGGACAGTTCGGGGGCGCCCCCGACGGCCGCACGGCTGAAGAGAATGTGGCCCACGGGGCGCTCGTTGCGCAACGCCAGCAGAGATAAACAGGGCTGGGCGCTGGGGTCGCCCAGCAGGTTCTTTACCAGTAAAGGTTCTTCCGGGGACCCGAAGGCGGCCTGGTGCACGGCAAGAATCGCCTCCAGATCGGATGACAAGGCGGGTCTCAGCATCATGACGCTCCACCGGTTGGGGTGATATGGCAAGCGCACTTTGCGCGGGCCGACATCGGCCGGGCCTATCGCTGCCGCCAAGATAGCGAACGCCTGCGGCAAGGTAAAGGGATCGATTGGGCGTGTGCCGCGTTTGATCCCCTGCGAGGGTGTCAACCAAATTGACGCCTCGTCCGTTGATCGATAGCCAATGCGACATGTCTGTAAAAAACGCAAACCACTTCCGACTTATTAGGAATAGTTATTATTTTCAAGACTTATATAGCTTTTTTAAATTTCCTTCAACGGATGGAATGCCCCTTGCAATCCTCCGCCCTCAGGTCGGAGCCGACGTTCACGTATCGCTCTCTCCCCGGTCCAGGTGACCATCGCCGATGCCGCCATTCGCGCCTTGTTTCCCGACCGCCGACATCCTTATCGACAATGGCAAGCGCCCTCCGCCGCGCCCCGCTGGGCATGACGGGGGGCATTCGATCCGCCCAGGCCGCTGGCGCCGAAACGATTTGCCGCTCGCCGTGCCACGCGCCTGGCAACCGATTCAAAAGGAGAGGAACAATGAGCAATAATCGCCAGAGAGACGCCATGCGCATCCGCATTTCCGCAGCCGAGATGGCGGCCGACCGGCCCCATCCGATCCACCACGCCAACGGCGACGAACAGCGCTACGCATCCGCCAATTACCCCATGAGTTTCACCAAGGGCCTGGCGCATGAACCGAGCACCGGGCTGGTCGCCGACCCGCAAGCCTTCGAATCATTCCGCACCGCCGTCGACGAAGGGTATAGCGACGCCTTTACGACCTCGGTACGGGCCTCCGCAGACAAGGCACGGGCCTGGGAGGCACCGACCGCCGGGGTCGTGTACGAACTGAGCGGCCCGGACCCGCAGGCCGTCACGATGTCCCCCGCCCCGGCCCTGGGAACGCTCGAGCTGGCCTACGAAATGGCCGAGGTCTATGAACTGGCCCTCATCCGCGACGTCCCGCTGATCGACCTTGCGGAGGGAACGACCAACACCGCCGTTCTCGATGCCGTATCGCGCCTGAATGCGATCGGCTACGCACTGGACGGTACGGACGGAAGGCCGCGCCTGAACAGCGGCGGCGATGTCACCCCTCAGAACGTCTTCCGCGGCTCATCGCCCGGTGTCGACATCGGGCCTTATCTCTCCCAGTTCATGCTGATCGGAAACGACCAACCAGGCGATCCCGGCGTGGCCCATGGCCGGATCCAATACGGTGCCCTGCAGATCGACCAGCGCGTGCCCGTGGCAACCGCCCAGGATTACCTCATCGCCTGGAGCACCTGGCTGCAAGCGCAGAACGGGGAAGACCTGCGGGACAACACGACCCTGTTCGACACCTCCCAGCCCCGGCGCTTCATGACCTTCCCCCGGGATCTGGCGACCTATGTCCATGACGACGCCCTCTACGAAGCCTACCTGAACGCCTGTCTGATCCTGCTGTCCATGGGCACGCCTTTCGACCCGGGCTTTGCCAAGCTCTCCGGTCAGGGCGAGCTCTTTCTCAACTCCCTGGACATCAACGGCGCGCTGAGCCTGGAAACGCACGCGCGCCAGGCCGGCGGCTTCGCCCTCTACGGCGGCCCCCACATCCTGACCCTGGTGACCGAAGTCGCCACCCGGGCCCTCAAGGCCGTGCGTTACCAGAAGTTCAACAACCACCTGCGGCTGCGGCCCGAGGCGCTCGCTGGAAGAATTGACCACGCAAGCCAGATCGCCAGCGCTTTCCCGGCGGCGGGCGCGGCCTTTGCGGATCTCAGAACGGCGATCGATCCCACGGTGACCGCGGTCGAGGCGGCCAACACCGCGGCCGGCGCATCGACCGCGCTGCTGCCGATGGCGTTTCAGGAGGGCTCGCCCATGCATCCGTCCTACGGCGCCGGGCACGCCACGGTCGCCGGGGCCTGCGTGACCGTCCTGAAGGCCTTCTTCGATACCGGTTGCCTCTTCGTGCGCCGGGGCGGCGAGGATGTCTTCAACCGCTACCAAAGCGGCGACACGGCCGTCGCTTACACACCCGGCACCGGCGGCTCGAGCCTGGTGGCCACCACGGGCCAGCCTTTCCTGACCCTCGAGGGTGAATTGAACAAACTGGCCGCCAACATCTCGATCGGGCGCAACATGGCGGGCGTCCATTATTTTTCCGACTACTACGACAGCCTGCGCATGGGAGAAGCAATTGCCATCGGCATCCTGGAGGAACAGGCCCTGTGCTATCCCACTGACCCCTTCGTCATGTCGGTGCCGACCTTCGACGGCGAAGTCTACCGCATCGGAAATCGCTAGGCCGGCGCTACCGTCAAGGCCTCGGTCGGCCGCCCAACCGGACGCCGGCCCCCGGGATCTGCCCGGGGGTCGGTCGCCGATCGTCATGAGTCGCAGCGGTTCGAGACCCACAGGTCTTCGAGCCGCCGGGTGGGCAGCCGGCCGGCGTTGAATTTGCGGACCGCATCGAGGAAGCGGCAGATCTGCTGGCGGGCGGCCTCCACCTGCCGCTCGCGCTCCAGCTCGCTGATCCTGTCGCTGCGAAAGGCCTGGACCAGCTGCTTGTGGCGGTTTTCGATCTCATGCTGCAGCGTTTCCAGCAGTTCGCGGTCGATGACCTCCGCAACCCGCTTGGCGCCGATCTTCAGCGGCGCCCGGGCTCGCGCCTCGGCTTTTTTCAGGCTGGCCCGGCTCACCCGCCGGTTCTTGGCCCGCGCCGTGTGGAAGGCCTGCACCACGGTTCCGAGGGCGGTCACACCGGCGACGACCAGTCCGGCAATTTCGATCATGGGCTCACCTCGCGTTGTCCTCCCGGATCAGCCGGTTGATGACGTCCAAGGCGTAGATCGAGCCAGGCTGTGGGCCACGATGTAGCAGGGGGCCCCCTGCGCGAAGATGTCGAGAATCGCCTGCCGCAGCCCGGCGCGGATCTCGGCGGCCGGCCCGCTGTTGCGCAGGGCGATGACCACATCCCCCACCAGATCGATGGCCGCGCTGGCCAGCGCCTTGCCCACGGGGTTCTGGATGAAGAAGTTCAGCAGCGCCTTGTACTTGGCCACGGCCTCGTCGTTGATGCCCTCGTAGCGGAAAAGGCGGGTCGTGAAGCGCAGCGGTAGACCCCCCATCCGGTTCCGGATCGGTTCATCGATCAGCCGGTCCTGGTCGAGTTGGTCTTCGCTGGTGGTCTGAACGCCGTGAACCACCAGAACGCGTCGTGTTTGGGTCGGATCAACGGGCATGGGGCTTTCCTCCCTTGAGACAAAGGGTTGGCGGACGTCGCGCCGGCGGCCGGCGCTGTCGATGGCGGCGGGCGCAAGCCCTTTCGTCGGCCATCGCGGGGCGCGGGCTGAAGATCAGGATGACGCCGGCAGAAAGACGAGGGTGCCCCGCTGCAACTGGGTGAAGTCCCTGATCTTGTCACCGCGAATCAGTTTGCGGGACGGCAGGTAGTAAATGGTTCGGGGCGCCCTGTACGCTCGGCCGGCAATGCGGTAGGCGGACTGGTCCTTGCGCAGCTCGAAGGGCCCCTTGTAGCCGACGATCAGCCGGGTGTCCACGGGCAGATCGTCCCAGTCGTCGATCATCGCACCGGTCTTGATCCGACCGGACGGCAGGAAATAGATGGTGGTCGCCTGGTTGTAGGATCGGCCGGCCAGGGACCAGGCTGTGACACCGTCCGCAATGGTCTTCACAGGGCCGTCGTCGCGAAGACGCTCGACGCGGCCCTCCTGGTTGAGCAGGACGACCGTTTTGGCCGGCAGGCGGTCCCAGCCCACCCGGGTGGCGATCTGGTCACCGGTGAACAGCCGCCCGTCCGGGAACTTGTAGACCGTGGTCGTGGCGTCGAAATCTTCACCGGCAATGACCCAGGCCGTGTTGACCTTGGAGATGACGTTGGCCTCCTCGGCCTCGGCCACGTATTGCCTGGGGCTGTAGTACACCGCGGCGAGCTGGCGGTCGGCCACGAGGCGGCCGCTGCGGACATCTGGGTCGTAGCGCCAGGTCGGCCCCAGGCCGGCTTTGGCCCGGTTGAAGTTCTTCGCGCAGCGTTTGCGGCCGCGGTGGTCCTTGCGGTGCCAGCGGTTGGGCCGTCCGTAGGCCACCTGGCTGTGGGTCAGAACGGCCCGATCGTCCAGGCCGTAGACGCGCTGCAGGATGTCGATCAACTGGCCCACCGCGCGATACTGGGCCGGTGCGATCGGGGCGTAGTGGTAGCCGACCAGCTCGATACCGATCGACAGCGTGCTGATATCCGTGGCCCCATCCCACATGCTGCGGCCGGCGTGATCGGCCACGTATTGCTTGTCGAGGATGCGGTAGGTGCGCCCGTTGCGGGCAATCACGTAGTGGGCGTGCCCGCCGTAGGTGCGCCTTCCGCTGCGGAAACGCTTGCCCTCCGAGACGACGCGCAGGGTCGACTTCAGCCCGAGTTCGGCCGTGTGCACGATGATGTATCTGGTCTTTTGACGCTTGACCTTCTTGAAGCGGGGATTGAGCCGCGAGCGATAGTCGACGATGCTGCGCTGAAAACGCTCCGCATCCGTCTGAACGCGCGCGTCCGTCGGGGGCGGCACCGTCGATGCCAGGACGAAAACCGCTGCCATGAGAAGATAGCGGCAAAGAAGCCTGTTGGTCAGTTGGTTCATGATGACGCGGACAACCCGCGGGTAGGGCTCTCCAACTCCAGGGCCTATCTTACGGATTTAAAGCGTGATTACGATGTTAACCGTATTTATAGCGGATTCTGTTGGAATTACAATGCCGGCGGGCGGGTTGCGCTCGCCTCTTGATGGGTTGGGGTTTTCAGCGGTTCGATTTTCGTGGCACACGAGAAACCGGAGTGGCCGAATGAAGTGACCGTGTTGGGATGGCGTAGGGCAAATGCTTCCCGCTGGATAGGCCAAACGAAGGTTTAATTTTGCGCCGGCGATATCGTTCGGGTTGGGATTCTTTTTCCCGACTGAACAAAAATAAAATAGAGCATGACCAGGTCGACGAAGATGTGAAACGCCAGGCCCCAGCGCCAGGGCCCCATGTCCAGGCGCCTAGTGACTGCATCCAGAACGGTTTGGCCCAGGCCGGAGGTATCGGCAGCGCATGTCAATTCGCCGATGACGGCATCGAGGGCCGTGTAGGTCTTGGTGAGCCCGATAAGGTTGAACGCCGTAAACCCGATGAACAACGTGCTGATGGCCACTCGCTTGATCAGCGGCCACGGGTCTTTGCGAGAGAAAACCCAGCCCAGAATCGCCACACACGCGGGCACATAGAAATTCCAATAGAAATTGATGCCGTCGTGAAGTTTGAATGCGATGTCGATGGCGTCCATGCTTGCAGCATCTCTCGGCAGGGCTAGGGCGATGCCTTCCCGCGCTGGAGCCAGAAATCGAAAGCGCGCCCGGGCACGAAAATGTCGATGCCCACCGAAGCCTCGTCCAAAGGGTTGGTCACGATGTGCGGCTCATCGCCCGGAATGAAAACGGCATCGTTGGCGGACAGCGCCTGCTCGTCGTCGTCGGTGGTGATCACCAGCTTGCCCTTGAGCACGATCAGCACCTGGGCGTTAGGGTGCGCGTGCCGGGGAGACGAATGGCCGGGCGGCTTGACGAAGTGCTCGATGGAGATCGCCTCCTGGTTGCACAAGCTCACGCGTTTCCAGTCCTTTTCCGGCTCGTAGCTTTCCGCGCGGTCGAAATGAATGACTTGCATTGGGCGTCCTCACCCCCTGGCATCCTGAACATTCAAAAAGGGGCCGGCCGGGAATGCCGACCGGCCCCCATGGTTTCAGCCCTGATCGTTGGCGGTCATCCGCCCGCTTCTTTCTCGAGCTCGTCGAGCTTGCCGGGATCCGATACCGCAATGTCCACGAGGCTCTTGGGAAGACCGCTCTGCTCGCACATCGTGCGGATCTCGTTTTCCTTGTCGCTGAACTCCATGATTTCGCGAATGGCCTCGATGTGCTCGAGCATCTCCTCGGGCGATATGGCGTCCAGGGACGGGCCTTCGGCTTCGGCCTTCTTGCGCGCGGCCTCCTCTTCGGCCAGGCGCTGTTTTTCCTTGAGCTCTTCTTCCATGGCCTTTTTGGCGCCGTCGATCGCCCCCTGGTCGACCCCGGCCAGTTCGAGAACCAATGGTTCCGCGACGTTGTTTTCAAAAAGGAATTTCACCTTTTCGACATCGGACTTGTCGCCGACCTTTTCGATCAGGCCCTCGACGCGTTTCCGCTCGGCCCGCCGCTTCGCCACGGCGTCAATCACCTCCTTGAGCTTTTCCGCGGTGATTTCCATGGCGCTGATGATCACCTCGTGGTCCACGGCCTCGTTGAGGAGCAGCTCGATGCCCTCGTCGCCGGCAAGGCCGCGCGCCTTTTCGATCAACAGTTCGAGTTTGCGCTCCTCGAGGATCCGGATCACTTCGGGCCGGCAGCGGGCCAGTTTGAAGCTGGGCCATGTCGCGCCGATCTCGTTGATCAACTTGTCGGCGGTCTCGAACGGTGCCGTAACGTCGTCCAGGCTGAAGGCCGCAATCGCCGCATTCAAATCCTGCATCAAGGGCTTTCCGGCTTTGGCCATTTCCGCCAGGGCCAGTCTCAAATCGACGAGGTTGCCGCCGTTTTTGGAAACATTGTAGCCGGCTTCGTCGAGCTTGGCGGCAACGCTTTGAACCGTGGCCTCGAGGTTTGCCCCGGAAAGGTCCTCGGGTGCAAGCCCGAGGCAGGCCTCTTCAATCGATAGCCAGAGGGGTTTGGTGGTGGTGGCTTCGCCTGTCGTCATTTCCCAACCTCCTTTGCGTAGTGGTTAACGAGAATAAGGGTACGGATCGATTGTCTGCCGGGCAGCGGACCCCAGCGGCCTACGGGGGTCCGTCCTCCCGGACGGATATGGGTATCAGCGTGTGATGTCGCGCGCCACACGCAGGATGGCCTCAATACTGCGGTCCACGTCCGCTGCCGAGGTGGCCCAGGACGAAACGCTGATGCGCATGGCGCTTTGCCCCTGCCAGACGGTGCCGCCGCACCAGCAGGTGCCCTCCGCCTGGACCGCGGCCACGACCTTGGCGGTGGTCGCGGCATCGCCGAACGACACCAGAACCTGGTTGAGGACCACATCGTTCAGGATCCAGTAGCCGGCCCGGCCAAGTTCGTCCGCAAAGCGCCGGGCGTGTCCGCAGCAGCGCTCGACGAGCCGGGCGACACCTGCCTTACCCAAATGCCGCAGGGCCGCCCAGATTTCAACCCCCCGCGCCCGGCGGGACAGTTCGGGGGTGTAGTCGGATGGGTTGCGGAAAGCCGTATCCGTTGGCAGGTAGTCCGCGGTCACCGCCATGGCAGCCCGCAGGGCATCGGCCCGGCGCACGATGGCCAGCCCGCTGTCGTAGGGCACGTTAAGCCATTTGTGGGCATCGGTGGCCCAGGAATCCGCCATCGCGAGCCCGGCGGCGAGATGCTCCCGCGAAGGGGCCGCGGCCGCCCATAGCCCGAAGGCGCCGTCCACGTGCACCCAGGCGCCGGCCTTCTGGACCTGCGCGCAGATGGCGTCGACGGGGTCGAAGGCGCCGGTGTTCACGTTGCCCGATTGGGCGCAGACGATGGTGGGGCCGGAAATGGCCGGAAGGGCATCGACCCGCATGCGCCCCTGGGCGTCCACCGGAATGCGGGTCACGCGGTTGCGGCCCAATCCAAGCATACCCAGCGATTTGAACAGCGAGGGGTGGGCCTCTTCGCCGACGATCACCGTGATGGGCCGGGCCCCGAACAATCCGTCCGCCTCGACCTGCCATCCCGCCTGCGCGAGCACCGCGTGGCGTGCGGCCGCGAGGGCCGTGAAGTTGGCCACCGTGGCGCCGGTGACAAAAGCACCATCGCTTTCCGCCGGCAGTTTCAGGAGCTCGAGCAGCCATTCAAGGGCCGTGGCCTCGATGGCGGCGGTGGCGGGGGTGACTTGATGGAAAACGCAGTTCTGGTCCCAGGCCCCGGCCAGCCAGTTGGCCGCCAGCGCTACCGGCAGCGACCCGCCGGTCACGAACCCGTAAAACCGCGGGCCGGCCATGGCCATCGATGCCGGCGACCCGATCGCGTCCAGCATCTGCAGGGTCGATTCCGGGTCCGTGGTATCCGTGGGCAGCGGTTCATCGATACGCGCGATGGCGCCCAGCACGTCGGCGTCGGGGGCAACGGCGCGCGTATCGAGGCCTTCCAGATAGCGGATGGCCCGCGCGGTGGCGGATTCGAGCAGATCTTTCATGGGGCGTTCTTCCTCCGCCAATCACGTGGCGTCCGGGAATGACGGAAACCGGGGCGCAAACTCGCGCGCCCCGGGCAAGAGACCGATCGTGTGGCCGGATGGCTCGGGCCGGTGGTGCCGGAACATGCTCCGGGCGGCAGGACCGGCCGCCTGGTCAGCGCGTTCAGTTGGTGTCCGCGTCTAGCCGGCTGAAAGGGGCAAACCCGTCGAACAGGCTGGCGGGGCCCGGCCTGGGCTTGACCTGCGACTCCCCGCACCGGGGGCAGGCCGCCGGAGCCCGTTCATCCCCCCTGAGCACCGTCCGCGTGAATCTCTGGCGGCAGCGCGGGCAATTGTAATCGGCTGTCGGCATGCCATGCCTATAGCGATTCGGCCCGGAGCCGTCAAGAAATGCTTTGGACCGGCGGCCGCCCCTTCAAATTCGCGCAATCCTGTTTATGATCTTTCAGGGTGGCGTCCACCCCGAAGCCGGCCAGGTGAACAGGGCTTGGCCAGAGGAGTCGACCATGCGTGGGAATTTTATTATTGGTGTTTTGTTTCTGGGGATCGTGGCCATGAGCAGCCCCTTGCTGTATGCCGCCGATCATCAATGCCCCCCGACCGCGCCCGACATGCAGGGGCCGTTTTACAAGCCCGGCGCACCGCTGCGCGACACGGTGGGCAAGGGCTATCTCTTGACCGGCACGGTGAAGTCGGCCGCCGACTGCGATGCCATCGCCAAGGCGGCCATCGAGTTCTGGATGGCCAGCCCCGAGGGGGAATACGACGACGCCCACCGGGCAACGGTGGTCTCCGACGACTCCGGGAACTATCGCTTCGAGAGCCACCCGCCGCCCGCTTACGCTTTTCGCCCGCCGCATATCCACC